>Ga0213876_10000258_pt1 | contig 49441 bp, 55 predicted proteins | sample BarmaccomBMRX_R9_FD_160113 | JGI IMG/M metagenome (GOLD analysis project Ga0213876, IMG submission 160113) | Root-associated microbial communities from Barbacenia macrantha in rupestrian grasslands, the National Park of Serra do Cipo, Brazil - RX_R9 | ecosystem: Host-associated > Plants > Roots...
TGGGCGAGGAGGCGGATCGACGGGACCGCGATCGCCACCAGGATGAGGACCGGGACGAGCGTCCAGACCACTTCGAGGAAGGTGTTGTGGGTGTTGCGCGACGGCACCGGATTGGCACCGCGGCGGAAGCGCACGATCACGAACAGCAGCAGCGCGAGCACGAACAGCGAGATGATCGTGATGAGCGGCATCAGGATGGTGTTGTGGAACCAGCGCGCCTCGTCGCCGATCGGCGTGAACTGGGGTTGGAGCGCGGGCTTTTCGGTGGGTTGCCCGACGCCGACTTCCGGGCTGGTGCGCGCCGCGAGCGCGCTCGCGGCGACCGAGGCGTTGCTCGGCGCGCTGGTGTTGAACGGGCCGACGGCGGGGCTCGAGACGTCCTTCGGCTGGGCCGGCTGCGCCTGGCTCTTCGCGCTGATCGCGTCGCGCGGCGCCTGCGGGGCGGCGGCGCCGTTGGCCGCGGCGGCCGGTGCGGAAGCGGGCGCCTGCGCCACGACCGCGGCCGGCGCCAGGCCCAGGGCGGCGGCGACGGCGAAAAGCTTGAGCAAGTTCTTCATCTATACCCCTTGCGGCCTCCGGGCGGAGCGGGATTGGTGGGCGCCGGGACGGCGGATCGCGGCGCCTTATAGGCAGGGTGCCCCCGCGCCTCAAGCGCCCCTTTGGCGGCATCTTGCCGCGCCTTGAAGACGCCCTCCCCCGCTCCTATTCAGCAGCGGGGGATTGGAGAGGAGGCGAGAAGGCGCGATGACGAAAGACGAGATCCTCGCCGAGTTCCGCGCCGCCGAAGCCCTTCTCGAGGGTCATTTCATCCTCTCCTCCGGCCTGCACAGCCCCCGCTACCTGCAATGCGCGCGGGTGCTGATGGACCCGAAGCGGGCGGCACGGCTGGCCGAGGCGCTCGCGGCGAAGATTCCGGGAGAGATTCGCGGCGCGATCGGGATCGTCGTCTCCCCGGCGATGGGGGGCGTCGTCATCGGCCACGAAATGGGGCGCGCACTCGGCGTCGAGGCGCTGTTCGTGGAGCGGCCCGGCGGGACGTTCGAGCTGCGCCGCGGATTCCGGCTGGAGCCGGGACAGAGGGTCCTCCTCGTCGAGGATGTCGTGACGACCGGCCTGAGCTCGCGCGAAGCGATCGCCGCCGTCGAGGCGGCGGGGGGCGAGGTGATCGCCGCCGCCGCGCTGGTCGACCGCTCCGCCGGCGGCGCCGACCTCGGCGTGCCCTTCTTCCCGCTGCTCCGCCTCGATGTCCCGGCTTACGCGGCGGATGCCCTGCCCGCGGGCCTGGCGGCAACTCCCGCCGAGAAGCCCGGCAGCCGGAAGGCTGCGTGACGGGAGCGCTGCGCCTCGGGGTCAACATCGACCATGTCGCAACGATTCGGAATGCGCGTGGGGGCGACCATCCGGACCCGGTCAAGGCGGCGCTGATCGCGGCGCAGGCCGGCGCGGACGGCATCACCGCGCATCTGCGGGAGGACCGCCGCCACATTCGCGACGACGACATCGCCGCTCTGACCGCCCAACTCACCATCCCGCTGAACCTGGAAATGGCGGCCACGGAGGAGATGCTGGAGATCGCCCTCCGCCACCGCCCGCACGCGGCCTGCATCGTTCCCGAGCGGCGCGAGGAACGGACCACCGAAGGCGGCCTGGACGCCGCCGGCCAGGACAATCACCTGATGCCGTTCATCGAGCGGCTTGCCGGCGCCAACATCCGTGTCAGCCTGTTCATCGAGCCCGACCCGCGCCAGGTCGATGCGGCGATCCGGCTGAAGGCGCCGGTGGTCGAGTTCCACACCGGCCGCTACGCCCATCTGGAGGGCGAGGCGCGGGCGGCCGAGCTGCGCCGCATCGCCGACGCCGCCGCGCTCGCCGCGAAGAACGGGATCGAGCCGCACGCCGGCCATGGCCTGACGTTCGACAACGTCCAGCCGATCGCCGCCATTCCGCAGATACGCGAGCTCAACATCGGCCACTTCCTCGTCGGCGAGGCGATTTTCTGCGGCCTTGAGGAGAGCGTCGCCCGGATGCGCCGGCTCATGGACGAGACGCGATGAAAACCCCTCTCCCTTTACGGGAGAGGGAGGGGCCCGCCTGCGCAGCAGGTGGGAGGGTGAGGGCCTGTCTTCTCGCCCCATTCCCTCACCCGTCGCAAATCTGCGATTTGGGCCCCTTCCCTCTCCTGAAATGGGAGAGGGAGACATGATCGTGGGCATCGGCTCGGACCTGTGCAACATCGAGCGGATCAAGGCCTCGCTCGAGCGCTTCGGCGACCGCTTCGTCGCCCGCGTCTTCACCGACGTCGAGCGCGCCAAGGCGGAGAGCCGGCCCTTCACCCGCGCCGGCACCTACGCCAAGCGCTTCGCCGCCAAGGAGGCGTTCTCGAAAGCGGTGGGCACCGGATTCAAACGCGGCGTGTTCATGCGCGATATAGGTGTCGTCAACCAGACGTCGGGGGCGCCGACCCTGGCGCTGACCGGCGGCGCCAAGGAAAGGCTGGACGCGCTGATTCCGGCCGGGCACCGTGCGCAGGTGCATCTGACGATGACGGACGACCACCCTTTCGCCCAGGCCTTCGTCATCATAACCGCCGTGCCGCTCGAAAAGGACCGCTGAGTGACCGACGAACAAGCCGCCGTCCCCGCCGAAGCGCCCGAAGCGCCGGCGAAGCCCGAGAAGAAGCCGACCGACTGGTGGGCCGAGATACGCGGCATCCTGTGGCTCGCCCTCGGCGTGCTCGCGCTGCACAGCCTCGTCGCCAAGCCCTTCTACATCCCGTCCGAATCGATGATGCCGGGGCTGCTCAAGGGCGACCAGCTGATCGTCACCAAATATCCCTATGGCTGGTCGTGGGTCTCGCCGTCCTTCCACATTCTGCCCGACTTCCACGGCCGCCTGTTCGGGCGGATGCCGCAGCGCGGCGACGTCGTCATCATCACGCCGCCCGGCGAGACGCGCCATTCCGAAGACTGGATCAAGCGCGTCATCGGTCTGCCGGGCGACACGATCCGCCTGGTCGGCGGCCAGCTCTACCTGAACGGCCAGCCGGTCCGGCGCGAGGCGCGCGGAACCACGGCCTTTCCGCTCGACCCGAACCTGCCCTGCCCGGATCAGTTCGGCCGCTTCCGCGAGGCCGGGCCGGACGGCCGGCTCTACTGCCGGCTGCCGGTGTTCCGGGAGACGCTGCCGGACGGCAAGAGCTACGACACGATCGACGAAGGACCCTCGCCGGCCGACAATTTCGGCCCGGTCACCGTCCCTGCCGGCCATGTCTTCCTGATGGGCGACAATCGGGACGATTCGGCCGACAGCCGCGTCTCCATCGCGGAGGGGGGCCTCGGCGGCCCCATCCCCTGGGAGAATATCGGTGGGCGCGCCGAGTTCATCACCTATTCGTCGGACGGCTCGTGGCGCTGGTACAATCCGGTAAGCTGGTTCCAGGCGCTGAGGGGCGGCCGCGCCGGCACGTCGCTGCGTCCCCACGCCGACGCGGGGAAATAGCGCCAGGGTTGACGCGGCCGCGGCGACGCGCCACCTCGCGCCGCGAACCGACACCGCCGAAGCCGGCGCCGTCGCCATCCCTCAATCAGGAGTCTTGAAAGGGTGAGCCTCAGCGACCCCGCCGCCGCGCCGGGCGCGTCCCAAACGTCCGCCGAATCCGCGCCGCCCGCGAAGACCGGCACCGACTGGTGGGCGGAGTTGCGCGGCATCTTCTGGCTGGTCGTCGCCGTCCTGCTCTTCCACAGCTTCGTCGCGAAGCCCTTCTACATTCCGTCCGAATCGATGATGCCCGGCCTGCTGAAGGGGGACCGGCTGGTGGTGAGCAAATTCCCCTACGGCTGGTCGTGGGTGTCGCCGTCCTTCCATGTCTTCCCGCATTTCTCCGGGCGACTGCTGGGGCGCATGCCGGAGCGCGGTGACGTCGTCATCGTCACGCCGCCGGGGGAGACGTCCGATTATATCAAGCGGGTGGTGGGCGTCCCCGGCGACACGGTGCGGATGGTCGACGGGCGGCTCTACCTCAACGGCCAGCCGGTGAAGCGCGAGGCGCGGGGCGAGACGATGATCCCGGTCGATCCGAACGTGCCGTGCGACGGCCTGCGCGACCACGACCCGTTCGGCTCGCACCGCGTGGTTCGCGACGGCAAGGCCTATTGCCGGCTCCCCGTCTTCCGCGAGACGCTGCCGAACGGCCGCTCCTACGACACGCTCGACGAGGGCCCGTCGATGGAGGACAATTACGGGCCGGTCACGGTCCCGGCCGGCCACGTCTTCCTGATGGGCGACAATCGCGACAATTCCGCGGACAGCCGGGTCGCGAGGGCGCTAAACGGCCTCGGCGGGCCGGTGCCGTGGGAGAATATCGGCGGCCGCGCCGAGTTCATCACCTTTTCCTATGACGGCTCTTCGACCTGGCTGAACCCGCTGAGCTGGGTCACCGCGCTGCGCGGCGGCCGGGCCGGGACCTCGCTGAGGCCCCCGGAGGGACGCTGACGCGGCTCAGCGTGCCTCGGACGCTTCGGCCTGATTGCCCGCGCCGGGGGATCCGCCCTGCCCACGTCCCTGCTGAAGCTGCTGCAACTGCTGGAGCTGTTGCATCCGCTGCATCTGCTGGGCCTGCAGGAAGCGTTGCGCGGCACCGGCCTCGACCTGGAGGACGTCGATCTCGAACACCAGGGTGTCGGACGGCTTGAATGGCGCGCCCGGCATCTGCGTCGGCACGTGCGTGCCGCCCGGCAGCGTCAGCACGTAGGACCCGCCCGGCCGCATGTGCTGCAAGCCGTCGGCGAAACCCGGGAACAGGCCCTGCGTGGTGGTGACGAAAGGCTGACCAGTCTCGCGGCTGTCCTGGATCACCGGCGCCTGCTTCGTTCCGACATGCAGCCGGTAATTGAGGGCCACGACATCGTTGGCGGTGATGAGCGCGCCCTTACCCTGGCGAAGCGGCTTGATCCGGACCCCCGAGGGAAGCGTCGTCGCCTGGAAGCCGGCCGTCGTCCACCAGGCGAGCGCCACGGCGAGAAGGGTGAGGAGGACGAGGGCGGCCCAGAATTTCGCGACCGAGCCCTTCTTGATCGGACGGAGCGGGACGGCGGTCACGGACATGATGGTTCCCCGAAAGCAGAAGGGCGGCGATAATCGCCGCCCCTCCTGGAAGCAAGCTGGGGGTCGAGGATGCCGTCCGTCGCCCCGGGAAGGCTGGAGCCTGAGGGGGGTGAAAACGCCGCGGCTTTCACCCGCCGGGATGCCAGCCTGCGCTGGCGTGACGAGAAAGCCTCAGCGCACCCCGTCGCGCTCGGCGCGCTTGCGCTCGAGCTTGCGGGCGCGGCGGATCGCCGCGGCGCGCTCGCGGGCGCGCTTCTCGGACGGCTTCTCATAGTGGCGGCGGAGCTTCATCTCGCGATAGACGCCCTCGCGCTGCAGCTTCTTCTTGAGCGCGCGCAGCGCCTGGTCGACATTGTTGTCGCGAACGATGATTTGCATAAAGTCCCGTCACTCTCCGCTTCGAATGGAGCGAGGCGGCCGCCGCGAGGCGCCGCCCCGAAAAATCCCCGATACCACAAAAAAGGGTTCGCCGCGAGCAACTCCCCGCGACGACGCGCGGCGCCGATAGCAGCGGCCGCACGGAGTTTCAAGCTGCGGCTGTCCGATTTGTCGGCGGGCGCCGGATAACCGCCCCGACGGCCGCGATCCTTTCCACCTCCTCGTAACCCGGCTGATCGAGCTGCTCGCCGAAGATATCGGGGTCGATCTCGTAATAACGCGTCGCGCAACCCCGCGCCGCCATGGCGCGGCCGAGAGCCTCCTTGAACCCGTCCCGGCCCGCCACGATCGCGCTCCCGGTGTAGAGGAGAACCGCGCCGCCCGGAGCGAGCCGACCAGCGGCTTCGGTGGCCCAGTCGAGCGACAGCCGCGCACCGTGCAAGTCTCCCCCGTCGCGGTAGGTCCGGCGGAGCGGGTCGACGATGAACGGAGGGTTGGCGATGACCAGATCAAGAGGGTCGGGGACGCCCGCGAGGCCTTCACATTCGACCGTCTCGACGTCGAGTCCGGCGTACGCCGCGTTGATTCGCGCGAGCCTCAGCGCGAGAGGGTTGACATCGGTGAGCGTCAGCTGCGCGTCCATCAGCAGCGGGGCCGCCGCGATGGCGCCGACACCGGCGCCGGTGCCGACGTCGACGAGACGACGTACCGGCCCCAGAGCCGGAATCTCGGCGGACAGGAAGGCGGCGAAGCGGTAGCTGTCCGGACCGAGGAAGACGGCGTCGGCGTCTTCCGTCGGATAGGCGGAGTGAAGAAAGAGCCTGTCGCCGATCGACGATATCCGAACCAGACTCTTACAGGCCCCCTCCTCCCGCACCATCATTCCGCCGTCGCGCAGAGCATTGCGGATAGGCTGGGGTAGCAGGATCTCGTCAAAGGGCAGGTTCCATCCGAACACGTCGCGCAGGTCGCAAGCGCGAGCGGCGGCACGGCGTTCCAGGACGCGGCGATGCGTTTCGGGCGTCACCGTGACGAAGCGATATCCGGTCTCGCCGACCGCGCGAATCAGCTCGAGGAGCGCCAAGTCCCGGCGGGCGTCGGTCGGCGTATCGGCCTGGCTCGGCAAAAGAGGCTTTCCTCGATTCTTTGGGTGAGCACCAGCGGCACAACGCCTCCGCCGGGTGGGCTGTTCACCGATCCTACGAATCCAGATCGTCGAACGTGGGGTCTGCCCTGGTGAGGCGCGCCTCCACGGCAGTAGTCAGGTCCGCGCTAACGAGGGTGGCGGCGTTCCACAGCGCGACCTGGCGCAACCCTTCCTCCACGGTGCGGCCGCGGCTGTAGTTGAGGCTGGCCTTCGCGCCCGCCACCGCGAGGGGGGACTTGGCCGCGATGGCGCGGGCGAGGGCGAATCCCGCAGCGACGACGGCCTCCCGATCCGGCTCGACGCGATTGACGAAGCCGAGGCGGAGCGCCTCGTCGGCGGGGAGGCGACGAGCGGTGTAGGCGAGCTCGCGCACGATGCCTTCCGGCAGCAGCCGGGTCATGCGCTGCAAGGTGCCGAGGTCGGCGGTGATCGCGACATCCACTTCCGCGACCTGGAAGAAGGTGTCGGCGGCGGCAATGCGGATGTCGCAGGCGCAGGCGAGATCGACTCCGGCGCCGATGCAGCCGCCGTGGATCGCGGCGATCACCGGCGCCCGCGCCGCCTCGGCGGCGGTGAAGCAATCCTGCAGCCACTGGATGTGTCGCAGGCGCGATTCGGCGGCGCGGCCGAGATCCGCCGCCGGCGCGAACTGGCTCCCCGCGTAATGGAGATCGAGCCCGGCGGTGAAGTGCCGCCCGCGTGCGGAGAGGAGGATGCAGCGCACGGACGGATCGGCGCCGAGCGTGCGGAAGGCCTCGCCGATCGCGGCGAACATCTCTCCGTCCATGGCGTTCAGCTTGTCCTCGCGCGCGAGCGCCAGATGGGCGACGCCGCCGTCCCGCTCGATCGCTACCCGCTCCTCCGCCATCGCCAATCCTTTCGCATCGCTGACGTTACAGTTCAGCAACGGCTCAGCAAGGTTTACGTAAACGGCAGTTCATGGGGTGAGCGAATCGTCGCCGCCTGGTGAAGGAGTGAAATCGATGCGCAAGGCATTGATCGGATTGCTTATCGCGACGACGGCGGCGAGCCCGCTGGCGGCGCAGGACAACGGTTGGCGCGGCCGCGGCGACGGCGAGCATCATCAGCGCAGCGACGGCCAGCGGCCGGCGCGGCAGGAGCGCCAGCAGGCGCCGCAGCAGCAGCAGGCGCCCCGCGCCGAGCAGTATCGCGGCGGCGGCTGGCAGGGTCGCCAGCAGGCGCAGGTCCAGCAGCAGCAGCAACAGGTCCAGGTGCAGCAGCAGGTCCAGACCCGCGGCTACCGCCAGGGCTATCAGGGCCAGCAGGCCTATCGCGGCGGCAACACCCAGCAGGACGCCTACCGCCAGCAGATCGAGGCGAGCCGGGCGGCCAATCGCCAGGTCTCGCAGGGCATGCCGGAGCGCTACCAGCGCCGCGCGGCGGAGAACGAGGCGAATTACGAGCGGCAGGTGCGCGAGCAGTATCGCCGGCAAGATACGGGCTCGTGGAGCCGCAACGACTGGCCGCGCAACGGCGGCGACTATCGCGCCAACCGGAGCGGCAGCCGCGACTGGCGCAACAACTGGAACCGCGGCTGGCGGAGCGACAATCGCTACGACTGGCAGCGCTACCGCTATTCGAACCGCAGCCTGTTCCGGTCGCCTTATTACGCGCCGTACGGCTACGGCTATGGCTACAACCGGCTGTCGATCGGGCTGGTCCTCGACGAGATCTTCTGGGGCCGAAACTACTGGATCTCGGATCCGTGGCAGTACCGCCTGCCGCCGGCGCCGTACGGCACCCAGTGGGTCCGCTATTATAACGACGTGGTCCTGGTGGACGTCTACACCGGCGAGGTGATCGACGTGATCTACGACTTCTTCTGGTAGGAAGGGTCGCAACCGCATGGGAAGGAGCCCGGGAGCGCCAGCGCGCTGCCGGGCTTTTTCCTTGTCAAAGCGGCCCCGGCCACAGCATGAACGGCGCCTTCCTTCCCGGGGTGCCGTCGGCATGCTGAAACGCCTTTTCATCCTTCTCGCCGCCCTCGTCGCGACGCCGGCAGCGGCAGACACGGTGGTCGTCCATGCCGGCCGCCTAATCGTCGATGCCGCGCAGCCGGCGCAGGGGCCTTCGACGATCGTCATCGTCGACGGCCGCATCCAGTCCGTCGCGGCCGGGGTCGCGCCGGCGCCGGCGGGGGCCAAGGTGGTCGAGCTGCAGGACAAGATGGTCCTTCCCGGCCTCATCGACACCCACGTCCACTTCATGTCGGTGCCGGGCGCGCCCTTCTGGCAGGAGGCGACGCTGTCGGACGAGTGGATGGCGCTGGTCGGCGCGCGCAACGCGCTCACCACTGCCCGCGCCGGGTTCACCACGGTGCGCGACCTCGGCTCGACCAGGCTCGGCGGCTTCGCGCTCCGCGACGCCATCGCCCAGGGACTCGTCCCGGGGCCGCGCATGCTGGCGGCGGGGCAGGCGCTGTCGACGATCGGCGGCCATGGCGACGTTTCCGGCTTCCGTCCCGAAGTCGCCGAGGCGCTCGACGGCCATAATACCTGCACCGGCGCCGACCAGTGCGCGGCGCGGGTGCGCGAGGCGGCGAAGCTCGGCGCCGACGTGATCAAGTTCCACGCCACCGGCGGCGTGCTGAGCCAGGGCGACAAGGGCCTCGGCCAGGCCTTCACCGACGAGGAGATGCGCGCCATCGTCGCGACCGCGCACAATCTCGGCCTCAAGGTCGCCGCCCACGCCCATGCCGACGCGGGCATCGCGGCGGCGGTGCGCGCCGGGGTCGATTCGATCGAGCACGGCACCTTCGCCAGCCCGGCCACGATCCAGCTGATGAAGCAGCGCGGCACCGTGCTGGTGCCGACCCTGATGGCGTTTACCGGCATCCGCGAAAGGCTCGGCAAGGGCGTCTACACGCCGATCGTCGAGGAGAAGGTGCGGATGACGCTGAACGAGGTCGGCAAGGCCGCACGGCTTGCCCGCGCGGCCGGGGTGCCGGTCATCTTCGGGACGGACGCGGGCGTCTACGAGCATGGCAGGAATGCGGGCGAGTTCGTCCATTATGTCGAGCTGGTGGGCATGAGTCCGGCCGAGGCGATCGCGTCGGCAACGACCGGCGCCGCCAGGCTGCTCGGCTTGGAGCGCGAGGTGGGTCGGATCGCGCCCGGCTATTCGGGCGACCTCATCGCCGTTTCCGGCGATCCGCTGAAGGACGTCAGCGTCCTCCAGCATATCGACTATGTGATGGTGAAAGGCCGGCCGATCCCGTGAGCAGCCAGGGCTACGACCCGTCCCTCGCCTACCGCGTCGACATCGGCCGCCACGTCCGCGAGCGGCTGTCGCACACGCCGAACGCGCTCAAGATCCCGGCGATGGGCCTCGACCTGTTCGTCGTGCGCGACTTCCTGACGGCCAAAGAGTGCGAGCAGGTGATCGCGCTGATCGACAAGGACCGGGTGCCCTCGGGGCTGCTGGCGCCGAGCGCCGATCCCGACTTCCGCACCAGCGAGAGCTGCAACCTGCGGCTGAGCGACCGCGTCAACCTCAGCGTCCAGGCGAAGATCGACATGCTGATGGGCATCGACCCGCGCCACGGCGAAACCATCCAGGGCCAGCGCTACGCCGCCGGCCAGCAGTTCAAGGAGCATCACGACTTCTTCTACACGTCCGAGCCCTATTGGCCGGAGCAGGAGAAGGTCGGCGGCCAGCGCACCTGGACGGCGATGATCTTCCTGAACGAGCCGGAGGCAGGCGGCCAGACCTGGTTCACCAAGGCGAACGTCCGGGTGACGCCGCGCACGGGCAACCTGCTCGCCTGGAACAACCTGGACGAGCATGGCCAGCCCAACCCTTACTCGCTCCACACCGGCATGCCGGTGGGCGCCGGGGTCAAGTACATCATCACCAAATGGTACCGGGAGCGGCCCTGGGGCGTGCAGCCCGGCACCGCCGCGCCCGCCGGGCCCTATTGAGCGCCGAATTCGCCGCCCTTGCGCATCCGGGGAGCGGAGCGTAGTGCCCGGCTAACACACCTGGGGAGGAATGAGATGCGCACGTTGGTCCTGACCCTGCTCGCCGCGACGGCGCTCGCGGCCCCCGCTCTCGCCGCGCCCGCGCCCAAGGGGGCGACGTCCGCAGCCGCCCGCGCCGGCGAAGCCGAGAAGCTCAGGCGGCTGTTCGCGGCGAGCGACGAGGCGCAGCTGCGCCGCAATCCGATCCAGGCCTTGTTCCGCGGCGACCTGCGCTACGCCGCCGAGTTCGGCGACTATATCACCGACCGCTACGTCGCGGGCGAGAAGGCGGCGGCCGAGGCGGATCTCGCGGCCCTGGCCAGGATCGATCGGCCGAAGCTCTCGGCCGACGATCGCATCTCCTACGACGTCTTCAAGTGGCAGACCGAGCTCACCCTCAAGGGATACCGGCCGGACCTCCTCAAGGCCCAGGTCGACCGGCCGATCGACCATTTCAGCGGCTTCCAGGTGTTCGTCCCGGATCTCAGCTCCGGCGAAGGCGCGGCGCCGTTCAAGACGGTCGCCGACTATGAGAACAACCTGAAGCGGCTCGACGGCTACATCCTCTATCTCGACCGCGCGATCGGCCGCATGAAGCAGGGTCTCGCCGACGGCGTCGTCAACCCCAGGCTGGTGATGGCGAACGTCGTCGACCAGCTCGACGCGATCATCGGCCAGGGCGTCGAGGGCTCGACCTTCTACAAGCCGGTGACGAAGTTCCCGGCCGGCATCGCCGCCGCGGACCAGACGCGGCTCAAGGCGGAATACGCCGCCTTCGTCCGCGAGCGCCTGCTCCCCGCCCACGTCCGGCTGCGCGATTTCATCCGCAACGACTATCTCCCCCACGCCCGCGCCAGCGTCGGCCTCAGCCAGATGCCGGGCGGCGCGGCGCTCTATCGCTACCTGGTCGAATCGAACACGACCACGGACATGACGCCGGAGGCCATCCACCAGCTCGGCCTCAGCGAGGTCGATCGCATCCATGGCGAGATGGAGAAGGTGAAGAACGCGGTCGGCTTCAAGGGCGACCTCCACCGCTTCGCCGACTTCCTGCGCAGCGACCCGCGCTTCAAGCCGGCCTCGGCGCAGGCGATGCGCGAGGCCTTCTTCGACATCGACCGCCGCGTCGGGCTGGTCGTCGGCCGCGACTTTACGGTGATCCCCAAGTCGCCGCTCGAGATCCGGCCCGAGCCGCCCTACAAGGAAAAGACGGCGGCGGGCGGCGAATATCAGCAGGGCACGCCCGACGGCTCGCGGCCCGGCGTGTTCTTCTACAACGCCTACGACCTGCCCTCGCGCTACACCTGGGGCTACGAGACCCTGTTCCTCCACGAGGGCCGGCCCGGTCACCATTTCCAGATCAGCCTGGCGCAGGAGAACACCGCGCTTCCGGCCTTCCAGCGCTTCGGCGGCAACACGGCCTTCGTCGAGGGCTGGGCGCTCTATGCGGAGAGCCTCGGCTACGAGCTCGGCTTCTTCACCGACCCGTATCAGAATTACGGCCATTTGAACGACGAGATCCTGCGCGCCATGCGCCTCGTCGTCGACACCGGCATCCACACCAAGGGATGGAGCCGCGATCAGGCGATCCAGTACATGCTCGACAACAGCGCGATGAGCAAAACCGACGCCACCGCCGAGGTTGAGCGCTACATCGCCATCCCCGGCCAAGCGCTCGCCTACAAGGTCGGCCAGCTCACCATCCGGCGCCTGCGCACCCGCGCCGAGCAGGCGCTGGGGCCGAAGTTCGACCTTCGCGCCTTCCACGCCCAGGTGCTGATGTCGGGCGCGCTGCCGATGGCCGTGCTCGAGCGCAAGATCGACGACTGGATCGCGGCAAGGAAGCGGGGCTGAAGCTCAGCGCGCGACGTCGTGGTCGCCGAGCGGCACCGTCGGTCGGTTCTTGATCTCGGACTTGACGAAGCTGGTCTCGTAGCGCCGGACGGCGGGATCGGCGGCGAAATAGGCATCGGCGAAGGCGTTGAACTCGCGCATCGTGCGGGTGACGACGAGCGCCAGAAGGTCGACGGGGCCGGCGATGTTGAGCAGCAGCTGGACCTCGGGCGCAGCGGCGAGCCTCGCCCGCAATTGCGCGATACCCTTGGCCTCGGCATGCTCGTGCACCTGCACCTGGACGACCGCGCGGAGCCGATCACCGGTGAGCGCCGGCGCCAGCAGGGCGATGTCGGCGGCGATCAGCCCTTCCTCGCGCAGGCTCCGAAGCCGGCGCGCGATCGCCGACGGCGACAGCGGCACCGTCTCCGCCAGCCGGTCCGCGGTGAGCAGATTATCCGCCTGGAGCAGGTTCAGGAGGTCGATGTCGAAGCGGTCGAGCTTGCGCGCCATGGCGTTGTTATGCCGCACTTGCCAGATTTTGGCACGGCCTCGCCGCCAATAGCGCGCAAAAGGCGGCCGAACGCCGTCATAACCGGATCGACGAACCGATATTCACGTGGAGAGCCAGCATGTTGAGACTTCGTACCGCCGCCCTTCTGCTGCTGGCGGGCGCCGCCGCTGCGGCCTCCGCCCAGCCCGCTCCCGCGCCGGGTGCGCAGCCGGCGCCGATGGCGGTCCCCGACATCCCCGTCACCGCCGAGGTCGCCCGCCAGACGGCGCTCGAGCTCGCCCAGGCGCTGCAGGACAATTACGCCTTTCCGGACGTGGCGGGACGTTACGGGGCGATGCTGCGGGCCAATGCGACGAGCGGCGCCTATGACGGCCTCGCCTCCGGCAAGGCGCTCGCCGAGCGGCTCACCGCCGACCTCCGCGCCGTGTCGCCCGACAACCACCTGCGGGTGCGGGTCGCACCGCCGCGCGAGGCGCGCGCGCCGGGCCCGGGCGAAGTCGGCCCGATCCGGCGAATGGTGCCGCTGACGCCGATCGAGGAGCAGCGCTGGCTGGCGCCCGGTATCGCCTACATCCGCTTCAACGTCTTCCCGGGCGATGCCGAGACGGTCGCCGCGGTGCGCAAGTTCATGATCGACCATGCCGATGCGAAGACGATCATCTTCGACAACCGCACCCACCATGGCGGCGGCCTCGCCGAGATGGATGCGATGTTCCCCTACCTCTTCGCCAGGCCGACCACCCTCGTCACGATGGACACCCGCACCTCGGTCGACCGCGCCCGCGGCAGCCCGATGCGCGATGCGCGGCTCCGCCTCGTGCCGGCCAGGGAGGACGTCGTCCGCCGCGAGCATTTTGTCGAGCCGGATGCGGCCGAGAAGAGGCTGTTCGGCGCGAAGGTGTTCGTCCTCACCTCCGGCGCCACCGCCTCGGCGGCCGAGCATATGACGCTGGCGCTGAAGCGCACGCATCGCGCGACGATCGTCGGCGAGGCGACGGCCGGCGCCGGCAATTACGGCGGCCAGCAGACCGTCGGCGGCGACAGGTTCGTCGTCTTCATCCCGGTCGGCCGCACCTTCGATCCCGACACCGGCAAGGGCTGGGAGGGGAGCGGCATCGAGCCGGACGTCGCCGTGCCCGCCGAAAAGGCGCTCACGGAGGCGCTGGTCCGCAGCGGCCTTTCCGCGGCCGACGCCGAGCGGATTTCGGCGGAGGTCAAGCCGACGGGCCCGATGGTCCGCCGGACTCCCCGTGTGTGAAGCCTGGCCGCGCGTGACGCTTGGCGCTGGGCGCGCCCGTTGCTAAGGGCGCGCCCATGCAGACCGACCGCTTCACGCCGGAAATCGCCTACGTGACCACGCCGCGCGTCGCCTGCGACGGCGCCAGCGAAACCTGGCCGGCGCTGGGCCACCCTCGCGTCTACCTCCAGATCGACGAGAAGGGCTATGTCGACTGCGGCTATTGCGACAAGCGCTTCGTTCTGAAGGGCGGCCCCGCGGACGAGGGCACGGTCGCGGCCTGACTCGCGCGCTGCGCACGTTTTGCCTCCCGCATCGCCTTCCTGACCTGCCGCGCGATGTCGCGGTACGTCCGATTGGGGAAGGGCGAGGCGCGGCGCACCGCCGCCTTCATGGCCTTGAGGTGGCGGCGTGCGGCGACGGCGTCGCCGCGGCGGACGGCGACCGCCGCCAGTGCGGCATGGCCGAGCCGTACGAGATGCGGATCCATGTCCGGAGCGACGACCGGCCGGTGGCGCGGCTCCGCCTCGCCTTCCCAAATCGCCGCCAGATAGGCATCGCAAGCGTCGAGCCACGGGTCGCCCCCGAACTGCAACCGGAACGCGTCGATCAGGCTGCGGGCGCGTGCCGCATCCACGCGAAACGAATCGAGGACGATCCCGATCTCAAGGGCAGCGAGATGCCGCGCGACTCTTTCAGGTTCCTCCGTCGCCTCACGCGCCGTCTCGATCAGCCATGGCGGCAGGTCGCGCAGCCGAACGTTCGCATTGAGCAGCGAGTCGATCCACGCCAGCGCGCTGAACGGCGTCCCGCGCTCGCGCGGCGTGCGCAGCTTGCGGCCGTCGGAGCCCTGCTCGTCGCCGAACAGCGCGCGCAGGCCGCAATTGAGCGCCTGGACGGCAAGGCCGAGGCAGAGGCGGCCGGCGACCGACGGGTAAGGGGCATCGGGCCGGAGAAGGAGGAGCCACGGCACAGCCGCGATCGCCGCGAGCAGCAGGCTGGCGCCGGGCCCCGCCCCGATCACCGCCGCCCATCGGGCCGGCGTGTCGACCCGGCGGCGGCGCGGCACGGACAGCACCCATCCGAGCTCCGGGCCCGGATGGGCGCCGCCGATCCAGGCAATGTCGAGATTGACGAGATGCACGCCGATGGGCCGCACGACGAACGTCACCACGCGCCACCCGCAGGCGAGCGCCACGACGGCGTGGCCGAGTTCGTGAACGAAGGTCGAGACGAAGCTGCCCGCAAGGCAGCACAAGAAGGCGAGCGCCAACGCTTCCTGCGCGTTCCCGAGCGAACCGAAGGCCGACGCGTAAGCGGCGAAGGCGCCGAGGGTCAGCGCGAGCGAAGCGACGCGGTCGCCGCCGCGCAGCCACGCCGATCGCCGGTCCGGCTTCTTCGCCACATGCCCCCCAAGGTCCGGTGCGGCGCGATGCGATGCATCCCGCCGATCCCGACGCCGGTCTAACGAGTCGCCGGCGGCCCGCAACCGCCTTCCCGCCGCCTCGACTTCGCTCCCGCGCCGCCTATATCGGCGCCATGACCCTTGCTTCCGATCCGCGCCGCTTCCTCTACCGCGACGGGCTGCTCGACCCCGACGGCGCCCTGCGCCTCACCCACGACGCGCTGAAGGGGCTCGACGATGGCGAGCTCTACCTCCAGTACACGGCGTCGGAGAGCTTCACCTTCGACGACGGACGGCTGAAGAGCGCCGACTTCAACACGCATGCCGGCTTCGGGCTGCGCGGCGTCTCTGGCGAAACCACCGCCTTTGCCCACGCCAACGAGCTCAGCGAGGCCGCGATCCGCCGGGCGGCGGAGACGATGACGGTGCTCGATCCGGCGAAGGCCGGTCCGGCCGGGTCGCCGCGCCGGACCAACACGAAGCTCTACACCGACGCCGACCCGCTCACGCTCATCCCCTTCGCGAGGAAGGTGGAGCTGTGCCAGAAGATCGATGCCGCCGCCCGGGCGCGCGATCCGCGGGTGGGACAGGTGACCGTCGGCCTGTCCGGCTCCTGGTCGGTGGTCGAGATCGTCCGCGCCGACGGCTTCGTCGCCCACGACGTCCGCCCGCTCGTGCGGCTCAACGTCAGCATCATCGCCGAACAGAACGGGCGCCGCGAAAGCGGCTTCCACGGCATTGGCGGCCGCTACCTCTATGACGGCCTGTTCGAGGAGGCGGCGTGGCAACGGGCGATCGATATCGCCCTCGGCCAGGCGCTGGTGAACCTCGAGTCGGTCCCTGCGCCGGCGGGCGAGATGACGGTGGTGCTGGGGCCCGGCTGGCCGGGCGTGCTGCTCCACGAAGCGATCGGCCACGGTCTCGAGGGCGATTTCAACCGCAAGGGCACCTCCGCCTTTTCCGGGCGGATCGGCGAGCGGGTGGCGGCGCCGGGCGTGACGGTGGTCGACGACGGCGCCATCGACGCGCGCCGCGGCTCGCTCACCATCGATGACGAAGGCACGCCGACGCAGCGCACCACCCTGATCGAGGACGGTATCCTCAAGGCCTATCTGCAGGACCGGCTCAATGCCCGCCTGATGGGCGTTTCCGCCACCGGCAACGGCCGCCGCGAGAGCTTCGCCCACGCGCCGATGCCGCGCATGACCAACACGTTCATGCTCGGCGGCCGCGACGATCCGGGCGAGATCCTGTCGCGCGCCAAGAGCGGCATCTTCGCCAGGAGCTTCGGCGGCGGCCAGGTCGACATCACGTCGGGGAAGTTCGTCTTCTCCTGCACCGAGGCCTATCGGATCGAGAACGGCCGACTCGGCGCACCGGTAAAGGGTGCGACCTTGATCGGCGACGGGCCGACCGTGCTGACGAAGGTCGCCGCGATCGGCAACGACATGGCGCTGGACGAGGGGGTCGGCATATGCGGCAAGGGCGGCCAGTCGATCCCCGCCGGCGTCGGCCAGCCGACCCTGCTGATCGAAGGGTTGACGGTCGGCGGCACCGCGGCGTGATGGATTGGCAAGGCGAAGTCCTTGGCTTCTGGTTCGCGCTCGAGCCGGAGCAATGGTGGACGCGCGATGCCAACCTCGACCGTCGGGTGCGCGAGCGGTTCCTGCCCCTGTGGGCGGCTGAGCGGGAGAATGTCCCCGCCGCGTTCCTGGGCACTTGCCGGGACGCGCTCGCCGCCGTCATCCTTTTCGACCAATTCCCGAGGAACATGTTTCGGGACCATGCCGACCAATTCTCCACCGATATGCTGGCGCTGGCCGTAGCCAAGGGAGCGGTCGAACGCGGCTATGACGCGCAGGTGCCGCCCGGGCGGCGCCCATTTTTCTACATGCCGTTCGAGCATAGCGAGGATCTCGCCGACCAGGAGCGCTCGCTGCTGCTCTTCACCGCGCTCGGCGACGATTACCTGCTCGGCTTCGCCCGCAAGCATCGCGACATCATCGCCCGCTTCGGCCGCTTCCCGCACCGCAACGCGCTCCTCGGCCGCGCCCCGCGCGCTGACGAGCTGGCCGCGGGCAACCCGGTGCCCTGGTGATGGCCCTGGTCCTCGCCGAACGTTTCTACACCGCCAGCGAGGGCCAGATCGTCCAGGGCCGGCTCGCCGCCGAGGGGGTGGAGACCTATCTGTTCGACGCCGGGATCAACCTGGTCGAGTTGGGCGGCATCGCGGCGCCGGTGCGGCTGATGGTCGAGGAAGAGGATCTGGTCCGCGTCCGCCGCATTCTCGCCGACTATCCGCGCTGACCGCTCAGGCGAGCAGCGCCGCAACCTCCTCGAAGTCGCGGGCGATGTGCCGCACTCCGAGCTGACGCAGCCGATCCGCGTGTCCGGCGAGGCAGTGGCGACCGCCGACGAAGCCGATCACCGTCGCGCCCGACGCCACGGCGCCTTCGGCACCCACGGGCGAATCCTCGACGATGGCGCAGCGCGCGACGGGGACGCCGATCGCGGCCGCCGCGTGGAGGTAGAGGTCCGGCGCCGGCTTGCCGCGCGCGACATGTTCGCGGCCGCTGAAGATCTTGTCCCCGAACGCGCCGTCGAGGCCGAGGTGGCGCAGGTGCGTGCGCACCCATTCCGACGAGCTGGACGAGGCGACGGCGCGCGGTAGCGCCGGCGGCAGGCTGCGCACGAAAGCGACCGCGCCGGCGACCGCTTCCAACCCCTCAGCGAGGACGCGGCGATCCTCCTCGGCGCGGGCCGCCTCGAACCCTTCCGGGACGGGTCGGCCGATCCAGCGCTCGATCGCCGCCCGGAATTCCTCGCCGGCGAGCCCCATGAGCCGGTGCATCGCCTCCTCAACGCTGGTCGGGTGGCCGCTGCGCGTCAGGAACGCGGCGATCTGCGCGTTGCCGGCCCACTCGCTCTCCAGCAGCACGCCGTCGAAATCCAGGATCAGGCCGTCGAACCTCAGCGCCGCTCTCCGAACAAAGCGGTGCCGACGCGGACGTGGCTGGCGCCGATCGTCACCGCAGTCTCATAGTCGGCCGACATGCCCATGCTGAGGCCGGCAAGGCCGTGGCGGCGGGCAAGCTTGGCGAGCAGCGCGAAATAGGGGGCGGGCTCGACCTCGCCCGGCGGAATGCACATCAGGCCCGCGACGGGCAATCCCGCGCTCCGCGCCTCGTCCAGCAGGGCCGGCAGGTCCGCGACGGCGCAGCCGCCCTTCTGCGGCTCGTCGCCGACATTGACCTGCACGAAGCAGTCGGGCCGCCGGCCCTGCTTCGCCATTTCCCGCGCGAGGGCCTCGACGAGCGAGCGGCGGTCGACGGAATGGATGGCGTCGAACAAAGCGACCGCCTCGGCCGCCTTGTTCGACTGCAGGCTCCCGATCATATGCAGCGCCGCCTGCGGAAATTCCGCCTTCAGCGCGGGCCACTTCGCCTGCGCCTCCTGGACGCGATTCTCGCCGAAGACGCGCTGGCCGGCGGCGAGGAGCGGGCGGATCGACTCGGCCGGGTGGGTCTTGGACACGGCGATCAGCGTCACCGCCTCCGGGGGCCGCCCGGCCAGCCGCGCCGCCTTGGCGATGCCGCCGCGCACCTGCGCGAGCCGTTCCTCTGCCGATGCGCCGCTCATCGCGGCTGCTATAGGTAGCGCCATGCGACGCCGCCAGCCTCTGCCGCGCCTCTGGCTGATGACCGACGAGCGCCAGGGCGAAGCGCTGTGGGCGGCGCTCGACCGGCTCCCACGCGGGGCGGGAATCGTGTTCCGCCACTATGGCCTGGAGGAACGGCAGCGACGGGCGCTGTTCGAACGGCTCCGCCCGGAAGCCCGGCGGCGAGGCCTCGTCCTCGTCACGGCCGGGCGAGGGCTCCCGAGAGCCGACGGCGTCCACAACCGGCGCGGTCCGGGTCTGCGCACCGCCTCGGCGCACAATCTGCGCGAAATCCGGCGCGCCGAGCGGCGCGGCGCCGAAATCCTGTTCCTCTCCCCGGTCTTCGCGACCCGCTCGCACCCCGGCGCCGGCCTGCTCGGCCCGCGCCGTTTCGCCCGCCTCGCCCGGCTGACACGCCTGCCGGTGGTCGCCCTCGGAGGCATGGATGCGGCGCGCTTCGACGCGCTGCGCGGCGCTTACGGCTGGGCCGGGATCGACGCCTTCGCCTAGAAGCGGAAGGCGGTGCCGATATAGACGGACTGGCTGTCGCGCCGCTGGTCCGCGAGCGGCTCGAGCCGGTCGCGCTGGATCTTGTAGCGGACGCCGCCGGTGAGGTCGAAATTGCGGGCGATCCGGTACGAGCCGCCGACGCCGACCACATAGGTATCGGGATCCGCGACGACGCTCGGCGTGTCGGTCGCGCTGCGCGCGAGGCCGGCTTCGGCGCGCGCCGTGAACCGCTTCAGATTGTAGCTGACGCCAACTTCCGCCTGCTCCCGGCCGCCGCGGACCGGGCCGCCCTCGACGCGATCGACGTCGCCGGTGAGGGCGAAGCGCTTCCAGCCGACCGAGGCGCCGAGGCTGTAGACGGTGGGCGTGATCGCGGTGACCTGGCTCGCCGACGCCTCGACGACGCGGTGGCCGGCGGGCGCGGGAGTCGCCGCGCGGCCGCGCAAAGCCACGCGCAGCGTCTTGCCGCTGCCCGGCGCGACCGAGGGGGTCAGACGGAAGAGATTGGGCTGGACGCCGCGGCGCGCGAGTTCGGCGGCAAGGCGCGGGTCGGCGATCGCCGGCGTGAAGCTGGAGCCGCCCGGCGCGAGGCTCCGGGCCGGAGCAAGGCGCTGGTTGGGATTGGCCGCGGTGGCCGGCGTCAGGACGAGCGACATGGCGGCCAAGGCCGTCATGCTCGCGCCCGTTCTGGATCCCACCCTCAGCACATTCGACTCCCGAAACGATGCTGATTTAGGCCCTCCAACGCACATCTTCCAGAACCGCCGCACCGAAGCGCGTGAATCCTCCCGGCATGTTGCATCTTTTCCACAACCCGCCGCGGCGCGCCTGGAGCCGCTCGGCCTCCACAGAGCGCTTGCCGCCTGCGCGCGCTTGCCTATAACGGCCCCGATCCCCTGTCGAAGGACCCTCGTTTATGCTTCGCCCCGCCGTCTTCGGCCTTGCCCTCGCCAGCGCTGTCGCCCTGACGGGCTGCAACTTCATCCGCGACGACATCAACAAGACGCTCGGCCGCCACCACGAGAGCCGGACCCGCCAGGCGGACCTTGCCGCGAGCCAGGTGACGACGATCGGCGTCAACGCCTATCTCTGGCGGGCGGCGCTCGACACCCTCTCCTTCGCGCCCCTGGTGCAGGCGGATGCGAACGGGGGCGTCATCGTCACCGACTGGTACGCCAATCCCCGCTCGCCCAACGAGCGGGTGAAGGTGACTGCCACCATTCTGGACCGCGACCTGCGCGCCGACGCGCTGCGCGTCGCCGCCTCGCGCCAGGTGCTGACCAACGGCATCTGGATCGACGCGCCGGTCGCCGCCGCCACGGTGCAGCGGCTCGAGGACATCATCCTCACCCGCGCCCGCGACCTGAGGCGAGCCGCGTCCGCCGGCTGAGGAGAGAGCTTCCCCTTATGGCAGCGCGCTTCAACCCGCTCGAGGCCGACGCGCACTGGCAGCAGGTCTGGGAGGACCGGGGTACCTTCCACGCCTCCGACACCAGCGCCAAGCCCCGCTCCTACGTCCTGGAGATGTTCCCCTATCCGTCGGGGCGCATCCACATGGGCCATGTCCGCAACTATACGATGGGCGACGTGCTCGCCCGCTACCGGCGGATGAAGGGCTTCGAAGTGCTCCACCCGATGGGCTGGGACGCCTTCGGCATGCCGGCCGAGAATGCGGCGATGGAGAAGAAGGTCCATCCCGGCGAATGGACCTGGTCGAACATCGCGACGATGCGCGCGCAGCTGAAGCGCCTCGGCTTCGCGCTCGACTGGAGCCGCGAGCTCGCGACCTGCGATCCGGCCTATTACGGCCACGAGCAGGCGCTGTTCCTCGACCTGTTCGACGCCGGCCTCGTCTACAGAAAGGAAAGCGAGGTCAATTGGGACCCCGTCGACATGACCGTGCTCGCCAACGAGCAGGTCATCGACGGCCGCGGCTGGCGTTCGGGCGCCGTCGTCGAGCGCCGCAAGCTCAGCCAATGGTTCCTCAGGATCACCGACTTCGCCGAGGAGCTGCTCGACGGCCTGGCGACGCTCGACCAGTGGCCCGACAAGGTCCGGCTGATGCAGGAGAACTGGATCGGCAGGAGCCAGGGCCTGAAGTTCCGCTTCGAGCTCGCCTCGCACCTGCCGGGCATCACCGGGTTCGACGTCTTCACCACCCGGCCCGACACGATCTTCGGCGCCAGCTTCGCGGCGATTTCGCCGGACCATCCGATCGCGGCGGAGCTGGCGCGGCACGACCCCGCGCTCGCCGCGTTCATCGAGGCGTGCAAGCAGGGCGGCACGACCGCCGCGGAGCTGGAGACCGCCGAGAAGAAGGGCTTCGACACCGGCCTCAAGGTCCTCCACCCGTTCGACGCGGCGTGGAAGCTGCCGCTCTACGTCGCCAATTTCGTGCTGATGGATTACGGCACCGGCGCCATCTTCGGCTGCCCCGCGCACGACCAGCGCGACCTCGACTTCGCCCGCAAGTACGGCCTGCCAGTCACCCGCGTCGTCGCCCCCTCGATCGAGGAGGCGGCGGAGCCGATCGGCGACGAAGCCTATACGGGGCCCGGGCGCCTCGTGAATTCCGATTTCCTGGACGGCCTCACCGCCGAGGAAGGCATACGCGCCGTCGTCGCCCGCGCCGAGCAGGAGGGCTGGGGCGAAGGCACGATCGTCTGGCGCCTCAGGGACTGGGGCGTGTCGCGCCAGCGTTACTGGGGAACCCCGATCCCCATGATCCACTGCCAGAGCTGCGGTGCCGTCCCCGTGCCGCGCGAGCAGCTGCCCGTAACGCTGCCGGAGGACGTTGCCTTCGACCTTCCCGGCAACCCTCTCGACCGCCACCCGAGCTGGTCGAAAACCGCCTGCCCGAAGTGCGGCGGCCCGGCGCGGCGCGAGACCGACACGCTCGACACCTTCGTCGATTCGAGCTGGTATTTCATCCGCTTCGCCAGCCAGCCCGGCGACAAGCCGTTCGACCGCGCCGAGGCCGAACGCTGGCTCCCGGTCGGCCAGTATATCGGCGGCGTCGAGCATGCGATCCTGCACCTCCTCTACGCGCGCTTCTGGACCCGCGCGCTGCAGCGAATCGGCCGGCTCGACATCGCCGAGCCCTTCCAGGGCCTGTTCACCCAGGGGATGGTGACTCACGTCACCTTCCAGGATGCGGAGGGGCGCTGGCTGACGCCCGAGGAAGCGGAGAGCCATGCCGGTCCCGTGACCCGCGGGCGCGTCGAGAAGATGTCGAAGTCGAAGCGCAACACCGTCGACCCGGAGCCGATCGTCGACCAGTACGGCGCGGACGCGGTGCGCTGGTTCATGCTTTCCGACAGCCCGCCGGAACGCGACCTCGAGTGGAGCGAGGCGGGCATCCAGGGTGCCTGGCGTTTCGTCCAGCGGCTGTGGCGGCTGGCGGTGGAGGAGGCGGAGCGCGGACCCTCCTCCTGGCTCGGCGGCGAAGGCGAAGCAGGCGAGGATCGCGCGCTGACCCGCAAGCTCCACCAGGCGATCGCGGCCGTCGGCGCGAACATCGAGAGCCTGTCGTTCAACAAGGCGGTCGCAAATCTCTATGAGCTCGCGACGGCGATCGAGAAGGCGCCGCTCTCCTCCGCCCGCAGCGCCGCGGTCGAGGCGATGGTGCGGCTCGCCGCGCCGATGGTCCCCCATCTCGCCGAGCAGGCCTGGGCGGCGATGGGCGGCGAGGGTCTCGTCGCCGACGCGCCCTGGCCTGAGGCGGACCCGGCCCTGCTCACCGAGGACGAGGTGACGATCGCCGTGCAGGTGAACGGCAAGCTGCGCGACACGCTGACGGCGCGGAAGGGCGCCGGCCGCGACGCGCTGGAGGCGCTGGCGCTCGGCTCCGACAAGATCGTGCGCCAGCTCGACGGCAAGCCGCCGCGCAAGGTGATCGTCGTGCCCGACCGCCTCGTGAACATCGTCGCATGAAGCGCGCCGCGGCCCTTTGTCTGGCTCTCGCCTTGCCCGGCTGCGGCCTCCACCCGCTCTACGCGGGCGGCGGCTCCGGCCCGGTCGTCCAGGCGCTGCGTTCGGTGTCGGTCTCGCCGATCGAAGGCAAGTCCGGCTGGCTCGTGCGCACGGCGTTGGAGGACCGGCTCGGCGGCCGCCCGGGCGGGGACGCCCGCTATCGCCTGGAAGTGCAGCTCGACGACAATATCACCGCCTTCGGCATCCGCGCCGACGACGCGCCGACCCGCGAACGCCGGACCTTGCGCGCCCGCTACCGGTTGATCGAGCAGGCCCGGGGGACGGTCGTCCTGGACGCGACGGCGGGGTCCGACGTCGGGATCGACGTGGTTTCGTCCGAATATGCGACCGTCGCTGCCGAGCAGACGGCGCTGGAGCGGCTGTCGAAGCTCGTCGCCGACCAGATCGTCACGCGTCTCGCCCTCTACGCGCGCAACCAGGGCGGGCCGGCGCGGTGAAGGCGAACCGGGCGCAGGTCGAACGCGCCCTCGGCAGCCCCGGCGACCAGCTCTTCTTCCTGCTCCACGGCCCCGACGACAGCGGCTCGCGCGCTCTGGCGAAGCGCCTGGCCGGCGCGCTCGGGGCCGAAGCCGAGCGCGTCGAGCTGAGCGGCGCCGAGCTGCGCGGAGATCCGGCGCGCCTCGCCGACGAGGCGGCGTCGATCTCGCTGTTCGGCGACAGCCGCTACATCCTCGTCGATCCGGCCGGCGACGAGTGCCTCGCCGCCGTCGAGGCGCTGGCCGAGGCGCCGCGGCCCGGCAATCCGGTGGTGCTGATCGCCGGCGCCCTCAAGCCGGCCTCGAAGCTGCTCAAGCTGGCCCTCGCCCGGCCCGACGTCATGGCCTTCGCCAGCTACGCCCCGGAAGGCCAGGATGCCGAGCGGCTCGCCGCGGAAATGGGCCGCGCGGAGGGCCTCATCGTGCGGCCCGACGTGGCGCGGCGCCTGGCGGAAGCGTCGGGCGGGAACCGGGCGGTGCTCGCGCAGGAACTGGCCAAGCTCGCCGCGTATCTCGACGCGGCGCCCGAGCGGCCCCGCGAGCTCGACCATGACGCGATCGACGCGGTCGGCGCCGCCGCCGAGGAAGGCGATCTCAGCCGCGTCGTCGACAGCGTCGCCGGCGGCGATGCCGCTGCGCTGGCCGCCGAGCTTCACCGCCTGTCCAGCCAGGGCGTCGAGGGCGTGCCGCTGATCCGGGCGATGCTGCGGCGGATGAGCCTGCTGGCTCGGCTGCGGGCGTCGGTGGAGCAGGGCGCCACCCCCGACGCCGTCATGGCGTCACAAGGTAAAGCCTTGTTCTGGAAGGATAAACCGGAGGTTGCCCGGCAACTCGCGCGGTGGCGCGGCGACCTGCTCGCGAAATGCGTCGGCCGCCTCGTCGCGGCCGAGCGCGAGCTGAAGGCCTCCGGCGGCCTCGGCCCGGTCGCGGTCGACGAGGAACTGTTCGCGATCTGCCGCCAGGCCGCGCGGCTGCGTTAGGTTCCTGGGGCGCCGGTCCGACTTTCCGTCGTCACCCCGGGCTTGATCCGGGGTCCACCTTCTTCCGGCGCATCCAAGCTCGAGAAAAAGGTGGATGCCGGATCAAGTCCGGCATGACGAGGTACCCAAATCCTACCCGGATCCTACCCGGATCCTTCAGATCCGCTCGCCGCTGAGGCGCTGGCAGATCATGTCGAGCTGGTCGAGGCTCGAATAATGGAGCGAGACGGTGCCGCCGTCGGGGCGGTGGGCGATCTGGACCTTGAGGCCGAGCATGTCGCCCAGCTGGCGCTCCAGCGCGCCGATGTCGGCGCTCGCCCCCTTATATTCGAGCTTGGGCTGGCGCTCCCGTCCGGGCTTGCCGAACTTGGCGAGCTTCTCGGTGTCGCGGACGGACAGGCCGCGCGCCACGACGTCCCTGGCGACGGCCTCGGGGTCGATCGCCGTCACCAGCGCCCGCGCGTGGCCCATGCTGAGCTCGCCGGTCACCACCAGGACGCGGACGCTGTCGGGGAGGTCGAGCAATCTCAATAGGTTAGCAACGTGGCTGCGCGACTTGTGGACGAGCTTGCCGAGCGCCTCCTGGGTGTGGCCGAACTCGCTCATCAGCCGTCGGTAGGCCTCGGCCTCTTCGATCGGGTTGAGGTCGCGACGCTGGATATTCTCGAGCAGCGCGACCTCGAGCGTCTCCGAATCGGTGAAGTCGCGGACGATGACGGGGACTTCGTGCAGCCGCGCCCGCTGCGCCGCGCGCCAGCGCCGTTCGCCGGCGACGATCTGGTAGCGGTGACCGTGGGGGCGGACGACGATCGGCTGGATGAGCCCGCGCGCGCGGATCGATTCGGCGAGCTCCTCGAGCGCCTCCTCGTCGAAATGGCGGCGCGGCTGGTCGAGATGGGGCTCGATCGACGAGACCGGCATCATCTGGATGCCGCCCCGCTGCGGCGCGCTGCCGGCGCCGCCCGTCGCGACCGGCGCCTCCTGCGCCACTTCCCCAAGCAGGGACGACAGGCCGCGGCCGAGGCCGGAGGGCCGTTTGCGCCCCTCGACACGCTCGGGACGGGGCGCCGCGTCGTCGCTCATGCCGCCGCCGCTGGTTTGGGCAAACGCCCGATCAGCTCGCGGGCGAGCTGCATATAGGCTTCGGAGCCCGGGCAGCGATGGTCGTAGATCAGCGCCGGTATGCCGTGGCTCGGCGCCTCCGACAGGCGGACGTTGCGCGGGATGACCGTCTCGAACACGACCTTGCCGAGGCAGGCGCGGACGTCGTCGGCGACCTGGGCGGAGAGGTTGTTGCGGCGGTCGTACATGGTCAGCGCGACGCCGAGGATGGAGAGCTCCGGATTGAAGCGGGCGCGGATCCGCTCGATCGTCTGGAGCAGCTGGCTCAAGCCTTCGAGCGCGAAGAACTCGGTCTGCAGCGGCACGAGGATCGATTCGGCGGCGACGAGCGCGTTGATCGTCAGGAGGCCGAGGCTCGGCGGACAATCGATCAGGCAGACGTCCCAGCGGGCGGCGACCGCGTCCAGCGCCCGGTCGAGCCGGTGGGTGCGTTCCTCGAGCGCCACCAGCTCGATCTCGGCGCCGGAAAGGTCGACCGTCGCCGGCACCAGGTCGAGACGGGGGACGCGCGTCGGTATCACCGCCTCGTCCAGGCCGGCTTCGCCGGTGAGCACGTCGTAGCTGGAGAGGCCGCGCTGGGCATGGGTGATGCCGAGGCCGGTCGACGCGTTGCCCTGCGGGTCGAGGTCGATCAGCAGCACCCGCCACCCGGTCGCGGCGAGCGCGGTGGCGAGATTGATCGCCGTCGTGGTCTTGCCGACTCCGCCTTTCTGATTGGCCACGGCGATCCGGATCATCGGCGGCTTCTTTCCTTCGCACGGCGCTTGACGCCCCGGCCGACGATGATCCGCGCATCGGCGTCGGTGAGGCTCGGTTCGAGACGGAAATCACCCTGCCATGAAGCGCGCGCCTGTGCCAGTTCCGTCTGCGCGCTTCGGCCCTTGGGCAGCACCCAGACCGTCTCGCTCGTGGAAAATCGAGCCGCGAGCGCGAGCAGGCGATCGAGCGGCGCGAAGGCGCGGGCGCTGATCACGTCGAACGGTGCCGCCGGCACCGCCTCGGCCTTCACACAGAGGACCTCGACCTTGTCGATCACGCCCAGAAGGGCGGCGGCACGGCGCAGGAAATCGACGCGAAGCTTGCGCGATTCGATCATCGTCACCCGCGCCGGGTGGAGCGCCGCGACGATCAGCCCGGGAAATCCGGCGCCGCTGCCGAAGTCGAGCCAGGTTGCGGCATCCGACGGGGCGAAGCGGAGCAGCTGCGCCGAATCGTAAATGTGCCGCACCCACAGCCGATCGAGACTTCCTCGCGACACCAGGTTCTGCCGATCATTCTCCTCCCGGAGCAGGGCTGCGAAGGCGGACAGGCGCCGCGATGTTTCACGTGGAACATCGAGTGCGGCGTGCGCCTCCTCCTCGGTCATCAGGCCGCCTTCCGGCGTACGTGAACCAGGATCGCAGCCAGTGCCGCAGGCGTGACCCCGCGCACCCGGCCCGCCGCCCCGAGAGTAGCGGGGCGAGCGGCGCTCAGGCGCTCGAGCATTTCCGTCGAGAGGCCGGGTATCGCCGCATAGTCGAGGTCCCGGGGCAGGCGCACCGCCTCGTCGCTGCGGAGCCGTGCCACCTCCGCCTGCTGCCGCTCGACATAGGGAGCGTAGCGATGGTCCTCCACGGCTTCGGCGAGCAGCGTCCTCGGTGTCGAAGCCAGGGAGGGCACGAGGCGCTCGAGCGCTTCGGTTCCGACTCCGGGAAAGCGGAGCCAGTCGGCCAGCGTCCGCGCGATGCCCTCGTCGCGGACCTCCGCCCCGGCCTCGCGGAGATCCGCCGCGCGGGCGATGTTTGCCAGCGCCGCTTCGATATCGGCGCGCGCCGCCTCCCGGCGCTGCCAATGGGCGAGACGCTCCCGGGAGACGCATCCGGCGGCGATCGCCTTGGGCGTCAGCCGTGCCTCCGCATTGTCGGCGCGAAGGCGGAGGCGGAACTCCGCGCGCGACGTCAGCATCCGATAGGGCTCGGTCACCCCTTGCAGAACGAGGTCGTCGACCATCACACCGATATAGCTGTCGGCGCGATCGAACAGGACGGGTGATCTGCCGGCCGCCGCGGCCGCCGCGTTGAGGCCCGCGACCAGACCCTGCGCCGCCGCCTCCTCATAGCCGGTGGTGCCGTTGATCTGGCCGGCCAGGTAGAGCCCGGCGACGCCGCGCGCGGCGAGGGTCGCGTCGAGGGTGCGCGGGTCGACATGGTCGTATTCGACCGCATAGCCCGGCTGCAGGATCCGGGCCCGTTCGAGGCCCGCCATCGAGCGGACGAAAGCATGTTGCACGTCGTCCGGCAGCGACGTCGAGATTCCGTTCGGATAGACGGTGCCGTCGTCGAGCCCCTCGGGCTCCAGGAAGACCTGGTGGCCCTCGCGGTCGCCGAAGCGGTGCACCTTGTCCTCGATCGACGGGCAATAGCGCGGGCCCATCCCGCTGATCTCGCCCGCGAAGAGCGGCGACCGGTCGAGGCTGGCGCGGATGATGTCGTGGGTCTGCCCGTTGGTGCGGGTGATGGCGCAGAAGAGCTGCGGCGCCGCGCGGGCGCGCGTCAGCGGCGAGAGGGTCCACGGCTCGGCATCGCTCTCCTGCCGTTCGAGGGCGGCCCAGTCGATGGTGCGGCCGTCGAGCCGCGGCGGCGTGCCCGTCTTGAGGCGCGCGAGAGGAAGGCCGAGTGCCTTCAACTGGCGGGCGAGGGCGGTGGCGGCACGCTCGCCTACCCGCCCGCCCGCGCGGCTGCTCATGCCGAAATGAAGCTTGCCGCCGAGGAAGGTGCCGGTCGCGAGCACGACCGCGCGGGCGCTGAGCCGGGTCCGATCGGCCAGCTCGATTCCGGCGACCGATCCGCCTTCGAGGATGAGGGCGGTGGCCTCCCCCTCCACGATGCTGAGCCCCGTCTGTTCGGCCAGGAGCCGGTGGATGGCCTCGCGATATCGGCGCCGGTCCGCCTGAACGCGCGGTCCACGCACCGCCGCCCCCTTGCTGCCGTTGAGCATCCGATAGTGGATGCCGGCTTCGTCCGCTGCCCGGGCGATCAGGCCGTCGCAAGCATCGACCTCCCGGACGAGATGGCCCTTGCCGAGCCCGCCGATCGCAGGGTTGCACGACATCGCCCCGATCTGGGCACGGGTGAAGCTCAGCAGAGCCACGGAGGCGCCCATCCGCGCTGCCGCCGCCGCCGCCTCGCAGCCGGCATGCCCGCCGCCGACCACGACGATGTCGAAGGATTGAGTCACGCGCGTGGCTCTACCTGTTCCACGTGGAACAATGAAGCGGGTTACTTGCCGACGCATAAACGACTGAACAGTGCGTCAAGCATCTCTTCGACGCCGCTGCGTCCCGTGATCCTGTCGATCGCCGACCGCGCCGTACGGAAAGCTTCGGCTGCGAGAACGAAATCGGCCGTGGCGAGCGCGTCCTCGAGGGCAGCGGCGGCTTCGGCAAGGGCGGCGCGATGCCGCCGGTGGAGAGCGACCTCACCCGCCTTGGGCAGAAGCGCGCGCGCGCGCGCGATGAGCAAGGCGACCAGCCGGTCCATTCCCTCGCCCGTTTCGGCCGAGACCTGCGCGTCGGCGGCCGGATCCCGGGGTGCCACGTCGATCTTCGACTGGACGACGAGGGTGCGGCCGCCGGCGGGTGCCTCACCCGGGCTGCCGAGCCACAGGATGAGATCGGCGGCGGCGAGGCTCTGCTCCGCCCGCGCGACGCCGATCCGCTCGACTTCATCGGCGCTGTCCCGCAACCCCGCCGTGTCCACGAGCAGAAACGGGGTCCCGCCGATCGCGGTGGGCGCCTCGACGAGGTCGCGCGTGGTCCCGGCGATGGCCGAGGTGATAGCCGCCTGCCTACCAGCCAACCAATTGAGAAGGCTGGACTTCCCGGCGTTCGGCGGCCCCGCTATGACCACTCGCAGTCCGTCGCGCAGGCGCTCCGCGGGCGGCCGCGCCAGCGCCGCCGCCCATTCGGCCCGAAGTTGCCGAGCCTCTGCGAACCAGCTTTGCGGGACACTTTCGCCCACTTCGCCCACATCGGAAAAATCGATTGCCGCCTCGAGCTGCGCCGCAAGGTCCAGCAGGCGCGCCTGCCACGCCTCGACCTGGCGGCTGAGGCCGCCGCCGGCGAGCGCCAGCGCGCTGCGCCGCTGCGACTCCGTCTCCGCCTCGAGCAGGTCCGCCAAGCCTTCCGCTTCCGCCAGATCGATCCGGCCGCTCTCGAAGGCGCGGCGGGTGAACTCGCCCGGCTCGGCCTCGCGCAGCCCGGCCATCGACGACAGGGTGCGCAGCACCGCGTCCACCACGGCCCGGCCGCCGTGGAGGTGGAGCTCGACGACATCCTCCCCGGTGGCGCTCGCGGGGCCCGGGAAGCGCAGGACCAGCGCGCTATCGAGCCGCTCACCGCCCTCGGATCGCAGCGTCGCCAGGCGCGCCATCCGGGGCTCAGGCAGCTTGCCGGCGAGCGCCCGCAGCGCCGTGTCCGCGCGCGGCCCGCTGATCCTCACCACCGCCACCGCCGCGGGCGGGCTGCCCGAGGACAAAGCGTATATCGTGTCAGCCGTCACGCCCGCCGCGCATTCCCTCGAGCATCGTCTTCCACATCTGCATGCCGGCCTCGCTCATCGGACCCCATTGGCGGGCGAGCTCGACGAAGGCGTCGGCCGATACGCCTTCGCCGACGGCCTTGGTCATCCTCTCGACATAGGCCTGGTGGACCGGCGTCAGGTCCGGCAGGCCCAGGAAACGACGCGCCTCCTCAGGTGTGCAGTCGACGTCGACGCTGATCTTCATGCCGGCCTCCTGTTGCTCCGCCTTGCTATGTGTATAGAGGCGCCGCCAGACAAGGAGGAGCGCGACGATGGTGCGGATCGAAACCCTGGACGGCAGCGGCGGCTTCGACGCCTATGAGGCGGAGCCGCAGGGAGCGCCCCGCGGCGCGATCGTCGTCATCCAGGAGATCTTCGGGGTCAACGAAGGCATCCGCCGCAAATGCGACGGCTGGGCCGCGAAGGGCTATCTGGCGCTTGCCCCGGACCTGTTCTGGCGGCTCGAGCCGGGAGTCCAGCTCGATCCCGACGTAGCACCGGAGTTCAAGCACGCACTCGATCTGATGGGCCGGTTCGACCAGGACGAGGGGGTCAGGGACATCGAGGCGACGATCCGCGCGGCGCGGGCGCGGCTCCCGGAGGGAGGCAAGGTCGGCGTGGTCGGCTACTGCCTCGGCGGCCGCCTCGCCTACATGACCGCCGCCCGGACGGACGCCGACGCCAGCGTCGGCTATTACGCCGTCGGCCTGCCGAACATCCTGGGCGAGAAGCACGCCATCGCCAGGCCCCTCCTTCTCCACATCGCCGGCGCCGACCATTTCGTGCCGCCGGACCAGCAGCGGGCGATGCACGAGGGCCTCGACGATCACCCCCGGGTGACGCTCTACGACTATCCGGGCGAGGATCACGGCTTCGCCGCCGAGATGGGCAAGCGCCGGAGCGAGGATGCGGCGAGGCGGGCCGACGAGCGGACCGAGGCCTTCTTCGCCGAGCATATCGGATGAACGAGGCGTACGCGTTCATCTTGCGCAAGACGGGGGGACCGGAGGTTCTCGCTCCCGAACCGATCGATATTCCACGGCCCGGACCGGGGCAGGTGCTGGTCCGCAACGAGGCAGTCGGGCTGAACTTCATCGACACCTACCACCGGTCGGGATTGTACAAGGTTCCTCTCCCCAGCGGGCTCGGGAACGAAGGCGCCGGTACCGTCCTCGCCGTCGGCGAAGGCGTCGAAGAGTTCCGGGAAGGGAACCGCGTCGGCTATTTCAGCGGACCGCTGGGCGCCTATGCGACACACCGGCTGGTCGAGGCGGAGCGGCTGGTGAAGCTGCCGGAGGGGGTTTCCTTCGAGCAGGCGGCGGCGGCCATGCTGAAGGGGTGTACCGCCGAATATCTGATCGAGCGCTGCGCGCGCGTGCAGCCCGGTGAAACCGTTCTGGTACATGCCGCGGCGGGCGGAGTCGGGTCGATCCTGGTGCCGTGGCTGAAGCATCTCGGCGCCCTTGTGATCGGGCACGCCGGCGACAGCCGCAAGGCGGTGCTGGCGAAGGAACTCGGCGCGGACCACGCGCTCTGCTGCCCGATGGACCAGCTCGCCGCCGAAATTCGGTCGCTGACCGAAGGGAAAGGCGTGCCGATCGTCCTCGACGGCGTCGGCAAGGCGAGCTGGGCCGCCTCGCTCGGCTCGGTCGCGCGCCGCGGCCTCATCGTCACCTACGGCAACGCCTCGGGACCGGTGCCGCCCTTCACCGCGCTCGACCTGCTCAGCGCCGGCTCGATCTTCGTCACCCGACCCACCCTCGCCGATTACTGCCGCACGAGCGAGGAGATCCGCGCTTCGGCCGCCCGCCTCTTCGAGCTCATCGAGAAGGGCGTCCTCGCCATCCGCATCGGCGCCCGCTTCCCGCTGCGGGACGCCGCCGCGGCCCACCGCGCCATCGAAGCGCGCGCGACGACGGGATCGACGGTGCTGATCCCCTAGAGCGGGTGCGCATCCGAACATTTCTCATGCGGGCGTGGGGATGAAGTGAGCGAGTGAGGCTCAGCTGGCCGCCGCGGCCCCGCCCCGCCGAGCGCGCGGTCGAGATAGGGTGCCGTGCGGCTTGCCCGGCTGGCGGCGACCTTCGCCGGGGGGCCGCTGACGACGATGCGTCCGCCCTCATCGCCCGCCCCGGGGCCGATATCGATGACCCAGTCGCTCGCCGCCGCCACCGCCATGTCGTGATCGACCAGGATGACGCTGTTGCCGGCGTCGACGAGGGCGTTGAGCTGGGCGAGGAGGCGCTCGACGTCGGTCGGGTGGAGGCCGGTGGTCGGCTCGTCGAGCACATAGAGCGCGCCGCCGCGCTGGGCGCGCTGGAGCTCGGTGGCGAGCTTCACCCGCTGCGCCTCGCCGCCGGAAAATTCGGTCGCCGGCTGGCCGAGGCGCAGATAGTTGAGGCCGACCTCGCGGAGCACCTTCAGGGAGCGGCAGACGTTCGGCGCGTCCGCGAAGAAATCCCAGGCGCCCTCGGCGGTGAGGGCGAGCACCTCGGCGATGGTCTTGCCGCGATAGCGGATTTCGAGCGTCTTCGGGTTGTAGCGGCTGCCCTGGCAGGCAGGGCAGGGCGCGTAGACGCTCGGGAGGAAGAGCAGCTCGACCATGACGAAGCCTTCCCCTTCGCAGCGCGGGCAGCGGCCCTTGGCGACGTTGAACGAGAAGCGGCCGGCATCGTAGCGGCGCTTCCTGGCTTCGGGGGTCGCCGCGAACAGGGCGCGGACATGGTCGAACAGGCCGGTATAGGTGGCGAGGTTGGAGCGCGGGGTGCGCCCGATCGGCTTCTGGTCGACCTCGATCAGCCGGCTGATCCCTTCGAGGCCGCCGGCGATCCGACCCTCGGTGGCCGCAACGGGGCGGTCCTCGAGCGCGGCTTCGGCGTCCAGCTCCTCCTCGACCGGGACGGGCGAGCCGAGCGCCGCGGCGACCAGCTCGACCAAAGCCTGGCTGACCAGGCTCGATTTCCCCGACCCCGAGATTCCGGTAACGGCGGTCATCACGCCGAGCGGGATGGCGCAGTCGACGTCGTTCAGGTTGTTGCGCGAGACCCCCTCGAGTCGGAGCCAGCCGGCGGGCTGGCGCTTGCGGCTCGTCATGGCGCCGCCTTCGCCGAACAGATGGCGCCTCGTCTCCGAGCCGGCGACCTTGCGAAGCCCCTCGATCGGCCCGCTGTAGAGGATCTCGCCGCCAAGCTCGCCGGCGGCGGGGCCGACGTCGACGATCCAGTCGGCGCGGCGGACGACGTCCATCTCATGCTCGACGACGAACAGGGAATTGCCGACCGCCTTGAGGCCGTCCAGCGCCCGCAGCAGCGCCTCGGTATCGGCGGGATGGAGCCCGGAGGAGGGCTCGTCCATCACATAGACGACGCCGAACAGGTTGGAGACGACCTGGGTGGCGAGGCGAAGCCGCTGGAGCTCGCCCGGCGACAGGGTCGGAGTGCCGCGCTCCAGGGTCAGGTAGCCGAGGCCGAGGTCGAGCAGCACCGAGAGGCGCCTGCAGAGGTCCCCGGCGATCCGCGCGACCACCAGCGCCTTCTCCGGGTGCGTTCTGCGCAGCGCCTTGAGCTTGCCGCTTCGGCCTTCCGCATAAGGCGCGAAGATCTTCGAGAAGCGGGCCATGGGGAGGCGGGCCATCTCGGCGAAATCGCGGCCTTCGAAGCGGACCGACAGGGCTTCCCGGCGTAGCCTCTTGCCGTCGCACAGCGGGCAGAGCCGGGCGATCATGAAGCGCGCCGCGCGCTTTTTCATCATCGCGCTCTGGGTGGTCGCATAGCTGTGGGTGACGTGGCGCTTGGCGCTCGAGAAGGTGCCCATGTAGGCGGGCTCGGTCCCGCGCCGGATCGCGCGCTTGATCTCGTCGTGGGTCCAGCCGGGGTAGACCGGGACCTGGGGCTGCTCATCGCTGAACAGGATCCAGTGGCGCACCTTCTTGGGAAGATCCTTCCACGGCGTGTCGACGTCGATTCCGAGGCTGATCAAGATGTCGCGCTGGTTCTGGCCCCCCCACGCCGTCGGCCAGGCGGCGATCGCGCGCTCGCGAATGGTCTTCGTGGGATCGGGGACCATAGAGGCTTCGGTGACCTCGTGGATCCGGCCGAGGCCGTGGCAGCGCGGGCAGGCCCCCTCGGGGGTGTTGGGCGAGAAGGATTCGGCGTCGAGATGCGCCTGGCCCGGCGGATAGTCGCCGGCGCGCGAGTAGAGCATGCGCAGCAGGTTGGAGAGCGTGGTGACGCTGCCGACCGACGAGCGGGTGGTGGGCGATCCGCGCTGCTGCTGGAGCGCCACCGCCGGCGGCAGGCCGTCTATCTCCTCGACCTCGGGCACCTCCATCTGGTGGAACAGGCGGCGGGCATAAGGCGACACCGATTCCAGGTAACGGCGTTGGGCTTCGGCATAGAGGGTGGAGAAAGCGAGCGACGATTTGCCCGATCCCGACACGCCGGTGAAGGCGACGAACGCGTCGCGCGGTATGTCGACGTCGACATTCTTGAGATTGTGCTCGCGGGCACCGCGGACGCGGACGAAACCGGAGGCCGTGTGATCCCGCATTCGAACCTCCTCGCCCCGTGATACGCCCGGGCGCCGGATTCGGTTGCGCGATGGGTGTTTCGCTCAGGCGAACACAGCCCCAGGGAGGCAGAGCTGGCGGAGTCCGTCCCGGATCGTGCGGGCGGCGACGTAGAGGATCATCAGCCAGCCGCCCCGGCGAACCGAGCAGGCCGGGGGCGGCCGAGACGTCGGCTGAAGCTCGGCGCCGGCCGCCGCTTGAGAGCCTTACTGGTTCATCGACGCGAAGAAATCCTCGTTGGACTTGGCGTCCTTCATCTTGTCGAGCAGGAACTGCATCGCGTCGACGGTGCCCATCTGCATGAGGATGCGGCGCAGCACCCACATCTTGGCGAGCGTGCCCTGGTCGACGAGCAGCTCCTCCTTGCGGGTGCCGGACTTGCCGACGTCCAATGCGGGGAAGATGCGCTTGTCGGCAACCTTGCGGTCGAGCACGATCTCGGAATTGCCGGTGCCCTTGAACTCCTCGAAGATCACCTCGTCCATCTTCGAGCCGGTGTCGATGAGGGCGGTGGCGATGATCGAGAGCGAGCCGCCTTCCTCGATGTTGCGGGCCGCGCCGAAGAAGCGCTTCGGCCGCTGGAGGGCATTGGCGTCGACGCCGCCGGTCAGGACCTTGCCCGAGCTCGGCACCACCGTGTTGTAGGCACGGCCGAGGCGGGTGATCGAATCGAGGAGGATGACGACATCCTTCTTGTGCTCGACCAGACGCTTGGCCTTCTCGATCACCATCTCGGCGACCTGGACGTGGCGGCTCGCCGGCTCGTCGAAGGTCGAGGAGATGACCTCGCCCTTCACCGAGCGCTGCATGTCCGTCACTTCCTCCGGCCGCTCGTCGATGAGCAGCACGATGAGGAAGACCTCCGGATGGTTGTCGGTGATCGCCTTGGCGATGTTCTGGAGGAGCACGGTCTTGCCGACCCGCGGAGGGGCGACGATCAGCGCGCGCTGGCCCTTGCCCTGCGGCGAGACGATGTCGATGACTCGTGCCGACTTGTCCTTCTGGGTCGGATCGGCGCTGTCGAGCGTGAGTTTCTCGTCCGGATAGAGCGGCGTCAAATTGTCGAAATTGACGCGGTGCCGCACGGCATCGGGATCGTCGTAATTGACCTTGGCGAGCCGGGTGAGCGCGAAATAGCGCTCGCCGTCCTTGGGGCCGCGGATCTCGCCCTCGACCGTGTCGCCGGTCCTGAGCCCGAACTTCCGCACCTGGTTCGGCGCGACGTAGATATCGTCGGGGCCGGCGAGGTAATTGGCTTCGGGCGAGCGAAGGAAGCCGAAGCCGTCGGGCAGCACCTCAATCGTCCCCATGCCCATGATCTCCTGGCCGTTTTCGGCCTGGACCTTGAGGATGGAGAACATCAGCTCCTGCTTGCGGAGCGTCGAGGCGCCTTCGATGCCGAGCTCCTCGGCCATGGCGACGAGGTCGGCGGGGGATTTCTGCTTGAGGTCTTTGAGATGCATGGAGGAGATACTCGGAAATTGGATGGTCGTCCGGTCGCGCGGGGAGGAACGGAGGTGCGGCTGGATCGGCCCACGCGGACGGCGGGCGAACGACTAGACGCGAGTTAGGCTCCGGCGGGAATCAAGTCAACGGCCACTCTCGTCATCGCGGACCGGTGCCTCAGAACGGCTTCACGATCACCAGGATGACGATCAGCACCGCGGCGAGGCCCGGAATCTCGTTCATGATCCTGAGCGCCCGTCCGCTCACCGGCCGCTCGCCGCGCGCGAGCTTCCGGCCGTAGCCGATCATCCAGCCGTGATAGCCGGACAACGCGACGACCAGCAGGAACTTGAGCTGAAACCACGTCGCGACCCACCACTGGTTCGACCACATCATCAAGAGCCCAAACACCCACACCAGGATCATCGCCGGGGTGATGATGATGTGGCGGAGCTTGCGTTCGCGCTCGATCCACTTCTTCTCCTCGGCCGATCCTGGCACGCTCTCCTGGTGGTAGATGTAGTAGCGCGGCAGCAGGAACAGCCCCGCCATCCAGAAGATGACGAAGATGACATGGCCGGCCTTGATCCAGACGTAGGTCAAGCTGAGGGCCGTCTGCAGCGCATAGATCACCGGCGCACCAGGGTAAGCAGCTGCTCGACGTGCGCGATCGGCGTGTCCGGCAAGATTCCGTGCCCCAGGTTGAAGACGTGCGGGCGCTCCCGGAACACAGATAGGATGCGGGCCACCGCGGTTTCAAGCGCAGCTCCACCGGCAATCAGCGCCAGAGGGTCGAGATTGCCCTGGACCGGGAGCCCGACGGGGAGCGCGGCTTCAGCCCAGGCCGGGTCGACGGTCTCGTCGAGGCCGATCGCATCGACGGCGGTCTCCCGGGAATAAGCCGGCAGCTTGCCGCCGGCGCCCTTCGGAAAGCCGATGATCGGCGTGCCCGGATGCCGCGCCCTGAGCTTGCCGACGATCGTCGCCGTCGGTGCGATCACCCAGCGTTCGAACTGCGCCGGCGATAGGCTCCCCGCCCAGCTGTCGAACAATTGCACCGCTTCGACGCCGCGCGCGATTTGCGCGGAGAGGTACTCGACCGTCATCGCCGCGATCGCATCGATGATCGCTTGGAAGGCGGCCGGATCCCGGTACGCGTAACGCCGCGCCTCCGCCTGCTCGCGGCTGCCCTGGCCCGCGATCATGTAGGTGGCGACCGTCCACGGGCTTCCCGCAAAGCCCAGAAAAGCGGTTTGCGGAGGAAGCGCTGCGGCGACTTTCTCCACAGTGGCGAAAACCGGCTCGAGCCGAGTCGGCACGCGCGCCAGCGAGTCGAGCGCCGCGTCCACCAAAGGCGGCGACAGGCGCGGGCCCTCGCCGGCCTCGAACCGCAGCTCCTGGCCGAGCGCCCACGGTACGATGAGGATGTCCGAGAACAGGATCGCGCCGTCGAAGCCGAAGCGGCGGATCGGCTGGAGCGTCACCTCCGCCGCGGCTTCGGAATCGGTGGCGAGATCGAGAAACCCGCCCTTCTGCGCCCGCAACGCGCGGTACTCGGGAAGATAGCGCCCCGCCTGACGCATCAGCCAAACCGGTGTTTTTTCAGGTTTTTCGCCGGCGAGCGCGCGGAGCAGGAGCTTATCGGCAGAGGGCATGACCAGGAACGGGCTCCCCGCTCTTCTCTCTTTAAGAGTCTTATAGAAGAGGATTGAAGTAGGATGTTGGGCGGCGGATGCCGGGGTTTATTGGCTTCGCCCGATTTTGCAAACAGGTTGACGTGCCCGAAAGCCGCGGAACCGCGCGGAGTCGCGAAAGCCTTCCCCGCAATCCACAGGCGCGACGTAACGAAACGTCAACCTTTGCAACTCTGTGGATGGTTCGGCGGGTTGCGGGGACGGCGCTTCGCCTTGCAACCGCCCCGAGGGTTACGGTAGCGCTTCCCACATGCTTATCCACAGCGCGTTCTGATGCCGGAGCCGCTCCACCTCCACCTCCTCTCCGACTCGACCGGCGAGACGCTGGAGGTGATCGCCAAAGCCTGCCTCGCCCAGTTCGACCATGTCGAGGTGCTGCGGCATTTCTGGCCGATGGTGCGATCCGAGGGCCATCTCGACCGTGTGCTCGACGATATCGAGCGCCGGCCGGGCCTCGTTCTCTACACCTTGGTCAACAGCAACATCCGCCGCGAGCTCGAACAGAAGACGCGGCGGCGGGGCATCCATGCCGTGTCGGTGCTCGACCCGGTGACCCATGCTTTGTCGGCGGTGCTGGGGCAGGAAGCGAAGGGGCGGCCGGGACGCCAGCACGCGCTCGATGCCGCCTATTTCGCCCGCGTCGACGCGATCCAGTTCACCATCGCGCATGACGACGGCGTCGGGGTGGAGAATTGGGAGGAGGCGGACATCATCCTCGCCGGTGTCTCCCGCACCTCGAAGACGCCGACGTCGATCTACCTCGCCAATCGCGGCTACAAGGTCGCCAACATCCCGCTCGTTCCCGAATCGCCGCCGCCGCCGCAGCTCTTTTCGCTCCGCCATCCCCTGATCGTCGGCCTGACGACCAATCCGGAGCGCCTGATCCAGATCCGCCGCAACCGCCTGCTCGCGCTGAACCAGGCGCCGGAGACGGACTATGTCGACCTGGAGGCGGTGAACGCCGAGCTCGGCTTCGCCCGCCGCATCTTCGCCGACCAGGGCTGGCCGGTCATCGACGTCACCCGCCGTTCGATCGAGGAGACCGCCTTCGCCATCGTCCGGCTGTGCAACGAGCGCATCGACGCGGCGCGGGAGCAGGCCCCATGAGGCTGCTGCTCGCCTCGAAAAGCAGCGCGCGCCGCGCGATGCTCGAGGCTGCCGACATTCCCTTCGGCCTCGTCGAGGCGGAGCTGGAGGAGGAGCAGGCGAAGGCCGGGCTGTGGGGCGCCGGCTTCGATGCGCTCGGCGTCGCCGAGGAGCTGGCGCAACTCAAGGCGCTCTCCGCCAGCGGGAGCGAGGGCGACCTCATCCTCGGCGCCGACCAGACCCTCGAGCGCGGCGACGGCACGATGCTGTCGAAGCCCGCGTCGCGCGATGAGGCCCGGGGCCAGCTCCATTCGCTGCGCGGGACGACGCACCAGCTCCACACCGCGGCCGTCATCGCGGAGGACGGCCAGCCGGTTTGGTGGGGAAGCGAGCGCGTGCGCCTCACCATGCGTCATTTCAGCGACGCCTTCCTCGACGATTATCTGGCGCGCGAGTGGGAATCGATACGCTGGAGCGTCGGCGGCTATCGCATCGAGGGGCCGGGCGTGCAGCTGTTCGAGAAGATCGAGGGCAGCCACTTCGCGATCCTGGGCCTGCCGCTCCTGCCGCTTCTCGATTATCTGCGCCAGCGGGGGCTGGTGAGGGCGTGACGACGCCGTACGCGGAGGTGGTCGGCGATCCGGTCGCCCATTCGAAGTCGCCGCTGATCCACAAGTTCTGGCTCAAGCGGCTCGGCATCGAGGGGGATTACCGGTGCACCCGCGTCACGGCGAGCGAACTGCCGTCGTATTTAGCGGCGCGGCGGCGAGACCCTCATTGGCGGGGCTGCAACGTCACCATGCCCCTCAAGGAACTCGCTTTGGCCGCGGTGGACACGTGCAGCTCGGCCGCCGCCGGCGCCGGAGCGGCCAATTGCATCATCAGGGGAGAAGCGGGACTCGTTGGCGCCAACACCGACGTTGCAGGGGTCATCGGCGCGCTTCCGCACCTGCTAAGCCGCGAGGTCGCCGCGATCATCGGTGGCGGCGGCGCAGCCCGGGCGGCGGTGTACGCGCTTGGCCGGCACAGCCTCCACGATGTCCGCATCATCGCGCGTGACCCGGACCGCGCGCGGCGAAAACTCGGCTCGATCTCAGGGGACCTTCGCTTCTTCGCCGTCGAGGATGCGAGGCGGGGCATGGACTGCGCCGAGCGCATCATCCAGGCTTCCGCCGCCGGCATGGCGGGAAATCCTCCGCTGCCGCAGGCGGTCCTCGACGCGCTTGCCGACGCGCACCCCGACGCATTCTGCCTGGAGATGGTCTACGATCCGCCGCTCACCCCCTTCGTCCGGCGCGCGCGGGAATTGGGTTACGGATGGAATGACGGCATCGCGATGTTGATAGCGCAAGCCGAGGAAGCCTTTCGCCTCCTGTTCGGCGCGCCGGCGCCCCGCCGTTGCGACGCGGAGCTGAGGGAGCTTCTGCGCGCATGATCAGGCTCGGGCTCACCGGCTCCATCGGCATGGGAAAGTCGACCGTGGCCCAGATGTTCGCCGACGAAGGGGTGCCCGTCTTCGACGCCGACGCCGAGGTGCATCGGCTGCAGGGGCCCGCCGGCGCGCTGGTCGAGATGATTGAGATGCATTTCCCGGGCACGACGGGGCCGGAAGGGGTGGATCGCGGCGCGCTTGCCGAGCGGGTGCTGGGGGAGCCGGAGAAACTGCGCAGCCTCGAGATGCTGGTCCATCCGGCGGTCGCGCGGGAGCGGGAGCGCTTTCTCGCCGAACATGGGCACGTACCCCTCGTCCTGCTCGACATCCCGTTGTTGTTCGAAGCGGGCGGCGCGGCTGCCGTCGACAAGATCGCCGTCGTCTCCGCGCCGGAGGCTGTGCAGAGGGAGCGGGTGCTGGCGCGGCCCGGGATGACGGCCGACAAGCTCGAGCGTATCCTCGAGCGCCAGCTGCCGGATGCGAAGAAGAGGGCACGGGCCGATTTCGTCATCCCGACCGGCGGCAGCGTAGAGGAAACGCGACAAGCGGTTCGCCGCATCGTCGCTTGCCTGACGGATGCGCTGGATTCATAGTCGCCGCCATGCGGGAAATCGTTTTCGACACCGAGACCACCGGCCTCAGTCCGCTCGCCGGCGATCGCATCGTCGAGATCGGCTGCGTCGAATTGTTCAACCGGGTCGAGACGGGCCGCACCTTCCATTCCTATTTCAACCCCGAGCGACCGATGCCGGCCGGCGCGCAGGAAGTGCATGGCCTGTCGGATGCCTTCCTGGCGGACAAGCCGCGGTTCCACGACGTGGTCGAGGACCTCATCGAATTCCTCGGCGATTGCCCGCTGGTCGCGCACAATGCCGGCTTCGACTTCGGCTTCCTCAACCACGAGCTGGGCAATTGCGGCCGGCCGCTGGTCTGCCTGACGCGGATGGTGGACACGCTCCAGCTCGCCCGCGCCCGGCATCCCGGCGCCAAGCACAGCCTCGACGCGCTCTGCACCCGCTACGGCGTCGACCGCAGCGTGCGCGTCAAGCACGGTGCGCTCATCGACGCGCAGCTGCTCGCCCAATGTTATGTCGAGCTGACCGGCGGGCGGCAGATCGGCTTCGGCCTCGATACGATCGTCGCGGAACCGATCGACCCGGAGTTCAGGGAGGCGGCGCCGGCGCCGATCCGGATCGAGGTGCGGCCGCCGCGTGCCCATGCGCCGAGCGCGGAGGAGCTTGCCGCGCACACCCACTTCCTGAGCGGGATCGTCGATCCCATATGGGCTCGACTGGACGGGCGCTGACCGGCGCCGACGCCGATCGGCGGTTCGCGGAGCTTTGCGGAGACTCTCATGGACATAAGGGTTTCTGGTCATCAGGTCGAAGTCGGGGAGGCTCTGCGCGGCCATGCGGCCGAGGCCATTCGCGCGGCGGACGACAAATATCATATGCGCGCGACCTCGGCGCAGGTGACCTTCGGAAAGGGGCCGCACGACCACGGCTTCACCTGCGAGATCGTCGCCTACGCCCCGCCGGGACTCGTGCTCAAGGCGCTCGAGCGCGCCGCCGATGCCCGCCCGGCCTTCGAGGCGGCGCTGGACAAGGTCGCCAAGCAGATGCGCCGCAACACCCGGCGCCAGAAGGACCGCAACGGTGCCGGCGGCCATGACGACGCGCCGGGCATGGGGCTCGAGCCGGCGGCGGAGCGACGAGGGGTCGGCTGATCGAAGGGTGCCGGGCCGCTTTCCGTCCCGGCTGAATCTTCCTGCCTGCGCCGCGTGCGCGTCCCCATCTGGTGAGCGATGACCGACCTTAACGACCTGCTGACGATCGACCGCGTGGACGCGGCGCTGAGCGTCGCCAACAAGAAGGCTCTCTTCCAGCAGCTCGGCGCCGTCGCCGGGCGCAAGCTCGGCCTCGCGCCCAAGCTCGTCGTGGGCGCGCTGTCGGAGCGTGAGAAGCTCGGCTCGACCGGGTTCGGCGGCGGTGCCGCCATTCCCCACGCCAAGCTCGAGGGGCTCGACCACGTCTTCGGCTATTTCGCGCGACTGGCCCATCCGGTCGAGTTCCACGCCGTCGACGGCCTTCCCGTCGACCTGGTCTTCCTCCTGCTGTCGCCGACGGACGCCGGCGCCGACCATCTGAAGGCACTCGCGAGCGTCAGCCGCGCCCTGCGCGACCGCGAGACGACGGCGAAGCTGCGCGGAGCACGATCGCGCGACGCGATCTTCGCCCTGCTCGCCGGCGTCGAAACCCTCAATGCCGCCTGAAGCGGGCGCCGCGGCCCATTTTCGGGCCCTCGAATCGCTCTATCGCCACGCGCCGGTCAACGGCCTGTTCGAATCGCGGCTGGAGATCGTCGAGGAAGGATATGCGCGCATCGCCTTCGAGGTCAGCGAAGCCCATTTCCACGCCGCCGGAGCCGCGCACGGCACGCTCTACTTCAAGATGATGGACGACGCCGCCTTCTACGCCTGCAACAGCCTGGCGACCGACCGCTTCCTGCTCACGACCGCGTTCAACCTGCTGTTCACGAAGCCGTTGCGGCCGGGGCCAGCCACGGCCGAAGGCCGCTGGGCGAGCGGGCGCCGCCGCGTATTTGTCGGCGAGGCGCGAATCATCGACGCGGCGGGGGAGGAAGCCGGGCGGGGCACCGGAACCTTCATGCGCAGCCACATCGCGCTGTCCGGCCTTCCGGGCTACCGGCCCTGAGCATGGCGCCGCGTCTCGCGAGCTCGGTGCTCGTCGGGGCCCTGCGGCGGCGGGCGGAACTGGAAGGCGGCTACGCGGCGGTCCTGGCGAAGGGCGATGCGACGGCGGGAGCGATCCTGGTGATCCTGGTCGAGCGAGTGGGGAGAACCGCGCTTTATGAGAGGACGCTGCAGCCGGACGGCTGCTATCGCTGGGCCCCTCACGACCCGCCGCCCGACGCACCCGACGCAGTTCCCGCGTTCGTCGCGCGCCGAAGGCGGTCCGACCCGGATCTGTGGGTGCTGGAACTGCACGTCCCGTCCATCGAACGGTTCGCCGCTGGAATGAACGCCTTCGATTGACTCTGCTGCGCCGCACAAACTAGCCCCCGCCCCGCACTTTCGCGAGCAGCGGGAGGCTGGCCGAACCGGGGTTTTGGGGAGGCGGCCTGCGCGAGACGGAAGGCTGTCACGGGCGCGATCCTCTTCATCGCAGCGCCCGCTTGCGACGGCCGGCCGCACTGATGAAATGTTGAATGAGTCGCATGTCCGGTACCGCGGGTTTCGCCGCGGCCCTTGTCCTCGCCGTTTTCGGCACCTTCCACGCCACCCCGTCCAGGGCGTGGCAGATCAACCTTCCCGCGGCGATTCCCGCCGTCGTCACCACCCTTCCCGCGACCCCGGCTCCGGCCGTTCCGGCCGAGCGCGAACCGGCGCTCGAACAGCCGGTCCTGCCCCAGGACGAGGCGTCGGCGACCCGGCCCACGCTGTCCCGGATGGTCGCGGAGCGCGGCACCGGTTCCGCCGCCGGCGCGGAGCAGGCGTGCCTCGCCACTGCCGTCTATTTCGAGGCGAAGGGCGAGCCGCTGAAGGGCCAGCTCGGCGTCGCCCATGTCATCCTCAACCGCACCCGCTCCGGCCGCTTCCCGCGCTCCGTGTGCGGCGTCGTGCGGCAGCCGGGGCAGTTCTCGTTCGTGCACGGCGGCCGCCTGCCGGCGGTGTCGCATGGCGCGCAGTGGAAGACGGCCTTGGCCATCGCCGCGATCGCGCTCGCCGGCGAGGCGCCGGCGCCGGCGCCCAAGGCGTTGTTCTTCCACGCCCGCTCGGTGTCGCCGGGCTGGCACCTGACGCGGGTGGCAGCGATCGGGAACCACGTCTTCTACCGCTAGGGCTTGCCTAGCGTTCCCTGTTCATTCTAGCTGGCGGGATGGCCTCCTCTCCGAGTCTCCAGCCGCAGCTCTGCTTCACCGACGCCCCGCCCGTCGCTCAGGACGTGGCGCGCGGGGTGACCCGGCTCCTCTTCCATCGCGACAGCTTCGCGCTGTGCGAGGTGCCGCTGCCGAACGGGCGCCGCGCGGACATGATGGCGATCGACTCGGACGGGCTGATCACCATCGTCGAGATCAAGGTGTCCCGCGCGGACCTGATGGGCGACTGCAAGTGGCTGGAATATCTCGGCTATTGCGATCGCTTCTTCTGGGCCGTGCCCGAAGGGTTCGACCTCGCGCCGTTCGCGACGGCCGGCTTCCATCCCGAATTGTGTGGGCTGCTCGTCGCCGACCGCTACGAGGCGGCGGTGCTCCGCGAGGCGCCGCTGCGCAAGCTGCCGCCGGCGCGGCGCAAGGCGGAGACGCTGCGCTTCGCCCGCCGTGCCGCGCGGCGGCTCGTCGGGGACCTCGACCCGTCGCTTGCGGGATTCGCCTAGGGCCTGGGCCCGGCCGCCGGTTTCGCCGGAGCCATTTTCTCGGTCATCGCCTTGACCATCGCGGTCGCCCGCGGGTCGCGCTTGGCATATTCGAGTGCCGAATAGCCGCTCACCCGGTCGCTCTTGTTCGGATTGGCCCCGTGGCTGAGAAGCAGCTGGACCATCGGCAGGTCGCGCCGCTGCACGGCGAGCATCAGCGGCGTTTCGCCGCGCTGGTTGCCGAGGTCGACCGAGGCGCCGCGGCTGAGGAGCAATTCGGCGCCCTCACGCCAGCCGATCTGGGTCGCCAGGCTGAGCGGAGTCTCGCCCTTGCTGTTCTGGATGTCGGCGCGGGCGCCCTTGCCGAGCAGGAAGTTGAGCCAGACGATCTCCCGGTCGCGGGTGACGTAGTGAAGCGCGCCTTCGCCGTCGGCCTGGTCGCGGATGTTGAGGACCACGTTGGCGGAGCTGGCGACCAGCTGGTTGACCTTGTCGGCGTCCTTCTCCCGCACCGCCTTGAGGAACAGGTAGCCGTCGGAGTAACTCTGCGCGGCGGCCGGCGCGCCGACGGTCAGCGCGAGCGCGAGAGCTGCCGCCGCGATGCGGCCATATCGCTTGATCACCTCGATCCCCATATCTCGACTTCGAACGCCGTCTGTAGCAAAGCCCGCCTGCCTGCGCCATGAACGAAACACCCGCCAAACGCCTCCTCCCGCTCATCCTTGCCCTGCTCCTCGCCGCCTGTTCGGGGGCCGCGGGGGAGCCGCCGCTCAAGGGCGCGCGGATCGGCGGCCCCTTCGCCCTTACCGACCAGGACGGCCGCACCGTCCGCGACGGCGATTTCGCGGGCAAGTACCGGATCGTCTATTTCGGCTACACCCATTGCCCGGACATCTGTCCGAACGACCTCGCCGTCATCGGCCAGGCGATGCGGCGGCTCGAGAAGCAGACGCCCACCCGCGCGGCCAAGATCCAGCCGCTCTTCATCACCGTCGACCCGGAGCGCGACACCCCGGCGGTGATGAAGGCCTATACCGCGGCCTTCCATCCCCGCCTCGTCGGCCTGACCGGAACGCCGCAGCAGGTCGCGGTCGCCGCCAAGGCTTATGCGGTCTGGTTCGCCAAGCAGCCGCCGCAGCCGGGCGGAGGCTATGCGGTCGATCACAGCCGGATGACGGTGCTGATGGGGCCGAAGGGCGAGCCGGTCGCGCTCCTTCCCGCGGATCAAGGCGCGGAGCAGGTCGCCGCCGAGCTCGGGAAATGGGTGTCGTGAATTTCTGGGAGAAGCCGCTGGCCGACCTCGACCGAGGCGAATGGGAGGCGCTGTGCGACGGCTGCGGCCGCTGCTGCCTGCACAAGCTCGAGGACGAGGAGACCGGTGTCATCCACCCGACCAACGTCGCCTGCAAGCTGCTCGACCTCAAGACCGCGCGCTGCTCCAATTACCGGGGGCGGCGAGCCTTCGTTCCCGACTGCGTGCGGCTGACCGCGGCGGGCGTCGCGACCATCGACTGGCTGCCCGCGACCTGCGCCTACCGCCTGCGCGCCGAGGGCAAGCCGCTCTATGACTGGCACCCGCTCCTCTCGGGCGACCCGGAAAGCGTCCACCGCGCCGGCGTGTCGATCCGCGGCTGGACCGTATCCGAGCGCGACGCCGGCGACGACAATCTCGAAATGTATATCCTCGACGATGACCTCTGAGCTGCGTTTCGAGGGAGGCGGGCGCTCCGCCGCGCTGAAGCTCATGGTCTCGCCGCGGGCGCGGGTGATGCGGCTGCGCGTCGATCGGCGCACCGGGGATGTCGTGCTCACCGTGCCGCGCCGGGTCTCGCAGCGCAAGGCGCTGGACTGGGCGTCGGGTCACCGCGCGTGGATCGAGGCGCAGCTCGCCAGCCTCGGCGCCGGGCAGCCGCTGGTGGCGGGAAGCGAGATCCCGCTGTTCGGCCTGCCGCACCGCGTCGACTGGGACCCGGCGCGCCCGCGCACGCCCCGTCTCGAGGGGCAACGGGTCGTCGCCGGCGGCCCGGCCGAGGGGCTGGAGGCGCGGCTCACGCGCTGGCTCGCGCGCACGGCCCGCGCGTTGCTGGAAGCGGAGACGCACGAATTCGCCGCCCGGGCCGGCGTCGCCGTCACCCGCGTCGCGGTCGGCGATCCCGTGTCGCGATGGGGAAGCTGCGCCGCATCCGGTGCGATCCGCTACAGCTGGCGGTTGATCCTCGCGCCCGACTGGGTGCGCCGGGCGACGGTCGCCCACGAGGTCGCGCACCGGGTCCACATGAACCATGGCCCGGCCTTCCACGCGCTCGTCGCCGACCTGCTCGGCGCCGACCCGAAGCCGGCGCGCCTATGGCTGCGGCGCGAAGGTCCGCGGCTCCATCGCGTCGGGCGGCGGTAGCGGACGCGGCCGGCGCCGTGGCGGCGGCGGGGGCGGCAAATCGTCCCGTCCGGTCGCGCGATCGAGCATCGACTGGTAGGCGCGGTCCTCGTCGCTCGGCGGCGGCGGGCGCATCCGCACCGGCGGCGCCGGCTGACGGTCCTCGGGCAGCGCGTTGCCGTCTGGATCCACGAACTGTCCCGCCCCCGGCGCCTGGCCGTTGTCGGGCAGCTGGCTCCACGCGTCCTGATCGGGCTCCTGCCAGTCCGGCGCCTTCACCTGCACGTCGAAATTCTCGACCGGCCGGTTGGCGACGGCCTTGATCATGAAGTCGTGGAAGGCACGGGCCGGCGCCGTTCCGCCCTGCAGGCCCGGCACGACCTTGTTGTCGTCGCGCCCCATCCACACGCCGGTGGTCAGGCCGCTCGAAAAGCCGAGGAACCAGCCGTCCTTGTTCAGGGTCGTGGTGCCGGTCTTGCCGGCGACGGGACGGCCGATCTGCGCGGCGCGGCCGGTGCCGGTCAGCACCGCGGTCTGCATGAGGTCGGTCATTTCCGCGGCGATCCACGGCGTGAACAGCGCCCGGTTGTCCGGCGGCTGCGCCTGGTAGAGCAATTCGCCCTTCGGCGTCGTCACCCGCTTGATGCCGTAGGGCACGACCGCGACGCCCTTCGCCGCGACCGCCGCATAGGCGCGGGTCATGTCGATCAGCCGCACCTCGGAGCTGCCCAGCGTGATCGACGGATGGGTGACCAGCTTCGAGGTGATGCCGAGCCGTTGCGCCATGTCCGCGACGGTGCGGAAGCCGACCTCCTGTCCCAGCCGGGCGGAGACGGTGTTGATCGATTGCGCGAACGCCTGGCGCAGGCTGATCATGCCCGAGACCGCGTGCCCGTTGTTGCGCGGGCTCCAGCCGTTGATGTTGATCGGGTCGGCGGAGACCAGCTGGTCCGGCTTGTAGCCCGCTTCGAGCGCGGCGAGGTAGACGAACAATTTGAACGAGGAGCCCGGCTGGCGGTTCGCCTGCGTCGCGCGGTTGTAGATCGAGTTGACGTAATCCTTGCCGCCGACCATCGCCCGCACCGCGCCGTCGCGGTCGAGGGCGACGAGCGCGCCCTGCGCCCCGGCCGGGCTGTTGGCGTTGATCACCTGGTCCGCCAGCCGCTGCATGTTGGGATCGAGCGTGGTCCAGACCTCGATCGGCTGGTTGTTGACGCTGATCAGCGTGTCGAGCTGGGGCAGCACCCAGTCGGTGAAATAGCGGACGCTGTTCTGCTTGGGCGTCGGCGCGATCTTGACGTCCGCCGGCTGGGCGGCGGCGGCCTCGGCCTGGGTGATGGCGCCGTTCTCCGCCATCAACCGGATGACCGTGGCGGCGCGGGCCTTGCCGGCCTCCGGATCCGCGCTCGGCGCATAGTTGGAGGGGGCCTTGACGAGGCCGGCGATGATCGCCGCCTCCGAGAGGCTCAGCGTGCGCGCCGAATGGCCGAAGAATTTGCGCGAGGCGGCGTCGATGCCGAAGGCGCCGCCGCCGAAATAGACGCGGTTCAGGTAGAGCTCGAGGATCTGGT
>Ga0213876_10000259_pt1 | contig 48959 bp, 35 predicted proteins | sample BarmaccomBMRX_R9_FD_160113 | JGI IMG/M metagenome (GOLD analysis project Ga0213876, IMG submission 160113) | Root-associated microbial communities from Barbacenia macrantha in rupestrian grasslands, the National Park of Serra do Cipo, Brazil - RX_R9 | ecosystem: Host-associated > Plants > Roots...
CGAAGCGCTTGACGTAGCCGTTGACGAGGTCGCCGACCTTGTCGATGTACTGCTCGTAGATGTTGGCGCGCTCGGCGTCGCGGACTTTCTGGAAGAGAATCTGCTTGGCGGTCTGCGCGGCGATGCGCCCCATGTCTTCAACGGGGAGGGGAAGTTGCAGCTCGTCGCCGACCTCGACCTCGTCGCCCGCCAGCTCCTTCGCCTCGTCGAGCGAAAGCTCGCGGCCGGGGTTCTCGACCGTCTCGACAACTACCTTAGAAGCGAAAATTTCCAGACCCGTCTCCGGCGCCCACTCGACCTGAATCTCCTCGCCCGACTTGAACTGCTTGCGGGCGGCGGCGCGCACGGCCTCCTTGACCGCCTCGATGACGACCTCGCGGTCTATGCCCTTCTCCTTGCAGACGGCGTCGATGCTTTGCCCGATGGATGCGCTCATAGTTTTTAGGGGCTGAGGGGTTAGATGCGGGAGGCGTTGGAAAGACTTGCTGCTCTCCGGCCCCTAGTCTCTAGCCCCTGCTTTCTTCTGCCGCTCGCGCTCTTCCGCGAGCCGGAACTCCTCTTCAACGTCTATCTCCAGGTTCGCCTTCGCGACCTCGGAGAGGGGGACGCGGACACGCCCCGTGGTCTTGTCTTCGAACAGAATCTCTTCGCCCTCGACCCCCTCGATGCGCCCGCGGAAGTTGCGCTGTCCGTTAATCGCCCCGCGGGTCTTCAACTTCGCCAAACGCCCCGCGAACCTCTCAAAATCTGCGCGGCCGTAGAGCCCGCGCTCCAGACCCGGCGAGGAGACTTCGAGGGTGTACGTGCTCGGGATGAAGTCCTCCACGTCGAGCACGGTGCCGACGTGCGTGGAGACCTCGGAGCAGTCCTCGTGGGTGACGCCGCCCGGCTTGTCGATGAAGACGCGGACGGCCGGGCTGCGGGCGCCGCCGGCGAATTCGACGTGGACGAGTTCGAGGCCGCGCTCTTCGGCGGCGCGGCGCGCGATCTCGCGCACGCGCGCTTCGATGGAAGTCTCCCCGTCCAAACCCCTCGAAAACCCCCTCTGCAAAAACCCTCGGAGCAAAAGAAAAAGTGGGCCGAAAACCCACTGGCAACGCCACAGCGCTCCGAGCAAGAGGCGGATTATACGGGAAGCCCGGGCGCGTGGCAACCCGGGAGAGGAAGGGGAGTCGGCGGTCGGCGGATGGCAGCAGGCAGTTGAAAAATCCGGCGGCCGGAACGCCGGTTTAAACCTTCAACGTCCGTCACGCGGAGCGGCTGCCTCCTGCCATCTGCCTGCCGCCTACTGTAGTTTTGCCTTAACGATTTCGCTCACCGTCCGGCCGTCGGCCGCGGCCCCGAGCCGGCCCTGCACGGCCTTCATCACCGCGCCCATCTCCTTCATCGAGGAGGCGCCGGTCTCGGCGATAACCGCGGCGACCGCCCGCTCGATCTCCTCGCGCGACGCCGCGCGCGGCAGGTACTCCTCGATGACGGCAATCTCGGCCCTCTCCTTCTCGGCCAGCTCCGCCCGCCCCGCCTTCTCGTACTGCTCGACCGAGTCGCGCCGCTGCTTAACCAGAGATTGCAGCGCCTTCGTCAGCTCCTCGTCGGTCAACTCGCCGCCCTTCTCGATCTCCCGGTTCTGCACCGCCGCCTTCACCATCCGCAAAGTGGACAGCCGCGCGGCCTCCTTCGCCTTCATCGCGGCGGTCATATCACTGACGATTCGTTCTTTCAGACTCATAGAATGTTTCGGAACCTCTCCTTCAGGATTTCGGCGCGAGATTAACACGGACGGCCGGCGGGCTGAAAAAATCTGCCGGGCGCCTACGAGTTAAGTTAGAATGGCGCCTTTCATCGTTCTGTTTCTCACGACCAGAGGCAAGAGATGTCGAAGCACTTCATAAGCTACTCGTCGGCGGACGGCGCGGCGTTCGCGCTTCGCCTACGCGATGCGCTTGAGGCCGGGCCGCCGCCGACCCCGGTCTGGCTCGACCGGCGCGACATACAGATGGGGCAGGACTGGGACACGGAGGTCAGCGAGGCGCTGAAGGCGTGCGCGAGCCTTCTGTTCGTGATGACGCGCGACAGCGTCGAGGACTCCTCGGTCTGCAAGCGCGAGTGGACGCGCGCGCTCAGGTACAAAAAGCCCATCGTCCCCCTCAAGCTCCACGCTGACGCCGAGATGCCTTTTCGCCTCGACCCGCGTCAGCACATCGACTTCACGCGCGCGCTCGACTCCGAGGCGGAGTTCAACTCGGCGCTGGCGCGCACGCGGCAGCACCTCGCTTGGCTCGCCTCGCCGGCCGGCGCGCTACAGGCCCTGAAAGACCGCCTGGCCGACGCGCGGCGCGACCTGCGCCGGGAGCAAGACCCCGCGCAACGGGTGCGCATCCAGGACGACATCGACCGGCTGAAGAATGATGTCGCGCAGCAGGAGGAGGCCGTCAGCAACCCGCGCGAGGCCGAGCGCCGCGTGGAGGAGAGCATCGAGCGCGGCCTTCATCAGTGCGCGCACCATCCGGGGTGCGCCGGGACGGACGCGCGCCGCAGCAGATTCATCAACCCCCCGCCCGACCTGGCCCCCTCCTACTTTCAGGATCGCCAGGACGAGACGAGCCTGCTCGCCGGCTGGCTCAGGGACGAGGCGCTGCGCCTGGTGATGGTGGTCGGCCGCGGCGGGACGGGCAAGACCGCGCTCGTCTGCCGACTCCTCGCGGCGCTCGAAGACGGGCATTTGCCGGGCGGCGGCCCGCTCGCCGTGGACGGCATCGTCTACCTGAGCGCGACCGGCACGCGCCGCATCAACCTGCCGAACCTCTACGCAGACCTTTCAAGGCTCCTCCCCGAGGACGCCGCCCGGCTCGACGCGCTCTTCAGGAACCCGCAGGCCAGCACCAAGGTCAGGATGGGGACGCTGCTTTCGAACTTCACCGAGGGGCGGACGTTCGTGCTGCTTGACAACTTCGAGGACGTGATCGACCCCGAGACGCTCGCCGTCCGCGACACGGAACTCGACGAGGCGCTGTGCGCCCTGCTCAACCTCCCGCCCCACACCGTCAAGGTCATCATCACCACGCGCTTCGCGCCCCGAGACCTCGCCCTCGTCCAGCCCGGGCGCCAGCGCCGCCTCGACCTCGACGAAGGACTCCCGAGCCCTTACGCCGAGAACATCCTCCGCGAGATGGACGCCGACGGCAAGGTCGGCCTGAAGACGGCGCCCGGCGAGTTGCTCGGCGAGGCGCGCACGCGGACGCGCGGCTACCCGCGGGCCATCGAAGCGCTCTTCGCCATCCTCTCCGCCGACCGCGACACGACCTTACGCGAAGTCCTCGACGACACGAGGGATCTGCTCCCGAAGGCGGTCGTCCACGACCTGGTCGGCGAAGCCTTCAGCCGCCTCGGCCCCGCCGCGCAGTTGGTGATGCAGGCGCTCGCCGTCTACGGCCACCCCGTCACCGCCGTCGCCATCGACTACCTCTTACACCCTTACCGGCCCGGCATCAACAGCGCCCCCACCCTCAAGCGCCTCGTCAACATGCAGTTCGCACGCCGCGAACAGGGGCGCTACTTCCTCCACCCCTTAGACCGCGCCTACGCCCGCTCCCGCATCCCGCGTGGCGGACAGTCCGACGGGGGCAGAGAGGATGCGCCGCCCTACACGCAGTTCGCGCTGCTCCACCGCGCCGCCGGGTTCTTCAGACGCTCCCGCCTGCCGGATGGGGAGCTGAAGACGGTCGAAGACCTCGCCCCACAGCTCGCCGAGTTCGACCTGCGCTGCGACGGCGAAGACTACGACACGGCGGCGGCCGTGCTGCTCGGCATCGACCTCGCCTACCTGGGCAAGTGGGGGCTGTACCGGCAAATGGAGGAGATGCACGAACGCCTGCGCGGCCGTCTCAAGGCGCCGCACCTCGAAGCGGCGAGCAAGCTGAACCTGGGCACCGCGTACAGGAGGACGGGGCAGGTGCAGAAGGCGGTCGAGTGTTACGAAGACGCCCTGGGACTGATGGGCAGGATGCAAGACCGCCGCGGGGAGGGGGAGTGCCTGGGTAACCTGGGCATCTGCTACGACGACCTGGGGCAGACGGCGCGGGCCATAGACTACCAGGAGCGCGCCCTCGCCCTCTCCCGCGAAGTCCAAGACCGTCGGGGTGAGGGGGTAGCCCTGGGGAGCCTCGGGTCTCACTACTTCAACATAGGTCAGACGGCGCGGGCCGTCGAATACCAGGAGCAGGCGCTCGCCATCTCACGCGAAATCGGCCATCGGGACGACGAGGCCCGGCAACTGGGCAACCTCGCCGAGGTGCTGGTTGACGACGGGCGTTATACCGACGCGGCACGGTATGCCGCCGAGAGCGTCAAGATTGCCGAGGAGATAAACAGCCCGAAGATCGGCAACTACAGTAACGGCTACCTGGCGCTCGCACGCCTCTGCGGGCAGGACTTGGCCGGCGCCCGTGTCGCTGCCGAGGCCGCCGCGCGGTATGACGAGCCGAGCAATAATCACTACGTCTGGGCGCTCCTCGGTCTGATCTCTCTGCGGCATGGGGACGGCGCGGCGCGGGCGGCGTTCGCCGGGGCGGTGACGCGGGCGGAGATGTTGCTGGCGTGTAGCGCGCAGAACTACAGGGCGCTGGACTCGAAGGGGCTGGCCCTGTGCGGGTTGGCCGTGTGCGGAGACGTGGGGCGGGCCGCGGAGGCCGCGGAGGCGTACAGGACGGCGCGGGCGATAAATAAGGACGCCGGCGTGGTCGGGCGCGTGCTGCGCCTGTTCGACACGCTGGCGGGGGCCGACGCCGCGGGGGTGCTGGCGGAGGTGCGGGCGGCGGCGGCCGGCGAGTGAGCGACGGGAGTGCTCGTAATACCGGCGTGCGAGATAAACAGAGACACAGCTTGGTGCGGTATTAGCCCGAAGCTGTGTCTTCGTGTTGAACTGCTTGCTCTATTCCGCGGCCTTGCGGTGGCCGTTCGAGCGGGCGAGGTGGGCGGCGAGGAAGCGGCCGGTGTGTGATTGGGGGGCGCGCATAATCTCTTCGGGGGTGCCGGTGGCGACGACGAGGCCGCCGGCGTCGCCGCCCTCGGGGCCGAGGTCGATGAGGTGGTCGGCCGTCTTGATGACGTCCAGGTTGTGCTCGATGACGAGGAGCGAGCCGCCCGCCTCGACCAGCGTGCGGAAGGCCGCGAGCAGCTTGTTGATGTCCTCGAAGTGGAGGCCCGTCGTCGGCTCGTCGAAGATGTAGAGCGTCTTCGCGCCCGTCCGCTTCGAAAGGTAAGAGGCGAGCTTGACGCGCTGCGCCTCGCCGCCCGAGAGCGTCGTCGCCGACTGGCCGAGACGCAGGTAGCCGAGGCCGACGTCGTCCAGGACGCGGAGGCGGTTGGCGATCTTCGAGGTGTCGCGGAAGAAGTTCATCGCCTCGCGCACCGTCATGTTGAGCACGTCGTTGATGTTCTTGCCGCGGTAGCGCACGTCCAAGACCTGCGGCTTGAAGCGCGTGCCCTTGCACTCCTCGCAGACCAGCTCCACGTCGGCGAGGAACTGCATCTCGACCGTCACCGTGCCGTCGCCCTCGCACACGTCGCAGCGCCCGCCCGGCACGTTGAAGGAGAAGTGCGAGGGGTCTAAGCCCTTCGACTGCGCGTCGCGCGTCTGCGAGAAGACCTCGCGGATGGCGTCGTAGACCTTGATGTAGGTGACCGGGTTCGAGCGCGGCGTGCGCCCGATGGGCGACTGGTCAACGAGGATCACGTCGTCCACGCTCGTCCCGCCGTTCAGTTCTCTAAAGGCGCCGACCTGCCCCTGCCACTCGCCGCGCTGCTTCTTCAAACCCGCGTAAATGACATCGTGCACGAGCGTCGATTTGCCCGAGCCGGAGACGCCCGTCACGCAGACGAGCATCTCCAAAGGGATGTCCACGTCCACGTCCTTCAGGTTGTGCTCGGAGGCGCCGCGCACCGAGATTCTCTTCTTCTTCGCGGGGCGGCGCTGCTTGGGCTCCTTAATCTCCGCTTCGCCGCGGAGGTACTTCCCCGTCAGCGTCGCGCCGGATTTTAAAAGACCTTCGAAGTCGCCCTCGTAGATGACTTTTCCGCCCAGCTCGCCCGCGGCCGGGCCGATGTCGAGGATGTGGTCGGCGGCGCGCATCATCTCCTCGTCGTGCTCGACGACAAGCACCGTGTTGCCGATGTCGCGCAGGTTGTGGAGGAGGTTGATGAGCCGCTCCGAGTCGCGCGGGTGCAGCCCAATTGAGGGCTCGTCCAAAACGTAGAGCGCGCCGACGAGCGAGGAGCCGAGGTTGGTCGCGAGCTGTATGCGCTGCGACTCGCCGCCCGAGAGCGTCGAGGCCAGGCGGTCGAGCGTCAAATAGTCGAGCCCCACGTCCACGAGGAACTTCAGACGCCGCCGGACTTCAAAGAGAACCTTGTCGGCGATGGCTGCCTGCTCGGGCGATAGTTCGAGCGAGTCGAAGAAGACCGCCGCGTCCTTAATTGATAAAGAGCAGACCTCTGGGAGCGTCCGGCCGCCGACCTTCACGTCGCGCGCCTCCTGTCGCAGGCGCCCGCCGCCGCAGTCGGGGCAGAGCGTGTAGCCGCGGTACTTGGCGAGGAAGACGCGGACGTGGAGCTTGTACTTCTTCGTCTCCAGCCACTCGAAGAAGCCGCGCACGCCGCTGAAACCGCCGCGGCCTTCGACGACGGCGCGCTGCTGCGGCTTCGTGAGTTCCTGGAAGGGAACGTCGAAGGGAATCTTCTCCTGGCGCGCGAAGCGGCGCAGCTCCGTGCGCGCCCAGTCGTACTGCGGCTTCGTCCAGGGCTCGACCGCGCCCTCGGCCAGCGAGAGCGACGGGTTCGGGATGACGAGGTCGATGTCGAGGCCGATGGTGTTGCCGAAGCCCTGGCAGGTCGGGCACGCGCCGTAGGGGTTGTTGAAGCTGAAGAGGCGCGGCTCGGGCTGCGCGTAGACCGTGCCGTCGTACTTGCACTCGAAGCGCTCGTTGAACTTCAAGGTGAGCGGCTCATCTCCGACCGACTGGACGCGCGCGGCGCCGTGCCCCTCGATGAAGCAGGTCTCGAAGGAATCGACGAGGCGCTCGCGCACGTCGGCGCGCGCGACGAGGCGGTCTACCAAAACATAAACGCCCTCGAAGTCCGGCCGCGTGTAGTCGTCGGGCGAGCGCAGCTCGACCGTCTCGCCGTTGACAAAGAGGCGCGTGAAGCCGCGCTGCATCAGGCTCATGATGTGCGCCGTGATGACGTGACGGGGAGACGGGGAGTCGGGGCGACGGGGCGACTTCGAGCCGCGCCCGCCCTTCTTCTTTCCCCCCGTCTCCCCGTCGCCGTTTCTCCCCCTCTCAGACAAACCGGCCTCGGCGGGGAAGAGGACGTAGAAGCGCGTCCCCTCGGGGAGTGTTTCAAGCACCTCCTGCGCGGACGACTCGGGCGAGTCCTTGTGCACCTCGCGGCCGCAGACGCGGCAGTATGTGATGCCGACGCGCGCGTAGAGCAGGCGCAGGTAGTCGTAGACCTCCGTCTGCGTGCCCACGGTCGAGCGCGGGTTGCGCGTCGAGTTCTTCTGCCGGATGGCGATGGCCGGCGGGATGCCGAGCACCTCGTCCACGTCCGGCTTGTCCATCCGCTCAAGGAACTGCCGGGCGTAGGCCGAAAGGGATTCCACGTAGCGGCGCTGCCCCTCGGCGTAGATCGTGTCGAAGGCGAGCGAGGATTTGCCCGAGCCCGAGACGCCGGTGACGACCGTCAGCTTCTCGACGGGGATGGTGAACGAGACGTTCTTCAGGTTGTTGACGCGCGCGCCGCGGACGATGATTGCTTCTTGGCTCATGTTCGGAAATACACGTCGCGCCGCACTGTGGACTCTCGGGAGTGGCGGCGAACCGCCAATCATACCTTGTTTCTTCACGCACGCGAAATGGGGAGAGAACCCGGTACATTCACGGCATAAATTTTAACTTTTCGACATGCGCGGGACAGAGCGCCCGTCCAAAATCCGTGCGTAGACGGCGGCACGTAAAGGACTCGATGACTCCACAGACAGAGAAAAGGACGACCCCGCGGCTCGGGCTCGTCTGCATCACGCACTCGGACGAGGTTCGGTACAGGACGGTCACGCGCACGCGCCTCTTGCAATTCCCGGAGGAGGAGCAGAAGCGGAGGCTGCGCGAGCTGTACGCGGCGAACCTCGCGCGTCTGAACGGCGCGCTCGACTTCTGCAACGCGCGCGGCCTGCGCCTCTACCGCATGACCTCCAACCTCTTCCCCTTCGCGGACGACGAGGCGGGCTCCGGCGTGCTCGGAGAGTTTGCCGAAGAGCTGAAGAGGACGGGCGCGCGCGCGGAAGAGATGGGCATCCGGCTCGTGCTCCACCCAGACCAGTTCGTCGTGCTCAGCTCCGACTCGCCCGCGACCGTCTCCAACAGCGTGAAGATTCTCGAATCGCACGCGCGCGTCATGGACATGCTCGGCCTGCCGCGCACTCCCTGGGCGCTCATCGAGATTCACGGCGGGAAGGGCGACAGAATCGAACGCCTGGTCGAGCAGATAGGGCTGCTCCCTGAAAGCGTTCGTTCCCGCATCGCGTTCGAGAACGATGAGTACATCTACTCGGCCGCGGAGATTCTTGAGGTCTGCCGGCGCGCGGGCGTGCCGATGGTCTTCGACGCACACCACCACGTCGTGCACGAGGGGCTCGACAGTTACGACCACCCGAGCGTCTCCGAGATGGTCGAGGCGGCGCGCGCGACCTGGCCCGACCCCGACTGGCAGCTCGTCCACATCTCGAACGGCCGCACCTCCTTCCTCGACCGACGCCACAGCGACCTCGTCGAACGGATGCCCGCCGCCTACCGCCGCGTCCCCTGGATCGAGGTCGAGGCCAAGCACAAGGAGCTGGCCGTCGAACGCCTGACGGCGGAATGGCTAAATGCAAGTCGGCCTGTTTGATGAAAAACTCTCGATGAGGCAGACTCGAAGCATGAAGCAGTTATTACTCGCACTTGTTCTGGCCTCCTCCTGCGGGGCGGCGCAGCCCGCGCGGCAGCAGCCGAAGCAGGCCCCCGCGCAGGCGGCCCCGGCGAAGCCCGCCGGGGCGAAGCAGATCGACGCGGCGCGCCTGCTCGAAGACGTGCGCACGCTCTCTGCCGACGCGATGGAGGGGCGGGGGGCGGGGACGAAGGGCGGGGCGCTGGCGCGCGCTTACGTCGAGCGGCGCTTTAAAGAGGCGGGGCTCGCGCCGCTCTGGTCGTCTTTCGAGCAGCCGTTCGAGCTGCCGTCGGGCGGCAAGGCCGTGAACCTGGTCGGCTACGTGAGGGGGACGAAGTACCCGGAGCGCCTCGTCGTCGTCTCGGCGCACTACGACCACCTCGGCGTGCGCGACGGGCAAATCTACAACGGCGCGGACGACAACGCCTCGGGCGTCGCCGTGCTTTTGCAACTGGCGGCGCACTACGCGGGCGCGGCGCGGCCGGAGCACTCCCTGGTCTTCGCCGCGCTCGACGCGGAGGAATTGGGGCTCATCGGCGCGTACGCGCTGGTCAGGAAGTTCAAAGCCGAGAAGCGCGACGTGGCGCTCGACGTGAACATGGACATGGTCGGCCACAGCGAGCGCGGCGAGCTGTACGCCGCGGGCACGTACCACACGCCCGCGCTCCGCCCCGCCCTCGAACGCGTCGCGGCCGCCGCGCCCGTCAAACTCCTCATCGGCCACGACCGGCCCGAGCAGGGGCACGACGACTGGACGAACCAGTCAGACCAGTACGCCTTCCACAAGGCCGGCGTCCCCTTCGTCTACTTCGGCGTCGAAGACCACAAGGACTACCACCAGCCGACGGACGATTACGACACCCTCACCCTCGACTTCTTCGTCGGCGCCGCCGAGACCGTCCTCGACGCCGTCGAAACCTTCGACGGCGAACTGGAAGCGGCCTCGAAGGGCAGCGCGAAGAAGTAGCTCCGCCGCGCGTCAGAGGCCGAAGGCGGCCCTGGTGTCGATGACGACGGTCTTGGCGCCGCGCCCCTCCGCCTTGGCGACGAGGTGGCTGGTGCCGCCGGGGCCGTCGCCCGTCGGCTGCCTGTCCCAGAGCGCGATGAGCGTGACGCAGTCGTCGCCGCCCGCCGCCAGCGCGTTGTGCAGCGTCCAGAGGTTGTTCCGCTGCCAGATGTCGTAGTCCGGCTTCGAGCGCAGCCAGGCCGGCAGGTAGTCCGCCTTGTCGGCGGGCTCCTCGCTCAGGTCGCTCAGCAAGCGCACCCTCCCCTCGGCGGACAGGCGCGTGTTGAGCCTCCGGAACCGCTCGACCCAGTCCGGCCCGGCCGACGCCACAGACTCCTTGACGTAGAGGTTGCTCGGGATCGCGAGATAGAGCTGCGTGGGGACGCCCAGCTCTTCGCAGACCTCGTGGAAGAGGAGGTCGCCGCCGCTCGCGCCCCCGGCGATGCCGAACGAGACGCCTTCGCCCGAACGCATCTCGTCCTCGACGGCCGCTTTAATCTTCTGCCGCGCCACGTCCTCCTTGTCGGCGGGGAAGCGCGGCTTCTCGCGCCCCGGCGCGTCGATCCGGTGGCCCGTGAAGATGAGGACGCGCTGGCGACTCTTCGCGCCGTCGTCCGAGGTCTTCGGCCGCCCCACGAAGTCGAGCGCCGGGGTCACGTTGGCCGAGAGCACCCCGAGCTGCTCGTAGAGGGCGAGCTGGCTGCCCGCGGAGTGGATGTGGAAGTCCCTGGCGCCGGCCAGCGCGTCGCGGTAGGCCGTGACGACCTTCTGCGGGCGGTTCGAGGTGAGGCAGCGCAGGTCGGCGCCGCTGATCTCGGCCCACACGTCCCGGGAGCCCTCGCGCTTGAGGCGCGCCAGCGTCGAGTCGAGCGCCAGCTCGACGTAGGCGGCCAGCTTCTCGGCCTTCGCCTTCAGCTTGGACAGCTCCTTCGCGGCCTCTTCGTCGTCGTCAAAGCGCTCGGCCCACACGTCGGGCAGCGCCGCGGCCAGTTCCGTCCGCACCTTCAGCATCGCCAGCGCGTTGAGCCCCGAGTAGAAGTGGTTGAGGTCTTCCTCGTAGGCGCGCTCGTAGTCCTCGAAAGAGTCCTGGAGGTGGCCGGAGCGCAACGCCTTCGTCCGCTTCGCGGCGGCGTCGGGCTCGGCCTCCCACTCCTGCCGCCACTCCGTCTTGGCGTTACGCCCCTTGAGGGCGTAAGCCTCGGCCTTCTTGTCCTTCGGAAGCTCCTTGACCGAGAGGGCGCGGTCGAGCGCCTGCGTCGATTCCGTCAGCTTGCCGAGCTTCTCGTAGATCGTGCCGAGCAGGAGGTTGGCTTCGAGGTCATCCTCGCGGTTGCGCAGGACGGCCTCCCAGGTGTTCTTCGCGCCCTTGAGGTCTTTGAGGTTGTACTGCGCGCGCCCGACCACGCGCAGCCCCTCGGCCTCCCAGTCGAAGCCCAGGTTCCGCGCCTCGGCCGCCAGCAGCCCGAGGTCGCCGAGCCGCTTCTCGGCGGCGGCGCGCTCGACCTCTTCGCTGAACCCGCGCGGGACGGGCAGGAAGCGCGACCTGTCCTGCTCGGCCAGGTTCGGCAGCAGTTGGAAGACGGGGCTGTCCTTCTCCTCGGCGTTGATGGTCTGGCGCAGCCCGTCAACGAGTTCGTCGAACTTGGCCGCGGGGTCGGCGCCGTCGTAGGTGAGGTAGCGGTCGGTCTTCAGGTCGAAGGGGACTTCGTCGGTCTTGATGTCGGCGCCGCTGGCCCGGATGAGGAACGTGTGCTTGCCGCGCAGCGCGTGGCGGACGCCCAGCTCGTAATAGACGTTGGCGTTGTGGATCGAGATGTCGGCGACGACGAGGTCGGCCGTCAGGAGCTTCTGGAACATATCGACGCGGATGTTCCCCTGTCGGCGTATCTCCATCGTCGTGCGCCCCGTGACACCGAGTTTCGTCAGCGCGGGGTCGATCAGCTTTTCCTCGACCGCATTGAAGTCGATGTCGTTTTTAACGCCGAAGGGGCGGACGATGAATGCTCGCATGGCTGCTCCTTTGTCTGGTGAAGGTTTCAGTAGAACTGGTTGAAGCGTTCGAGGGCGAAGTGCTCGGGCTTGACCTCTTTGGCGAGCGCCTTGCCGACGCGGACGAGGTCGGGGATGGCCGCGATGGAGTCGAGCTGCGAGACCTTGGCCGGGTCGATCTTGCCGAGGCCGCGGTCGGCGAGCCACTCCTTCGACAGCTCCGCGTTGTAGCGCGCGTAGAGGAAGGCGCGGCCGAGGTCTTCGGAGAGCGGGACGGGCTGGCGGTCGTCGCCCGCGCCGCGCCGCGGGACGAGGTCGCCCAGCTCGCGGTCGATGGGCGCGCCGTGGACGCAGCGCCCCACGGCGCGGCAGTTAATGTCCTGATCGACCTGCGCGCCGTACATCAGCGCGCCGGGGAAGCTCACCAAGTTCTCGACGGCGTTGCGGCCCGACATCTCCGCGCTCACCTTCGCCGCCGAGCCCGTCCCGACCGACATCACGAGCAGGTGGTTCTCGCCCGTCTTCCAGTTCAGCCGGTACGGCTCCTGCGTCGCCATCCGCGCGAGCAGGAAGGCGGGGTTGTTGTAGGGCGTCAACCCGCCATCCTCGAAGAGGAAGGTGCGCGAGGCGTCTTTCGGGTCCCACTGGAGGATCTCCGGCGGGAAGAAGACGGGCGCGGCCGTCGAGGCGCGCACGAGCTGCCAGAGCGGGATCTGCCGGTTGTCGTAGGCGAGCGCCGGGTGGTTGTACTTGGCGAAGGGGTTCGAGCTGATGGGCCACGGCGAGTCGGTCGAGACGTTGCGCGTGACGACGAGCAGCAGGCACTTGAGCCTGGTCGAGCTGAGGTCGGTCTTCGGGCCGTAGGTCTTTTTCAGCTCCTCGGTGAGCGGCTCCTTCTTGTAGAGGTGGCGCAGCCGTTCGAGGATGAACGCCTTCTCGAACATCTTCGGCCCCGTGGCGATGTAGAAGTCCGACAGCTCCTGCGCCGACATCCCGATGGCGAGCCCCGCCGCGATGATGGCGCCGGTGCTCGTCCCGCCGATGTAGTCGAAGAAGTTGCAGAGGCGGAACGCGTCGCCCTGCCCGCTCGGCCCGCGCAGAATCTCCTCCATCCGGGCGAGCACCTGCAACGTCAGCACGCCGCGGATGCCACCGCCGTCGAGCGCGAGGAGCCTGCGCGGCGTCCCCTCCGCCTTCGCGCCGAAGCGCTTTTCGAGATGCCCCCACGAGGGCTCCAGCTTCTCTGCCATGTCCGTCTCCTCAGAATGTGTTGTTAGCGCCTGGGGCCGCGGCGCGGGTTACGCCGGGCGCTCGGGACGTGTACACTTGACCGCCGCGGCGTGTCAATGAAATTCTGGCCGGCGCCGGACTCGAAGCGAAGGGTGCGTTACAAACTTGGAGACAATTTTAAGCGAGGCGGAGGTGCGCGTGCTGGGGTCGCTCGCCGAGAAGCAGGTGACGACGCCCGACTACTACCCCTTGACGATGAACGCGCTCGTCCACGCGTGCAACCAGATTTCGAACCGCGACCCCGTCATGCAGTACGACGAGCGGCGGGTCGAAGAGGCGGTCGATTCTCTGCGCCTGAAGAACCTGGTCTACATCTTCTACGGCGCGGAGAGCCGCGTGCCGAAGTACAAGCACATGATGCGCGAGGTCTTCGAGCTTGCGCCGGCGGAGCTGGCCGCGCTCTGCGTGCTGATGCTGCGCGGGCCGCAGACGGTCGGCGAGGTGCGCGGCCGCTCGGGCCGCCTCCACGAGTTCGCAGACCTGCGCGAGGTCGAGGCGACGCTCGAAGGGCTCACACAGAGAGACGACCCGTTGGTCGTCAAACTCCCTCGTCAGGCCGGCCGCAAAGAGGCGCGCTACGCGCACCTGCTCGCGGGCCAGCCCGCCGTCGAGGACGAGCCGGAGGGCCAGCCCGCCGCCGCCTCGGCGCGCACGCGCGCCGGCGAGCCGGAGCGCGTCGCGCGGCTCGAAGCGGAGGTCGAGCGCCTGAGCGGCGAGCTGGCCGAGATGCGCAAGCAGTTCGAAGAGTTCCGCAAGCAGTTCGAATAACAGAATTTCAAATTTCAGGTTTGAAATCACAGATTCTCAAGCGCGACTTCTACACGCGGGCCGACACTTTGCGCGTGGCGCGCGAGCTTCTAGGCAAGCGGCTCGTCGTCCCGGCGCCCGCGGGCGAGCGCGTGTCGGGGCGGATTGTGGAGGTTGAGGCGTACCTCGGCGTCGAGGACAGGGCCGCGCACTCTTACGGCGGCCGGCGCACGCGCCGGACGGAGACGATGTTCGGGACGGGCGGCCGCGTCTACGTCTTCTTCGTCTACGGCATGCACCACCAGTTCAACGTCGTCACAGGCCCCGAGGGGGTGCCGCACGTCGTCCTCGTCCGCGCCGTCGAGCCGGAGGAGGGAATCGAGTTGATGAAAGAGCGGCGGCCCGTCTCGACGGCGCGCGAGCTGACGAACGGCCCCGGCAAGCTCTGCCGCGCGCTCGGGATAGATTTGACCTTCGACGGCGAAGACCTGACGACGGGCAGACGCCTCTGGCTCGAAGAGACGGGCGTCAGATTCAAATCGGAAGAGATCGCCTCCGGCCCGCGCGTCGGCATCGACTACGCTGCCGAAGACGCCCTCAAGCCCTGGCGCTTCTGGGTCGGTGGGAACGAATACGTCAGCAGAAAGAGTTAGGCGGAGCAGCTTTGCGGATCACTTTCTTAGGAACGAGCGCGGGGGTGCCGACGCGCGCGCGGAACGTCTCGTGTGTGGCGCTGAGGCCGCCGCAGCGCGCGGAGGTCTGGCTCTTCGACTGCGGCGAGGGGACGCAGCACCAACTGCTGCGGAGCGATCTGAACATCAGCCAGGTCACGCGCATCTTCATCACGCACATGCACGGCGACCACATGCTCGGGCTGATGGGGCTGCTCGCCACCTGCGGCATGACCGCGCACGCGCGCGGCATCGACGTGTACGGCCCGCGCCCGCTCGCCGACTACGTGCGCGAGGTCAGCCGCCGCACGCAGTTCCAGACGAACTACCCGCTCGAAGTCCACGAGGTCAAAGAGGGTTTGGTCTTCGAAGACGGGGAGTACACGGTCACCTGCGCGCCGCTCAAGCACCGCCTGCCCGCCTTCGGCTACCGCGTGCAGGAGAGGGACAGAACCGGCCACTTCGAAGTGGAGCGCGCGCGCGAAGCGGGCATCCCGCCGGGGCCGCTCTACGGGCGCCTGAAGCGCGGCGAGCGCGTGACCCTGCCGGACGGCCGCACCTTCGAAGGCGCCGACTTCTGCGGCCCTGACTTGAAGGGCCGGAGCGTCGTCTACTGCACCGACACCACCTACTGCCGCTCGGCCGTGGAGCTTGCGCGCGGCGCAGACCTCCTCATCCACGAGGCCACCTTCGCGGAGGCCGACGAGGGGTTGGCCGTGCGCTCGACGCACTCGACCGCCTCGATGGCCGGGCGCGTGGGCAGGGAGGCGGGCGCGCGCCGGCTCGTCATCACGCACCTCAGCCCGCGCTACTTCCCCGGCAACCAGACCGCGCCGGAAGACCTTCTGCGCGAGGCGCAGGCGGTCTTCCCCGCGGCGGAGCTGGCGCACGACTTCCTGAGCGTTGACGTGGGGCGGCGCGAGTAGTAAACAACTCACGCCGCCAGCGCCGCCACGCGCGGACACTTTCGAAAACGTCAGCGGCCAGCCGCGTCCGGCTGGCCCCCCTCAAAGCGGCACGCGCTTTACACGCCGCCTGTTGCGTGTGATACGATGTGCCAGGACTGCAACGCCGCGCCGGGGCGTGTGCCCGAGGCGGCGTGAGTAAGTTGAAACGGAGCGAGAGAGAAATGTCCTACAACAAGATCATCATCATCGGTAACCTCGGGCGCGATCCCGAGCTGAGCTACACCCCACAGGGCACGGCGGTCTGCAAGTTCTCGGTGGCGACGAACGAGCGGCGGCGCGACAAGTCCGGAGAGCAGCAGGACATCACTACCTGGTTCCGAGTCTCGGCCTGGGGCAAGCAGGCCGAGAACATCTCGCGCTACCTGACGAAAGGGCGCAAGGTCTACCTCGAAGGGCGCCTCCACGTCGAGGAGTGGACTGACCGCGAGGGCAAGCCGCGCCAGTCGCTCGAAGTCAACGCCTCGGAGGTGCAGTTCATCGACGGGCCGGGCGGCGGCGGTGGCGTCGAAGGCATCCCCGTCCGCTCGCAGCAGTCAGGCGGCGGCGGAGCGCCCGCGGGCGGCGGCGGCCAGCGCGGCGGCGGCGGCCGTCCCCCCGCTGGCGGCGGCGAAGACATAGAGGATGACGAAATCCCTTTCTGAAGGAATGACGAATGATGAGTGATGAATGATGAATTAAGAACTGCTTACAATTCATCATTCATCATTCCGCATTTATCGTTTCGGCCAAGGCGGGAGCATAGGCGAGGAGTACAGGGACGGGATCGAGCAGTTGAACGCCGCCGACCGCCGCGAGGTGCTCGCGCTGCTGCAAGGGATGCTCTCGAAACGTGCCGCGTGATTGTTGTCGCCGGTTGGAAATTACGACTCCTGTTTTTCACCACAGAGACACAGAGGCACCGCTTCCGGCCTTAGCTTCCGACAGGCTGTGTCTCTGTGTCTCTGTGGTTAATTTCTCAGACGCGACCCGCTGCCTTACCGATATCAGTTAAACTCTAATCCGAGATGAACGCCGCCACGCTCGTCCTCCGGTTCGACGCGGGCACGCTGCTGCTCGACGGCGCGGGGGCCGAGGCGCGCGTGCCGGAAGCCTTCCGCTGGGACGCGCGCGTGCTGCGCTGGCGCGCGCCGGCCTGGGAGTACCGGCGGGTCGTCCGTGAGTTAATCAAAGAGAAGACTGCTTACGAAGACCACGCGCGCGCCTACCACCGCTTCGACTTCCCGACCAAGTTCCTCGTCGAGCCGCGCCCTTATCAACAGGAAGCAATCGAAGAGTGGAAGCGCGCCCAGCACTGCGGCGTCGTCGTGCTCCCGACCGGCGCGGGCAAGAGCCTCGTCGCCCAGATGGCGATTGAGCAGGTGAAGCGCTCGACGCTGGTCGTCGTCCCGACGCTCGATTTGATGAACCAGTGGTACGACCTGCTGCTCTCCTGCTTCGACGCGGAGGTCGGTTTGATCGGCGGCGGCTACTTCGAGGTCGGCGCGCTGACGGTCTCGACCTACGCCTCGGCCTTCCGCTTCATGGAGCGCATGGGGAACCGCTTCGGCCTCGTCATCTTCGACGAGTGTCACCACCTGCCCTCGAACATCTTCCGCCACGCCGCAGAGATGTGCATCGCGCCCTTCCGCCTCGGCCTGACCGCGACGCCCGAGCGTGCGGACGGCGAGGACACGCTGCTCGAAAGGCTCGTCGGCCCCTTCGTCTTCCGCCGCGAGACGCACGAGCTGGCGGGCGAGTATCTGGCCGACTACACGGTCGTCCGCCTCCGCGTCGATTTGTCGGACGAAGAGCGCGCCGCCTACGAGCGCGAGCGCGAGGTCTTCCGCGGCTTTCTGAAATCGAAGGGCATCGGGCTCGGCTCTCTGCGCGGCTGGCAGATGTTCGTCGCCGCGTCGGCGCGCTCGCAGGAGGGGCGGCGGGCGATGCTGGCTTACAGGGAGTCGAAGCGCATCGCTTTGGGTACGGACTCGAAGCTGCGCGTGCTGGGCGAGCTTTTGCAAAGGCACCGGCGCGAGAAGGTCTTGGTCTTCACGGCCGAGAACGAGATGGTCTACCGCATCTCGCGCCGCTTCCTCGTCCCGGCCATCACGCACGAGACGGGCGTCAAGGAGCGGCGCCAGTGGCTCGAAGCCTTCAACAAGGGCGAGGTGCTCGCGCTCGTCACCTCGAAGGTCTTGAACGAGGGCGTCAACATCCCCGACGCGTCGGTGGCCGTCGTGCTCTCCGGCTCCGGCTCGACGCGCGAGCACGTCCAGCGCCTCGGGAGAATCTTAAGGAAGTTCCCCGGCAAGGAGGCGATCCTCTACGAGGTCGTCACGCAGGACACGACCGAGGAGCACATCAGCCGCCGCCGCGGCGCGGGCGAGCAGTTCCGCGGACAAACGCGGCAGCCCGAAGAGCCCTCGTTGATTTGAAGAGATGTTAACGGCAGACCTCGCGATGAGCTGGCAGCGCGGCGACCGCATCCAGCCGCGCTACATCGACGTGGAGGACGAGGAGTATCTGCGTGCGGCCGAAGATTTGGTCGCGCTCTTCGTCGCGCACGACGGGCGGACGCGCGCGGCGCTCGAAGAGTCTTTGCAGGAGTACGTGGGGACTGGGACGGACTACCGCATCCTGCGCGGGCTGATCAAGCTCCTGACCGACCGCTGCGAGTTCGAGACGAGCGCGCCGGCCGAGCCCGCGGAAGTCCGCCGCGCGCTCTTCCTCAAGGCGCGCGCGAGACACCCGGTCGTCTCTGACGAAGCGCGGGCGGAACTGGTCGCGGAGACCGCGCGGGAACTATCTTGCAACCAGAACGAACTGCCGGACGCGCTCTACGCAGACCTGCCCGACAACCAGCGCCTCGACGCCTTCGAGCCGCTGACGGCCGCCGAACTGCTAGACCTCTACAACGTCGCGCAGGCGCAGGCGCTGCTCTACCGCTCGGTCGAGATGCGTCTGCGGCTTGAGCCGCAGGCGCCCGAAGGTTTTCGGGAGCTGTTCGGGGCCATCAAAGCCTACCGCCTGATTCACACGGTCAAGGGGAACTCGCAAGCGGGCTACGAGGTGCGACTCGACGGCCCGGCCTCCATCTTCCAGCGCTCGCAGAAGTACGGCATCCAGATGGCCGTCTTCCTGCCCGCACTCCTCCTCTGCAAGGGCTGGCGCATGCGGGCCGAGATACAGGGGAGGCAGAACCGCGTCGCCTACTTCGAGCTGACGAGCGAGCAGACGCAGCTCCGCTCGCACTACGCCGAGGTCACCCCTTACGAGAACCCGGCCGTCGAAAAACTGGCCGCCGCCTGGGCGCGCGCGGGCACCGGTTGGACGCTTGAGCCGAGCAGCGTCGTCATCGACCTCGGCGACTCCGCCTTCATCCCCGACTACGTCCTGCGCCACGCCGGGACGGGCGCCCACGTCTTCCTCGAACTCCTCGGATTCTGGACGCCCGACCACCTCCGCGAGCGCCTGTTGGAGTTCGACCACGCCGGCCTCCACAACTTCATCCTCTGCGCCTGGGACGACCTCCGCGGCACGCGCGACCCCATGACGAACGTCCCGCCGAACATGATTGTCTTTAAGAGAAGTTTAGACCCCGCCGCCGTCTCCCTGATGGCGGACAGCCTTTTAGGAATTTGAAATTTCAAATTTGAAATTTCAAATCTCTACCCGCAGACCTCGACCTTCCAAACGTCTTCGGTCAGTTGTGTGGTCTTAATCTCGACGGGCAGGAACTTCTTGACGACCTCGATGTTGGTCGTGGTGTGGGGCGTGGGCGTGACGGTCGTAAACGAGCCGCCGCCCGCGAGGGCCAGGGGGATGAGGAGCTGGTCGGCGAGGTGTTCGCCGACGGGCGCGCCGGAGTCGAGGTAGGCTTGCGCCTCTTTGACGACGCGGGCGGCGATCTGTTCGGCGCGCACGCCGCGCTCGCCGACGCCCGTGAAGACCTCGGTCAAATTCTCGCTCTCCACGTCGATGGTGAAGACGTTGCCGGCGCTGAGGGCGTTGTCGGAGAGCTCCAGGTCGAGCTGGTCGGGCATGAAGCCGAGCTGCTCGCTCGCCACCGCCAGCTCGCGCTCGCCGACGTGCGCGGGCAGGTTGACGCAGAGAGCCCGCGCGCGTTGCGAGAGCACCGCGCCGCGCTCGACGAGGTCGAGGCGGCGGAGCTGCTGCGCGGGCTCGACGTAGACGTTGAAGCGGCCGCCGCCCGGCGGGTAGAAGCCGTAGCGCTGAAGCTCGACCGTCACGGTCGGCCCCGTCCGGTTGACGAGCGGCAGGAAAGACTTCCGGATGAACTCGAAGGGGGGCGCCTTGACGTTGTGCGTGCCGCCCTCGAAGAGCAGGAGGCTCGGCGCGTCGGCCAGCATCAGGGGCGGCAGGACGGCTTGCAGGACGAGCATCGTGCTGCCGGCCGTCCCGATGGTGAACTTGTACTCGCCGGGCTGGATGGCGCCGGGCTCGAAGCTGAACGCTGTCGAGCCGACGTGCGCGCCGTCGGCCTTGGCGGTGCCGATGGCGGCGGCGGCGGTGACGGCCGTCAGGTGCTGACGTTGCAGGCCGGGCTTGTCGCGCCGCGCCCTGACGTTGTAGACGCGGAACGGCCTGCCCGTGATGAGCGAGAGCGCCAGAGAGGTGCGGATGATCTGCCCGCCGCCCTCGCCGTATGACCCGTCGATGCTCAGCATATGAGACGCGCCCCGCGGGGCGCCGCAGTCTTTTACCACAGAAGCGGCGCGGGACAAACGCCGGGCCGTTTGTGGCGCCCGCGGCCGTTGTGTTGTAATCGAAAAAGAAGAAAGCGGAAGTCGCTGTGGGAGGTTTGGGAACGTTGTCACGCACCGTCGTCGTCGGCGACATACACGGCTGTTATGACGAGCTGCTGGCGCTCATCTTGACCGTCGGCCTGGGAGAGTCCGACCGGCTCGTCGCCGTCGGCGACCTCATCACGAAGGGCCGGAAGAGCCGCGAGGTGCTCGAACTCTTCATGAACGATTCGCGCCTCTCCTCCGTCCTCGGCAACCACGACCGCGCGCTGCTGGAATACTGGAAGGGCTCGCGCAAGAAGAAGGATTTGAAGCTGGCGCAGAAGCAGTGTGCGAAAGAGCTGGAGGACGGGCGCGACGTGTACGTGGCCTTCCTCGAATCGCTCCCGCCCTACATCGACCTCGGCACGCACGTCGTCGTCCACGCGGGCCTGCGCCCCGGCTCGCGCCTCGAATGGCAGGCGCTCGACGACCTGACGATGATGCGCACGCTCGGCCTCGACCGCGAGAGCCGCGACGGGACGCCCTGGTACGAGGTCTACGACGGCGAGCCCATCGCCCTCTTCGGCCACTGGCCCTCGCCCGAGCCCCGCCGCGGCCCGCGCGCCGTCGGCCTCGACACCGGCTGCGTCTACGGCCACCAGCTCACCGCCTACGTCGTCGAGACCGGCGACCTCCACAGCGTGTCGGCGCTGCGCGCGTACGCCAAGCCGTAGGCGGTGGGGAAAGTAGACAGTAGACAGTAGACAGTAGAAAGACAGGCGGCGCAGTTTCATCAGTCCGTGATGAGAACCGCGCCGTCTTTATTCTTCCCTACAGGCTACTGACTGCTGTCTACTCGTTTGTGGGCGGGACGTGGAACGGGGGGCGCCCCTCGCCGAAGCTTAGAGCGACCCCCCGATCCTTCCCCCTTGCTAATGTGTGAGAATCATAACGCCTGAGGGCGGCCGGGTCTGTACGTTCGGAAACTTTAAAGCGCGCCCAGGCTGTCGATAAAGTTGCCGTATTCCTCCGCCAGCAGGCCGTAGCATCCGCACGAAACTGCGCCGAGCCCGGGGGCGTCCTCGACGTGCACGAAGCCGCGCCCGTGGCTGACGAGACCCGCCTGCTCTAAGGCCGCGACGGTCACGGTCACGCCCGAGCGGCGCACGCCGAGCATGTGCGAGAGTGACTCGTGCGTCACGTAGACCGTCTCGCGGCCGAGCCGCATCCGCGCGAGCATGAGCCAGCGCGCGAGGCGCTGCTCGACCGTGTGCAAGGTGTTGCAGAGTGTCGTCTGCGAGACCTGCGACATGAGCAGCCGCGAGTAGCGCAGCACGCGCGCGCGGAAGCCGGGCAGCCGCTCGAAGCACTCGCGCGCCTGCGTCGTCTTCAGGCGCAGGGCGTCCGCGCCGACCCGCACGGCCGCCGTGTGCGCGGCCGCCTCCGACCCGAGCAGCATGAGCACCCCGCCCAGCCCCTCGCGCCCGAGGGCGCCGACCTCGATGGAGGCACCGTCCTCCAACGTCGAGAGCAGGGAGAGCAGGCCGCCCTCCGTGAAGTGTATGAACGGGACGACCTCTTCCGGCTCGTAGAGGCGCTCGCCCGCCTCCATGCCGACGCGCGCGAGCCGCGGCGCGAGTTCTCGGAACTCCTCCGGCGGCAGCGAGGCGAGGAGCAGGTTCCTGACCTCTTCCTGGCGGACGGCCAAGGGGTGCATGGCGTTGCTTCCCGGCGTTGAAAGTGAATCTCCCACGCCCGCTTCAGTAAGGCCCGGGCGCGGCGGAGTTTGTTGACGAGCGATGGCGGGATGTTATCAAAGCCGCGCGGGCGCGCGTTGTTCGGGGGCGTACGTTCTCACACCGCGACGCGTTCGAGCCAGCGCGCCTCTTCGCTGAGGGGCGCGTGGCAGGAGCAGGCGGCGGCGGTGAGCGCCCCGCGGCTGAGGACTTGGAGGCGCCCGCGCCTGTGCGCGATGGCGCCGCGCCCTTCGAGGTCGGCCACGCACTCGTTGACGCCCGCGCGGCGGACGCCGAGCTGGCGCGCGGCCGTCTCCTGCGTGACCGGGAGGTCGTCGGAGTCCGCGCGCTGGCAGAGCGCGAGGAGCCACGTCGCGAGCCGCCCGCACAGGCGGTGGCGCGTGTTGCAGACCGCGCGCCGCGAGATCTGCCGGACGTGCGCGCCGTAGAAGCGCAGCACCAGGCGCCGCCACACCGCGCTCTCCGCGAAGAGCGTGCGCAACGCCGCGGCCTCGACGCGCACGGCGTCGCCGGGCAAAACCGCGCACGCCAGCTCGCGCGCGCGCCGCTCGCCCAGCACGGCGCCCAGGCCCACGAGCCCCTCGCGCCCGACGAGCGCCGTCTCGACCGAGGCCCCGCCGTCCGCCGCGCAGGCCGCGGCGACGCAGCCGGCGGGGAAGTAGACGTGGCGCACGACCTCGCCGGGCGCGTAGAGAGTCTCGCGCGCTTCGAGGTGCACCATCCGGGAGAAGGCCAGCAGGCGGCCCGAAACGTCCGCGCCGAGCTGGTCGATGAGGGCGTTGCCCGTCATTCCCGCGTAGGCAAAGGCCGTAGTGTCCATGACGTTGAGAAGGCGTTCAGAGTGCGCGCACACGATAGCAGTAAAACGTGCGCGCGTCGAGGTGCTTGTGCGTGCGCCGCGGGCGTTGGCGGGCGGGCGGAGTTCCGTTGTATAAAAGTACGACTTATCCTGCTCCACACATCGAAGCGGAGAACTTATGAACTTCCACGAGAACGTCCTCCATCTCATAGGGCACACGCCGCTCGTCAGGCTCGGCCGGATGGCGCAAGGCATCAAGGCCACGGTGCTGGCGAAGATGGAGAGCCTCAACCCCGGCTACTCGGTCAAAGACCGCATCGGCGTCTCGATGGTCGAGGCCGCCGAGCGCGAGGGCACTTTGAAGCCCGGCGGCACCATCGTCGAGGCCACCTCCGGCAACACAGGCATCGGGCTCGCGCTGGCGGCCGCCGTCAAGGGCTACCGCTGCATCTTCGTCATGACCGAGAAGGCTTCGGTCGAGAAGGTGAGGTATTTGAAGGCGCTCGGGGCCGACGTGGTCGTCGTCCCCGCCACCGCCAAGCCCGGCACGCAAGACCACTACGTCGAGACCGCGCGCCGCATCGCGCGCGAGACGCCGAACAGCTTTTATCCAGACCAGTATTCGAACCCGAACAACCCGGAGGCGCACTACCGCACCACCGGCCCCGAGCTTTGGGAGCAGACCGAGGGGCGCATCACGCACTTCGTCGCCGGCCTCGGCACGGGCGGCACCATCTCGGGCACGGGGAGATTCTTGAAGGAGCAGAACCCGGACGTCCGCGTCGTCGGCGCAGACCCTTACGGCTCGGTCTTCAAGACCTACAAGGAGACGGGCCGCACGCACGAGGCGACGCCGTACCTCGTCGAAGGCATCGGGCAGGAGGTCGTCCCCGCGAACGTCCACATCAGGTACGTGGACGAGATCATCAACGTCACCGACCGCGAGTCGTTCGAGCTGTCGCGCCAGTTGGGTCGCAAGGAGGGCATCTTCTGTGGCGGCTCGACGGGGACGAACCTCGCCGCGGCCCTGAAGGTTGCAAAGGGTCTGGACGAGTCGGGCGTCGTCGTCTTCATCGTCTGCGACACGGGCGAGCACTACCTGACCAAGCACCACTCGGACGAGTGGCTGAAGGAGAAGCGTCTGCTGGAGCCGCGGAAGATGACGGCCGGCCTCATCAGCTCGACGAAGCCCGCGGGCGACCGTCCGCGCGTCCTCTCCGTCGCGCCGACCGAGACGGTCGCCGGGGCGCTCGCGCAGATGGACAAGCACGGCGTGACGCAGATGCCCGTCATCGAGGAGGGGAAGTCGGTCGGCTCCGTGCGCGAGAACCGGCTGCTCGCCAAGGTGCTCGGCGACCGCGACCTGCTCGGCGCGACGGTCAGCCAGTTGATGGAGGCGGGCTTCCCCGTCATCGACGTGGACGCCGGCTCCGCCGAGGTCACGCGCCAGCTCCGCCGCCACCCGGCCGTCCTCGTCGAAGAGTTCGGCCGCATCACCGGCATCATCACCCGCCACGACATGCTCGACGTGCCCAACAACGGCCGCTGACGGGCTCAACGCCACTGCCACGCGTGGAAATGCCGTTGTGAGCCCTCACAACTGACTTGTGAGGGCTCACAAGTGACTTGTGAGCCCTCACAAGTCACTTGTCAGGGCTCACAACTAAGTTGTCAGCCCTGACAAGTGACTTGTCAACCCTGACAAGTGACTTGTCAACCCTGACAAGTGACTTGTCAGCCTTGACAAGTGACTTGTCAGCCCTGACAAGTGACTTGTCAGCCCTGACAAGTGACTTGTGAGCCCTGACAAGTCACTTGTCAGCCTTGACAAGTCACTTGTCAGCCTTGACAAGTGACTTGTCAGGGCTCACAACGGTATTTCCGCGTGCTGGAATGGTATTTCCGCGTCGCGCGGCGGCGCGCGTCCGGGTGCGACAGCTATCCCGCTCAGGGGCCTGTGCGTTCGTAGGAGGTGACTTTGAGGCCGTCGCCGAGGTCTTGGGTGCCCGTCGGGCGGAAGCCTTCGAGGAGGCCGGGCGGCATGAAGGTGTCGGCGCCCTCGACGGCGAGCGGGACTTCGGTGACGAGCCAGCGGTCGATCTCTGCGCGGAACATCTCGAAGACCTGCGCGCCGCCGATGACGTAGAGGTCGCAGTTGAGGTAAGCCTTGAGTGACAGCACCGACTGCTTGTCGCGCAGCCAGACGACCGACTCGCGCGGCTCGACTTCGGCGCGCCGCGTCAGCACGACGTTGAGGCGGCCGGGCAGCGGCCTCCGCAACGTCAGCCAGGTCTTATAACCCATCACGCACGCGTGCCCGGTCGTCTGCGCCTTGAAGAACTTCAGGTCGGCCGAATAGTGCCACGGCAACCCACCGCCCTTCCCGATGGCCCCGTTCCTGTCCACCGCCACGATGCCGTTGATCGCCATGCTCTTCTTCTAAACCGCGACGGGCGCCGCGATCTTGCCGTGCGATTGGTAGCCGACGAGGCTCAGGTGCTCGTAGCGGAAGGCGAGCAGTCCTTCGAGGCCGCGGAGCGTGCCGCCTTCGTCGAGGATTTCCAGCCGGGGCAGCGGCAGGGGCTCGCGCGAGAGCAGCTCTTCGACCTGCGCGAGGTGGTTCCTGTAGACGTGCAGGTCGCCGAAGGTGTGGACGAACTCGCCCACTTCGAGGCCGCAGACGTGCGCGAGCATGTGCGTCAGGAGCGCGTAGGAGCTGATGTTGAAGGGGACGCCGAGGAAGGCGTCGGCCGAGCGCTGGTAGAGCTGACAGTGGAGCACGCGCCCGCGCTCGACCTTGAACTGGAAGAGCGTGTGGCACGGCGGCAGGTCTACCTCGTCCGCGACGCGCGGGTCCCAGCCCGTGACGATGAGGCGGCGCGAGTTCGGGTTCCTTTGGATTTCGTGCACGAGCCGCGCGATCTGATCGACGCCGTCGCGCGCGGGGTAGTGGCCGCCGAAGCTGCGCCAGAGGTAGCCGTAGACGGGGCCGAGGTCTCCGGCCTCACGCCCGAACTGCGAGGTGTGCCCCTCGTCGGCCCACTCCTTCCAGATGTCCACGCCCGCCGCGCGCAGCGTCGCCTCGTTCGTGTCGCCGGAGAGGAACCAGAAAAGCTCCTCGGCCACCCAGCGGAACGGGACGCGCTTCGTGGTGACGATGGGGAAGCCCTCGCGCAGGTCGTAGCGCGTCTGGTAGCCGAAGCAGGAGACGGTGCCGACGCCCGTCCGGTCTTCGTGCCCGACCCCGCGCGCGAGCACGGTCTTGAGAAGCTCCTGGTACTGTTTCATACGGCCGGGCCGCAAGTGTAGTCGAGCCGCCGCCCCTTGACAAACTCGCGCGCGAATAAGCGTTGACAACCCGCACCCGCTGGACTAATGTGCGCACACTTCGGCGAGTGAGGCCCGCACGCACGTCCGTCTCACTCCTCTCGGTTTCCTCTTCTCAACAAGGAGCGCCCCGATGAAAGTCTCCGACAACGTGGCCCAAGCCAAGCGCAACCTCGGCGGCCAAGACGCGGATGTCGAAACCCTCTTCAAGCTCGCTAAGGGCCTGAAGAGTGACCGCCAGTTCGACTACGCGCGCCGCATCCTGGCGCGCGCCCTCTCCCACCCCAAGATCGACGACTACGAGGGGAAGACCGAAGTCATCCAGCAGCACGCGCTCTGTACTTACAAGGATCAAGACCTGCCCGCGCACGAGCGCGTCGACGTGGCGCTCCAAATCCTCAAAAAGATTACGAACTACGGCGACAATCCGGAAGAGAAGGTCGAAACGTTTGGCCTCTACGGCGCCATTTACAAGCGGAAGTGGGAGGTGGACGGGCAGCGGCTCAACCTGGAGCGCTCGCTGCACTACTACCGCCTCGGGCACGCCTACGATGACCACTGCCGGATCAAGCAGGGCTATGCGTCGATCAACGCCGCCTACCTGCTTGAGCTGCTGGCGCACCAAGAGGCGTCCGAGCAGCTCGGAGACAAGCGGCTGGCTGCGCTCGCCGCCTCCGCCCCGCGATGGTGCGCGCCGCCCCAGCCCGAGGGCAACGGGGCCGCGCCCGCGTCCGCCGACACCGCCGCCATCCGGCGCGCCGAGGCCGACGCGATTCGCCGCCAGATAGTCGAGAACGTCCCCGAAGACGTTTCCGACCCGCCCGGCGACTACGACTGGTGGAAGATTGTCACGGTGGCCGAAGCCTACTTCGGCCTCGGGGATTACAAGGAGGCTGCCGTCTGGCTGACGAAGGGCGCCGACCTGCACGACCGTCTAAAGGGCGAAGGGAAGCCGCCTGTCCCAGACTGGGAGTGGGAGTCAACGCTGCGGCAACTCGTCTCGCTCGCGCGCATCCGCGGCGATCTGGCGGCCTCCGGCGGCGGCCGGGAGAGGGCTTGGGACATCCTCGATGACTTCATCGGCCGGCGGTTCGGCGCGACGGGCAACGGCGGCGGGAGTGACTGGCGACGCGCCGAGGGCGCGCGGCGTGCACGGGCGGCCCTAGAGTCGGCAAAGAACGGCAAGGTCGGGCTCGGGCTCTCGGGCGGCGGCTTCCGCGCCTCGCTCTACCACGTCGGCGTGCTGGCGAAGCTGGCCGAGCTGGACGTGCTGCGCCACGTCGAGGTGCTCTCGTGCGTCTCGGGCGGCTCCATCGTCGGCGCGCACTACTACCTCGAGCTGCGCCGCCTGCTCCAGCAGAAGCCGGACGCCAAGGTGACGCGCGAGGACTACGTGGACATCGTCCAGCGCGTCGAGCGCGACTTCCTCGCCGGCGTGCAGCGCAACATCCGCTCGCGCATCGCCGCCGAATTCTGGACGAACGTCCGGCTCGCCTTCTCGCGCACCTACACGCGCACGAACCGCGCCGGCGAACTCTACGAGCGCGAACTCTTCGCGCGCGTCGCCGACGGCGCGGGCGACGGCGAGCTGCCCGACCCCGAGCCGCTGGTGGACGCCTGGACGGGCGTGCGCGGCGACGGCCGGGGGGGCGAGGCGCGCGACCCCGCGGCGCCCATCGACGGCTGGACGGGTGCGCCTCGCTGGCTGGCGCGCCTCTTCGGTAAGGGCGACAGCCCGCGCTGGCTTAACGGGCTCTACATCACGCCGAGGGGGGAGGACGAGAAGAGCTTCAAGCCCAAGTACGACAACTGGCGGCGCGCGGCCAAAGTCCCGATGCTCGTCCTCAACGCGACGACCCTCAACACGGGGCACAACTGGCAGTTCACGGCCTCCTGGATGGGCGAGCCGCCCGCCGGCATCGACGCCGAGGTGGACGCCAGCGACCGCCTCCGGCGCATGTACTACGGGGAGGCGCCCGGGCCGTACCAGAGCGTCCGCCTCGGCTACGCCGTCGCGGCCTCGGCCTGCGTCCCCGGCCTCTTCGAGCCGCTCGTGCTCGACCGCCTCTACCCCGACCGCACCGTGCGGCTCGTGGACGGCGGCGTGCAGGACAACCAGGGCATCACGGCCATGCTCGAACAGGACTGCAACGTCGTCCTCGTCAGCGACGCCAGCGGCCAGATGGAGTCGGTCAAAGACCCGCGCTCGGGCTTCGTCGGGCGCATGTTCGGCGGCGTCATCGGCGTGCTGCTGCGCACCAAGGACGTGCTGATGGCGCGCGTGCGCGAGGCCGAGTACGACGACCTGGCCGCGCGCCGCCGCTCGTCGCTGCTGCGCGGGATGATGTACGTCCACCTCACGAAAGACCTCGACAACGACCCCGTGGACTGGATCGGCTGCGACGACCCGCGCTACGCGACCGAGGAGGCGCTGCCCGTCTCGCGGCTCGGGCCGCACACGCGCTACGGCACGCGCAAGGAGGTGCAGCGCCTCCTCAGCTCGATCCGCACCGACCTCGACTCGTTCACCGACGCCGAAGCCTACGCGCTGATGGCGAGCGGCTACCGGATGACGGAGTACGAGTTCCCGAGGGCGGTGAAGGACTTCCCCGCCTCTTCGGAGCCGACGCCGAACTGGAGGTTCCTGGCCGTCGAAGAGCGGATGCAGACGGCCGGCGACGACCCCGTCTACCAGTCCCTGCTCAAGCAGCTCAAGGTCGCCGGGAGCCTCGCCTTCAAGGTCTGGCGGCTCTCCCTCTGGCTGCAAATCCTCGCCGGGGCGCTCGCCCTCGTCGCCCTCGCCGCCGTGGTCTACGCCGCCTTGAGATGGCTCACGCCGCCCGTCCTCGGACAGAAGCTTTCGGCACAGCTCGTCGCTGCCCTGGCGTGGTGGAACCTCGACCCGACCTTCGGGGAATTTCTCTCCTTCCTCGGGGCGACGGCGTTAATGCTGGTGGTTGGGCTCTTCCTCGGCAACTGGGTGATGAGCATCGTGCAGTACAAGAAGACGCTGACGCGCGCGCTGATTCACGTCGGCATGTGCCTCTTCGGCTTCCTCGTCGCGCGCTTGCACGTGCACGCCTTCGACCGTCTCTACCTGCGCGTGGGCGGCGTCCGTCTCAATCCGCACGTCTTCCTCTGCTACGTGCACGAGGACGCGGCCCTCGCCGGCCAGCTCGACCAATGGCTCCGCGGGCAGGGGCTGAGGACGGCCGTTGACGGTAAGGACACGCTCTTCTCAAAGGCGCGCGCAAAGGCCATCGGCTGGCTCATCGAACACTCCAACGCGGTCGTCTTCGTGTCGAGCCCGCGCTCGAATCCTTCGAAGGTCTGCGCGCACCACATCCAGCACGCCAGCTTGCAGGGGGTGCGGGTCATCTACGCCGACATCTCCGGCCAGCCCGCGGGCGCCGCCGGCAACGGCGCGAACGGAGGCCGCCCGGCCGGGGCGGGGGATCGGCACCCCGTGGTTTACCTCGGCACCGACGAGGACGGCAATCTTGTCCTCGACGACCTGGATAGACTGCTCCGCCGCATCAAGGACGAGCCGGACCCACCCGCACAGCCCGCGCCCGACGGCAACGGGGCCGCCCCTGCGCACCCGGCAACGGCCGCCCCGGAACAGGCCGAGGCCGCGCCGGAACCGCAGGAGGCCGCGCCGGCCGCAGTCGAGACAACAAAGGCCGAGACAGAAGAGCCGGAGTCGCTCGCGAGAGATGATGCCGCGCCCGCGGCCGGCGTGAGAGAAAGCACGGCGCCCGACGAAGCGGCGCCGACGAACGCTGCCGGGAACGGCTCGAAGCAGAAGGTCGAAGCACCCTCCCAGCCCGAGCCCGTTACTCCAGAAGAAACCGCAGAGAATCAGACGCGCTGACCTCGAAAGGCTCCGCGCCTTTGGCGAAGACGCGCGCGGGCTTGCCGCCGAGCAATTTAATCTCGTCGCCCTCGACGCGGAGCATCGTGCCCTCGCGGATGCCGACGACGCGGACGCCGGGGTTGACGTGGACGAACTCGTTCAGGCGCTCGTCGCGCGTCTCGCCCATGTGGCCGGGCGGGTGGTAGTCGGTGTAGTGCGGGTTGATCTGGAAGGGGACGAGGTTCAGGGCGTCGAAGGTGGGCGGCTCGACGATGGGCATGTCGTTCGTCGTCCTGATGGTCGGGCAGGCGACGTTCGAGCCCGCGCTCCAGCCGACGTACGGCACGCCGAGCCCGGCGCGCTCACGCAGCAACTCGACCACCCCCGCCTCGTAGAGCCCCCGCAGGAGCTTGAACGTGTTCCCGCCGCCGACGGCGAAGGCGTCCGCGCGCTCGACCGCCGCGCGCGCGTCGCCGGCGTCGTGCAGAGACTCGACCTCGTAGCCGTGCGGGCCGAAGTGCTTGCGCACCCTGTCCCGGTACTCGTCCTCCGTGCGCGCGACCGCGGCGAAGGGGACGAAGAGCACGCGCCTGACGGACGTGCCGAGGAAGTCTTTGAGCGCGTTGTGGAAGAACTCGGTCGGGTTGTCGCCGATCAGCTCCGAGCCGTTGCTGATGAGCAGCAGTTGTCTGTTTGTCGTCTTCACGGGTCGGGATGATAACACCGCTTCAGCCCGCCTCGGGAGTCTCCATGCGCCGCAGCTCGTCCTGAAGCGCGCGCCGCTCGATGAGGAGGCGCAGGAAGAGCTGGCGGCGGCGCGCGAGCAGCAGCAGCGCCTTGAACCACCCGCGCATGTCGTACAACTCTTCGAGCGAGCGCAGCGCCACGTAGCCGCACAGGACGGAGAAGGGGAGCGCCACGACCGCCGCCTGCCAACCCCAGCGCACAAACACGAACGCCGACACGACGAGCCACGTCAGCGGCATGAAGAGCATCGCCGCCAGAATCTTCACCGTCGGCCCGATCTCGTCCACGCCGTGGCGCGGGAAGAGGCGCGCGAGCAGCGTGCAGACGAGGTACGCGGGCAGGTGCAGGACGGCGCCGACGACGGTTAAAGGTGAGAGCAGGAGCAGCACGGACGCGCGCAGGAGGAAGTGGCGCAGCACGTACCAGCGCGAATGTCTCGAAAGGGAAAGGTTCTCGGGCGCGATGCCGATGCGTTCAAGCTCCGCCTCGTGTCGGAGGATGCGGCGGCGTAAATCTTCCAGCCCCTTCGCCGCCGACAGGCGCGCGAAGAGCTGCGCCGAGAGTCCGCGCAGGAAGTCGAAACGCTCGGCCAGCGGCAGCCTCACGTTCAGCCCCTCGTAGACCGAAGAGAACAGCCGCTCGGCCTTGCGCGCCGCGTCCAACTGCTCCTTCGTCTCGACGTTCAGAGTCACGCCGAGCAAAGCCTCCTCGATGCGCGCCGACAACTCGCGCACGGCCTCGCGCGGCGGCTCGCCGCGCTCGTCCGGCTCAACTTGCGGAACGTCAAGCGGCTCGCCGAAGCGCAGCAGCGCCTCGCCGCGGAAGGAGGTTTTGGAAGTGTAGTAGAGGCCGACGGGCACGATCTTCAGCCCCGGCACCGCGGCCCCGAGCGCGATGCGCGCCGCGCCCGTCTTGACCGGCTGGAGCCTCGGCGCGTTGTGCGAGAGACCTTCGGGGAAGAGCGCGACGCAGCGGCCGCGGAGTAGAAGGCTGTGGCACGCCTCGAAGGTGCGCAGGTTCTGCGAAACGTCCTCGCCCGCGTCCGCGCGCCTGTAGAGCGGCAGCGCCTCGACCGTGCGCAGGAGCCAGCCGGCCAGGGGCAGGCTGAAGAGCGTTGACTTGGCGAGGAAGGAGATGCGCCGCGGCAGCGCCGCGAAGACGAGCCCCGGGTCGATCAACCCGTTCGGGTGGTTGAGGACGAAGACGAGCGCGCCCGACTCCGGGACGAGCCTGGCGCGGCTCGTCTCGATGCGCCGGAAGAAGAGGCGCAGCGCGACGCTGATGACGGCCTGGACGAGCCTCTGCGAGAGTGTTCCGCCGCGCCGCAGAACCATGTCGCCCAGCCGCAGGACTCTCGAACCCTCCGGCATCGCGCCTCATCGTCGCAAATGCGAGCGACATATACAAACTGAAGCGTGGGCGCCGGCAGTCTTGACTGCCGGCGCCCACGCTTCGATTTCAAACCCTATCTCTCTCGTCAGTCTCAGGCCGTAGACGCCCGGGTGGCAGCCCTACGCCGCCGAGACTTCTTGCCGGTCGTCAGCAGGTTCCGCAGCTTCATCCGAGCCTTGTGGAGCTGAGACTTGCTCGTCCCGACCGAGCAGCCCAACAGTCTCGCCACCTCCTCGTGCTCGTGCCCCTCCACGTCGTGCAAGACGAACACCGCGCGATACCCCGGCGGCAACTGGCTCACCGCCTTGTCCAACGCGATCCTGTCCACCACCGGCATCTGGCTCGGGTTCCCCGTCCCCGCAACCACCTGCTGCGGCGACTCCCCGTCCTCCGTCACCTGCTCGACCCGCACGCCCCTGCGGCGGAAGTGCATCAAGACCTGGTTGACGGTCAGGCGGTGCAGCCAGGTCGTGAACGCCGACTCGCCGCGGAAAGACCCGGCCTTCCGGTAGAGCTGGATGAAGACCTCTTGAGCTAAGTCCTCCGCCTCGGCCGTGTTCGCCGTCATCCGCAGGCACAAGGAGTAGACGCGCCGGGAGTGGCGCGCGTACAACTCCTCAAACGCCGCCATGTCCCCGGATGACGCCGCCTGCGTCAGCTCGTAGTCTTCGGCGCTTTCGATCTCGAACTCGGGTCTCGTCACGTCTTCGAACGCCCGGCCCAGCAGAAGGTCGCCCGTCCTCAACTCACAACTCTCCACTTTGAAAGTCACGCTGACGCGCCCGCCTTTTGTCGAGTTCGAAAAGCTCGCCCGGCAGGGGTTTGTGGCCCGCGGCTGGGGAGCCTTTGGCCTGTTGCCGGGTCTATCGCGACTGTGATGCGGGGCGCGCCGCGCGTCGTTGCCCTACCCCGCCTGAAATCAACGTTTTCCGCCGCCCGCGCCGCCCCGTTTTCAGGTTTTCCCCGGTGCCGGCCGGGCTTCCGGAATTCTAACACACGCCCGCGCGCACGAATCGAGGCCCGCTAGACGGTCTCGGCGCTGTAGCGCGCGAGCAGGCCCGTGCGGACGACGTGCCTGTGGACGCGCACGAAGAGCCAGCAGGCGAGCAGCACGTAGACGACGGCGAGCAGGACGCCCCACGCGAGCGGCGCCCACGCAGCCTCCCCGCCCGCGACGACGGCGCGCATCCCCTCGAAGACGTACGAGGGCGGGAGGGCGCGCCCCAGCCCGCGCATCCAGAGGGGCAGCGTCGAGAGCGGGTAGAAGACGCCCGCGAACGGCGAGACCAGCGCCGGCAGGGGCCACACGAACCACTCCGACGCCGGCCCGAACCTTAACACGACGGCCGCCCCGACCACCCCCAGCGCGATGCCGAACAGGAAGAGCACGAGCAGGAACGGCACGAGCAGCAGCCCGTAGCCGGCGAACGAGAGCCCGAACACGGCCGACGCCAGCACGAGCATGACGAGGAGGCCGACGGCGCTCGTCGCGACGCTGGAGAGGACGAGGCCCGCGAGGTACTCGGAAATCTTCAGCGGCGAGGCGAAGAAGTTGAGGAAGTTGCGCGACCACACGTCTTCGAGGAAGGCGGTCGTCACCCCGTGCATCACGCGCGAGAAGAAGTCCCAGAGCAGCACCGCGCCGAGCAGGGCCGGGACGAAGTTGTAGCCGGGCGCGGCGACCGTGTTGAGGTAGCGCGTGATGAAGCCCCAGAGGACGATGTCCACCGTGATCCAAGCGAAGAGCGGCAGCACGCGCGCCAGGCTCCCGCGCAGGAGGTAGAGCTGCCGCAGGAAGATGGCCGCCGCGCGCCCCGCCTTCATGCGACCTCGCTCTGCATGAGCGTCAGGGGCTCGCGCGCCACCGCGATGAAGAGTTCTTCCAGCGAGTCGCGCCCGTGCTCCGCGGGCAAAGTCTTCGGGTCGCCTTCGAGCAGCACGCGCCCCTTCGAGACGAAGAGCACGCGGTCGCAGACCTCCTCGACCTCGTACATGTTGTGCGAAGTCCAGAGCACGCCGCACTCGCCGCCCGCGGCGAAGCGGCGCATGCGCGCGCGCGTCTCCTGCGCCGAGGCCGGGTCGAGCGACGCGGTCGGCTCGTCGAGCAGCAGCAGGTGCGGCCGGTTGAGCATCGCCTTGGCGAGCGCCACGCGCGTCTGCTCGCCCGAGGAGAGCACGCCGCACTTCGCGTCGCGGAAGGGCAGCAGGTCGAACTCCGTGAGCAGCTCTTCGATTCTTTGCGAGAGCCGCGCGACGCCGTAGAGCATGCCGAAGACGCGCAGGTTCTGCGCGACCGTGAGGTTGCCGGGCAGCGGCGCGTAGACGGCCGCGAAGTTCGTACAGCCCAGGGCGCGCGAGCGCTCGCGCCCCACGTCCAAGCCCTCGACGTGGATGGTGCCGGCCGTCGGCTCCAGCACGCCGAGGATCATGTTGATGGTCGTCGTCTTCCCCGCCCCGTTCGGCCCGAGCAGCCCCACGATCTCGCCGCGCGCCACCTCGAACGACACGCCGTCCACCGCCACCGTGCCGCCGTAAGCCTTGCGCAGCCCCGCCACCGACAGAACCTTCGGCGCGGCGCCCGCCCCGTTTGATCGAGAATCTTTCACCTGTCTGTTAACCGGCCCTCGTTCTCCTTTGACTTGAGTGTACACGACCGGGCGCCCAACGCAGAGACGCAGAGGACGCGGAGGGTCGCAATATCTTTCCTCCGCTCACTCTGCGCCTCCGCGTCCTCTGCGTTGAATCAGACCTTACTTCTTAGCGACGCTCCGCGTGACCTTGCCCAGCTCCTCGGCGCTTCTGCGTATCTGCTCGCTGAGGCCGATGATGCCGGCGAGGTCGCGGCTGGCCTTCGTGGACAGTTCGAGGTCAACCACGTCCGGCTGCTGGAAGACCGGGTTCCAGGCGAAACTGTTCACCAGCCCGTCAAGCCGTCCCACGGCCGAGCGCAGGGACTCCGGCGTCAAAATCTCCGCGGCCTTCTCCTGCTTCGGCGCGCCCTCCGCTTCGGGGAGCGAGAGGTACCCCTTCAAGCGCCCGGCGCGCTTCCTGACCTCGGCCGACTCCTTCCTGACGCGCGCGAGGTCGAGCGGGAGCTTCGGGTCGGCCAGGCCCGCCAGCGAGTAGTTCACGAGCTGCAACTGCCGGAACTCCTCCGCCACCTCCCTGTAGTCGGGGCGCGGCTCGGGCGCCCGCGCCGGCCTGTCCTTCTTCAGCTTCTCCAAGTCCCAGAGCATCCGCTGGCGCATCTCCGCGTCGGCCCTCGCCGCGGCGCGCGCCGCCGAAGACGACGTGACCTGCGCGCGCGCCGACGAAGCGCAGGCGAGGGCGGCGAGCGCGAAGAAGGTCGCCAACTTGAGACGGCGTGTGTGGTCTGGCATATCCACTCCCGAAGGCGTTGACGAAAAGGTCGGGGGCGACGTGCGCGCGAGGCCGAAACCGCAAGGAATGTCGAATGGTACGGCCGGCAGACGCGGGTCGTCAACACCGCCGCCGGTCGAACGCCGTTCGACCGGAAGGCCCGACGACTTTTATACTCGCGCCACGATGACGAAGAAGATTCGTGCCGCCTCCGTCCAGTTCCAACACGCGCCGGGCGACAAGCAGGCCAACCTCGAAAAGATTCGCGGCTTCGTCGAGCGTGCCGCCGCGCAGGGCGTCGAGCTGATCGCCTTCCCGGAGATGTGCGTCACGGGCTACTGGCACGTCCGCAACCTCGCGCGCGCAGACGTTGACGCGCTGGCCGAGCCCTTCCCGCAAGGCCCGACGACCGCCGCGCTCCTCTCGCTCTCGAAAGAGCACGGGATGACCGTCGGCGCGGGGCTGATTGAACGCGCCGCGGACGGGTCGCTCTATAACGCTTACGTCGTCGCCATGCCGGACGGGCGCGTCGAGCGCCACCGCAAGCTCCACGCCTTCGAGGGGCCGCACATGAGGTCGGGCGACTCCTACACGGTCTTCGACACGCCGCACGGCTGGCGCGTCGGCGTGCTCATCTGCTACGACAACAACATCGTCGAGAACGCGCGCGTCACGGCGCTGTCGGGCGCGGAGATTCTCCTCGCCCCGCACCAGACCGGCGGGTGCCGCTCGCGCAGCCCGCGCGCGATGGGCGCCATCGACCCCGCGCTGTGGGAGCGTCGGCGCGAAGACCCGGCCGCCGTCGAGGCGGAGTTCCGCGGGCCGAAGGGTCGCGGCTGGCTCATGCGCTGGCTGCCCTCGCGCGCGCACGACAACGGGATGTTCCTCCTCTTCAGCAACGGCGTCGGCGTGGATGACGACGAGGTGCGGACTGGCAACGCGATGATCCTCGACCCTTACGGAGAAGTCCTGGTCGAGACGTGCAAGGCGGACGACGACATGGTCTTGGCCGACCTCGACGCCGAAGTCATCCCGACCTCTTCGGGGCGCCGCTGGCTCTCGGCGCGCCGGCCCGAGTTGTACGGGCCGCTCGCGGTGCCGACCGGCAGGGAGCGCGACACGCGCTCCGTACGCTTCGCCCTCGAATGATACGAACTCTCGGACGAACTCGCCGCCGAGCACTCAACGCTGAAACCTTTTCCCTCGCCGCGTCACTGACTCTGCGTGAGGGCGACCGAGGACGTGGAACTTTTAACCCGCCCCTTCGTCTTACACTTTCATAAGCAGCTCTTTCATCCGGCGGTTGAGATAGGCGCCCTGAATCGACCGCGCGCGGTGTTTTCATTTCACGGGGCGCTCCGTCAGTCCTTGGGAACTTTCAGGCCCTCCGGCCGCAAATAAGAATGGGGCGGTCGCCACTTGCGATGGCGACCACCCCGCGCGACTAACATTTCAGACGACGCCGGGGCGCGCTGAAGATGTCTCGTCTCGACAACCTGCATCTTAGCGCACCCCGGCCGCCCCTACAACGAGGCGGTTAACGAACTCCCGCGGGGGTGCGTCTTCCCGCACAAACAAAATTCATCGTCACGCGCGCCGCCCTCCCCAGGGGCGCGTCCGGGGACGTGTGTCTTCGAGGGGAGGAGTAAGATGAAAACCAAGCTGTCAGCCGTTCTCTTCGTCTTCCTGTTCGCCGCGGGCGCGCGGGCGCAGTCGCCCGACTCCGCCCGAGAGTTCCACGAGCGCGGGGCCGAGCGCTACGCGCGCGGCGACTTCGAGGGGGCCATCTCCGACTTCACGGCCGTCATCGACCTGAGTACGAGCCTCTCGAAGAAGGGGGCGGGGCGGAGCAACTGGTCGGCCGGCGCCGACGGGGCGGACGACGCGTTCGCGCGCGCGCGCGTGCTCGACCCGAGCGCGGCCGCCGCCTACCTGAACCGCGGGGTGGTGCGGATGGCGAAGGGCGATAACGACGGCGCCATCGCCGACTTCGACCAGTCCCTCCACATCAAGCCCGGCGCCTGGGGCTACTACGACCGCGCGACGGCCTGGCTGTTGAAGGGCGAGAAGGCGCGCGCGCTGGAGGACTACGACAAGGCGCTGCGGCTCGACCCGCGCTTCGCCGTCGGCTACGCGGGGCGCGGCAACGCGCGGCTCGACAAGGGCGACGTGACGGGTGCGTTCGCCGACTACGCGCAGGCGATCAAGCTCGACCCGCACGACGCGAGGGTCTTCTACACGCGCGGCGACGCGCGGCGCGTGACGGGGGACGCGGCCGGGGCGCTCGCCGACTACGAGCAGGCGATGCGGCTCGAACCGAATTACGGCGACGCCTACCACGGGCGCGGGGTGCTGAAGCTCACGGCCGGCGACTACGCCGGCGCGGTCGCCGACTTCACGAAGGCTTTGAGCCTGAACGGCGGGCTGCCGCTGGCCTACGCCAACCGCGGCCTGGCCCTCCTGCGCCAGGGCAAGGAGGCGGAGGCCGAAGGCGACTTCCGCCGCGCGCTCGAACTCAACCCCGGCCTGCGCGCGCAGATCGAAGCCAGGGTCGCGTCGATCAAGGCGCAGAAGCCTTAGCGCCGTCCGAAGTTACTAAGTGAGAACCGCCTGCGGTAGCGGGCGGCCCTTTGCCACCCCGTCGTGGCGCTTTGCAAAGGGCCGCCCGCTACCGCAGGCGGTTCTCACTTAAGAGGGTTCGGGCAGACCCGTTGACAAACTCCGCGGACGTGGAATACTAGCGGCCGTAAGCGCTTGCCATCCTCGTCGAAGGGTAACCAGACATTGCCAGACCAATGCGTCGCCGGTATCGACATCGGCGGGACTAAAATCGCCCTCGCCGTCGCCGACCTCGAAGGCCGCGTCTTAGAGAAGACACGCTTCCCCGCGCGCACCGGCGAGCGCGGGCCGCACGCGATCATCGAAGAGGCGCTCGCCGAGATCGAGCGCATGCTCGGGAAGACGGGCGCGCACCTCGCGGCCGCCGGCATCGGCTGCGGCGGGCCGCTCGACCGCAAGGCGGGGCTCATCCTCTCGCCGCCGAACCTGCCCGGCTGGGACGAGTTCCCCGTCGTCAGGATAGTAGAAGAACGTCTCGGCGTGCCCGCGCTGCTCGACAACGACGCCAACGCCGCCGCGCTCGGCGAGCACCGCCACGGCGCCGGCCGCGGCTACAAACACCTCGTCTACATCACGCAGTCCACGGGCATCGGCGGCGGCGTCATCGTGCGCGGCGAGCTGGTGCACGGCGTCTACGACGGCGCGGGCGAGGTGGGGCACATGACCGTTCTGCCGGACGGCCCCGAGTGCGGGTGCGGCGGGCGCGGCTGCCTCGAAGCGCTCTGCTCGGGGACGGCCCTCGCGCGGCGCGCGCGCGCAAGGCTCGCGGCGGGCGAGGCGAGTTCCCTCTCGTCTCTAAGCCCGAACGAGGTCACGGGGCGCGCGGTGGCGGAGGCGGCGCGCGCGGGCGACCCCGTCGCCTCGCGGGTGTGGGACGAGATGATTCACTACCTCGCGGTCGGCGTCGGCAACCTCTTCAACATTCTGGCGCCGGAGGCGGTCGTCATCGGCGGCGGCGTCTCGGAGGCGGGCGAACAGCTCTTCGGGCCTCTGCGCGAGCGCGTGCGGGCGCGCGTGCGGATGCTGCCGCCCGAGCGGATCAACATCCTGCAAGCCTCGCTCGGCGGCGACAGCGCCCTGCACGGCGCCGTCATCCTCGGCCAGGCCGCGCGCGAACGGCGACTCGAACAGACGAGCTAAATGCAAAGTTCAAAGTTCAAAGTTCAAAGTTCAAATTCTCTGCTACTGCTCCTCGTACTGCTCCTCTTGCCGCAGGCCGCCGGGGCGCAGGCGCGGGGCGGGAAGACGCCGTGGTGGAAGCACGCCGTCTTTTACGAAATCTACCCGCGGAGTTTCAAAGACTCGGACGGCGACGGCGTGGGCGACTTGAACGGCATCACGTCGAAGCTCGAATACCTCGCGCGCCTCGGCGTGGATGCCGTCTGGATCACGCCCTTCTACCCCTCGCCGCAGGTGGATTTCGGCTACGACGTGAGCGACTACGAGGCGGTTGACCCGCAGTTCGGCACGCTCGCCGACTTCGACCGCTTAATCAAAGAGGCGCACAAGAGGAAGATTCGCGTCGTCATCGACTTCGTCCTCAACCACACCTCCGACCAGCACCCCTTCTTCAAAGAGTCGCGCTCGTCCAGAACAAACCCGAAGCGCGACTGGTACATCTGGCGCGACCCCAAGCCCGACGGCTCGCGCCCGAACAACTGGTCATCGTCCTTCGGCCCCGTCGCCTGGACGCTGGACGAGCAGACGGGCCAGTTCTACTACCACTACTTCTACCCGCAGCAGCCCGAGCTGAACTGGCGCAACCCCGCGGTCGAGCGGCGCATGTTCGAGACGGTGCGCTTCTGGCTCAAGCGCGGCGCCGACGGCTTCCGCCTCGACGCCATCAACTACCTTTTCGAAGACCCGCAGCTGCGTGACAACCCCGTCCTGCCCGAGCTGCGGCCGGGCACGACCACGGGCGAACACTTGCAGGAGAAGAAGTACAACCGCGACCTGCCCGAGGTGCAGGACGTGATGGTACGCCTGCGCGCCTTCAACGACTCGGTCAACCCCGAGAGCGTGCTCATCGGCGAGGCGTACGTGCCGAAGTGGGAGGAGCTGATGCGCTACTACGGCCCCTCGGACAACGGCGTCCACCTCCCCTTCAACTTCTTCCTCATCATGGAGCCGGCGCGGACGCACCTCGACGCGGGCGTCTTCCGCTCGGTCATCGAGGCGTCGGAGAAGGCTTTGCGAGGGCGCTGGACGACCTACGTCCTCTCGAACCACGACAACCCGCGCCACTACGACCGCTACGGCGACGGCAAGCACAACGACCTCATCGCGAAGCTGACGGCGACGATGCTCCTCACGCTGCGCGGCTCGCCGTTCCTCTATTACGGCGAGGAGATCGGCATGACGACGACCGAGCCGAAGACGATTGACGAAGTCCGCGACCCCGTCGGCCGCCGCTACTGGCCGGCCAACAAGGGGCGCGACGGCGAGCGCACGCCGATGCAATGGGACGCGACCGCGAACGCCGGCTTCACGACCGGCAAGCCCTGGCTCCCCGTCCCCACGAGCTACAGGGAGCGCAACGTAGACGCGCAGGAGGGCGATGCTAATTCCCTCCTCAGCTTCTACCGCCGGCTCGTCGAGCTGCGCCGCCGCAGCCCCGCGCTCCTGGATGGCAGCTACGCGAGCGTCGGCGACGACCCGCACGTCTACGCCTACCAGCGCGTCGCGCGCGGGCAGCAGGTCGTCGTCGCGCTCAACATGTCGAACGAGCGCCAAACGTTCCGGCCGCCCCCGCCGACGAGCACCGGCCCGTCCGTCTACCGGCTCGCGCTCAGCAGCCTGCCCCGCACAGAGCCCCGCGGCGTCTCCGGCGAGCTGAGCCTCGCGCCCTTCGAGGCTGTCATACTTGAGTCGCGCGGGCAGTGAGCAGTAGGCCGCTCCTCGCCGGGAGCGCGGGCATCCCTGCCCGCCATGAGCGCGTCAGCGCGAAGGCAGAGAGGCTTTACAACTCAACGTTGAGAGATAACGGGCGACTACTAAGCGTGCTGGGGCACGCTTTGGCGGGCAGGGATGCCCGCGCTCCCAGCAACGGCCAGTCTTATTTCTTTATGAGCCGGACAATACGCCAACTGATTCTTTTCTTATTTTCGGCTTCCCTCTTGATGTCAGGGCTGCCTGTCAACGCGCAGACGAGCGCGCAGACGCCGGACTATCTCAACCCGCGGCTTCCCATCGAACAGCGGGTCGCAGACCTCGTCTCGCGGATGACGCTCGAAGAGAAGGTCGCGCAGATGATGAACAAGGCGCCGGCGATTGAGAGACTTAATGTCCCCGCCTACGACTGGTGGAACGAGGCTTTGCACGGCGTCGCCTACGCGGGCCACGCCACCGTCTTCCCGCAGGCCATCGGGCTGGGCGCGACGTGGGACGAAGAGTTGGTGAAGTCCGTCGCCACGGCCGTCTCCGACGAGGCGCGCGCCAAGTACAACGACGCCGTCCGGCGCGACTTCCGCAAACGTTTTTACGGCCTGACCTTCTGGTCGCCGAACATCAACATCTTCCGCGACCCGCGCTGGGGCCGCGGCCAGGAGACCTACGGCGAAGACCCTTACCTCACCTCGCGCCTCGGCGTCGCGTTTGTGAGAGGGATGCAGGGCGACGACCCGAAGTATTTAAAGACCATCGCCACGCCCAAGCACTACGCCGTCCACAGCGGCCCCGAATCCCTCCGCCACACCTTCGACGCGCGTCCGCCCGAGCGCGACCTCGCAGAGACGTACCTGCCCGCCTTCCGCGCGGCGGTCGTCGAGGGCAAAGCCGGCTCCGTCATGTGCGCCTACAACAGCCTCAACGGCGAACCGCTCTGCGCGAGCCCGCGGATGCTGAAGGAGATTCTGCGCGGGCGCTGGGGCTTCACAGGCTACGTCGTCTCCGACTGCGACGCCGTCGCAGACATCTACAAGAAGCACAACTTCAAGCAGACGGAAGAAGAGGGCGTCGCCGCGGCCGTTAAGACGGGAACGGATTTGACCTGCGGCTACGAGTACCGCGCGCTCCCGGCCGCGCTCAAACAGGGGCTCATCACCGAGGCCGAGATCGACACGGCGGTCAAACGACTCTTCGAGGCGCGCTTCCGCCTCGGGATGTTCGACCCGGCCGAGTCGAACCCTTACGCGCGCATCCCGCTTGAGGTGAACGACTCGGCCGTCCACCGCGAGCTGGCCGCGCGCGCGGCGCGTGAGTCCATCGTGCTGCTCAAGAACGAGAGGAACGCGCTGCCGCTCAGGAAGGATTTGAAAAGTATCGCCGTCATCGGCCCGAACGCCGACTCGCTCGAAGTGTTGTTGGGGAACTACCACGGCATCCCTTCCAAGTGGGTCACGCCGCTCGAAGGCATCCGCCGCAAGCTCTCGCCGCAGACGCGCGTCAACTACGCGCTCGGCACTACGCTCACCGGCGACGCGATTCTGCCCGTCCCGGCGTCGGCGCTCTTCCAAGATAAAGAGAAGACCGCGCGCGGGCTCAAGGCCGAATACTTCGACAACAAAGATTTGCAAGGGGCGCCCGTCGCCACCCGCGTTGACGAACAACTCAACTTCGACTGGTTCACGGACGCGCCCGTCGCGGGCATCAACACCGACAACTTCTCCGCGCGCTGGACTGGCTACTTCGTCCCGCCCGTGTCGGGCACCTACCAGCTCGGCGCGCGCGCCGACGACGGCGTCCGCGTCTTCCTCGACGACCGGCTGTTCGTCGAGAACTGGCGCGACGGCGGCCTGAAGTCTTTGACGAAGGAGGTCACGCTCGAAGCCGGCCGCGCCTACAAGCTCCGCGTCGAATATTACGAGCGCTACGCCTCGGCCACGGCCAAGCTGGTCTGGGGGCCGCCGGGGCTCAACGACTCTCTCCGCGCAGAGGCGCTCAAGGCCGCGCGCGAGTCGGACGTGGTGGTGTTGGCGCTCGGGCTCGCGCCGTCGCTCGAAGGCGAGGAGATGGACGTGCAGGTCAAGGGCTTCAGCGGCGGCGACCGGACGAGCCTCAACCTGCCGGACGCGCAGGAGGATTTACTGAAGGCCGTCGCCGCGACGGGCAAGCCGGTCGTCCTCGTCCTCTTGAACGGCGGCGCGCTCGCCGTCAACTGGGCGCAAGGAAACGTGCCCGCCATCGTCGAAGCCTGGTATCCCGGCGAGGAGGGCGGGGCGGCGCTGGCCGACGTGCTCTTAGGCGACTACAACCCGGCCGGCCGCCTGCCCGTCACCTTCTACAAGTCCGTCGAACAACTGCCGCCGTTCGAAGACTACCGGATGCAGGGTCGGACTTATCGTTATTTCAAGGGCGAGCCGCTCTACCCGTTCGGCCACGGGCTCTCCTACACCACCTTCAGGTACGACGACCTGAAGCTCGGCGCGAAGCGTTACAGGGCGGGCCGGAACGTCGAGCTGAGCGTCGAGGTGCAGAACACGGGCGCGCGCGCGGGCGACGAGGTCGTGCAACTCTACGTGACCAACGCGGAAGGCTCGGCGCCGGTGCCGGCGCGCGCGCTCAAAGGCGTGCGCCGCATCAGCCTCAAGCCGGGAGAGAAGCGGCGGGTCAACTTCACCTTAACGCCGCGCGACCTCTCGCTCGTGGACGAGCGCGGGCGCCGTCTGCTTGAGCCCGGCGAGTTCCGCGTCTCGGTCGGCGGCAAGCAGCCGGGCTTCACGGGCGCGGCCGACGCGTTGACGACGGGCGTCGTCAACGGCGGTTTTACGGTGACGGGCAAGGCCATCGAGATTCAGTAAACTTGATGATGAAGAGACCGCTTTCCGCCTTCTTAACACTCCTCTTCTCTCTCGCGCCGGCCGTCAACGCGCAGACGCCCGCGGCGCGCCCGTTCGACGCCGCGCGGTACGTTGACCCTTTCGTCGGGACGGCCAACTCGCCGCTGCCCGACTACCTCGGCGGAAACAGTAGCGGCAACACCTTCCCCGGCGCGACGCTCCCCTTCGGGATGGTGCAGTTCAGCCCCGACACCGAGAACGGCTTCGGCCCCGAAGACCGCGGCAGCTACGTCCGACGCGACACCGCCATCCGCGGTTTCAGCCTCACGCACCTGAGCGGCCCGGGCTGCCCCGTCTTCGGCGACGTGCCCCTCATGCCCTTCGCGGGGCGCGTCGAGAAGTCGCCGGCCGCCGCGCCCGCCGACTACGTCGCGAAGTTTTTGCACGAGAGGGAGAACGCCTCGCCGGGCTTCTACGAGGTCGCTTTGGAGTCGGGCGTCCGCGTCCGCCTGACCGCGACGACGCGCACGGGCTTCGCCGTCTTCGACTTTCCCAAAGGGTCACCCGCGACTCTGCTCTTTAACGTCGGCCGCAACGCTTCGGGCGTGCAGGAGGCGGAGTGGTACGCCGAGGGCGACCGTCGGATGAGCGGGATGGTGGCGAGCGGTGCTTTTTGCGGCACGCGCAACCGCTACGTGCTCTACTTCGCCGCGGAGTTCGACCGCCCGTTCAACTCGTTCGGCTCCTGGGACGGCGACCGCGTGCTGCCCGGCGTGAGCCCGGCCAAAGGCGGCAAGCAGACCGGCGGTTACGTCACCTTCGACAACTCTTCCGGCGGCACCGTCCGCTTGAAGGTCGGCCTCTCTTACGTGAGCGTCGAGAAGGCGCGCGCGAACCTGCGCGCGGAGAACGCGGGCTGGGACTTCGAAGCGGTGCGCACACGCGCGCGGGCGCGTTGGAACGAGGCGCTCGGGCGCGTGCAGGTGCGCGGCGGCGCCGAGGCCGAGACGAAAGTCTTCTACACGGCGCTCTACCACGCGCTGCTGCACCCGACCACTTTCGGCGACGCCGGCGGCGAGTACGTCGGCTTCGACGACCGCCTGCACAAGTCGCCCGGGCACACGCAGTACACGAACTTTTCGGGCTGGGACATCTACCGCTCGGAGTCGCCGCTGATAGCGTGGCTCTTCCCCGAAGAGGCGAGCGACATGGCGCAGTCGCTCGTCAACGACGCAGAGCAGGGCGGCGGGGGCCTCCCCAAATGGCCGGTCGCCAACGACGAGAGCGGCGCGATGTACGGCGACCCGGCGGTGCCCATCATCGCGTCTACGTGGGCCTTCGGCGCGCGCGACTTCGACGCGCGCGCCGCTTTGAAAGTGATGCTGCACGGCGCGAAAGACCCGGAGGCCAAATCCAAGACTTACCCCGTCAGGCCGGGGCTCGCCGACTTCCTCAAGTACGGTTACATCCCGATGGAGCAGAAGGGGCTGCGCGGCTCGCCGTCCGTCGCGCTCGAATACGAGACCGCCGACTTCTCGCTCGCGCAGTTCGCGCGCGCGCAGGGTGACGAGCAGACGCACGCCGAGATGATGCGGCGCGCGCAGCTCTGGACGCGCCTCTTCGACCCCTCGACGCGCTACATCCGCGGCCGCTGGGCCGACGGCTCCTGGCTGCCGGGCTTCGACTTCAAGGAGATGCTCTACAAGCCGGAGCTGCCGTGGCGGCCCGAGAGTCACAAGTCTTACGTCGAAGGGAACGCCGCGCAGTACACCTGGATGATCCCGCACAACCTGCGCGCTGTCATCGAACGCATCGGCGGGAACGGGAAGGTGGCCGAACGTCTCGACAGCTTCTTCACCGAGTTGAACGCCGGGCCGGATCGTCCGTACTTCTTCATCGGCAACGAGCCGGTCTTCCCCGTGCCGTGGATATATAACTACGTCGGCCAGCCGTGGAAGACGCAGGCCACGACGCGCCGCGTGCTGACCGAGCTGTTCACGCCCGACCCCGGCGGCATCCCCGGCAACGACGACCTCGGCGCGACCTCCTCGTGGGTCGTCTTCGCTTCAATCGGCCTGTACCCGTCCATCCCGGGCGTCAGCGGGTTCTCGGTCAACAGCCCCGTCTTCCCCGAGATTGATGTCAGGTTGAAAGGCGGCCGGGTGTTGACGATTAAAGGCCGCGGCGCCGCGCCGAAGAGCCCGTACGTGCAGGAGCTGCGTCTGAACGGCCGGCCGTACGAGAAGACCTGGATACCTTACGAGGCCATCGAGCGCGGCGGCGTTTTGGACTTCATGCTCGGCCCCGAGCCGAATAAACGGTGGGCGATCACGCCTACCGCCGCGCCGCCGTCGTTCAACGAAGGGATGGAGAAGGATTCGAACGTCACGCACTAATGCCCTGATCGCCAATGTCTCCACACATGCGTAAACAACTCTTACTGCTCGCACTCTTTCTGTTGGCGGCGACGGCCTCTGCTCAGACGAACGCACAATCAACCATCGTGCTCAACCGCGGGCAGTTGCAGCTCAGGCGCGGGGAGGGGCTCGTGATGACGTTGATGCGTGTGCGGCTGCGGCTCGCGGACGGCGCGGCCGTCTCGGGCGAGTTGGAGGCGGCCGGGCAGGACGCGGGCACGGACGCGGCCGGCCGGTTCGAGCGGCAGCGCTTCCGTCTGAAGCCGAACGGGGACGCGCGCGGAATCAAGGCCGCCGTGCTCGAAGTCCGCCGCTACCAGAACTCGGGCACGGTCGTCGCGTGGCTCGATTACGAAGGGCCGGCGCTGGCGCCGCGCGAGGGCGTGCAGCTCGTCTCAAGTCTCGACCGCTTCGCGCGCGGGATGGCGACCAAGCGTTTCAAAATCTACTGGACGGCCCCCGTCTTCTTCTCCGACTACAGATTCTTAGGCCCGGCTAATCAACTCATGCTGTGGCGACAGACCGAAGGGCCGGAGTACCACCTGCTCGTCCCGCTCGCGGGCGGCGGAATGTTGGGCGAGGTCGGCGTCTCCGAGATCGAGTGGCGGCCGGAGTTTCGCGTCGCCGCTTCGAGCTACGAGCCAGACTTCGCGCCGCGGCGCGTGCCGCTCTTCGCCTACGCCGCGGGCGCAGACCCCTACAAGCTGCCGCGCGAGGCTTACGAGACGGCCTTTGCCGCGACCGGACAGTACGGGCGTTTGCGCTGGCAGAAGGGCTACCCCGAAGTCTTCAAGCGGCTCGGCTGGTGCTCCTGGAACGCGTACGGCCAGGGGGTGACGGCCGACAAGATTCTGGCGAGCGTGCGCTCGATGCGGGAGAAGCAGATTCCGCTCGGCTTCGTGCTGGTTGACGACGGCTGGCTCTCGGTCAAAGACCAGAAGCTGACGGCGTTCGACGCCGACCCGTCGAAGTTCCCCGGCGGGATGGCCGCGCTCGCGCGCCGCCTGCGCGAGGAGTACAACGTCCCGCACGTCGGCGTGTGGCACACGTTCCAGGGATACTGGAACGGCGTCGAGCCGGACTCGGAAGCCGCGCGCGGGCACGGGCTGTTCAAGGGGCTCGAAGGGAAGCTCCTGCCCGACCCGCGCGAGGGGCGCGGCGAGAGCTTCTACGAGGACTGGTACGGAAGGCTGAAGGGCTGGGGCTACGACTTCGTGAAGGTGGACGGGCAGGGCAACACCGTCAAGTTCACCGACGGGCTGATGCCGCTCTTCGACGCGGGCGGCGGCGCGCACCGCAACCTGCAAAGCGCGGCCGAGAAGTTCTTCACGGACAGCGCACAGCCTCGACCCGGCCTCGGCCTCATCAACTGCATGGAGATGACGCTTGAGAACGTCTACAACTGGCGCACGTCGAACGTCGCGCGCAGCAGCGACGACTACCAGCCGGAGCTGAAGCACAACCCGAAAGACCACGTCTTCCAGAACGCGTACAACGCCTTCTGGCTCGCGAACTTCGCCTACCCCGACTGGGACATGTTCGAGTCGCACGACCCGGCGGCCGAGTACCACGCCGCGGCGCGCGCCGTGAGCGGCGGCCCCGTCTACTTCACCGACGAGGCGGGCCAGGAGCGCCCCGAGATTCTCAAGCGGCTCGCGCTCGCGGACGGCCGCCTGCTCATGCCCGACGAGCCCGCGCAGGTGACGCGCGACCTGCTGCTCTCCGACCCTTCGATTGAGCCCGTCCCGCTGAAGGTCTTCGCGCCCGTGACGCGGCCGGGCCTGCGGGCCTGCGTCGTCGCCGCCTTCAACGTCAACAAGACGGTCGCCGGGGAGGCGGGCGTGCTCGACATCGACGACCTCGGTTGGTCGGGCGGGGGTGCGATGGCGACGGTCGCGGCCTACCGTACGCTCGACCGCAGCGTCACACTCCTCGAAGCACACCCGGACGCGGGCACCCGGATGCCCTTCGGCCTGAACGCGGCCGGCTACGAGCTGCTCACGCTCGCGACGGTCGAGGGCGATGTCGCGGTGTTCGGCCTTCTGGACAAGTACCTCTCGCCGGCCGCGGTCGTCTCCGTGACGCGGGGCGGCGGGGCGACGGTCGTGCGGCTCGCCGAGGCGGGCGACTTCGGCGCGTGGCTCGCGCGCCGGCCCTTAAGGGTCGAGGTTGACGGCCGGTCACTATCGTCCTCGTCCTACACTTACATAGGCGGCGTGCTGCGCGTCCCGCGCGAGAGCTTCGGCGCGCGCGGGGGCGAGCGCGAAGTCCGCATCGTCCTCGGGCGCAGGTAGAGGGCGGAGGCGGGACAAAAAGGAGGAGGGCACTCCCGCCGGCGGGAGTGCCCTCCTCCTTTTGTCAGGCTCAGGCCGTCTCTAGAAGATGAACTTGAAGCCGAGCTGCACCTGGCGCGGGATGTTGCGCTGGCCGTTGTTGGGGTTGAGCACGCCGAAGGTCTGGCTCGTCGGGTTCGTGTCGGGACTCCCGAAGAGCGGCGTGTTGAAGACGTTGAAGGCTTCGGCGCGGAACTGGAAGCGCATGCTCTCGGTGAAGACGAACGACTTGTTCATCGACATGTCGAACTGCCA
>Ga0213876_10000260_pt1 | contig 48782 bp, 37 predicted proteins | sample BarmaccomBMRX_R9_FD_160113 | JGI IMG/M metagenome (GOLD analysis project Ga0213876, IMG submission 160113) | Root-associated microbial communities from Barbacenia macrantha in rupestrian grasslands, the National Park of Serra do Cipo, Brazil - RX_R9 | ecosystem: Host-associated > Plants > Roots...
GGCTCTCCTCCCACGCTCGCACCCGACACCCGACACCCACTGTCATTTGTGGCATTCCTTTTGCTGCCTGACCGGCCGGTCATGGGTTTGACCTACAGCAATGTACGCAGTCTTGCCGGGGCTCCCGGCGCACTCGGAAAGGATGCATGAACCATACTTACGTCGACGCTGACCCGTACCGCTGGCCTTACAACGGCCACCTGCGACTGGACAACACCGCCCTGCTGATCATCGACATGCAAACCGACTTCTGCGGCCAGGGCGGTTACGTCGACAAAATGGGTTATGACCTCTCGCTTACCCGGGCGCCGATCGAACCGATCAAAAAGGTGCTGGCTACCCTGCGGGAAAAGGGATTTGCCATCATCCATACCCGCGAAGGGCATCGCCCGGACCTGTTTGACCTGCCGGAGAACAAGCAGTGGCGCAGCCGGCAGATCGGGGCCGGCATCGGCGACCCGGGCCCTTGCGGCCGCATCCTGATACGCGGGGAGCAAGGTTGGGACATCATCCCGGAACTGGCGCCGGCCCCGGGCGAACCGGTCATCGATAAACCGGGCAAAGGTTCGTTTTATGCTACCGACCTTGACATGCTGCTACGGCAGCGCGGGATCAGAAACCTCGTCCTGACCGGGATCACGACCGACGTCTGCGTCCACACCACGATGCGCGAAGCCAACGATCGCGGTTACGAGTGCCTGTTGCTTTCCGATTGTACGGGCGCAACGGATTACGGGAATTACCTGGCCGCCTTGAAGATGATCAAGATGCAAGGCGGCGTCTTTGGGGCGGTGGCGGATTCAGATGCCTTTCTGCGGGCCGTGGCGTGACCGCCCCATGACGCCTGACGACGCTCGATGCTCGATGCTCGAGTCGCGGCGCGCGGCGCGCGACTGCGGAATTGCCGTCCTGCTGTTCAGTAAAGATCTGGATGAACTGCTGGCCTTGTCCGACCGGTTACTGGTCATGTCGGCCGGCCGGATCGTCTATGAAACCGCCGCCGATTCCGTGGACATCGCCACTTTGGGCCGGCACATGGCCAGCCACTGACGAAGGTAGAACCACGAAGGTAGAACCTCCGGACCTTCGCCCTGCGTACCCATACGGGACGGAATCCCCCGCCGTCAGGGTAGCCGGACCACGCAAGCACAGGAGATAGAAAACTATGGAATTATTGCGGACAAAACCGGCCGACCAACTCGTCGAGGAATGCGAGGGCGGACACGACTTCCATCGCGCCCTGAACGGTTTCCACCTCGTCCTGCTCGGCATCGGCGCCATCGTCGGAACCGGTATTTTTGTGCTGACCGGAACGGCGGCCGCGCAGCATGCCGGCCCGGCAATCGCGATTTCATTCCTGATCTCGGGGCTTGGCTGTTTGTGCTCGGCGCTCTGTTACGCCGAGTTTGCCACGATGCTGCCGATCTCCGGAAGCGCCTACACTTACGCCTACGCCACGATCGGCGAGCTGATCGCATGGATCATCGGCTGGGATCTGATCCTGGAATACTTGTTCGGGGCCGCAACGGTTGCAGTCGGCTGGTCCGGGTACGCCACTGCGCTGCTGGCCGATTTCGGCTTCAAAATCCCGAGCGCCTTGAGCCACGCGCCTTTGGATTTTGATAACGGCAGGCTCATCTTCACAGGGGCATTCCTGAACCTCCCTGCCATCCTCGTCATAGTGATAATCACGGCGATCCTGGTGCTCGGGATTCGCGAATCGGCCCGCACCAATGCCGTCATTGTCTTCATGAAGCTTCTGGTCGTGGCAGCGTTCCTGATCGTTTGTTTTCCGCACGTGCAGCCGCAAAACTGGTCGCCGTTCATTCCCCCTAACCAAGGTCACGCCGGCGTTTACGGCTGGACCGGGATCCTGACCGGGGCCGGGGTGATTTTTTACGCCTTCATTGGCTTCGACGCGGTCACCACGGCGGCACAGGAGGTGAAGAATCCCAGGCGGGACATCCCCGTCGGCATCCTGGGTTCCCTGCTGGTTTGCATCGTGCTCTACGTCGCGGTGTCGTTGGTGTTGACCGGGGTGGTGAACTACAAGGAATTAAATGTACCTGCGCCCGTGTCCTTCGCCGTGACGAAGGTGGGTCCTGCCGTGGCCTGGATCAAACCGTTCATTGAACTCGGCGCCCTTGCCGGATTAAGCTCCGTGATTCTGGTCCTGTTGTTGGGGCAACCTCGCATTTTTCACCGCATGGCAACGGATGGTCTGTTGCCCCCGGTCTTCTCAAAAGTCCATCCCCGTTTCCGCACGCCTTTTGTGACCACCATCGTGACCGGCCTGGCTGCAGCGGCGTTCGCCGGCCTGTTCCCGATCGGCGTTCTCAGCGAACTGGTCTCCATCGGCACCCTGCTTGCCTTCGTCATCGTCAGCCTCAGCGTGATCATTCTGCGTCGAACCCGGCCGGATCTGCCGCGCAAGTTCCGGACGCCTTGGGTTCCGCTTGTCCCGATCCTGGGCGCCCTGATCTGCCTCGTCCAGATGGTCTTTTTACCCTGGCAAACGTGGCTCCGCCTGCTGATCTGGCTCGGTCTGGGTCTGCTGATTTACTTCGGGTACAGCCGCCGGCACAGCGCCCTGGCCCCGAGGTGAAGGTGGTGCCCGATCGAAGGTAAGCCGGGCTTGCGTCGCGGTGCGTTGAAGGGGCAGTCTGGACGCCTTGAACGACAAGTTGCGTCACCCGCGCCGATGGCTGAGCGCCGCGCTCATCGCCGGACTCCTGGTCATGGCCGCGGCGGGCGCGCTCTTCATTTTCCTTGCCGACGAGATTGGCGAACAGGCGTGGCTGACCCGCTTCGATCTCAGCGTCGCGCAATTTTTTCACCAGCACGGCGCCCCCTGGTCAGTGCACCTGTTCGAAACGATCACGTTTTTCGGCAATGTCACCACCCTGGGCGTGATCGGATTGCTCGCAGCGCTGGTGCTGGCCTTCCAGCGCCGATGGTCACTGCTGCTGGGCTGGGCGGCCGCCTTGGCCGGTACCGGCGAGCTGAACACGATTCTGAAAAATGTTTTCCGGCGCGTTCGTCCCCAGCTTCAGGATCCCTGGGTGACGCCGCCGGGCTGGAGTTTTCCCAGCGGGCACGCCATGGGCTCATTCGTCACCTATGGATTCCTGGCTTACCTGCTCACCCGGGTACCTTCGACCAATTTCCCCCGCCGGATCGTCATCGCCGCCCTTGCGATCCTGGTCCTGCTGATCGGCTTCAGCCGGATCTACCTGGGCGCACACTTCCTCAGCGACGTCATCGGCGGTTACGCGGCCGCCGCCGTCTGGCTCACCTTTTGCATCCTCGTAACCGACCGCACTCAGCAGCGGCCGCGGCGATAGGGCGGGAAAACGAAATGATCCGCAGAACACGCAGAAGAACGCAGAAAAGAGAATACATCCACAGATTACACAGATCAAGAGGACCCGGCGGCGACTCCAAGGTTGACGCTCGCACCCATCCCCAGGATGCCGCTCCGAACTCCGAACGCCGAGCTCCGAACCCTTTCCTCTTCTCGCCGTGGTCGCCGTGTGACCTTAATCTGTGTCAATCTGTGTAATCTGTGGACGTTTTCTCTTTTCTGCGTCCTTCTGCGTGCTCTGCGGATGATTTAATCTTCCCGCCGTGGTCGCCGTGTTCCGCCGTGTTCGCTGTGTGAACTCAGTCGTTGTGCCCGCCAACCCCGCTGCGCCCGCCGTGTGACCGGCACTCAGTGTACATTTGCTCACTGGCGGACCGGCGCCGGACGTACTACCTTCCCGCTCCCGTATGGCCAAGGCTGCACGACCACGACGACAACCCAACGCCATCATCATCCGTGGCGCGCGCCAGAATAACCTTAAAGGCATCGATCTCGACCTGAGCCTGAACCGGTTGCACGTCGTCACCGGCCCGAGCGGCAGCGGTAAATCGAGCCTGGCTTTCGACACGATTTACGCCGAGGGCCAACGGCGTTACGTCGAAACTTTTTCTCCGTACACCCGCCAGTTTCTGGACCGCATGGACAAGCCTGCGGTGGATGAGATTCTCGGGATCCCGCCCGCCATCGCAATCGAGCAGGCCAACCGGGTCCGGACCACCAGGTCGACGGTCGGGACGATGACGGAAATCAATGATTACCTTAAACTGCTGATGGCGCGTGCGGCCGCGGCCTTCTGCCCGTCCTGCCGGCGCCGGATCGTGCCCGAATCGGCGGAATCAATCACTGAACAGGTCGGGCGGGACCTGAGGGATAAAGCGGTCCTGGTGACCTTCGGCGTCCCGGCGCCGCCCGGCACGCAGCCGGCTGATTTCTTTTCCTTTCTGAATCAACAGGGTTTCCTGCGCGTTTGGCTGGACGGAGCCGTCGTGCGGACCGATCAGCCCGAAGCGGTGAAACGCCTGCCGGGCTTGGTTCCGGTGATCCAGGACCGCGTGACGGTGAACGAGGAGTCCCGGGCGCGCCTGGCCGAAGCGATCGAATGCGCGCTCAAATTCGGCAAAGGCCAACTCAACGTCCTGACGCTTGATCCCGTTACGGAACACCGGTTTTCGCTCGGCTGGCATTGCCCTTACTGCGACCTGGACATCCGGGCGCCGTCGCCGGGCCTTTTTTCGTTCAACAACCCGCTGGGCGCCTGCCCCGCCTGCCGCGGATTCGGGCGCACCATCGGGATCGATCTGGGACGGGCCATGCCGGACCGGCGGTTGAGCATCGCCGACGGGGTGATCAAGCCCTTTCAAAGCGGCCAGATGCGCGAATGCCAGCGCGACCTGCTGAACCGCGCGGTCGAGCGCGGGGTTGATATCCACACGCCCTTCAACGAACTGCCTGAGGCCGACCAGAAATGGGTGATCAACGGCGACATGCGCCCCGACCTGACGGCTGACGAGGTTTGGGAAAGCGGCGGCTGGTACGGTCTGCGCGGCTTTTTCGATTGGATGGAATCGCGCACGTACAAGATGCACGTCCGCGTGTTTCTGAGCCGGTACCGTGCCTACACGCTGTGCGAGACCTGCGACGGCACCCGGTTTAAACCCGATGCCCTCAACTATGCGCTGGTGATCGGCGACGGGCATCTTCCCCTTCCCGCCCTGCAACAGCTTCCGGTCGAGGATCTGGTCCGCAAAATGGGCGACCTGAAGCTCAACCAGGCCGACGCGACCGTGGAAATGCTTCGCGCGCAAATCGCCGCGCGTCTGCAGTACCTGGTCGACGTCGGGCTGGGCTACCTGACGCTGGACCGTTCCACCCGTTCGCTTTCCGGAGGCGAAGTTCAGCGGGTCAATCTCACCACTTGCCTGGGGGCATCGCTGGTCAACACCCTGTTCGTCCTGGACGAACCGAGCGTCGGCCTGCACCCGCGAGACGTCGACCGCCTCGTGCGCGTCCTGCATGGGCTCCGCGACAAAGGCAACACGCTCCTGGTCGTCGAGCACGAAGAGGCCGTGATGCGGGCGGCCGATAACCTGATCGAGATCGGGCCCGGACGCGGTGAACACGGCGGCAAACTGGTTTTTTCAGGGCCGATGGGTGCCCTGGACAAAGCGCCGGCGGACTCATTGACCGCAGCGTACCTGACCGGCCGGAAAAAGATCCCGGTACCCGCAACTCGCCGGCGGCCCAAGGATTTTCTGGAAATCGTGGGCGCACGCGAGCATAACCTCAAAAACCTGACCGCGCGCATTCCGCTGGGCGTTTTCTGCTGCGTCACGGGGGTGTCAGGTTCGGGCAAGAGCACGTTGATCCAGGATGTGCTTTATGAAAACCTGATCCGGCTCAAAGGCCAGGCAACCGAAGAACTGCCAGGGCTTTGCGATCGGCTCATCGGCGCGCACAAGATCGACGAGGTGCTGCTGGTCGACCAGTCGCCCCTGGCCAGGTCGCCGCGCTCCACGCCGGCCGTTTACGCCGGCATCTTCGACCGGATCCGGGAAATGTTCGCGGATGTGCCCGAGGCCAGGGCGGCTTCGTTCACGGCCGGGGTGTTTTCCTTCAATTCCGGGACGGGCCGCTGCGACCGGTGCGCCGGACTCGGCTTCGAGAAGGTTGAAATGCAATTTCTCAGCGATCAGTACGTGCGCTGCGCCGAATGCGAGGGTAAACGGTACCAACCGCACGTGCTGGAGGTGAAACTGGCCGGCAAAAGCATCTATGAACTGCTGCAGCTGACGGTCACCGAGGCGATGGAGTTTTTTAAGGTCCTGCCTTACGGCGACACCGTAATCCCCGCGCTGGAACTTTTGTGCCAGGTCGGTCTCGGCTACCTTCGCCTGGGCCAGCCGGTAAATGCACTCTCGGGCGGCGAATCGCAGCGGTTGAAGCTGGTAGGGCACCTCGCCGAAGCGACCAAACATCATAAGAAGGCGTTGTTAATTTTCGACGAGCCGACCACGGGTCTGCACTTCGACGACATCGCCGCGTTGCTGAACATCTTCCAACGGTTGGTGGAACACGGCAACAGCCTGATCGTCATCGAACATAACCTCGACGTGATCCAGTGCGCGGACTACCTCCTGGATCTCGGTCCGGAAGCAGGCGATCGCGGCGGCCGGATCGTTGCGGCCGGTGCCCCGGAAGAAGTTGCGGCGGTTGACGATTCGCAGACCGGCAGGTTCCTCCGGGCGCGCTTCGCAAAGAAAAAATACGGGGGCAACGGCTTCGTCCCTGCCTTTCCGGCAGCCGATCTCACCCGCGTGATGGAGGCGCCGCCGGTGATGACGCCGGCCATCTCCATTCACGGCGCGCGGCACCACAACCTCAAAAACCTCTCACTCCGGGTACCGCTCGATAAGATGGTAGTCATCACCGGGCTCAGCGGATCGGGAAAGTCGAGCCTGGCTTTTGACATCCTGTTTGCGGAAGGCCAACGCCGGTTTCTCGACAGCATGTCGACCTACGCCCGGCAATTCGTCGAACAGCTCGAACGGCCGGACGTCGACCACGTGGAAGGCCTGCCCCCAAGCGTGGCGATCGAACAGCGGGTCAGCCAGGGCGGCGGCAAGTCCACCGTTGCCACCGTCACGGAAGTTTACCACTTTTTACGGTTGTTATTTGCCAAACTCGGAACGCAGTTCTGCCCGAAATGCCAGGTCTCCGTAGCCAGACAGAGCCTGGCGGCAATCACGCGGCAGGTGCGCGAGGCGCTCACCCGCACGCCGGCGTTGCTGCTCGCACCGGTGGTAAAAGCCAGGAAAGGTTTTCACAAGGAAGTTGCGGCCTGGGCTGAACGCTCAGGTTATCGCGAGCTGATCGTGGACAAAACGCGCTGCGCCGTGGAGGATTTCCCGGAGCTCGAACGTTACCGCGAACACACCATCGAGGTTGTGATTGCCGAACTCGTGCAAGGCCGGAACGGCGACCTGCAGGAGTTAATCAAGACTGCCTTGAAACTGGGCCACGGTTCGGCCTTCCTGCAGCCTCCGCGCGGATCGCGCGTCGTGCTCAGCAGCGAGATGACCTGTCCTTCGTGCGGCATGGCTTTCGAGGAGCTTGACCCCCGGCTTTTCTCCTTTAATTCGCCGCACGGCTGGTGCGGCACCTGTCGCGGGTTCGGCTACCTGCTGCCCTACTCGCTGGAGGAAGAAAGGGCCGAATCGATGCTCGAAGCCGAGCTCATCGAGGAGCGCCGCAGCGATTGGGTTGATGAGAGCAAAATACGCACATGCCATGAATGCAACGGCGCACGGCTGAATGCGGCGGCGCGGGCGGTGCAGGTGCAGGGTTTCACCATCCATGACTTCGTCCACGTGCCGGTGACCCGCGCCGCGGAGATGATCGGCCGGTTGCGGTTCAGCGCGGCGCAAACCCCGATCGCCGGACCGATTGTAGCCGAAATCAGCCAACGCCTGTTTTTCATGCAACAGGTCGGCCTGGATTACCTCGCCCTCAGCCGGGCGGCAAAAACCTTGAGCGGCGGTGAGGCCCAGCGAATCCGGCTGGCCGCCCAACTGGGCTCGAACCTGCGCGGCGTGCTCTACGTGCTGGATGAGCCGACCATCGGCCTGCATCCCCGGGATAACGACCGGCTGCTGGCAACGCTGGAGGCGCTCAAACGAAAGGGCAACACCCTGGTGGTGGTTGAGCACGACGAGGAAACGATGCGCCGCGCCGACACGATCCTCGACCTTGGACCGGGCGCAGGCCGGCAAGGCGGCAGCGTCGTGGCGCTCGGCCCGCTGGGTGAGATCAAGAAAAACCGGCAGTCGGTGACCGGACTCTACCTCCGCAAACCGATGATCCACCCTTTGCGCGGGGAACGCCGGCCGCTGCAGTACGTGCCTTGGCTGGAGGTCAGCAACGCCCGGGCAAACAACCTGAAAAACATCGATGCGCGCTTTCCGATCGGCCGGCTGTCCGTGATCACCGGCGTCTCCGGGTCCGGGAAGAGCACCCTGCTGCGTTCGGTCCTGTTGCCGGCGGTCAGCGCGCAACTCACCGGGCCGAAGAAAAGGCGCAAAGAACCCGAGACGCTGCCGTGGTCGGAGGTGCGTGGGGCGGAATACATCGGCGGAGTCTATGAGGTCGACCAATCACCGATCGGCAAGTCTTCACGGTCGATCCCGGCCACGTACGTCAAGGTCTTCGATGAAATCCGCGCCTTGTTTGCCCAACTGCCCGAAGCGCGCATCCGCGGGTACAGCGCGAGCCGGTTTTCATTCAACACGGAAGGGGGCAGGTGCGAAGAATGCAGCGGCCAGGGCATCATTAAACTGGAGATGAATTTTCTGCCGACCAGCTTCATCCCCTGCGAGAGCTGCGGCGGCAAACGGTTCAACGCGCAGACGCTCGGAGTTCAGTTCAACGGCAAGAGCATCGGCGACGTGCTTGAAATGACCATCGAAGAGGCGGCGGCCTTCTTCCGGTCGCAACCGAAGATCTATCACCCGTTGCAGCTGCTCGCCAGTACCGGTCTCGGCTACCTGGCGCTGGGACAGCCGAGCCCGACCCTTAGCGGCGGCGAAGCGCAACGGCTCAAGCTGGTGAGTGAGCTGAAGAGCGGAACCGCCCGCGGGTTAACCGAGCGCCTGAGAAAAAACCAGGCGCCAAAATCGAGCCTTTACCTTCTGGAAGAGCCAACCATCGGCTTGCACATGGCCGACGTGCGGCTGCTCATCGACGTTCTGCAGCGGCTGGTCGATGAAGGCAACACCGTCATCGTGATCGAACATAACCTGGACGTGATCGCTGAAGCCGATTACCTGGTCGACATCGGCCCGGAAGCCGGCGACGCAGGCGGCCGGGTGGTGGCGGCCGGGTCGCCTGAAGAAGTTGCGGCGCACCCGGTTTCCCGAACCGCGCCATTCCTCCGGAAACAACTGAACAAATAGACGAGCCGGGGGGAATGAACAAAACGGGCGAAAGCTCCGGCACCAAAAATCCGCGAAAGAAGCAGGTTGAATGAGACCATTCAGAGACTTATCCCGGCAGAATTGCGGGTCAGGGGGTGCCGGTGCCGGAGGATTCTCTATAGCTGGCTGAATCGGCCTTAGGCCCAACGGGCCGGCAGACCTTAGCCCAGGGTTTACCCTGGGTAACTGTCAAATTACGATCGAGCCCTCCTAAGGCGTCACGCCTGTACGCCCTCCCTAACAAACGCCCGCCCCGCCGGGCTGGATTTGCTGAAGGGGCGGCAGAACCCGCGAGCGACGCCTTCTACCGCCCCTTCAGGGATGAGCCGGGGGGAGAGACGCCTTCCCAGGGTGAACCCTGGGCTAAGATCTCCCGGCCCGTTGGGCCTAAGACCGTTCATACGGTCTCATAGGTTTAAATCCGGCAGGGCTCCTGGGAAGGAAGACAAGATTTTACCTCCGTGGCGGCCGAAATGGTATGAGAGAGCAATTGATCACGCTCTTACGAAAACAGCCCTTCATCCCCTTTACCGTGACCTTGAAACGCGGTGAGACTTACCCGATCGAAACCGTCGAGCGGATGAGCGTCGGCCAGCACGTCTGCACAATCGTGGACCCGCAAACCGGCCTCGTGTTCATCCTGCCGATCGGTTCAATCCTGCACGTCGCAACCAGGGACGCCCCGGAGGTGCATTAAGACGAGTTTTTCTTAAGCAAAGCATCGCGAGCCTGCCACGGTCGCCGCCAAGCGGGACTTTGCGAACAGGCGTTGAGACGCTCGTCGTCGCGACCAGGGCATGGCTACCGGTAGAATAGGTTGCGATTGAGGATCTTGGCAGTCCTGACGTTTCCGCGGTGCCGGCATCGCACCCTGTAACTCGGGGGATTATCGGCGTAGGCAGATGAAGCGGTTTATCGCGGCATTAACCGTTCGCGTATATGCTTGCCAATAGCGTGGTCTGAGGAAACGTCTTCCGTCTTCCTTCTTCATGGCGTCGCTTCCGTATATACTTGATCTTGCCGGCACCTTTGTCTTTGCCCTGAGCGGCGCGATGGCGGGCGTGAAGCATCGGTTGGATGTGTTTGGCGTTCTGGTGCTGTCCTTTGCGGCGGCGAACACCGGGGGAATCACCCGGGACGTCCTAATTGGGGCCATTCCGCCCGGGGCTATCAGCGATTGGCGCTACCTGGGCGTGTCGCTCGTGGCCGGACTCATCACGTTCTATTTTCCGTCCGCGATCACGCAACGATGGAGCCCGGTGCTGCTGTTCGACGCGGCGGGATTGGCCCTTTTTGCGGTCTCGGGGGCACACAAGGCCCTCGCGTATAAGCTGAATCCGGTCATGGCAACCTTGCTCGGCATGTTGACGGGAATCGGCGGCGGCATGGCGCGCGATGTTCTGTTGGCCGAGATCCCCACCGTGTTGCGGGCGGACCTTTATGCGGTGGCGGCCTTGGTTGGTGCCGCGATTGTCGTGATCGCAAACCTGCTGCAACTGCCTTCCGGCGTGGCAGCGCTCGTAGGGGCGGCCCTCTGCTTCGGACTCCGCGTCATGGCGATCAAACATGGCTGGCGGCTCCCGGTCGCCCGGGCGGATAGGCGACCTTCCAGGGACACCGAGACGGCGGACGATGGTTCGGAAACTTGATAAGCTGTGATAACTTCCGGGTGCATGCCATGAGCGCTCCCGTTACCACCGAGCGATCTTTTGCCGAGCAGCACGCCATCAACTGCCGGGCTGTGGAACGGCTTTGGGCTGACCCCCGTTATGCGCAAACCGATCAAACCATCGAAACCGATCGAGACGGCAACCCCCTCATGAGCCCCCCGCCGGAATGGCATCACGACATCCGAAAAAATCGAATCACGGTACAGCTCGCGCGATTGATTTCTGAAGGCGAGGCGCTCGTCGAGACAGCCGTCTCGACCCATGCGGGGGTGAAAGTGCCGGACGCGTCCTGGTTTAGTGAGGAACGCTTGAGACAACGGTTCGAAGCCGCGGCCGATGATCGGTTAACGAAAATTGCGCCGGACCTCTGCGTGGAGGTTTTATCACCTGATGAAGAAGAAACGCTCAAGACAAAGCGGGCGGCTTACTTCGGCGTTGGGGTACGGGAAGTGTGGTTATGCGACCTCGACGGAACGATGCGCTTTTACGGTCCGGAGGGACGGCTGGAGCGCTCAAAAATCTGCCCTGATTTTCCTCGAAGGATTTCGGCAGAGTATAGGCCCGGGGCCTAAAAAGCCGCCGGCGTCCGGTTCCGGCGGGTGTCGTTTGCTGTTAAATCGGCTTAGCCAGCTTACAAGCCCTACCCTTATGCCATTTAGACACTTACATTACGTATTTCGGTAGAATATCGGCTCAGGGGGGCACCGGATGATGCTCCGCGCCTTGTTGAATTGGTCTTATAGCATTTAAGACAGTTATCTTGGCGGAATTTCGACCGGGTTTCAGCCCCGAAGGAGCGGCAGAACTTAGCCCGGGGTTTACCCCACTGCCATTTAGTTAAGGACGGCAGGCCGGGCGTGGCTTTCGTCCCGCAGGGACGGCTGAGGTTAGCCAGGGACTTCAGTCCCTGTGAAGGCGTCCCCCCGGGGTTACGTCCCATCGGGACGCCTGAAGGCGTGCGCCGAGGCCAGGCGGCGTCAAAGGTGGGGGATGTTCGGGTGTTCGTCGCCGAGGGTTGCGCCGGGTTTGGCTGGCCGTTTGGGAGCCGGCACCCGCCGGGCCAGCGTTTCAGGCGTCCCTACAGGACGCAATCGCTCTTAAATGCCCCGTCCAGGGACTGAAGTCCCTGGCTAACCTCAGCCGTCCCTTCGGGACGAAAGCAATACCCGGCCTTGTATCCTTAACTAAATGGCAGTGGGGTTTACCCTGGGAAGGCGTTTCCCCCCCGACCCAGCCCTCCTAAGGCGTCACGCCTTAGGAGGGCTCGATCGAGATTCTACGGTTACCCAGGTTGAACCCTGGGCTATGTTCCTTTGGCCCTTCAGGCCATCAAACCGTCTGCCGGCCCCTCGGACCTAGGGCCGATTCAACCAGCTACGGAGCATCCTCCGGCACCCCCTGAGCCGGCATTTAACGAAGATAACTATCCAAATGGTATGAATGGCCACAACTTTGACAAATGACCCACTAATCGATACAAATGCGTCGTCCTTTTCAGGTTTGTGTGCTGATAAGATCAGAAGTGATGCCATCCAGGCGGGTCGTCCGCCGGCCCGGCGGAGATTTCAGCTTGCTGCGACTGGTGATTACAGTAAGTAGGCCGAACGTCTGCACCCCCGCTACCCCCGGATTTGCCCATTGGCTTTCGGCGGCATCACACCGGCGCAGCGCTCCACGGCGGCGACGACTTCCGGCACCGTGACTTCGTGCATGCACCGAAAATCCACCGGGCACTCCCGCAGAAAGCAAGGGCTGCATTCGACGTGCCGGCGTACCACCACGTTCCCCTCCCCCATCGGTCCGGTCAAAGCCGGCTCGGTGGAACCGAAAATGGCCACGGCCGGCACCCCCAGGTAAGCCGCCAGGTGCATCGTGCCCGTGTCATTGGTCAGCAACAACCGGCAACGGCAGAGCGCGTCCATCAACTCGGCCAGCGAAGTTTTGCCGGTGAGATCAGTGGCATTGGCCCCAAGGGCCTGAACGATCGGCTCCGCAACGGCCTGATCCTTGGCCGTTCCCAGGATCAGCCAGCGGAACCCGTGCCGCTCGCTCAGCAGCTTGGCGGCCTCGGCGAAAAACGGCCAACGCTTGGCCGGCCCGTACTCCGCCCCGGGACACAGCCCTAACACCTGCGGGTCCGGCACCGGCGTGCGCGGGACGCCAAACTTCGCGTCGGCGAGATCCGCGCCGATCCGTTCGGCCATCCGGAGGTAGTGTTCGGCTTGGTGCCGGAGAGGACCCGGCGCCTTCTTTTCCGGGATGATTTGGTTGAGGCACCAGGTCCGCCAGGGCCGGGCGTACCCGACCCGGCGGGGAATACCGGCCAGCCACGCTTCCAGGCCGGACCGCGGCGAATTCGGAAGGAGCAACGCCGCCTCGAAGCGTCGCTCCCGCAGCCTTTGTGCCACTCGCCAGGTATTTTCGCCGTTATCGATCGTCAGGACCTCGTCCACTTCCGGCACCGACCTCCAGAAATCAGCCAGCTTGCCTTTAGTCAGGACCGTAAGGTGCGCATCCGGGCGCCCGGCTTTGATGGCCCGGACCGCGGGCACGGTCATCACCGCGTCTCCCAGCCAGTTGCTCGAGCGCACCAGGATTCGAAACGGCGCCAGCTTACCCGCCAAGCGTGGCGGCACGTAAACGCCCCGCCGGTACTTCCGGAGCAGAAAATGCGGGGACGGCGTCTTCCACCGGCGGTGCACCCAGAACCAGTCATGCGGCGCCCGCCGGACCTGTTCAGCCACCGCCTCGTTTATGCGGCTGGTGACCTCCTCGATTGAGAGCTCCCGGTGTTCGATTAGCGGCTCAATCCCAACGCGCCAACGTGCCACCCCCACCGTGCAGATCGTTACAGGGAATAACGCCGCCCCGGTTTTTTTGGCCAGAATGGCCGGTAACGGGGTGGTTGAGGCCAACCGGCCAAAGAACGGCGTCCAGACGCCGTGATCCCCGGCGTGCTGGTCCACCAGGATGCCGAGCATCCCGCCCTCACGCAGCAGGTTCAAACTCCGGTTCAAGCCGGCGGACCGGTCAATGAGTTCGAGGCCGCTCCTTTCCCGTGACTGCCGGACGTGCGCATCCAGCAACCGGTTCTTCAAAGCCTGATAAATGGCCCCGTGCCGTCCGGGTCGCACCCAGCGCGCCCCGTGGATCAACAGTTCCCAATTGCCGATGTGGCTTAAAACCCCGACGACGGCTTTCTGGGAGTTGAGTTCCTGGACGCGCCCTTCAAAAGCGCTGAGATCAAGGTATTGCCGCACCTCTTCCCATGGCATTTCACCGAGCGGCACCGCGCATAACAGGTTCGCTCCCAAGGTCTGGAAATGCCGGCGGGCGCAACGGCGGACCTCGGCGTCGGCCCAGGCCGGAAACGCGATTCGAATGTTCCGATACGCAAGCCGGCGGTAGTTTCCCGCCAGAGCGTACCCGAGCAGGCCGAGCGCCTGGCCCAGTCGAAACGTCCCGGCCAACGGAATCCGTTTCAGGCACCAGGCCACGGCCCGGTAGAGGCCGTAGACCAATCGATGGCTCAATGCCGAGAACCTGCCCCTGCTCATGGCTGAAGCCGGCACCGTACCTTGCTCGAAAAACGCTGTCCAGGGGCGTTAACCTCGCGGGTGAAACTTCCGGTGAATCGCGCGGAGGCGGCTCTGGTCGACGTGGGTGTAGATCTGCGTCGTCGAGATGTCGGCGTGCCCCAACATCTCCTGAATGATGCGCAGGTCGGCACCATGGGAGAGCAGATGCGTGGCAAAGGAATGACGCATCAGGTGCGGGTAAACGTTTTTGTCGAAACCGGCGAGCGCCGCGGCCTCTTTCACGATTTGCCAACCCCGTTGGGTGGTCAGCTTTTTGCCATGGCGGGATAAAAAGATTTCGCTGCCGGACCGGGGCGTCACCATACCGGGCCGTTCGTGGGTGAGGTATGCCGCGATCGCCTCACAAGCTTTGCGGCCAACCGGCACCAACCGGGTCTTGCTCCCCTTCCCGATCACCCGGATCACCCGTTCGTCCAGATTCAGGTTTTCCAGGCGTGCCCCGGTCAACTCGCTGATGCGCAATCCGCTGGCATAGAGCAACTCGAGCATGGCGCGATCCCGCAAAGGAAACGGACGGCCGCTGAGATTTACCGACAGCAACCGTTCCACCTCAGCTTCATTTAACGTCTCCGGCAGGTACCTTTCCAGCCGCGGCAAAGGAAGTAATTCGGCCGGGTCGCGTTCCGTAAACTGCCGGTTCCGGCAGAACCGGAAAAAAATCTTTATCGCCACGACCAGCAATTTGATCGACGCCGCCGCCAAACCCTGGGCTTTGCGATCGGCCAGGAAGGCGCTGATGTGCTCCAGTCTCACCAGGGACGGCTGCGTGATTTGCTCATGACGGGACAACCAGGCTTTGAACTCTTCCAGGGATCGGCGTGTGGAAATCTGGTAGTTCGTCGACAGGCCACGCTCGGTGGCGAGAAACAAAATGAACTCGTCAATGGCGGCGCCGAAGTCGATTTCCAAAGTGGCGCCGATCGTACGCCGGGAAGCCGGCACGGGCGATGAGAATTTCCGGCCCGCCGTCAATTAAAACAATTGAGCTGGGACCGGCCGAAACCGGCCCCAGCCACGCTTGCTGTCATCTCAAACGGGAGATGAGCAATTACCTCACGTTGAGTGCCCTAGCCAAGAGACACTCACCGAAGACAAGCCTCACAACTTGCCCTCGAACACCTTACCATGGCAGAACTCACGCGCTTCTCAATATTGAACTCAATACCAAATTCTGGTTATTATAACATTGCCGGAATTGCGGATTCGCCTGCACCCCTAAACTTCTGACCCGCGTCTATCCTCCTCCAACTCGCAAGGAAATTTCCCGGCGCCGAGTTCACCAGGCGGGGGTATCGCTTCGTCGAACTTTTCCTTGCGATCCGGGCTCATATTGTATCTTACTGGGCTTCAATCCTGGTTCCGCAAGCGGGCATAGCTTAATGGTAAAGTTCCAGCCTTCCAAGCTGGCCATGCGGGTTCGATTCCCGTTGCCCGCTCCAGGTTCGGCAATGAGGCTCCAGCTTATGTGCAGCCAGCGATGGGGCCGCAGCGCAGCGCGATCACGAGGGTAGCCTATGCGCTGGCGATTTCCGGTTCATGCGACCAACCCGCAGCGGAAGTGACCGGTTCGGGGTTCAACCGGGCAGGCGCTGAACCGGAAGAATCTATTGTTGCTATTGATATTATAAACTGCCGCTCCTTTCTCGTGATTTCCGGCGTTCAGCCTTGCACTGCGCGTCCGGTTCCGGTTAGGTCGGAGGGCAACGGTTCGCGGACTTTAGACCCATGAAACATCTGACCACCGTCCTGTTGGCCAGCCTAGGTTTACTCGGCACCGCCTTTGGCAGCCCTGGTGAAGACCTGCTGGTTTCGAAGCTGCCCGGCTCATACAGAAAAATGGACAAGGTGCCGCAAGCACCCTTGGTCGACGCGACGACGCGTGCGGTGACCGCAGAGCGGGGATTGGCCCCGCAGATAACGGCCGCGGCCGTCCGGCGGGCGGAAGATTGCAGCGCCGTTGACGCCGTCATCCGCGCTTCGCTCCGCGACCTCGCGCCCAACCCGACCTCGCTCGAAGTCTATGCCATTGTGCAGGCGGCGATTGCCAACTCTTCGAGCTCCGATGCCGCCGTCACGGATGCGCAGGGAGATCGAGTGGCGAGCCGTAACTGCACGGAAGGCATCGTGACGACGGCCGCGGCGGAATACCCGCAGTATGCGTCCGTGTTCAACGATAGCGGTAAACAATTCGCCGGAAAGGAGTACGCCGGCAAGGTCGGTCCGGCCCCCGGAACCGAACCGGGCATCGGCGCTGCGCCGGGCGTCGGGCCCTTAGGGTTTTCGAGCACCGCCATCCTGCCCAATCCGGCGGGCGGCATCGTGCGCCCGACCAGTCCCGCTTTTTAAGCCGAGCCGCTGCTCCCGTTGAGGAGCTGCAGGCGATTCTTGGGAATGGAAGTCCTTCAAACCTTGGCGGTTGCGCTCGGCTTGGCGGCGTTATCCGGCTACAGCTTTTACCTTACCGTTTTCGTCACGGGGCTCGCCATCCGCTTCGAGTGGATCCAGCTGGCGCCCCAGTATGATTCGCTGGCCGCCCTGGGCTCCACCACGGTGCTGGTTGTGTCGGGGGTTCTTGTCTTCCTTGAATTTTTTGTCGACAAGGTCCCTTGGGTGGATTCGATCTGGGACGCCGTCCACACCATCATCCGCCCGTTCGGCGGTGCTTTTCTCGCCGTTGAAACGTTGGGCCATCCCAACCCCGTTTTCGATGTGCTCTTCGGGATCTTTGCCGGATCATTGACGTTCGCCGCTCACAGCGTCAAGGCGGCGACGCGGCTGGGGATCAACCAGTTGCCTGAACCTTTCTCCAATGTCGGTGTCAGCCTGGCCGAAGAAGCGATGGTTGTCGCCGCGCTGGCTTTGCTTTGGGCGAGCCCGATCGCTGCCCTGATCGCGTTAACCGTGGCGTTCTCGATCGCCATCTATTTCCTGCCCAAAGTCTGGCGTATGATCCGGACCCGCATCTGGTTTATCTCCCAGAAATTAAATCAGCCGCCCACCCGCCCGCCGCGTGAGGAATTCCCCCGGCGGTTGCCGTCGCGGTTCAACCGGATCTTTCGACGTCTGAACGGCGGCAACCGGACGATCTCCTGGGCAGCGCTTTGCGTCTCGGGCAAGGGCAGACAGATTGGCCGCGACCGATTCGGTTACCTGGTGGCAACGGAAGAAGATCGCGCCAAAGTGTTTTTCTTGACGCGCAGCTGGCTTCGCGGGACCGCCAGGATGTTCGAGATCGAGGATTTTGAGGTCTCGCTCGAACCCCGGTTTCTTTGCGATGAGCTGCAGCTTTGCGGCACCGGCAAACATCAACGATACACGTTCAAGTTTGACCGGGGCCGTTCGAGCCTGGCGGCCCGCGTCGCTGCGGACCTGGAACAACGCGCCAAGCGCGCCAAGGCTGCTTCCGTGCCGGTCCTGTCGCCGGCCCCGTCCGATCCCGAAGCGCGGGCGGTCGAAGGCAACCCGGCACGCGCGATGGAAAGCAAGGAGCACGTGCCGCATGGCCCGTAAGCATAACCGGCGGGCGGCTTTTTTTTTCAGCGCACCTGCCGCCACCCGAACGCGACGCACGCGCTTAGCGCCGCCAGGATCAACCACACTTCGAACCCCGGCTTTTCACCAACCAGAACGGTTAGCGTTCCGGCGGGTCCTTCGTTACCCTCCTCCAATCGGCTGTCTCTAACTTTCCGGACCGGCGATGTTTACCGGTTGGCCCTCCACGCCGGTCTGGCCCGAAGCGGCCGGGCGGGCCTCCGGCAGCGGCTGCCGGAACTGGCCAAAGCCCAGCGGAGTCGACGTCCGGTGGGCCGGAAGGTAGTGGCGAATGATCGGCGCCTGATCACCGGCATGCAGTGCGAGCAGGCGTTCCGCGAGTTCGACTTCGGCTTTGGTGGTGCGGCCATGCTGCCGCACGTGCTCTGCCCAGGAACTGACCATCATCTCCGTCCGGAAGGTGCCGGGATGTTCCAGGTTCTCCTCGATCCGGTAGAGAAATGCGCCATTACGCAACTGGACCAGCCGAAACGCTTCGGCCAACGTAAGAAATTCCTCCCGGTCTTCCGGACGAATGACGAGTTCCACCACGACCGTAACGGGCCCGTCATCCGGCCTTGGCGGCCGCGGAAAATCGTGGGCGGCTCCTAACGGCCGCGATTCAAGCTCAAGGGCATACGCGAAGTTGATCGAGAGCGGGATGGCCAACGCCAGACTGGCCGCCAAAAGCAGCGCGCCCCACAGCAACGTCGGATTCAGCCCCAGCGAGGTAGCCGCCTGGCCCCAGAGAATGCCGCCGAGCGCCACCCCGCCTTGCGAAACCATCATGTGCACCGCGTTGATCCGGCCCCGGGCCCAATCAGGCATCGCCCGCTGGCCGGCAATCCAGAGTTCGGAGGCGGACACGGTCCAACTGAGACCCGCCAGGGCCGTCACCGGCAGAAACAGCCAAAGGTTCGGGACCACGGCCATCAGCACCAGCACCGTCACCAGCACAACCCCGGCCAGGATCGTCAGCAGGTTCGGCGTAGCTTTGGCCCGCGCGTAAGGTAGTACCACGGTCGCAGCCAGGAGCGATCCGATCCCCATACCGGTGAAGACCAGCCCAAGGTGGCTGCCTTCCAGCCGCAAATGCTGCAAGGCCACGACCGGAACCAGGGCGGGAACCGCCGCAATGAACAGGCCGAACAAAAAGTCCCGTGCCAGGATTACCTGTATGCCGCTCGTGTAGCGCACGTAGCGGGCCGTGCTGGCAAACGACTCCAGCAGATTTTCCAGATACGGCCCTCGCCGCTGCCGGTAGGAGTACGTCCGCGAAATCACCCGGGCCGCGCCGAGAAAGGCAAGGGCATTAACTGAAAAGAGCACCGACGGACCGACCATCGGCAGCAGGACGCCTCCCAACGCCGGGCCCACGATGCTGGCCAGATTCATTTGCACCCCGCCGAGGGTGATCGCGGACGCGAGTTCTTCTCTTCGGGCGATCTCGGGAATGACGGATGCCCAGACCGGGGCATTGAACGCGAAGCCGATCCCGAGGAGAAAAACGGTTGCGAGGATGATGTAAGGGTGAACCAGGTGCATCCAGCTGCAAACCGCAAGCAGCCCTGCCGCAGCCGCCAACCAGAGGTAAACCGCGACAAAAAGTTTACGTCGATCGGTCAGGTCGGCAATCGCCCCGGCCGGCAGGGTAAAAAGGAAAAACGGAAGCGACGCGGCGGTTGCCATCAGCGACAACAACAAGGGTGACGCACCCAACGAGTTCATCAGCCACGTCGCAGCCGTGTCGTGAGCGGATATGCAGACGCCGGAAACCACGCTGGCCACCCACAGCCCGGCGAACACCCGGTTTTCAAGAGCCAGCCAGACGGAGGTGTTGAGTTTCTTCTGAATGGTAGCCACGCGCAGGCATCAAGATGACCTTTATCCCACACCTTTCAACGGCCGAGTCCGCGGGCACCCCTTGTGGCTGCACCCGCGTTCGGGGACCGTCGTAACTCACATTCGCTCACGGCCGTGAGGGCGGGTCAGGTCCAGCGCCGGGCCGATGGGAACGATACGCGTCGGATTGATGTCGTCGTGCGTGATGTAGTAGTGGCGCTTGATGTGATCGAGATTAACGGTCTCGGCGATCCCGGGCTGCTGGTAGAGGTCAAGGAGATAGCCTTGCAGGTTCGGGCAATCGAGGATGCGCCGCACGTTGCATTTGAAATGGCCGTGATAGACCGAATCGAACCGGATCAGCGTGCAGAACAGGCGCCAGTCCGCCTCGACGATTCGCGCTCCGAAGAGATAACGACGCGTCGCCAGGCGCGCTTCCAACCGGTCGAGCGCCGCAAACAGTGCGCGGCAGGCCTTTTCGTAAGGTTTCTGACCGGTGGCAAAACCCGCTTTGTAGACCCCGTTGTTCACGTTGTCATAGATGAAGGCGGCAAGCTCGGCGTGTTCGGCTTCGATGTCCTTCGGAAAGAGGTCAACCTCGCTTCGACCTACCGCTGCGAACGCATCGTTAAACATGCGGCAGATGTCGTCCTCGGAGTTATTGACGATCCGGCGCATTTGTTTATCCCAGAGCACCGGCACCGTGACGCGCCCGGCAAAGTAAGGATCGGAGGCCGTGTAGGCTTCGCTGAGGAAGGCAAAACCGTTGACCGGATCGGTGCTGTAGCCCGGTCCGTCGCGAAAGGCCCAGCCGCGCCCATCACGAACCGGGTCGACGACCGTCAGGCCGACGGCCTGCTCCAGGCCTTTCAGGTTGCGCACGATCAGGGTGCGGCTCGCCCAGGGGCAGGCCAGCGAGATGTAAAGGTGATAACGGCCGGCAACGGCTGGGTACGGCGTCGAACCGTCCGCCGAGATCCATTCGCGAAAAGCGTCTTCCTGCCGCTCGAATTCGCCTTCGGTGGATTGCTCCTCGGGGAACTGTGGTTTGGGGGCCATGGCGTCAACCAAGCTAACAGCAGTCCGGGGGGAGGATCAAGCGGCCGTCCCGGTGCTGATCCGATAGCCGTGCGCATCCGGCGCGAACCCCGGCGCCGACTTCTCACGTGTTCTTTTTTCCCAATGTCATTAAGGTTGGGCGCAAGCATGCACGTGTTGCGCCTCCCTGGCCTCGATCTCGATCTGCGCAAAGAGTTACGGCTGACGCGTACCGCGCCGGCAATTGAATCCGGTCTCCGCGGCGCCGTTGCGATGGCGGTCCCGATCGCGGTTGGACTGGCTGCCGGAGCGCCGGCCCTGGGAAGCGTTGCCGCCCTCGGGTGCTGGTTTACCCTGCTGGCTGACATCGGAGGCACCTACAGCCAGAAGGCCAGGTCGATGTGGGCGGGAAATCTCGCCGTATCCACGGCGATTCTGATGGGCGGATTGGCCGCCCGCATTCCCGTGGTCACCTGGCTGGTAACCTTCGCCTGGGTCCTGGCGGGCGGTCTGGGCTCGCTTTTCGGACCCACGGCGGCTCAGATCAGCCTGCTCGCTTCGGTGATGTTCTTGATCTCGAGCGGCGTGATCGGGCCGGTAAACTCCTGGTTCCAAGCCGGGTTGTGCCTGGCGGGCGGCGCCTGGGCGACGCTGTTGTCCCTGGGCGTATGGTCGATCCATCCCAATCGCCCCGTACGGGAAGCGGTGAGCCGATTGTACATTACCCTTTCCACCCTTCTGCAGGACGGCGCCGCGGCGGTGGAACCGGCCGTTGATGAAACGCCCTGGCGCAGCCAGTCCCTTGGCGAATTTACCCAGCAGCTTGAGACGGCCCGCCAAGTGTGGGCGGCAGTGCGCACCAAGCGCAACGGACTGAGCGAGTCCGAACGACAACTCCTCATCGCGCAGGAGAATGCGCAGCAAAGCGTCCGCTCCGTGGTCGCTTATATCGAAACCCTCGGGGTGATAGCGCGGGACCTCCCTGACCTGCGGGCCACACTCCTCCAACTCACCACCGCATTTGCTACGACGGCGGGGGAACTGGCTGCATCCATCCTGAAACGGCAACGCCCCGCGGCGCCTGTCACGATGGAAGCGGCCCTGGCAAATCTTAATGACGTCTTCAACGAACGCCGCACCGCAACGGTCATGGAGCGGGATGAGTACCGCACGCTGGCAAGCTTCGCGAAATTTATGCGGCATGCGTCGTTGTTGGCCGGCCAATTCCGGCGGCTCGCCGAAGTCCTGGGCCGGCCCGAACGGATCCGGTTGGACACGGCGACGATGTTCCCGGGTGCGAGTGTCCCGCTCACCCGGCGTACGAATGCCGGGCAGATCCTGCGGGCCAATCTGACTCTGCGATCGGTTCCCTTCCGGCATGCCCTCCGGGTTGCGTTCCTGACTGTGGCCACGCAGGCGGCAGGGTCTCTGCTTGGCTGGCAACGTTCCTACTGGATACCGATCACGGTGCTGATCATTATGAAAGCCGATTACGGCGGCACGATCTCGCGTGCGATCCAACGGACGATTGGTACGACGCTCGGCGGCCTGATTGCGGCGATCCTTGCCGTCGGGGTGCAAAGCGTCGCACTCCAGGGTGTTCTCATCGCGATCCTGGCATTTGTCGCCTTCACGGTCAGGCCTCTGAACTACGCTATCTTTACGATCGCATTGACGCCGCTCTTCATGGTGATGGCAAACCTCCTTGACGAAGGGGACTGGCGCGTCAGCCTTTTGCGAATCGGCTACACGGTGCTCGGCGGGATGATCTGCCTGGCAGGCGGTTACATCTTACTGCCCGACTGGGAACGAACCCGGCTTCCGGCGCAAGTCGCCAAAACTATCCGCGCGAACCTGACCTATTTTCAGAAGGTAATGGGCCTCTACATCTCCCGATCCGGCGCCTCGGCCGAGATCGACCAGGTGCATCGGGCCGCGGAGGTAGAAGACGCCAACGCTTCGGCAGCCGCGCAACGCTTGCTTGCCGAACCCCGCCACCAACGGGGCGACGCGGAGTCCTGGATAACCCTGGTCGTTTACCTCCGGGGACTCACCAACTCCACGACCACCCTCGCCGAACATGCACGGGAAATCAGCGACGGTAGCGCGCTCCCGGGCTTGAGCGAACTCACCGCCGCGATCGCCGGCGCCCTGGAAGATCTGGCGCAGACCATCGAGAATAAACAAAAGTGCTCGACTTTATTCCAACTCGACAAGGAGTTCGCGCGCCTGCGGGCCGAGGTCGAGCGGCTGCACCTTGCCCGGTTACAGGAGCGCTCGGCTGACGCGGACACGGTCACGCCCACGGTCAGCGCCGTGCGCGAAAATACGTTCCTGTCCATCGAACTGGATCAGATCATCACCAAGGTAAATGTCCTCCGGGATGCCACGGAACGGGTAGCGGGTAGCGGGTAGCGGGTAACGGGTAACGGGTAACGGGTGTCGGGTTAATCTAAGTTTCGGAGCATCGAAGTGCCTCGCCGGCCCGATAGATTCGCAAGGAGTCCGAAGCGGGAGAGTGGGGAGGGTGAATATGATCTCGAAAACATATGTACCCCTCATCATAATGCAATGATTGGCGTGGGACGTTGAGTTACATGATGACTTTGTGCCGGAATACGACGAACTGCCCGAGGAAGTTCAGGACGAGTTGCTGGCCCTCATCGAAGTCCTCGGACGCATCGGCCCGCAGTTGGGGCGGCCCCGCGTCGATACGCTCAATGGCTCGCGTCACGCCAACATGAAGGAATTACGCTTTGACGCCGCGGGTGGGGTTTGGCGCTCTGCCTTTGCCTTTGACCCCAATCGGCAGGCCATCGTTTTGTGCGGCGGCGACAAATCCGGCGGCAGCGAACGGCGCTTTTACCGTCGGCTGATCGCCAAGGCCGACGCGCGCTTCGAGGCGCACGTCGCCCGGGCCGGATCGCAAAAGAAAAAAAGGAAATAGCCAACCATGAAGAATTTGGATCGCATCAGGAAGGAAATGAGTCCCGTGCGACGCCGGAAAATAGAGGCCCGCTCGGCCGAGATCCTGGCTGAGGAAATGACTCGCCAGCAACTGCGGCGCGCGCGCAAGCTCACCCAGGTCCGTATGGCCAAGAAGCTCGGCATGACCCAGGACGGCGTGTCCCGCCTCGAGAAGCGCACGGATGTCCTGCTTTCCACGTTGCGCGGGTACGTCGAGGCCCTCGGCGGCAAGCTCTCGCTGGTGGCGGAATTTCCCGACCGTGGTCCGGTCATCCTGTCCGGTATTGCCGAGGATGAATCCGCTCCCAAAACCAGCAGCCGGAAGCGCACGCCTGCCCACGCGCAGGGCGGCACGGGAGCATGTAGAGCATGAACAAGCAAGGGGCTGGCTGGCGTTCAGGCCCGTCTTAAACACCACAAAGCTGCAAGCAGCGAACTAAGATGAGATCCCTCACCAGGGCTCATCCCTGCGGCGCTGCTCCTCTTGCCGACGCCGATCCCCTTCCCGACACCCGACGCTCGACACCCGGCCCTCACACAATCACCAGGTCGACGCCCGGCAACTCACGCATCAGCTCGTCATGCAGCGCCGGCCTGAACGACCAGCGGCGCCGGCCCGACCGGCCCAGAACGACGTGAGTGATCCCATACTCCCGGGCGAAGGAAATCAATGCCGCCGCCACGTTTTCGTGCTTGAGCAGGATCACCAAACCGCCCATCGTTTGCGCCATTTCCAGGGTGTCAGATGCCCGGCGCTGAAGCTCCGCGTCGATGTTGGTAGCCGATTCTTTAGGCGTCCGGACGTAAACTGCGTACCACTGGGCATTCAGCTGCGTCGCCAATCGAGCCGTCTTCCGCAACAAACGCCCGGGGTCCGGCCCGCGGCTGCTCACCGCGACCATCACCTGGCCGAGCGCGCTGACCTCATGATCCTGTTCGGATCCAAGCCGCTGCTTGCGGTCCAGCAGGTTGGCCGTCTCGCTCAGAGTCATCTCGCGCAGACGGGTCAGGTTACGCGTGGTGAAAAAGTTCGCGAGCGCCGCCTGGACCCGTTCCGGAGGGTAGATCTTTCCGGCTTGCAGCCGCTCCTGCAGATCTTCAGCCGGCAGATCGATGTTCACGATCTGATCGGCCTTCGCAATGATCTCGTCCGGCACCCGCTCCTTGACTCGCACGCCGGTAGCTTCCTCGACGATGTTATAGAGCGACTCGAAGTGCTGCACGTTTACCGTGGTGATCACGTTGATGCCGGCCCGGAGCAGGTCTTCGACGTCCTCGTATCTCTTCCGATTCCGGCTTTGCGGCGCGTTGGTGTGAGCCAGCTCGTCGACCAGCGCAATGGTCGGCTTTCGCGCCAGCACCGCGTCGACATCCATCTCGCGTAACTCGAGCCCGTGATACTGGGCTACCAATGGCGGCACGATCTCGAGGTCTCCGATTTGGGCGGCCGTTTCGGGCCGGTCGTGCGGTTCCACGTAGCCGATTACCACGTCGACCCCTTGCCGCTTCAGGCGGTTGCCCTCCACGAGCATCTGGTAGGTCTTGCCTACCCCGGCACACGCCCCCAGGTAGATCTTCAGCTTGCCCTGTTGCTGCCGGCGAATAATGGAAAGGAAATCATCCGCCGTGGGCCGGATTTGCACGTTATCAGCGGTGGCCATGGTACAGGTGTCGGGTGGAGTTCGGAGTTCGGAGCTCGGCGTTCGGAGTTCGGCGTTCGGAGTTCGGCGCGGCATGCTGGGGGGTGGGTGCGAGTGTCAACGTTAGAGTTGCCGCCAGGTCCCCCTAATCTGTGTAATCCGTGGATGTTTCCTCTTTTCTGCGTTCTTCTGCGTGTTCTGCGGATGATTCTGTCTTCCCGCCGTGGTCGCCGTGGTTCGCCGTGTGAACTCTGTCGTTGTGCCCGCCCGATCGCTGTGCCCGCCGCGTGACCTTAATCTGCGTCAATCTGCGTGTTCTGCGGGTATTCAATTTAATCCGTGGACATTCACCTCGCAGCGCCATCCAAAGCCAGGTTCAGTCGCAGGACGTTCACGCCGGGCTGTCCACCGATGAACCCAAACAGGGGCCGGTCGGTGGCCTGCTCGATCGCCGCCTTTACCGCATCGGGCGAAAGGTGCCGTTCTCGCGCGACGCGGGGCGCCTGTAACCGGGCGTTTTCGGGGCTGATGTGCGGGTCCAGACCGCTCGCCGAAGCCGTGACCGCGTCAGCCGGAACGAGGACGTCATCAGCAAGGCCGTTTTCCCGGCGGTAAGCGGCCACGTTTTGCTTCACGGTATCAATCAGTTTCTGCGAAGTCGGCCCGAGGTTGGACCCTCCCGAACTGGTCGGGTCATAGCCGGTGCCGGCATCCGAAGGCCGCGGATGGAAGTACCGCGCCCCGCTGAAGCCTTGTGCGATCAGATCGGAGCCGACGACGGTGCCATCTGCAGATTCCGCCAGACTGCCGTTCGCGTGATACGGCAGGAGGATCTGGCCCAGCCCCCAAATCAGCACCGGATAAAAGCCGCTGCACAAAAGCGCAAACACCACGGTGGCCACGATGGAAATGCGGAGTTCACGAAGGAAAGTACTCATAGATAAAACGTTTCTGTCTTAGGTTAGGCAAGGTGCAGGGCGGTGATGATGACGTCGATCGCTTTGATGCCCACGAACGGCAGCAGAATCCCGCCCAGGCCGTAGATGAGCAGATTGCGCGTGAGGATGCTGGCCGCGCCGAGGGGGCGGAACCTCACCCCGCGCAGCGCCAGCGGGATCAGCGCGACGATGATGACGGCATTAAAAATGACTGCGCTCAGGATGGCGCTGTCCGGCGAATGCAGCCGCATGATGTTGAGCGGCGCGATCTGCGGGAAGGTGCCTACCACCATGGCCGGGATGATCGCGAAATATTTGGCCACATCGTTGGCGATGGAAAAGGTTGTCAGCGCGCCCCGGGTAATCAGGAGCTGTTTGCCGATCTCCACGACTTCGATGAGCTTGGTCGGGTTGGAGTCCAGGTCGACCATGTTGCCGGCTTCTTTGGCCGCCTGGGTGCCGGTGTTCATCGCCACGCCCACGTCGGCCTGGGCCAGCGCCGGAGCATCGTTCGTGCCGTCGCCCGTCATTGCCACCAGGTGCCCGTTCTGTTGCTCCTTGCGGATCAGCGCCAGTTTGTCTTCCGGTTTGGCCTCGGCCAGAAAATCATCCACGCCGGCTTCCCGGGCGATGGCGGCCGCGGTCAACCGGTTGTCGCCCGTGATCATGATGGTGCGGATGCCCATGGCCCGGAACCGCTCGAAACGGTCGGCCAGGCCGCCTTTCACGACGTCTTTAAGCAGAATCGTGCCGAGGACTTCGGCGTTGGCTGCCACGACCAGGGGCGTGCCGCCCGCACTGGCGATCTGCGCCACCGTTTCCTCCACGGGTCCGGGCAGCTTTCCACCCGTGAATTTGCGGATCGCGTCCGCGGAACCTTTCCGGTACGATAACCCGTTCAGGTCGACGCCGCTCATGCGGGTTTGAGCCGTGAAGGGCACGAAATGAGCCTCGCCCATTTCGTGGAGCTCGCGGCCGCGGATGCCGAACTGCTTGGCCAGGACCACCACGCTGCGGCCTTCCGGCGTTTCGTCGGCCAGGGAAGCCAATTGCGCCGCTTCGGCCAGCCGCTGCCGGTCCACGCCCGGCGCCGGCCGGAACTCGGTCGCCTGCCGGTTGCCCAGGGTGATGGTGCCGGTCTTGTCGAGCAGCAGGACGTCCACATCCCCGGCCGCCTCCACCGACCGGCCGCTCATGGCCAGCACGTTTTTCTGCACGAGCCGGTCAATCCCCGCGATGCCGATCGCGCTTAACAGCCCACCGATGGTGGTCGGAATCAGGCACACCAAAAGGGCAACCAGCACGGGAATGGAAAACTCGACGCCCGAATAAATCCCGTACGCTTTCAGCGAAATCATCGCGATCAGGAAGATGATCGTCAGGCCCGAGAGCAGGATCGTGAGCGCGATCTCGTTCGGTGTCTTTTGGCGCTGGGCGCCCTCGACCAGGCCGATCATCCGGTCAAGAAAGGTTTCGCCGGGGTTCGACGTGATCCGGATGGTCAGTTGATCGGACAGAACCTTGGTGCCGCCCGTCACGGCGCTGCGATCGCCCCCGGACTCGCGGATCACCGGCGCGGACTCGCCCGTGATGGCCGACTCGTCCACCGTGGCCGCGCCCTCGATGACTTCGCCGTCACCCGGAATGATCTCGCCGGCGTTCACGAGGACGACGTCGCCTTTGCGCAGTTGTTCCGCGCCCACCTTCTCGAGACGATCGCCGTCCAGCAGACGGTTGGCGTAAGTCTGGGTCCGCGTGGCGCGCAGTGCCTTGGCCTGCGCCTTGCCCCGACCCTCGGCCATGGCTTCCGCGAAGTTGGCAAACAAAACGGTGAACCAGAGCCAGAGCGCGATCTGCAGGAAGAAACCGAACGCGTGCCCATGCCCGAAGAACAGCAGCACCGTCGTGATGGCCGCGCCGACTTCGGTCACGAACATCACCGGATTCCGGGCCAGGGTGGCCGGGTTCAGCTTCTTGAACGACTCGCCGGTGGCCGGGACGATGATGGCCGGGTCGAAAATGGAATGAGTTTTGGCTGCCATAAAAGCAATCGAAGCAATCGAACAATCGGATAAAAGGAGAACTCAGGGTGCGAGGCGCGGCTAAAAGAGCTTGCCGCTGTGCATGAGGAAATGCTCAAGGATCGGGCCCAGCGACAGCGCCGGGAAAAACGTCAGGGCGCCGACCAGGACGATGGTCCCGATGACCAGGACCACGAATAACGGTCCGGTTACCGGGAAGGTGCCCGCACCGGCCGGGATGAGCCTTTTACGGCCGAGCGAGCCGGCGAGAGCCAGCACCGGGAGGATCATGCCGAAGCGGCCGATCAACGTGGCCAACGCGAGCGTGATATCGTAGTGCGGGTCGCCGTTGGCCGGCGCGGCGGTCAGGCCCGCGAAGGCGCTGCCGTTATTGCCGGTACACGAGCTATACGCGTAGAGGATCTCGCTGAGGCCGTGCGGCCCGTTGTTGTTCAGGCCGGCCTGTCCCCACGACGCCACGCAGGCGTACGCCGAGAAGCCCAGGATCGAGAACGCCATCAACAGGATGGCAAACGTCGCCATCTTGACATCGTAAGCCTCAATCTTTTTGCCGAGGTACTCCGGCGTCCGGCCGACCATCAACCCGGCGATAAACACCGCCAGCACGACGAACACGAGCATGTCATAGAGGCCCGCCCCCACCCCGCCGAAGATCAATTCGCCCAATTGGATGTTGACCAGCGGCACCAGGCCGCCCAGGGGCGTGAAGGAGTCGTGCATCGCATTAACCGCCCCGCAGGAAGCATCGGTGGTTATCGTCGCGAACAGGGCCGAATCAAAAATGCCGAAACGCACCTCCTTGCCTTCCATGTTGCCGCCGGCCGGATTGACGCCAAGCCCGGTCAGCAGCGGGTTACCGGCCGCTTCCGCCTGCCAGCAGACAAGCACCCCGGCCAGAAACATCACGGTCATGGCCGCCCATACCGTCCAACCGTGCCGCTGATTCCTGGTGGCCCGGCCCAGGTAGTAAGTCAGCGCGCTCGGGATCGCAAAGATCGAGAGCATCTGCACGAAATTGGAGAGCGGGTTCGGGTTTTCGAACGGATGCGCCGCGTTGGCGTTGGTGTAACCGCCGCCGTTGGTGCCGAGCATCTTGATGGCCACCTGCGAGGCCATCGGCCCCTCCACGATCGTTTGCGAGTCGACCGTCTGCTCTTCCATCACCGGGTTACCCTGCGCATCCTTCACCGGGTTGCCGGCGTCATCCTTCTTCTGGACCTGGACCTTTTGCGGCTCAACCACCTTGACCGTATCGTAAGGCTTGAAGTTTTGAATCATGCCCTGCGAAATCAGAAACAGGGCGTACACGACGCAAATCGGGATGAGCAGGTAGTAATGGATGCGCACCATATCAACCCAGAAATTGCCCACGGTCGCGGCCGTATGGCGGGCGATGCCGCGCACGATCGCCGCCGCCACCGCAATGCCGACCGCCGCGGAAAGAAAGTTGTGCAGCGCCAGCGCCAGCATCTGGGAAAGGTAGCTCATGGTCGATTCGCCCGAATAGCTCTGCCAGTTGGTGTTAGTCGTGAAGCTGGCTGCCGTGTTGAAGGCGAGGTGATCGGCCACGGCCGGCAGCTTTTGCGGGTTGAGCGGCAGCACCGCCTGCAGCCGCAGCAGGGCGTAAGTGAACAGCATCGTCACGACGCTGAACATCAGGATGGAGAAGGCGTAACTGAGCCAGCCCTGTTCTTCCTCAGGCCGGATACCGAAAATACGGTAGGTCAGCCGCTCCAACGGACGGACCGCCGGGTCCAGGAAGGTCTTGCCGTTCGGGTCCAGAACCGCCGTCACCCACAGGCCGAGTGGCTTGGTGATGGCCCAGAGGACTGCGGTAAAAAGGATCAATTCCAACCAGCCTTGTGCATTATTCATAGGTATATGCCGTTTCCGCGCAGGCGCAGTCAGAACTTTTCCGGCCGGATGATCGTGGCCAGGAGGTAGATGATAAGCAGGATGGAAATAAAACCGACGATGAAGTTTTCCATAAAACTATGCAAGTTGGCTAGACCTTGGCGCAGCCCCAGACAAAGAGGGCGAGCAGCACAAAGGAGATAATGGTTAGAAGGGTGTAGATGAGGTCAGGCATAATCTGATTTGGTTGGGCGATCACCGGCTTTACGCGATTGTTCAGGTTCGTTGCGCCTGGCTGCTTCCATGCCGTGCCGGGCTTTGCCAGGGAGGAACCGCCGCCGCCCCTCCGGGGTAAAACCCGGAGTGACCAACTTGCAAATCGGTGTGGCCGGCAATGGACTCATAGACAACGGTCAGTCGCCGAGATTGAGGGGCTCCTCGGTCGCACCGAAGACGTTGAGCTCGAAGAGGCGCCGCATGTTCTGCTGGGCAGCTTCGTGATCGTGCCTGACCCGGATCGCGCGGCCGTAATATTTGCGGGCGTTGCGGTAGTCGCCGCCCAATTCCGCCAACACCCCCAGCAGGTTAAGCGCGTCGGCCGAGCGCGGCTCAAACTCCAGCGCGCGTTGCAGGTGCTTTTCGGCCAGGGTGAAATTTTGCAGGTTGACCTGCCGCTTGGCCGCGCGGAGGTGCGTTGCGAAGTCCTCACGCTCCGTGCGCTCCCGGTAGTCCGCGCGGTGGCGTTCCACCACCTCGGCTACCAACCGGCGCAGGTCGTCCGGCCGCAGCGGTTTCTCGAGGAAATCGATCGCGCCGAGCTTCATGGCGCGCACGGCATCGGGCACGCTCCCATAAGCGGTCACGATGATAACGGGCGTGGCCATGCCTTCCTCCCGCATTTGCTCAAGGACGGTCAGGCCGTCCATACCCGGCATGCGCAGGTCAAGGATGGCCAGGTCGAATAACTCGCCCAACAGCGCCTCGCATGCCGCCGCCCCGCTGGGGGCTTCCGATACTTCGTACCCTTCCAGTTCCAGCGCCATCCGGAAGTTGAGCCGCGCGTTCGGCTCGTCATCAATGATCAGAATGCGTTTCATCAGAGTTAAGCTGCCTGGGGCAGTTCAAAGGAGAATTCCGTGCCTTGGTGCGGGGCGCTGCGTACGGTGATCGAGCCGCCGTGGGCCGTGACGATCTCCTTGGCAATCGCCAGGCCCAACCCCACCCCGTTCTGCTCGTCGCCGGGCACCCGGAAAAAGCGTTCGAAGATGCGCGGCTGGTACTCCACCGGGATACCCGCTCCCTGGTCGATCACCGCAAAACGCACCCGATGGTCGACCGGCTCGGCTTTTAGCGTTATGACGTCCCCGGGCCGGGAATGCTTGACGGCATTGGAAATAAGGTTGCTGAAGACGTGCCGGATCTGGCGCGCGTCGACTGCCAATGCCGGGATTTCGGGCGCCACCTGGGCCACCAATCGCTGCCCGCGCGCGCTCACCAGAGGCTCGGATTCTTCAACCGCCGCATTGACCAGGGCTTGGGCTTCAATGCGCTCCAGGTAGGAGCGCGCCTGGCCCGCCTCGAGCCGGGTGAGGTCGAGCAGGTCGTTGATCATGCGCAACAGGCGTTCCGCGTCTTCGCGGGCTGCCAGAACCAATTCGAGCTGCTTCGAGTTTAACGGCCCGATGCGTTCCTCCAATAGCAGGTGTAAACCCATCCGCACACTCGTCAGCGGGGTCTTGAGTTCATGGCTGACGGTTGAAACCAGGTTGGTTTTGACCTGGTCGAGTAACCGAAAGCGGGTGACGTCCTGGAGCAGCAGCGCGGCACCGAAAATGTGGCCGGCTTCGTCACGCATCCCGATAACGCGCGGCAGAAAGAAGATTTCCTGATCGTCCAGGCGCAGGGGAATCGCTTTTTCAAAACTCTTGGGCAGGTAATCCGGGCCGCCTTTCAGCACCGCGTCCAATTCGGCACTCAGCTCCTCGGGCAACGCCGGTTTGGCGCCCACCTTGGCTGCAAACCGGTGGGCGGCAGGATTCAGAAAGGTAACGGTGCCCTCGTCCGACAGCGTCAGGATGGGGTCCGGAAAGGCCGAGAAGGCGATCTCGGTCATCTGCCGCGCCTTGAGGATCTCGTCGGTCGTTACCTGCCGGTAGACGCGAAGTTTGCCGGTCAGCCGGTTGAAAGCCGTCGCCAACTCCCCGAGTTCGTCATTGGATTGCACGGGCACGACCTGGTCGAGGTTGCCTTCGCCAAGTTCACGAGTGACCACCGTCAGATTGCGGACCGGACGCAGGATGATGGCCTGAAGCCGCCAGGCCAACAGCAGCGAGATGATGATCCCGGCGCCCACCGTCAGGAACATGTAACGCGTCGATTCGTAGCTTTTGCTGCGCGCTTCCCGGGAAGCGTGCACCATGTTGTCCTGGTTAATGCGGATGATTTCCTGGACGGTGTCGCGGATCTGGTTCGTTAAGGCCAGCAGGCTTCCGAAGTACAGGCGGCTGCGACCGGCCTCGTCCGGCGTGGAAAAGAAACGCTGCCCTTCACTGAGATAACGCCCGTACAAATCACGGGTGCGGTCCGCGAGTTCGCGTTCGCCGGGCAGCGTGATGTTGTTCATCTCGCGCTTGAGTCCATCCTCAAAGACCGATTTACCCTGCACGAAGACCTCATCGCGATGGGCGTTCTCGCCGACCAGGGTGAAAACCACCGCCGAATCCATCCGGGCGAGCCCTTCTTTCATGCCCTCGCCGGCCAGCACGCTCCGGTAGTTCTCTTTGAGGATGACGTCGATCTTGCCGCCCAGTTCCTTGAACAGGGAGATGGCGTAAAAACCCATCACCGCGAACAGGCACAAGATCGGCAGGATGCCGAGCAGGAATTGGCGCCGCATGGACGTGCGCTTTGTCATCGGCATCGACAGGAAGGCAAATCCCGTGCCAGGAATTCACACCGGCTTATCGGGCGCTCATTTATAGAGGGAGTTACGCAATGCCGGATCAAGCCGCCGCTTCCGTCAACTCGCAATTTACGAGTTCCTGGAATAAGAAACTCGCGTTTTACGAGAGCGATGCCGCCCGCCAAACCGGGAAGCCGCAGGAAATCAGCAGCAGCGCTGGAACCGGCATGGTCCGGGTCCGCAGCATCGCTCCAGGAACCCTCGGACCCCAGGATCTCCCCATCCTTTGAAGTTCAGGGTGCGGGCAAACCTGCCTCATCCACGATCAATTTCGGAGTCCGGGGATTCCTTCCAGGTGCTTCTCCAGCCGGTCCAGTAACTCCGCCTGTTTCGGGTTGATCTTCCGGCGCGCATCCGTCAGCGAGAAAAATTCGCCCTTGTCGATTTCCGGAAATGTTTTGATCTGCCCGGACTTCGGCGGCCATTCACAGGTGAAGGTATTGCTCTTCACCTGAGATGGATCGCAGTCCCCTTCAAATGCCCACGCGTAAACCCGCTTGCCGGATTTTTGCCGGATGTCCCCCAGGTAGATGAACGGTTCGGCCGGCACGAGCGACGTTTCCTCGTTGAACTCGCGTCTGGCCGCCACGAGCTTGTCCTCCCCCGGGTCGATGAGTCCTTTCGGGATCGACCACGCCCCGAAATCCTTCTTTGCCCAAACCGGTCCACCGGGATGGACCAGAAAAACCTCAAGACCGGTTTGGGTTTTTCGGTACATCAAAAGGCCCGCGCTGACCTGCTGCATGCGGAACACCTTATCACAAAACGCGTGAGCTTCAGTGAGGGATACCCGCCAAGGTCCGTTCCTGAGCCGAAACCTCCACCGTGCCGGGAGCGCGCCGATCTTACTAACTTTTGACTTTTGTTAACATCATCCGCGGTTTACCAGGACAAAGTTAGTTACCCCTGAGATTACCGATCTCGACTTCCTCGCTTCCGTGTTACGGGCTGCAGAGACAAAATCTGGGAGCTTGTTACGGAAACCTGTTTTTGATCGGGGCTGCGCACTTGTTCTTGACGGGACCAAGCGTCCATGGAATCGGTCAGCCATGCCCCCGTTCAGCAGGCTGGATTGGCCGATTGCGGCCGCAATGTTGCAATACCCAGCGGTCACATCCAAAGGTGAGTTAGTTCAAGATCAGGGACCGGATGAGTGGGCCGTCTCCTTACAGGAAATTGTGGATGCAGGTTTCATCCATTTTGACCCGACCGATTCATGGTTGCGAATCGCGGATCTTTCGGATGCGCGCCTGGAAGAGTTTCTCAAGACGGTAAGCCAGGTTGGTCTTTCTATCCCCGCCGTCACCACGGCTCGACGGAGCGTGATTGATCCCGAGCACGGTGATGACTACCTGGCCTACAGCCATCGCGTCCTGGATACGGCCGCGCGAATCGGGGCCGGCGTGGTTTCGTTCGGCTTTTTGCAGGCGTTAACGCCGGCTCAGCAGCAGGCGCTCTGGTTTTGGACTGTCCCGGGGCCGAAGAACCCGGATGATCCTGCGGTGTGGAAACTGGCCGTCAACCGGCTCCAGGAATTGGGCCGGCACGCGGATGAGGTCGGCGTAAACATCGCCCTGGAGATGTATGAGGACACCTACCTTGGTTCGGCCGACAGCTCCGTCGCGTTCGTTCGGGATGTGAACCATCCCCGCGTCGGCCTGAATCCCGACTGGGGAAACCTCGTGCGTTTGCTTCGCCCGGTGGAGCGCTGGGAGGCGATGGCGGAGAAAACGCTGCCGTACGCCAAATACTGGCACATAAAGAACTATTTCCGGTCCGAGGATCCCGCGACGGGCAGTATCGTGACCGCTCCCGCCCCCCTGGAGTTCGGAGTCATCAATTATCGAAAGGCGGTGCGGATGGCAATCGAGGCGGGTTATAACGCGCCATTCTACGTCGAGCATTATGGCGGCGACGGCCTGAGCGTGAGTGCGACCAACCGGGAGTACCTGAGGCGAATTCTGCCGCGTTGATCGGCTGACTGCATTTTTGTCGCGAAGAAGCTGCTCCGGACCCCTTTATGAGGTTTTCGGGGCGGGTCCCGTCGCGGCGGTCACCCGGCGCCGTCGCTCGCCGACCGTCTCGGGCCGCATCGCCAGGACCAACCCGGAGGCAATCAGAAGCGCAACCGTCAGCACGATCAGGCCGACAGCCGGGTTTTTGGTTACCTGGGCAACCCAGCCGACCAGATAGGGCCCGGCAAAACCTCCCAGGTTTCCGATGGAATTAATCAGGGCGATCCCGCCGGCCGCTGCGGTGCCGGTCAGGATAGTGCTGGGCATCGTCCAAAACATCGGCTGGGCACACATCAGACCGATGGCGCTGAGAATGAGCCCGGCGAAGGAAATGTAAGGTGAATGCGACAGGGCGCTCATCGTGAAGCCGCCGGCCATCAGCAAACACGGGATCGCAAAATGCCAGCGGCGTTCACCCTGAGCGTCAGAATGCCGGCACCAGAAGACTTGAACCAGGGCAGCGATGAGGTACGGAATCGCGGTAAGAAAACCGACCGCCAGGTCGGACACGCCGAACCGCTTGATGATTTGCGGCAGCCAGAACCCGAGGCCGTACACACCCATGACCACGAGAAAGAAAATGAGGGCTAACAGGAGCACGCGCGGGTGGCTGAACGCGTCCCGCAGCGTCATGTGGCCGCAGGCGCGTTCACTCAGTGCTTTATCCGCCCGCATGATTTCAGACAGCATCCTGCGCTCGTCCGGCGAAAGCCAGGTGGCCTGCTCCGGTCGATCCGTCAGGTAACGCAGGGCGACAAACGCCAGCAAAATGGCGGGTAACCCCTCGAGGATAAAGAGCCATTGCCAGCCACGCAGGCCCGCAAGGCCGTGGAGACCGAGCAGCGAACTGGAGACCGGCGCACCGATGATGATCGACAGGGGAATGGCCAGGTAGAACAGGGCCATCACCCGCGCCCGTTCGCGGGCGGGGTACCAGTTAGTGAGGTAATAGACGATTCCCGGGAAAAAGCCCGCCTCCGCCAGGCCGAGCAGGAACCGGAACACGAGAAACGATGCCGGTCCTCGCGCCAGCGCCATGGCTGAGGAAATCACGCCCCACGTGATCATGATCCGGGCGATCCACACACGGGCGCCGAACCTGGCCAGCGCCAGATTGCTTGGTATCTCGAACAGGAAATACCCGAAAAAGAAAATGCCCGCGCCCCACCCGTAAAGGTAGGGAGTGATACCCAGGTCCTTATTCATTATCAGCGCCGCAAACCCGACGTTAACCCGGTCAAGGTAAGCGACGAAGTAGAGCAGGATCAGGAAAGGCACGAGCCGCCGGGTCACCTTGGAAAGCAACTCCGGAGGCTCCGCCAGCGAATCTTGTGAGGGGACAGAGGGACATGACATGACAGTGGGCCGGGTTGGCCGGTTTCCAACACCGTTCGGATCTCCGAAGGATTCTGATGCTATCGGGAAGATCCGTCAGATCGCCCCGCCGTGTTCGTCCTCGATATGAACACGGATGATCTCGTCGAAATTCTTTTCCGCTTGAAACCCGAGCGCAACCGATCGTGAAGCGTCGAAGTTACGCGCCCACCCCCCGACGATGCGCTCGATGACGGGATCCGGTTCGCGCCGGACAAGCTTTACCCGATCCGGGCCCGCCACGCGTCCGAGGCTCTCGATCATCTCGCCGACGGTGGCGGAAACGCCGGGCATGGTCAGAGTGCGGCGCGGGCCGACGGCCGCACCATCAATTTCGGCGGCATGAAACAGGAAATTCACCGCGGACCGCGGCGAAGCGAACCAATGCCGCACGTCCTCCGGGACCGGTAGCACGGCGGGTTCGCCCTTCAGAGGTTCTCGGATGATGTTCGAATAAAAGCCCGACGCCGCCAGGTTCGGTTTGCCCGGCCGCACGCAGATGGTCGGCAGGCGAATGCCGATACCGTCAAAAAAACCGCGCCGGGTGTAATCTGACAGGAGAAGCTCGCCGATGGCTTTCTGGGTTCCGTAGGAGGTTAACGGCGTTTCAAAAAACTCTTCACCGATCACCTCCGGAAACGGGGCGCCGAACACGGCGATGGAGCTGGTGAAAACGAGCCGGGGCGTATTACCGGCACGGCGCACCGCTTCGAACAGGTACCGCGTGCCGTCAAGATTGATTCGGTAACCCTTATCAAAGTCGGCCTCGGCTTCACCGGAAACGATCGCCGCCAGATGAAAGATAATGTCCGGCCGGCCGGCCACCAGGCTTTCCGCAGCCGGCGGGGCGGACAGGTCACAAGCCACCGTATCGACCTCAAAGGGTGCATCTGCGGGCGCCGCCGGCACGATCACGTCGGCCATCGTGACGCGCGACACCTTCCTGCCGGCGAGCGTGCCGTTTTTGGCCAGTTTTTCGACAAACTTGCGGCCGATCATGCCCGCTGCGCCGATCACGAGGACTTTCATCGCCGCCCTCCCTGAGCCATTGCCGGCGCCGGCCGGCCTTTACTGTCCAGCTTCCCGGACCCGCAAACGCCGCGGTTCGGGGCGGTGAAACATAACGTTCGAAGACCGGGACGTGAGCTTACCTTTGCAGCCGTAATCGAGGGAAACAAGATTGACATTGCCCGCATGGATGTGGAAACCTCCCGCGAAGGGTACAGCCGCCTACGGGTAGAGGTCAATGTGAAGCCCGTTTTTTCCTTGACCGTCGTGCCCTGCGTGAACCCCTCGACAAACACCGCTTCCCCCCCGGTGATTACAAAACCCGTCTAACTTAGGAACGTTGAAGACCACCATGAAAAGCCCCCTCAAAGGCGCGCTGGCTGCCGTGCTGGCAGCGACCCTGCTGCTCGGATCGCAAATTTCAAGTCGGGCAAAGGATATCGTTTACCTGACTCCGGGCCTTGACCTGCCCTTCTGGCGTTACCTGGCTGCAGGCGTCGAGAGCGTGGCCAAGAAGGAAGGCTACGGTTTTCAGACGCTCGACAGCCGCAACAACGCCCAAACCCAACTCAAGAATGCCCAGGACGCCGTTTCGCGCGGCGCCGCTGCGATCGTGATTTCGCCGACTGACAGTTCCACGGCGCCCAGCGTGCTGGCGCTCGCCCAGCGAGCTAACATCCCGGTAGTCATCGCCGACATCGGCACCAACTCGGGGGAATACGTCTCCTTCATCATCTCCGATAACCGTGAGGGGGCTTACGGGGTGGGCAAGGCGCTCGGCGCAGCCATGAAGGAAAAGGGCATGCAGGAGGGCACCTACGGCCTGGTGACGATCTCGCTGACCCGCAACAACGGCAAACTGCGTACCGAAGGCTTTCGCACGGCGATGAAAGAGGCCGGCATCAAGGAGGGGCCGCTTCAGCAGATGCAGAATTATACCGCCGACGAGACCTTCAGATTCACCCAGGACATGGTCACGGCCAACCCGAATATGAAGGGGATGTTCATCGAGACCGACCAACCGACGATCGGCGCCCTCCGGGCGCTCAAGGCGGCTCGCAGGGAGGGCACGGTCCTGGTGGCCGCGTTTGACGGCATTCCGGAGTTCGTCGACCTGATCAAGAGTGGACAGATCGTTGCCTCGGGGATGCAGCAGCCTTACCTGATGGGGGTTCGCTCCGGCGAAGCGATAACCAAGCACCTGAAAGGCGAGAGCGTCGAGAAGCAAATCGTGGTACCCATCCTCGTCGTTACGAGCAAAAATATCGACGAACTGCTTCCTACCGTCAGGCAGACCGTGTTCGCAAACGAGCTGAAATGACCTCACGGCAGGCCGCAGCGCGAGGCTTGTGTTCCTGCCGAGTCTATGAAGGCCCACCCTCCCGAGGCTGCGCCGCCGGGTAACGGCACCAGCGGGGTCGCGTCGATCCCGATCCTGGCGGCATCCGGGATTGAAAAGTCGTTCGGCCGGACCCGCGCGCTGCAAGGCGCTGATTTAAAACTCTGGGCCGGTGAGGTGCATGGTCTGCTCGGGGCGAACGGCGCCGGGAAATCGACCGTTTCCAAGGTGATCTCCGGCCAGATCCGGCGCGATGCCGGATCAATCCTGTGGAAAGGCGAACCGATCGAACTTCGAACCTCTCAGGAAGCGATCAGGCACGGCATCACGATGGTGATGCAGGAAACGTCTCTGGCACCCGACCTGACGGTGCTTGAAAACATCTTTCTTGCCGAACTCGGCCGGCCGGGGTGGTTGTCTCTCGGTTCCATGCGGAAACGCGCCGGCCAGTTGCTCGAGACCTTGGGCCAGCGGGAAGCGCTCCCCCTGGATCGCGAGGTTAGTTCCATTTCACCCGCGCAACGGCAGTTAGTCGAGATCGCCAAGGCACTCGCCCTTGACTCTGACCTGATCATCTTTGATGAGCCGACCGCTTCCCTTAGTCCCACCGAAGTCGAACGGCTCTTCGAGGTCATGACGAAGCTCAAACGGGCCGGGCACACGCTGGTGTTCGTCTCGCACCGGCTGGAGGAGGTTTTCGCCATCACGGATCGTGTAACCATCCTGCGAGAAGGCCGGACGGTTGCAAACGCCAGGGAGACTTCATCGCTGACGCAGGCGGAGATTATCCGGTTCATGGTCGGCCAGGAACTCAAAACGATCTATTCAGCCCATCCGGAGCAAGGGGCCGCCGGGTCGCCGGCCGTCCTTGAAGTGCAGCATCTCCGGACGGTTCCCCTCGTCCACGATGTCTCGTTCATGGTCCACCGCGGCGAGATCGTCGGACTCGGCGGACTCGTGGGCGCCGGCCGCTCCGAAACGCTCGAGGCCGTCTTCGGCCTCAGAGCGCGTCAGGGCGGGGAGATCCGGCTTTTTGGAAAACCGTTCAACCCGGGACGCCCGGCGGACGCCGTGCGGGCCGGGATCGGGCTGATCGCCGAGGACCGGCGCGTCCAGGGCATCGTGCCCGATTTCTCGGTGCGCGAGAACCTGCTGCTCGGACACCTGGCTGCACACCGCGGCTTCGGGCTCGGCTACAAGCAGCGCAAGGCCAAGGTCGATGAACTGTTGACGATGCTCGACCTGCCGGCACACCGGCTGTTGGACGCCAACATGCTTAACTTCTCCGGGGGCATGCAGCAGAAGGTTCTGATCGCGCGCTGGTTGCTGCTCGAACCGTCCGTCCTCATCCTCGACGAGCCGACCAAGGGCGTCGACATCGGAACCCGTTCTTCGATTTACTCGATGCTGCGCGAGGTCGCGGCCAAAGGGGTGGCGGTCCTCGTCGTTTCCTCCGACTTCGAAGAGCTCCTCGGCCTCTGTCAACGGATCGTCGTGATCAGTGATGGCCGGTCGATCGCCGACGTGCCGAGCACCGTGCTGGATGAAGAGAAGCTTACCTTCTTCGCGGCACCGCGCACGTCCATGAAGCGTAACACCGAGGTTCTCCGTGAACTCGTTCGAGAACTGAACGGCGCCGGCTTCTGGGCGCTCATCGACTCCGAACGGCTGTTTTGCCTTAACGCGATCGTCAGCAACGAACGGACCGATCCCGGCTTCCAATCCGGCGGTACCCCGCACTTTGCCGAAACGCGCATCCCGAACGCCCTTGCCGCCAAGTTGAATGATTTCGTGCGGGAACCGGACCGGAACCTGGCGAGCCTCGTCGTGCCGGTGCGCAGCCGTCTCGGCCACGACATGGGCTGGGTCGGGCTCGTCCTTGACGGGGCCGCGCCGTTACCGCCCGCAGAACAGGTCCGGCGACGGATCGAAAACCTCTTTCGGACTACGTCCGAAGCATCGCCGTCCCCGCAGGTGCACTGATGAACGCGTTGTCCGCCGACCGATCCATTTTTCGCTCCCTGATGGGGCGCCTGGAGATCCGCATGCTCGGGCTGGCGCTCCTGCTGGGCGCCGCACTGGCGGCGCTCTCGCCGCACTTCCTCGCGACCGGCAACCTCCTTAATCTCCTCGATCAATCCGTCGTGGTGGGGATCGTGGCGATCGGCATGACGTTCGTCATCCTGATCGGCGGCATCGACCTGTCCGTGGGTTCGATCGCCGGCCTGACCGGCGTCCTCCTGGGCCTTTCCCTCCAGCGGTTCAGCATCCCCGTGTCGATCGCGCTCGCGGTTCTGGCCGGGGCCGGGATCGGACTGATCTCCGGATTTTTCATTGCCCGCTTCGGCCTCGCCGCCTTCGTCGTCACCCTCGGCATGATGGCAATTTGCCGGAGCCTGGCTTACATCTGCTCCGGAAACACCTCGATTTCGAATCTGCCCGCCGGCCTGGGCAACATCGTGTTCACGAGCGTCCTGGGCGTACCGAGCAACGTCCTGACGCTTTTCGTCCTGTACGCCCTGGCCTGGTGTTACCTGAACTACACCAAGGGCGGCCGCACCATTTACGCGGTCGGCTCCAACCGGGAAGCCGCGCGCACCGCCGGCCTCAACGTGCTTGCCTTCAGCATCCTTCCCTACATCATCTCCGGAGCCCTCTCCGCCGTGGCGATCACCTTTGCCTCGGCGGAAGTCATGTCGATCGATCCCCTCGCCGGCACCGGCCTTGAACTCGACGCGATCGCCGCGGTGGTGATTGGTGGAGCAAGCCTGTTCGGCGGCCGCGGGTCGATCATCGGCACGCTGATCGGCGTTTTCATCATGGTGATGATTCGAAACGGTTTAAACCTGATGAATGTGTCCCCCTTCTGGCAAGGTTCGGCGATCGGATCGGTGATCATCGCCGCCGTGCTGGTCGAGCGTCTTCTCTCCAGCCGATCCGCCGCCCGATAAAAAAAGATTTTCCACTGCGGAGGAATCCCAACATGGCAGCTACCATCCCTGATTCGGTCCGGTTATTCGGCACGCTTGAGCCCGTCAGTCCGCCGCGAAAACTTACCGCGGGTCCGCTGACGGCCGAACTCGACGCCGGCAATCTGCGCTACATCCGCTTTCACGGCCGCGAGATGATCCGCGCGGTTTCCTTCATCGTGCGCGACAAGAACTGGGGGACGTACAACCCGGCCATTTCCAATGAAACCATCGAAGAGACCGGCAACGCCTTCCACGTTTCCTACGATGCCGTGGCCGGGGATGCTAACCAGGAGTTCCGGTACACCGCCCGGATCGTCGGAAAGGCGGACGGCTCGTTGACCTTTGCGGCCAAAGGCACCGCGCAGACGGATTTTCTGACTAATCGTACCGGGTTCGTCGTCCTTCACCCGATTCATGGCGTGGCGGGCGCACCCTGTACGGTCGAGCGAGTTGACGGCCGCGTGGAGGAAACCTGCTTCCCCGCCCGGATCGACCCGGTCCAGCCGATGAAGGATCTGCGCGCGCTTACGCACGAATTCATGCCGGGTCTCAAGGTTACCTGCCGAATGGAAGGTGATACCTACGAGATGGAGGATCAACGCAATTGGACGGACGCTTCCTACAAAACGTACGTGCGCCCGCTGGCTCTCCCGTGGCCTTACGTGATCCCGCAAGGCGAAGGCATCGACCAGAGCGTCACGCTGACCCTCACCGGCGCCGGGACGGCTTCCGCCGAGACCGCCGGGGGCCCGATAACGGTTGCGCTCGGAGAAGAAGGCGCCGTCATGCCCGCACTCGGCTTCGGCCTCGACCCGGCGGATGCGGCCGCCGTGATCGATCACGCCGGAATCCTGAAGGCTGCCGGGCCGAAGCACGTCGTTTGCTCGTATGATCCGCTCCGGGGCCATGAAGAAGCGGTTCTCGAGCAAATGGCCCGCGCCGCCCGGGCACTCGGCGCCGAGGCGTGGCTCGAGTTCGTGATTCCGACCGTTGATCGCTTTGAGGAGGACATCGACAGGGCGGGCCGGGCTGCGGCGGACCTCGGCTCGCCCTTCACCACCGTCATGGTCTCGCCCGCCTCGGACCTTAAATCAACGCTGCCGGGCAGCACCTGGCCGCCGTGCCCGCCGCTCGACGCCTGCTACCGCGCCGCACGCAAGGCGTTTCCGAATGCGCGGCTCGGCGGCGGCATGTTCAGCTTCTTCACCGAACTGAATCGAAAGCGGCCGCCGGTGGCGCTTCTCGACTTCGTGACGTTCTCGACGACGCCGCTGGTTCACGCCGGCGACGACCGGTCGGCCATGGAAAGCCTGGAGTCGCTGCCGCACGTCATCGAAAGCGTTCAGGCCTTCATCGACGCCAAGCCGTACCACGCCGGTCCGACGGCCATCGGTATGCGCATGAACCCTTACGGAGCCGCGCCGATGGAAAACCCGCTCAACATCCGCCAGGCGATGAACCGCATGGACCCGCGCCAGCGCGGGATATTCGGTGCGGCCTGGTACCTCGGGTATGTGGCCCACTTTGCCCGCGGGCGCGCCTCAGCGATCACCCTCGGAGGGGGGGTCGGGGAGTTTGGATTTCTCTATACACCTCGGGATTACCCCCAACCCTGGTTCGCTGAAAACGGCGGCCTATACCCGGCTTTCCACGTGTTCAAAGGGCTTGCCGCCTTATCCGGCCTGCGCATGGTCGAAACGCGCGTGTCGCGCATCCGCGAGATCCAGGCGCTCGCCGTCACTCGCGACGGCGACCTTGAGATCTGGATCGCCAACCTCACCGGCGAAGAGACATCGGTCGACTTTGACCGTCCCCTCTCCGGCGCCGCGTCAATCCTGGATGCGACCAGCTTCGAGACCGCAGCAAAGGAACCCGAGGCAATCCATGCGCTCGAACGCCCCCTTACGGATCGCAAAGTCCTCCTGGGACCGTACGCCGTCGCCCGGTTACGGGCGAAACGGTGAACGTGCAGCGGGTACGTGGCAGCCGATGGCTATAAACTTCATAAGCCTGCGCCTTCCACACACTTTCTAAGGCTCACGCTGCCGGCGGGCGTGCCCGGCCGATTGCCGCTTGGTAAAGTCGCGCGCGCACGCCTGTTTCGCATTTTGCTCAGATTCAAACTGGCCGACCAGATCCGCCGGGTCCAAAGCCAGGGCGACGAAGAGCGAGCCTCCGATAAGCTCCATTTCTTCAATCTCGTAAACGGAACGATTCGGGTCCAGCAGGAATCGGCTCACCGCACCCTGGCGCTCCCAACGTGGATAAGGGGATGCGTTCACATTCATGGCATTCGGATATCGGCAGGACCGATTCCCCTCGTTAAACCGCAACATGCGGCCGAAAAGGCCGTATAATGATGAACGGGTGCTGTCCCGGTTGCAACCGGTGCAGGAAGTTAAGTGAGGGTTGACTTGCCACGCTTTCAACCAGCACGCCTGCCTGGCCCTCCAGACCGCTCCGCGCGAGCGCGATGGCTCGTTCACGAGAGTACAATGACCGGGTCTTCAGCAACATAACCGCCTCCTCACATTTAAGATATTTACGACGGAATCTTTATTCCTGCTTCGGGACAACGCGGAATTGGCTCACTGACCTGACCTTTGCACATTTCCGGCCGCCCATCTCTACCCCTAAAGGCTTAGACGCGATTCATCGCCCTTATTCGAAAAATCGAGGTGAGCGGGAATAACGTCCGAGCAGCCGGATTTCGTGAGCGACTACGAGGGAATCGGCGAGGGCGAAGCCATGTGATTTTTGCGGGCTAGGCCCGTTCGAATTGGGCCTGCAGGCCATCAAAGCAGTCAAATCCCCGCCGGAGAACCTCTTCATCGCTCAGCCCGCGCTTGGCCCAGCCTTTAAACAGCTGGTCAATGCCAACCCCCTCGACTGTATCAAACGCATAATCCTCGAGGTCCGCATCGTGAACGATCTCAGCCAAACGCTGCACGACGCGATCGCGAAGGCCGAATCGTTCCAAAGGTTTGAAAGGTGCACAAGTCATGCCGGCGACCCGACTCGGCCCCCGCGATCCCGTACGGCAGAGCGTCCGGATAAACCTCCGCTCGCGCCGCGAAAACGAACCGGGCGCCGGGGTCGATAAAATTCCGGATCAGCCAAGCCGAACCGACCCGGTCGATCTGCGGCCGCGGCCAGGTGACCCACGTCCTGCCCTGGTAAGCTTCCGGGCGGAGACGCAGCCTGCTCTCCGGCGCCCGCTTCGGCTGCTGCAGCGCTTCACCTTCCTCCAGGAGCCGCTGCACGTCTTCGCCGCGTGAACATTCGAAGTAATCTATTGCTCGGATTTCCTCAAATCGCTGCCGAAGGGCGTTCAACTGCCGGCCACACCGCCCGGAGGTCCCTTTCGGACGTTTCCGGCCGGCAATGAGCTGCCTCAAGGGAGGCAGTAGTTTTTCGTACTGAAAGGCTCGCGCCTCATTGAACAGCGCAATGACGGCCTCTCGGCGGAAAATCGCGCCAGAGTCAGTAAGTTCCCAACGGCAGACGGTCACGAACCGCGTCCAACAGCGCGTCGTGTTCGTCTTCGTTCAACTTCGAGACCAGAATGTAATTGCATTGGGCGTTGCTCCAGGTATCGACGCGATACCCGCCGGTTTGCCGGTCGCGATCCGCCACCGTCCCGTCACCCAATGGCCAGCAGAACAAACTTACGACCTCTTTTTCACGTCTATACACGACCACCGCCACGGGCTGCTTTTCGATGGCGCCTACCCGTCCCCCGATGAGGTGGTAGCCGGAGACCGGGAGGTCAAATACCGGCGGCGAGAAGGGCAGCCTTGCGCCGAGCCAGCGTTTCACTAACTGGTGGTCTCCGGAGGCAACGTCCACCGGATGATCGCCGGCAACAGAGCGGGCATGATCCAGTACCGCGGCATCGCACAAAGGTTTGTCCCGGTCAGGTAAAAAGATTGTCAAGGATAAAGGTAGATACAGACACAGGCTCACGATCAGCACCGCCGCTGCATACAGCCAGGTCGTCCGCCAGAATTTCCGGCCGTGGCCGGGCAAGGTACGTTCTGAGCGCAGCGCGGCCGCGATGCTGGCGCGCAGCTGTTCGGGTGCCCTGTACCGGGGTGCACCGGCCTTGAAAAAGGACCGGAATGCGTCAGCGTCGCGCACGCGGGACCGGCAGACGGGGCAGCACGCCAGGTGCCGCTCTACTTCAAAGCGTTGCCCGCAGGCAAGCTCGCCGTCCAGGTAGGCATCCAACAAGTCGCCGGACTCCTTACAATCCATTTTGTACCTCCTCGTCCTGGGCGAACGCGATTTCTCTTTGCAGGCGCCGGCGCGCCCGGTTTAGCCGGGACATAACTGTACCTACCGGCAGAGCCAGTGCCGATGCAATCTGCTTGTAAGACCATCCCTCTATTTCGTAGAGCAGCAAGACCTCTCGAAACTCGACCGGTAATTTAGTCAGCGCCGTGTGCAGCTGCTCGATTCGCCCTTCCTGGAAGGATTCGGATGCCGGATCGACCACCGGCAGAGCATGAACGCTTTCGTCAAACGGGACAATGTTGGCAAAACGCGACTGCTGCCTGAGCCAAGTCCGCGCGGTGTTCCGGACAATCGTTAGCAACCAGGCACGCGCGTTGCCCCCGTGAAATCCTGCAAATCCCTTCAACGCACGGATGTAAGCCTCCTGCACAACGTCGTGCGCATCCTGATCCCGTTGGACCATCCAGCGCGCGAGGTTGTACGCCGCGTCTAAATGAGGCAGGAAAAGAGTTTCGAAGAGCGCCTGCTTGTCTCCCGTCTGCGCAAACGACTGGGAATCGGATTTGCCATCGAGGTTCATCTCGCGACACGGCTGCGGTGGAGCTGAAGCGGATGATGTGAAGGGACCTGCGCTCTACATAGGTACGTCACTTTATCCCGGGTTACCGCTTGCCCGGAGCACAACGTTCCGGCCGCCGGGCAAGCAGGCGGCGAGTTCGTCCACAACGAACCAAGCGTCTTCCCGAAACTGGTGGTCACCTGTCAATCCGATCGCTCGGCGGCTGCGGTGGCACGGTCACTTTCTCCACGTCCGGCGCCGGTGCGTCCGGCGGCCGCACTTGCAGTCGATGAATCCCTAAATCGCACGCTTCCCGGTCGAAGTCCTCGCGAGCTTTCCTGAATTCATTCATGCTCTGTCCCAGGCTCCGCGCCAGGTCAGGCAACTTTTTCGCTCCGAAAAGGATAAGCACAATCAGGAGGATGAAAAAAAGATCCGGGCCGCCCAGATTCCCAAACCCAAATGCGAGAAGATTCATACCAACATGACTGATCCGACCTCGATTTATTCCCCAAAAACCGTCGATGCAATGCCCGGCGGGAGGCGGCTGGGGTTGCTCTGCATCGGTTTGCCCGGCCGCCTGGCCTGCCTTCACCAAGGGTGGCCCCGAAAGACGCGGCCTGTAACGTCGCTTGCACCATGAATTCGCCCGGCGGCGGAGTAGTCAGGTTAGTACCCTGACCCGCGCACGGCATTATCCGCTGCCGTCGCCAGCCGCATGGCAAGATCAATGAATTCCTCGGTTTGCCCATTGGGCTTACCGATTTGTCCAAAAAGCCCGTCCGCCACGAAGGCATTGACCGTGGCTACGGCACCCCCCAGGTGGGTGGAGGTAGGGCGGATCACCGAACAGGGAGGCAGGCCTTCGGGACGAAGGAAGTCGCACGGCTCCGGAAGGATCTTGTTGGTCTGGGTGAGCTCCAGCGCTGACGCAGGAGTAACCGCATTCAGATCCGGAAACCTGGCCCCGTTTGGGTTTTGGGGGTCGCTCAAAGGGGCCAAAGGTTGCGACACCGCATTACCCGCTTTGTCATGCCACAGTGAGAAATGGTCGATCTCGACCCCACCGATACTTAACAGGATTCGCAGGACTTCGTCACTGGTCGCCTTGAGTGCGAGCGTCGGATAAAGGCTCGTGCCGCCCTGCTCAATAAAAGCGAAGTGAAATCCTGCCGTATTGGCGATCGCCTGGATGCGTTGGGCGGCAGGTGAGGTGATGGGGGGCGTCAACGTGCTGGTCGGAGTATTTAGAGGGGCATCTGCGTCGGTCTGAGGAATGGCCGGTTCGTTCATCATGATGAGTCCGGGCGGGTTCTGGAAAACTGCGCCCAGATCCGGATTTTCTTCGCTGCGGTACCGGGTATACCAACTCGCGTCCACGTTGAGGCTGAGCAGATTTGTGAGCCGCTTGCCGATCTTGCTTGTATCGACCCCGGTCGCGGTGCTTCCCTTCAGCGTTCGGAACCGATCCAGGTTAACCGACTGCGCGCCGTGAGCCTGCAGGTAGGCGTTCAGGAAGGCGGCATGGCTCAGTTCATCATCGTTATTATCGGTGATATACTGGGGCATATCCGAATCGAGGTTCACGAGCGCAAGTTTGTAGAGCGGATTGCCCGTATTGGCAGGCCCGTCGTTGGGCTTAGTGGCCCCGCCCAGCTCATTGTATTGCGTCCAGAGATCGCTCTCTACGATTTCGGCCCACGCCGCGAACCTGAGGAGGGCCGCATCACCCGGAGTAAGCGTGCCTGAACTCGAGGTCTGGCCTCTCGCGTTGGCCGTCAATAAGGCGCTGCCCGGCAGTAGCGTTGCGCCGACAATACCCAGGCCTTTGAGAAAGGAGCGTCGCCGGAGGGCGCGACTATG
>Ga0213876_10000261_pt1 | contig 48782 bp, 42 predicted proteins | sample BarmaccomBMRX_R9_FD_160113 | JGI IMG/M metagenome (GOLD analysis project Ga0213876, IMG submission 160113) | Root-associated microbial communities from Barbacenia macrantha in rupestrian grasslands, the National Park of Serra do Cipo, Brazil - RX_R9 | ecosystem: Host-associated > Plants > Roots...
GGTGGTCCTGCTCGTGCAGGACCCGCCGGTCGCCGACTTCGCGACCCTGCGCGACTTCGCCCTCCACGCCCCGGAGGCCCCGGCGCCGCACGAGGTGGACGCCATCGCCGACCAGCTCGGCATCGACCTCGACCGCCCCGCCGCCACCGCCTCGGGCGGCGAGCGGCGGCGGGCGGCGATCTGCCGGGCGCTCGCCCAGGGCCCGGACGTGCTGCTGCTCGACGAGCCGACCAACCATCTCGACCTTGCCGCGATCGAGTGGCTGGAGGAGTGGCTCGGCCGTTACACCGGCGCCTTCATCGTCATCAGCCATGACCGCACCTTCCTGCGCCGCCTCACCCGCTCGACGCTGTGGCTCGACCGGGGCCAGCTGCGCCGCAACGAGATCGGCTTCGGCGGCTACGACGCCTGGGTCGAGCAGGTCTATGCCGAGGAGGCACGCGCGGCGGAGAAGCTCGATGCGAAGCTGAAGCTCGAGCTGCACTGGCTGCAGCGCGGCGTCACCGCCCGCCGCAAGCGCAACCAGGGCCGCCTCGCCAAGCTCCACGAGATGCGCGCGGCGCGCGCGGCGATGCTCGGCCCGGCCGGCGCGGCGAAGCTCGGCCTCGAGAATGACGAGGTGAAGACCAAGATGGTGATCGACGCCGACAAGGTGTCGAAGCGCTTCGGCGAGCGTGCCATCGTCCGGGACTTCACGCTCCGCATTCAGCGCGGCGACCGCATCGGCGTCGTCGGCGCCAACGGCACCGGCAAGACGACCTTGCTCAGGCTCCTCACCGGCGAGCTGGAGCCGGATGAGGGCACGATCCGCCGGGCGAAGACCCTCGAAGGGATCATGATCGACCAGCAGCGCAGGCTGCTCGATCCGGACAAGCGCGTCCGCGACGTCCTCGCCGATGGCGGCGACTGGGTCGAAGTGCGCGGACACAAGAAGCACGTCCAGGGCTATCTCAAGGAATTTCTCTTCGACCCGAACCTCGTCGACGCCAAGATCGGCACGCTCTCCGGCGGCGAGCGCTCGCGCCTGCTCCTCGCCCGCGAATTCGCCCGCCGCTCGAACCTCCTCGTCCTCGACGAGCCGACCAACGATCTCGATCTCGAGACGCTCGACCTGCTCCAGGAGGTGATCGCCGACTATGACGGGACCGTCCTCATCGTCAGTCACGACCGCGACTTCCTCGACCGCACGGTGACGATCACCCTCGGCCTCGACGGCTCGGGCAAGGTCGACGTCGTCGCCGGCGGCTACGAGGATTGGGAAAAGAAGCGGGTGCAGCGCACGCAAACCCGTTCGTCCCGAGCCGAGCCGAGGAGCGCATCCTCAGCGCCAGCGCCATCTCCCAAGCCGCAGCGCGCGAAGCTCACTTACAAGGACCAGCGCGACTACGACCTGCTCCCGCAGCGCATCGAGGAGCTGGAGGCGGCGATCGCCCGCGACGAGGACGCGCTCCACGATCCCGACCTGTACGCGCGCGATCCGACCCGCTTCGCCGCCCTCACCGCGGCGATTGGGAAGGCGCGCGCCGAGCGCGACGCGGCGGAAGAACGCTGGCTGACGCTCGCCGAGCAAGTCGAGGCACTAGGCTAGCTCCTCCCCGGAACGGGGAGGGGGACCGCGACGCGCAGCGGCGTGGTGGAGGGGGCCCCGAGCCCGATGCGGCGGAGCGGTGGGCCCCCTCCACCAGCCTCCGCCTTCGGCTACGGCTGGTCCCCCTCCCCGTTCCGGGGAGGAGTTATCGCGCTGGGCACGTACTCCCCGGTCCGGCGTCGAGATCCAGGCACCGCCCGTCGATCTCGTTCGCCGGCACCTTGAGCCCGATCAGCGCCGCCAGCGTCGGCATGATGTCGACCGTTTCGACCGACAGCGGCTGCTCGAACGCGACGATGCCCTTGCGCCAGAACAGGATCGGCACCCGTCGGTCGTAATCCCACGGGCTGCCGTGGGTGGCGACATAGCCGTGGCTGGTGTCGAACAGCGGCGTGACGCGCGGCTTCAACTGCACGAGGAAGTCGCCGGACCGCTCCGGATCGAAGCTGGCGCGGGCGCGCTGGACAAGGGTCCACGTCTCCGGCGGCCCGGAGAGCGCCGGCGCGGCGGCGATCTCCTCGCGTGTGTAGACCGCCGCCACCTGCGGGTGAGCGCGATAGGCGGCCACCGCCTCGCGCAGCACGCGCCGGCGCATCGCGCCGGTGATGGCCTTGTCGATGTAGATGTCGCCGAACGCCGCCGAGCCCAGCAGCACGGGGCCGCGGAGACCGAGCTTCGCCGCCAGTGCCTTGCCCATCGGTCCGGGGCTCAGCACGTCGGCGGCGCGGCTGGCGCCGGGCACGGCGTGCTCGTTCTGGCGCTCCGGTATGTCGTTGCCGCCATGATCGGCCGTCAGCATCACGACGTAATCGACGCCGGTCGCGTCGAGGCCGCGGAAGAATTCGCCGAGCAACTGGTCGAGCATCAGCACCTGCAGGCACATTTCGGTGCCTTCCGTGCCGTAGGTGTGGCCGACATAGTCGGTGGCGGAAAGACCGACGGCGACGATGTCGGTGGCCGGGCCCTCGCCGAGGCGCATCTCGCGGCGGAGCGCCGTGGCGAGCGCGAGGGTCGCGCCGTCGAACTCCGGCGAGGTCCGGAACGCCCGCTCGTCGCCGGCGGCGCGGGCAAAGCGGCCGGTGCCGACCGGCTTGCCCCCGCCGGCGACGGCGATGGCGCGGCTCTGGGCCTCACAGACGGCCGGCAGCTTCATGGCGGGCGCCGCCTTCGCCAGCGCCGCGGCGACCTCCGCGTTGATGGCCGCGCCGGCCGCGGCGGGCACCGCCTTGCCGCCGAACGTGTAGCTCTTGCCGGTCCAGTACCAACGCTGGTCGGGGCCGTAGCCGCCCATCATGATCGCCGCCCGGTCCTTGCCCGCCACCGCCACGGAGCGCGCGCGCGGATCGGCCGCCTTCATCCGATCCCCCAGCGCCGGCACCTTCAGGAAGTGGGTCGAGACCGTGTAGCTCTTGAAGCTGCTGCCGGGAACGTTCGGGTCTTCCGAGCAATAGACCTGCTTGTCGGCGCGGGCGACATTCTGGTCGAACCAGTCGTTGGCGATGATCCCGGTCCGGGCCGGGCGCGAGCCGGTGAGGATCGTCGAGTGGCCGGGACAGGTCTCGGTCATGTTGTGGCTCTGGTAGCCGGAAGGGAAGACCGCGCCCTCCTCGAGCCGCCTGAGGCCGCCGGTGAAATGCTGGCGATACTGGGCGAACAGATCGGCCGAGAACTGGTCGACGGAGATGGCGACGATGAGCTTGGGCGGCGGGCGGTCGGCGGCGGCGGCGGGCACGAAGGCGGCGGTGGCGAGGGCGAGCCCCGCGGCAAGTCTGAGCTTCATGGGACCCGTCTGTAACCGAGCGGGGAAGCCGAGCAAGCGGCTCGTTCATGCCTCCCCATGAGTTCCGCTCATGGGGAGGCAAATATCAGGGCTGCAGCTCGTACTGCTTGAGCAGGTCGTAGAGGGTGGGGCGGCTGATGCCGAGCAGCTTGGCGGCGCCGGAGATGTTGTTGTCGCTGCGGGCCAGGGCCTGGCGGATCGCGCGGCGGTCCGCCTGCTCGCGCGCCGCCTTCAGGTTGACCGGCAGGGCGTCGTCGGCGACGGGCGCGAGGTCGAGATCTTCGGCGGTGACGAGCTTGGCGTCGGCCATGATGACGGCGCGCTTCATCCGGTTCTCGAGCTCGCGCACGTTTCCCGGCCACGGCCAGGCGGCGATCGCGGCCAGCGCGCCGGGGGCGAGACCCTTCACATGCGGGTTCATCTCGCGCGCGAAGCGATGGAGGAAGTGCTTGGCGAGGAGCGCCGCGTCGCCGTGGCGCTCGGCGAGGCTCGGAATCCGCACCACGACCTCGGCGAGGCGATAATAGAGATCCTCGCGGAAGCTGCCGGCCTTGATCATCTCGGGCAGGTCCTGGTGGGTGGCGCAGACGATCCGCGTGTCGACGGCGATCGCCTTGCGGCTGCCGATCCGCTCGATCACCCGCTCTTGGAGGAAGCGCAGCAGCTTGACCTGCAGCGGCAGCGGGATGTCGCCGACCTCGTCGAGAAACAAGGTGCCGCCATGGGCGAGCTCGATCTTGCCTTCGGTGGTCTTGATCGCGCCGGTGAAGGCCCCCTTCTCGTAGCCGAACAGCTCGGCCTCGAGCAGGTTTTCGGGGATCGCGGCACAGTTGATCGCGACGAACGCGCCGCCGCTGCGCCGGCTCGCGGCGTGGACGCCGCGGGCGAGCAGCTCCTTGCCCGTCCCCGAGGCGCCGAGCAGCATCACCGACACATTGGTGTTCGCCACCCGCTCGATGGTTCGCGCGACCTTCAGCATCTCCGGCGCGGCCGTGATCATCGTGCCGAGGACGGTGCGGTCGTCGCCGGCTTTCTCCTCGAGCTTGCGATTCTCGGTCTCGATCCCGTGGAGCTGGAAGGCGCGGCGGACGATGAGGCCAAGCTGGTCGATATCGACCGGCTTCTGATAGAAATCATAGGCTCCGGAGGCGATGGCCTTGAGGGCGCTTTCCCGCGCCCCGTGTCCGGACGCGACGATGACCTTCGTTTCCGGCTTCAGCGCCAGGATCGTCTCGAGCACGGCAAAGCCTTCGGTGGTGCCGTCCGGGTCGGGCGGCAGGCCGAGGTCGAGCGTCACCACCGGCGGCTCCTCGGCGCGCACGATGTTGATCGCCGCGTTGCGGTCGGAGGCGACGAGCACCTCATAATCCTCATAGGCCCAGCGCAGCTGGCGCTGCAGGCCCTCGTCGTCCTCGACGATCAGCAGGCGGGGCTTGAATGGTGCGTTCATGCGGATTTCCGTTCGGGAGCAGCAGCGCCGGCCCTCTCGGCCGACGGCAGGTAGACGGCGAAGCGGGTGCCTTCGCCTTCACGGCTTTCGACTTCGATGCGGCCGCCCATCGCGGCGACCAGGCCCTTCGCCTCGAAGGCGCCGACGCCGAAGCCGTTGTCCTTGGTCGAGGCGAAAGCCTGGAACAGGCGGGTGCGGATGAACTCCGCCGACATGCCGCGGCCGCGATCCTCGACCTCGATCGCCGCCTCGCCTCCTCGGCGGCCATAGCGGAGGATGACGGGCACGCCGGGCGCGCTGGCATCGATGGCATTCTGAACCAGGTGCATCAGCGCCTGGGACAGCCGGTTCGGATCGGCGAGCGCGGCGAGCGTCGCGTCGCCCTCCACCTCGACGGGGTGGACCCGGCGCTTGACCTCGACCACCGGCGCCACCGCCGAGGCCACCGAAATGGCGCGCACCGGCTCGGCTTCGACGTTGCTGCCGCCGCGGCTGAGGCGGGCAAGCAAATCGTTCATCTTCCTCACCGAGCTTTCGAGGGTCGCGATCATGTCCTGGCGGAATTCCGGCTTGTCGGCGTGCCGCTCCGCGTTGCGGATGACGAGGCTGAGCTGGCTCACCAGGTTCTTCACGTCGTGGATGATGAAGGCGAACCGGCGGTTGAACTCGTCGAAGCGCTGCGCATCCGCGAGCGCCTCCTGCCCGCGCGCCTCGGCGAGATAGCTCGCCGCCTGCATCCCGGCCGTCCGGAACAGGTCGAAATCCTCCCAGTCGAGCGGCCGACGGACGAGCGGATGGTCGAGCAGGACGAGGCCGACGAGCCGGTCGTTGTGGAGCAGCGGGATGCCCGCCCAGGCCGTCTCCACTCCGGCCAGCCAGGCCGGCGCGGAAATGTCGCTCTCGCCGACCCGGATGCGCCCGCCCCGTGCGGTCTCGAGGTCCAGCACGAAAGCGTGGGTTTCCAGCGCGCGGATCAGCTCGGCGCTGCCGTTGCAGCGCGGTACGTCGTGGCGCCAGCGCCACTCGGCGCCGACGCTGAAGCGGCCGTCGGCCTCGGCGACGAGCAGCAGCCCGCCCGGCGCCTCGGCGATGTCCGCGAGCGCCTTGACGATGCGCTGGGCGAGCGGCGCCTCGTCGTCGCCGGCAACGCCGATCGTGCGGGTGAAGCGCAGCCACTCGTCGCGATAATCGTAGCGATGCTCGAACAGATGCTTGGCCAGCATCACCCGCGCCCAGGCGCGCATCCGCCCGGAGGGCACCAGCACCACGGCCGCGAGGGTCATCACGAAGATCACCGCCACCTGCCCGATCCGCACCCACTCGCCGCCGACGATCTCGAGGATGCGCGTCGCCGACATCATCAGCAGCAGGTAGGCGAAGATGCCGATCACCGAGAGCGACTGGAAGGTCGCGGCGCGCGAGATCTGGACGCGCCATTCGCGGTTGCGGCGGGTCGAAAGGGCGAAGAGCGGCACCAGCATCGCCAGCACCGCGCCCCGCATGGCGATGAGATCCTGGACGGGGCCGCGGCTCAGCCAGGCGACCGTGTAGAGGTTGAGGTCGTACGCCCAGGTTGCCGCGAGCGCGATCATCGGCAGACGGATGCCCCAGCGGCTGTCCGGCGCCGCCTGGCCGTAGAGATTGTGGACGAGGACGAGGGCGCCCGCGGCGACGGTGAGGCCGATGATCTGGGCAGCGGCCGAGAGCGCGTCGTGGATCAGCGGCTTGTTGGCGAAGCCGGGGATGACGCCGGCGAGGATCAGCTGCAGCCCGATCACCGCGGCGAGGACGGTATAGACCAGCTTCACCGCGGGCTGGCGGTCGCCGTCCGCCTCGTCGAAGATGGCGAACATGAAGGCAAGGAAGGCGAAGTTGCGGCCCGTCTCGGCGACGCCGGCGGCCACCGAGCCGGGCCCGATCGAGGCGACGAAGATCGCCCACAGGGCCGTGACCGCGAAGGCGCCGAACAGCGGCCGGTTGCGCGCGCCCGCGTTCCAGTAGCGCAGTTGCCACAGCGCCAGCGCGGCGTACAACACCGCCGCCAACGCGTGGCTCCACAGGCCGACGATCGCGATCACCGCGCCCCCTCCGGCCACAGCACCACCCGCACCGTCTGCAGCAGGATCAGCACGTCCAGGAAGGGCGTGTAGTTCTTCGCATAATAGAGGTCGTATTCGAGCTTCTGGCGCGCATCCTCGACGCTCGCGCCGTAGGGGAAGTTGATCTGCGCCCAGCCGGTGATGCCCGGCTTCACGACGTGACGTTCGGCATAATAAGGCAGGCGCGCCTCGAGATCGTCGACGAATTGCGGCCGCTCCGGGCGCGGGCCGACGAAGCTCATCCGGCCGGTGAGCACGGTCCAGGCCTGGGGCAGCTCGTCGATCCTGAGCTTGCGGATGATCGCGCCGACGCGGGTGACGCGGGGATCGTCCTTCTGCGCCCAGACCGCCTGGCCGCCGACCTCGGCATCCTCGCGCATCGACCTGAGCTTGATCAGCTCGAACGGCTCGCCGTAGCGGCCGACGCGGCGCTGGCGGAAAAAGGCGGGTCCGCGGCTCTCCAGCTTCACGAGCAGCGCGGTGAAGAGGATGAGCGGGCCGAACAGGATGAGGATCGCCGCGCTGACGACGACGTCGAACAGCCTCTTGCCCGCGGCCGAGATGCGGCGACCGGCGGAGAAGCCGTCGGAGAAGATCAGCCAGGACGGATTGAGGCTGTCGAGGTCGACGCGGCCGGTCTCGCGCTCGAGGAAGGAGGAGATGTCGTTGACGTGGACGCCGGTCGTCTTGATCCTGAGGAGGTCGGCGAGGGGCAGGGCGTTGCGCCGCTCTTCCAGCGCCAGCACCACTTCGCTGACGCCGAGCTGGACGACATGTTCGGTCAGGCTATCAATATCCCCCCGGTTGCGCGCGCCCTGCACCGCCACCGGGCCATCGTTCATGGCGACATAGCCGGCGACGGCGAAGGCGGCGCCCTCGGCGTCCGCGAGCGCGCCGATCCGGGCGGCGCGCGGCCCGGCGCCGAGAATCAGGATGCGGCGCCGGAAGCCTTCCGCGCCGAGCACCCGCTCCAGGGCCAGGCGCGTCGCGAAAATCAGAAGGAAGGCAAGCAGCATCGCGTAGAGCAGGTTCGAGCGCCAGAAGGTGACGGCCGGCAGCAGGAAGAAGACGAGGCTGAGGAGCAGCACGCCCAAGGAGATGGCCACGACGAGGCGGGCCGCGGCGAGCCGCATCGCCCGGAGCGCCTCGGCCCCGTAGGCGCCGACGCCCACCATCGCGAGCTGCATCATCACGGCGAAGGTGAGGAGGTGGGGCAGCCGGGCGGGATCGAGGACGACGTCGCCGCCGAGCTGCCACGTCCTCAGCGCCCAGCCGCCCTCGCCCGCGAGCAGCAGCAGGGCGAAGTCGACGGCGCCGAGCCACAGCACGACCGGCGACACATAATGCTTGAACAGCCTGACCAAGCGCCGCTCCTCGAGAGTGTAAGCCCTCCCGACACTGCCTGTCGCTCAAATTGACAAACAAACCGTAACCGCGGCCCGCCCGCTTCAGCGCCGCTTCAGGTACGGAAAGGCAGGAGCGCACCGGCGATGACACGGCGTCGCACCACCGATGCCGCCTTAGAGCGGCCTCGTGCGTTGGAGCGTCCAGTATGCGTATTGACGTCGCGACCAGGCGCGACCGGCTCACCGCGGCCGTCGCGGTCGCCGCCCTCGAGGCGGTGCTCGGCTATGCCCTGATCACCGGGCTTCACGTGGTCCGCGGCCTGCCAGCCGCCGACCCGCTCCAGGTCATCGGCCTGGCGCCGACACCGCCGCCGCCGCCGCCGAAGAAGCCGAAGCCGCCGCCCAAGCCGCGCACCCGCAGCCCGGAAGGCGCGGCGTCGCCGCCGAACCTCAAGGCGACCCCGACGGAGATCGTCCGGCCGCCGCCCCCGCCGATCCTCTTTCCGCCCCCCCCGCCGGTCGCCGCGGCGCCGATCGCCGGTCCGGGCGCCGCCCCGTCGGCGGGTGCCGCACCGGTCCCCGGCCCCGGCACCGGCGCGGGCGGGGAAGGCAATGGGACCGGCAGCGGCGCGGGCGGGAACGGGACCGGCTCGGGGGGAGGCAGAGGCCGCGGCAAGCCGCCCAAGCATCTCCACGGGCGGATCACGAACGACGACTATCCGCCGGCCGCGAAGGCGGCGGGAGCGCAGGGCGGGCTGTGGGTGCGCTATACGGTGCTGACGAGCGGCCGGGCGACCAATTGCCGCATCCTGCGCTCGTCGGGCACGGCTTCGCTGGACCAGACGACCTGCCGGCTGATCGTCGAGCGCTTCGTGTTCAGGCCGGCCAAGGACGAACGAGGCCAGCCCGTTCAGGCCGACCTCGTCGAAGAGCATGAGTGGATCATGGACGAGAAGAACCCGCCGCCGGAGCCGGACGGGCCGGACCCCGACTGAGCGGGCCTTCGTCCCAGATCAGCAGCTGTGGCGCTCGATGTGACGGCCGAGCAGCGCGCCGCCGGCGCCGCCGATCAGCGGACCGGCGAGGCCGTGATGGGTGACGGCGCTACCGATGAGGGCGCCGCCGACGCCGCCGACGATCGCGCCGGTGGTGCCGCTGTGGTGGCGGCAGGTCGCCGCATAATGGCGATAGACGCGATGGTGGCGGCGCGCATCGGCCGGCGTCGGGGCAACCGCGGCCGGCACGGCGACGGAGAGCGCCGAGATGGCGAGAATGAGCTTACGCATGATACCTCCTGATGCTGCACATCGTGGGTACAACCCGCGAGCTTACGCTCGCGTTCCGACTTTCCGGCGCAATCGGGCCTCGGGCCGCCGCCGCTTTTGAGCGCAAGATGCGGGTAGGCGGCGGCGCCGGGGCGGTGCAGACGCGCGGCCATGAGCGACAAGGACTACGTCCTCGGGACGAACGACGCGGAGGTCGACCGGCTTGGTCTCCAGCACCGCGTGTGGCGGGAAAAGGCTCTCGCCGCCTGGCGGCGGGCGGGGATCGGGCCGGGCATGACCGTGCTCGACGTCGGCGCCGGGCCCGGCTTCGCCGCCGCCGATCTCGCCGAAATCGTCGGGCCGGAAGGGCGCGTCGTCGCGCTGGAGCGGTCCGGGCGCTTCCTGGCCGCGCTGCGCGATCGCGCCGGACGGCTCGGCCTCGACAACATCGTCGTCCGCGAGCAGGACGTCTGCGCGCTGCCGATCCAGGAACCGGCCGACGCCGCCTGGTGCCGCTGGGTCCTCTCCTTCGCCGCCGATCCGGCCCGCGTCGTGGCGCACATCGCCGGCGCGCTGCGGCCTGGCGGAGTCGCGGTCTTCCACGAATATGCCGATTACGGCAGCTGGCGCATGATGCCGCCCGATCCGCTGGTCGACCGCTTCCGGGAGCTCGTCATGCGCAGCTGGCGCGAGTCGGGCGGCGAGCCGGACATCGCGCTGAGGCTCCCGCGCCTGCTCGCGGCCGCCGGACTCGATCTCGTCGCGACGCGGCCGCTGATCGACATCGTCGGGCCCGCGGACGTCACCTGGCGCTGGCCGGCGGCGTTCATGGCGTCCAACGCGGCCCGGCTCGCGGAGCTCGGCTATCTCGGCGCCGAGGAAGCCGGGGCGATGGCCGGCGCGCTGGAGGCGGTATCGCCCGACACGTTGATGATCACGCCCCTCGTGGCGGAGATCGTCGCGCGGAAGCGGGAAGAGCCGAGCCGGTAGACCCCGCCGCGACGAGAAAGGGCGGCTCCTTTCGGAACCGCCCCTTCGAGAGGAAAGCCGCGAAACAGCGCCTAGAAGTTGCCGTAGGCCTCGTTGCCGACGAACCCCATCTTCTCGACCCGGGCGCGCTTGGTGACGGCGAGCACCTGGTCAACCAGCTCGTAGCGGGCGTTGGGATCGGGCTGCAGGTGCAGCTCGGGGATCGGGTTCATCTGCTGCGTCAGGTCGAGATACTGGCGCAGCGTCACCAGATCGACCGGCGCCCCATTCCACAGCACCTGGCCGTCCGGGGTGATCACGACCTTGTTCTTCACCGGGTCGACCGGCGGCGGGGTCTGATTGGGCTGGTCCTGCGGCAGGTCCAGCTTCACCGCGTGGGTCTGGATCGGGATGGTGATGATGAACATGATCAGGAGCACCAGCATGACGTCGATGAGCGGCGTCGTGTTGATGTCCATCATCGGCTCGCCTTCGGCGCTGGCCATTGACATTGCCATAAGGGCTACTCCGTGAAACGCGTCTGGCGGTTAGAGGCGGGTGGTGACTTCGCCCGGCGGCGGCTCGGAGATGAAGCCGACCCGCGCGAAGCCGGCCCGCTGCATGGTGAAGACGGCGCCGCCGATGCACCGGTACGGCGTGTTGATGTCGCCGCGAATGTGCGCCTCGGGCATATTCTCCTCGTTCACCGCCTGCGGCCCGCCGAGCTTGTCCACCTCGGCCTTCAATTTCTTGGCAGCGCGGTCGAGCAGCTCGGTCGAATTCACCTTGGTGAGGTTCCAGTAGACCCCGCAGGTGCCGTCCTTCTCGCCGCGGACGGAGAGCGAGACGTTCTCGGGCTTCGTCGTCGTCGGCTCGAACCGCACGTTGGGCAGCTTCATCGGGATCGCCTGGATCACGACCGGAACCGTGATGAGGAAGATGATGAGCAGCACCAGCATGACGTCGACGAGCGGCGTCGTGTTGATGTCCGACATCGGGGTTTCTTCGCCGCCGTCGCCCGGGCCGACACTCATCGCCATGATCTAATTTCCTATCCTAACCTTCTGCCGTCTGGGAGGGGGCGGCGGGGCGGTCCGAGAGGGAGCCGCCCCGCCGGCCGTGCCGTCAGACCTTCTTCGGACCGGGCGTGGTCGTGCCGGTGGCGCTGCCGGTGGCGGTGGTGCCGCTGGGCGTCGTCGGACGCGTCGTGCCGGTGCCGCCGGTGCCGCCGCGGGCCGCGGCCGCCGGGATGGCGGGCTTCACCGCGCCGCCCGACATCATGTAGCCGTGCAGGTCGTTGGCGAAGCTGGCGAGCTCCTCGATGATCGCCTTGTTGCGGCGCTGCAGCCAGTTGTAGGCGAGCACCGCCGGCACCGCCACGGCGAGGCCGAGCGCGGTCATGATCAGCGATTCGCCGACCGGGCCGGCGACCGCGTCGATCGATGCCTGGCCGGCGGCGCCGATCTTGATCAGCGCGCGGTAGATGCCGACGACGGTACCGAACAGGCCGACGAACGGCGCCGTCGAACCGACGGTGGCGAGGAGGGCGAGGCCCGAGGACAGCCGCGACGCGATCGCGCCCTGGCTGCGCGCCAGCGAGTTGAGCATCCAGTCGTGCTGGTCGATCGGATCGGTCAGCTTGTCATGCTGCTCGAGCGCGGTGATGCCGTCGTCGACGATCTGCCGGTAGGCGCCGTTCTTCTCGAGCTTCTGGGCGCCGTCGCGCAGCGTGCCGGCCTGCCAGAAGGCGGTCCGGGCGCGCCGGCCCTGGCTGATGATCTTCTGCTGCTCGAACAGCTTGACGAAGAGCACGTACCAGGACGCCGCCGACATGATGACGAGGATGCCGAAGGTGGTCTGGGCGATCAGGCCGCCCTGCTGGAGCGCCGCCACGAGACCATAGGGATTCTCGCCGCCGTGCGCCGCTGCTGTGTTGTTCTGCATGTTGTGACTTTCCTCTCGTCTGAATGGGGTCGTTTACCGCGCCGGTCAGCCCTGGATCCGCCAGGCGATGGCCTGGGAATAGCTGTCCGTCGTCGGGTTGCCGCTGCTGTCGCGGGCCGGCGTGAACCGGGCCCGGCTGCTGAGCAGGCGGCAGGTCGCCGAATCGAGGGCCGGATGGCCGCTGGACCCGGTGACCGAACAGCCGGTGACACGGCCGTTCGTCCCGATCTCGAGCCGCACGCGCACCGTTCCCTGCTCCTCGTTGCGCAGCGACGACGGCGGATAGTCGTCGTTGCTGATGAGGCCGGCGAGGTTCGCCTTGGCGTGAGCGGGCTCGACCTTGACCGGCGCCGGAGGCGGCGGTGGCGGCGGGGCGGGCGGTGCCGGCGGCGCCGGCGGCGCGGTCGGCGTGATCACCGGCGGCGGCGCGACGTTCACCGTCGAGATCGGCGGCGGCGGCGTGTTGGTGCGGATGAGCGGCGGCGGCGCCACGATCGGCGGCGGCTGGACCGGCCTGTCCGGCGGGGGCGGCGGCGGCGGCTTCTGGTCGGGAGGCGGGGGCTCCTCGACGTTGAAGGTTTTGAGGTCGGCCGCCGCCTTCTTGATCACATTGTAGGCAAGGCCGGTGATGAACGCGTAGCCGAGGAGAGCGTGGAGGATGGCCACAATCACGATCGCCGTGATCCGGCCGGAGCTCATCCTGTTGTCAGCATAGGCCATTAATCAGACACGCTCCCTAATTCTTGGCGCGCCGGGATCGGCGGTGCTTCAACGCAGCGCGACCCCAACGGCTCCATCGGCATGTATCAACATATCATTCCGACGGGCGCCTGCCGCTCTAACGCGCCGCGCGAGGCTGTGCAATCCTCCTGTCGCACCGGCCGGCACGACCGGGGAACGGCTGTAATCCGCGGTAAATGCGGCTATGCCTATGGGAAACAAATGATTAGCACCGCTTCCGAAACGAGCGCCGCGTGAGCGCTTTCGCCCCGCTCGTCGCCGCTCTCGGCGCCTCGGCCGCCCTTCACGGCGCCCCGTCCGCCCCGGCCGTCCCTGCCGATTCGCTTCGGCTGACCTATGCCGACTTCGTCGATCTGGCCCTCGCGGCGCCGATCGTTGCGAAGGTGAGCGTGATCGATGCGATCCCGGTGAAGGAGGCCGACGCCGCCGGCGTGCGCCCGGGATTCGCGAGGCTCTACGTCGCGGCGGATGTGGCGGCCCTGATCCGGGCGCCGGGGCCTCTCGCGGCGCGGGTCAGCTACCTGGTCGACGTGCCGCGCGACGCGCGGGGGCGTCCGCCGAAGATCGCGAAGGGCGCCGCCTTCCTGCTCCTCGCCGCGCCGGTACCCGGTCGGCCGGGCGAGCTCAGGCTGGTGGCCCGCGACGCCCAGATTCCGTTCACGCCCGAGGCGGCCGAGCGGCTGCGCGCGATCGCGCGCGAGGCGGCCGCGCCGTCGCCGCCGCCGGTGGTGGCGGGTATCGGCCGCGCTTTCTATTCGCCGGGCAACCTCCCGGGCGAGAGCGAGACCCAGATCTTCGTGCAGACCGCGGACCGCCGCCCCGTCTCGCTCAGCATCCTGCGCCGCCCCGGCGAGACGCCGCGCTGGGCGGTGGCGCTGAGCGAGGTGGTCGACGAGTCGGCGGTGGTGCCGAAGCCCGAAACCCTGCTCTGGTACCGCCTCGCCTGCGGCCTGCCGCGCACGCTCCCCGCCCGGAGCCTCGAGGAGGCGGACGCCGCCGCCGCGACGTCGATCCGGCGCGACTACCAGCTGGTGCTCGACAGCCTGGGCGCCTGCGCGCGCTCCCGTACGGGGAGTTAGAAGGAGGCGAGCTCGACGCCGACGCCCGCGCAGTCCGGATAGATGTCCGGCTTGCGGGTCGAGACGCGGAGCGCGGCGACGCCGCGGCGCGCGGCGATCAGCTCGTAGACGGCGCGCGCCAGCGTCTCCTGCAGATTGTAGCGGCGGGCGGAGACGAGAGCGGCGACGTCGCGGCGGAGGAAGTCGTAGTCCCACGCCTCGGCCGCCTCGTCGGAATGCGGGAAGGCGTCGGCGTCGAGCCAGACTTCGACCGTCACGGACAGGCGCTGCGGCACCCCCACCTCGAAATCGTGGAAGCCGATGTCGGCGTCCACGACCATCTCCTCGAGCACGATCTTGTGAGTCTTGGGGAGGAGGCGGTCGGGGACGAGGCCGTCCAGCCGCACGTGGTCGTTCATGTCTCGGGCTCCAGGAACTGGACGTCGCGGGCGAGGCCGAGGAAGCGCTGGCCGCCGTCCAGCACGATCGTCTGGCCGGTGAAGGTCGGCGTGGCAAGGATGAAGCGCAGCGCCGCGACGATCTCCTCGACGCGCACGCCGCGGGCGAGGGCGTTGAGCGTGTGCACGCGGTCGAAATTCTCGCGGCTCTGCGGGCCCGAGACGAGGGTGACGGACGGCGCGATGGCGCAGACGCGGACGCCGCGTCCGGCCCAGGCCCGGGCGAGGAGATCGGTGGCGGCGGCGAGCCCGGCCTTGGCGACCGTGTAGCTGAAGAAGTCCGGGTTCGGCGCCGCGAGCTTGGCATCCAGCAGGTTGACGATCAGACCCAGCCGGCCGGCAAGCGCCCGGGCCAGGAGGAGCGGCGCCCGCAGGTTGACCGCCATGTGGGCGTCCCACCCCTCGACGGTGAAGTCGTCGGCGGCGTCGTAGGCGAAGATCGAGGCATTGTTGACGAGCAGCCGCGCCGGCGGCAGGCCGTCCAGCGCCGCGACGATCCGCGCCGGGGCGGCCGGGTCGGCGAGGTCGGCGGCGACGACGCCGGCATTGCCGAGCTCCGCCGCGAGGGCCGCGGCCTCCCGCGTCGAGCGGTGGCAGTGGATGAGGACGTGCCAGCCGTCCGCGGCCAGGGCCCGGGCGATCTCGGCGCCAATCCGCTTCGCCGCCCCGGTCACGATCGCCGTGCGCGGACCTTCGAACTCGCTCGCCATGCGCGGCGGATAGGGCGTTGCCGGTGACGAGTACAGGCCCTAGGCCGTGGCGATGCCCATGGCACCCGCCCCGGAAGACCTTGCCGGTCTCAGCCTCGCCGACGTCGCGCGGTTGGCGGCGGAGAAAAGGCTGCCTCCGGTCGAGCGATGGAACCCGACCCATTGCGGCGACAGCGCGATGCGGATCGCGCGCGACGGCACCTGGTACCATGAGGGCGCGCCGATCGGCCGGCCGGCGATGGTGCGCCTCTTCTCCACCATCCTGCGCCGCGAGCCGGACGGCCGCCACGTGCTGGTGACGCCGGTGGAGAAGCTCGACATCGCCGTCGACGACGCCGCCTTCGTCGCCGTCGAGGTGAAGAGCGAAGGCGCGGGCGCGGCGCGGCGGCTCGCCTTCCGGCTGAACACCGGCGACGTCGTCCTTGCCGGCCCCGATCACCCGCTCGTCGTGCGCGCGGCGGAGGACGGGCCCCTCCCCTATCTCGGCGTGCGCGGCGGCCTGGAGGCGCGGGTCGCCCGGCCCGTTTATTACGAGCTCGCCGAACTCGCGCTGGGCGAGGGCGCCAACCCGCCCGGCCTGTGGAGCGACGGCGCCTTCTTCGCGCTCGGGGCGGCGGCATGACGCTCGTCGAGCGCCTGCGCGACGCGCTGCAGCGCGGCCACCGCAGCACGCCCGAGATCCTGCCCGGCGACGCCTTCGACGAGCGGGTCTCCGATCCGACCCCGGCGGCGGTGCTGGTGCCGGTCGTCGACCGCGCCGAGCCCACCATCATCTTCACCGAGCGCCCGAAGACGATGCGCAAGCATCCGGGCCAGGTGAGCTTCCCCGGCGGCCGCATCGACCCCGGGGACGACGGCCCCGTCGCCGCGGCCCTCCGCGAGGCGGAAGAGGAGATCGGGCTCGGGCGGGCGTGGATCGAGGTGATCGGCACCACCGACCGCTACCGCACCGTCACCGGGTTCGAGGTGACGCCGGTGGTGGCGGCGGTGCGGCCGGGCTTCATCCTGCGGCCCCAGGCCGACGAGGTGGCCGACGTGTTCGAGGCGCCGCTGCGCTTCGTGCTCGACCCGGCGCGGCAGGCGGTGCGGACGGTCGAATGGCGCGGCCGCGAGCGCCGCTATTACGAGATCCTCTGGGACGGCCGCCGCATCTGGGGCGCGACCGCCGCGATGCTCGTCAACCTGTCGCGGCGGCTGGCGTTGGCGCCGTGAAGCTCCCCGCATCTTCCTGGCAGCACCGCGATGGCCTCGCGGCGCTGATGCGCGCGCTCGGCGGCGACGCCGGCGACACGCGCTTCGTCGGCGGCTGCGTCCGCGATACCCTGCTCGGCCTCCCGGTCAGCGACGTCGACCTCGCCACGCGGCTGCCGCCGGACGCGGTGATCGAGCGGCTGAAGCGGGCGCGGATCAAGGCGGTGCCGACCGGCCTCGCCCACGGCACCGTCACGGCGGTCGTCGCCGGCGCCCCGGTCGAGGTGACGACGCTGCGGCGCGACGTCGCCACCGACGGCCGCCGCGCGACCATCGCCTACACCGGCGACTGGCGCGAGGACGCGGCGCGCCGCGACTTCACCATCAACGCCCTGTCGGCCGATCCGGCGACGCTCGAGGTGTTCGACTATTTCGGCGGCGAGGCCGACCTCGCCGCGCGCCGCGTCCGGTTCATCGGCGATCCGCTGACCCGCATCGCCGAGGACCATTTGCGGATCCTGCGCTTCTTCCGCTTCCACGCCCGCTTCGGCACCGGCGCGCCGGACGCGGAAGGGCTCGCCGCCTGCGTCGCCCGCGCCAACGACCTGATGGCGCTGTCGCGCGAGCGGATCGCCGACGAGCTCACCAAGCTGCTCGCGCTGCCCGCGCCGGCGGAGACGGTGGCCCTGATGGTCGAAGGCGGCGTCCTCAAGCCGGTGCTGCCGGAGATCGTCGACGCGGCGCCGCTCGCCCGCCTCGTCCGGCGCGAGGCGGCGGCGGGCGTCGCGCCCGATCCCGTGCGGCGGCTGGCGGCCCTGCTGCCGCCGGACCCGGAAGTGGCCGCGGCCGTCGCCGCGCGGCTGCGCCTGTCGAAGCGGGCAGCGAAACGGCTGGTCTCCGCGGCGGTTGCCGATGACGATGAAGTGGCGGCGATCCTCGCCTACCGGATCGGCCGCGAGGAGGCCGTCGATCGCATCCTGCTGGGCCCACGGGACGCCGCGACGGCCAAGGCCCTCGAGGGCTGGGAGCGGCCGAGGCTCAAGCTCGGCGGCGGCGACCTGATCGCCATGGGTCTCGCCGCCGGACCCGAGGTGGCGCGCACGCTCCAGCTGCTGGAGCGGAGCTGGGGCGAGGCCGGCTTCCCGGCCGACGCGGAGGCGCAGCGGGCGCTGGCGCGCGACGCCGTCGATCAGGCGCTGCGCGCGCGCCAGTAGGCGAGCGCCGCGTCCGGCGCGAGCGGCCGGGCGAAATAGAAGCCCTGGCCGTGGGTGCAGCCGAGCTGCTCGAGCGCCTCGGCGAGCTCGGGCCGGTCGATCCCCTCCGCCGTCGTCTCCATCCCGAGCGCGCGGGCGAGTGAGAGGATGGCCCGCACGATGGCGACCGAATCGGCGTCGGCGAGCATGTCGCTGACGAAGCTGCGATCGATCTTGAGCACGTCGATCGGCAGCCGCTGGAGGTAGGCGAGCGATGTGTAGCCGGTACCGAAATCGTCCATCGCGGCGCGCACCGCGAGTTCCTGGAGCGCGTGCAGCACCTTGGTGGCCCGCGCCGGGTCCTGGACGATGGCGCTTTCGGTGAGCTCCAGCGTCAGCCGCGCGCCGTCGATGCCATGGCGCGACAGGGCGTCGGCGACCAGCGAAGGCACGTCGTCGCGGGCGAGCTGGATGGCCGAGAGGTTGACGCTCACCGGGATCGGCAGCGGCGCGCCGGCGGCCGCGTCCCATCCGGCGACGACGGCGAGCGCCGCGTCGAGCGCCCAGCGGCCGAGGGGAACGATCAGGCCGGATTCCTCGGCGACCGGGATGAACTCGGTCGGCGAGATGGCGCCGCGCCGGGGGTGGCTCCAGCGGGCGAGCGCCTCGAAGCCGGCGACGGTCCCGTCGGCGAGGTCGACGAGCGGCTGGAAGGCGAGCTGGAGGTCGCCGCCCTCGATGGCGTGGCGCAGCTCGGTTTCGATGCTGAAGCGGCGGCGGGCGGCGCGTGCCTGGTTGGGCTCGTAGATCTGGATCTCGCCGCTCGCCTTGGCGCGCTTCAGGGCGAACTGGGCATTGCGCAGCACTTCGTCCGCCAGCTCCTCGTGGCCGGAGAGAAGCGCGCAGCCGAAGGCGCAGTCGACGCGGATCTCGAGCTCGGACAGGCGGAACGGCGCGACCAGCGCGGCCCGGATCCGCTCGGCGGCCTGGAGAGCATCGTCGAGGCCCTTTTCGAGGCGCATGAGGATCCCGAACTCGTCGCCGCCGGTGCGGGCGAGGACGTCGCCGGCGCGCAGCACCGAGCAGAGGCGGCGGGCGAAGGTGATGAGCAGCTCGTCGCCGGCGATCGCGCCGACGCATTCGTTCACCCGGCTGAAGCGGCGCATGTCGACGACGAGGACGCCGTGGCCCCCGGGCTGGAAGGCGGGGTCGGCGAGCACGCCCTCAACGGCCTCGTTGAAGGCGGTGCGGTTGGGCAGGCCGGTGAGGCTGTCGCGCAGCATCTCGGCGCGCAGGCTCTGCTCGGTCTCGACCTGCGCGGTCCGGTCGACGATCGTGGCGAGGCAGCGGCGGCCGAGGGCCGGCAGGATCTCGAGGCGGGCGAGCCGCACCGAGAAGTGGCGCTGCGCCACCGCCTCGCCGTAGCGCGCCTCGAACTCGGCGTCGCGCTCGTCACCGGCGAGGAAGGCTTCGGCGCGCGCGGCGACCCCGGTGCCGGCGAGGAAGGCAATGGCAGCGAGCGGCACGTCCGGGCAGGCGCGGGGGCCGGCGAGGGCGAGAAAGAGCGCGTTGGCGAGATGGACGTGTGACGTCCCGCCGGTGCTGCGCTGGAGCACGGCCGCGGCGATGGGAAGGGCGTCGAGATAGTCTTGCCGCGCCTGCTGGACGATGCGGGCGGCGGCGATCAGCGTCGCGTCGTCCGCGGGTCCGTCCGCGGCCGTGCTCCCTTCCTCCGGGCCCTCGAACCCTCGCTGCGCCGCCGACGCGTCCATCCTCGCCGTTCTAACCCAAAGACGGTTAACGCTTCGCTTAGCGGTGCCCGGGCGAGGCCTCGCTCAGCCGAACCGGTTGTTGCGCGGGAAGCCGGTCGGCGGCATCCGGCCGGCCGCGCCGCGCGCGGTGCGCCACGGGTTGAGGTCGGTCTCGGTGCGGCGACGGCCGCTGTCGCCGCCCATGTCCCAGCTTATCCCCTCCGGGAACAGGAAGGTCGTGGCGTCGGACAGGCCGCCGTCGCGGTAGCGCTGCAGCTGAACGCCGGCGCCGCGGCCCATTTCGGGCAGCTCGGCCAGCGGAAAGACGACCATCTTGCGGTTCTCGCCGATCGCCGCGACGTAATCGTGTCCCGATGCGACCGGACGGACGACGGCGAGACGGGCGCCGGGTCTCAGGTTCATCACCTGCTTGCCCTTGCGGGTCTCGGCCAGCGCGGCGTCGGCCGTGGTGACGAAGCCGCGGCCGTCCGAGGCGGCGAGGAGCAACTTCTGCCCCGGCACCGCGACGAACAGGGCGGCGATCCCTCCCTCCCCTTCGATGTCGACCATCAGCCGGACCGGCTCGCCGAAGCCGCGGCCGCCCGGCAGCCTGTCGGCGGCGAGCGTGTAGAAGCGGCCATTGTCGCCGGCGAGGAGGATGCGGTCGGTCGTCTGGGCATGGAAGAACCAGGCCGGGCCGTCCCCTTCCTTGAACTTCATCGCCTCGGGGTTGGACAGGTCGACATGGCCCTTCATCGCCCGGATCCAGCCGCGCTGCGACATGATGACGGTGATCGGCTCCTTCTCGATCATCGCATGGAGCGGGATCTCCCGCGCCGGCGCCGCCTCCTCGATCAGGGTCCGGCGCCGGCCGAGCTCGGTCGCGGCGCCGTACCGATCGCGCAGCGCGGTCAGGTCCTTCTTGAGGCGGGTGCGCTGCCGCGCGTTCGAGTCGACGAGCTTCGCCAGCTCCTCGCGCTCCTTGACGAGCGAGTCGCGCTCGCCCCTGATCTGCATCTCCTCGAGCTTGCGCAGGCTGCGCAGCCGCATGTTGAGGATCGCTTCCGCCTGGCGGTCGGTGAGCCGGAACTCGGCGACCATCACCGGCTTGGGCTCGTCCTCGGTGCGGATGATCTCGATCACCCGGTCGAGGTTCAGGTAGGCGATGAGATAGCCTTCGAGCAGCTCGACGCGGTCGTCGATCCGGCCGATGCGGTGGCTGGCGCGGCGGACGAGCACTTCGAACTGGTGGGCGAGCCAGGCGGAGAGCACTTCCTTGAGCCCCATCACCTTCGGCGTGTGGCGGGCGTCGAGGACGTTCATGTTGAGCGGCACCCGCACCTCGAGGTCGGTGAGGCGGAACAGGCTCTCCATCAGCATGGCCGGATCGACGGTGCGGCTGCGCGGCTCGATGACGATGCGGATCTCCGCGTCCGATTCGTCGCGCACGTCGGCGAGGATCGGCAGCCGCTTGGCGGCGATCAGCTCGGCGATCTGCTCGATCAGCTTCGACTTCGGGACCTGGTAGGGGATCTCGGTGACCACGGCGATCCACGTGCCGCGGCCCTGATCCTCCTGGCTCCAGCGCGCGCGGACGCGGAAGGCGCCCCGGCCGGTCTCGTAGGCGGCGGCGATGGCGGCGGCGCTGTCGACGATCACGCCGCCGGTGGGGAAGTCCGGTCCGGCGACGAAATCCATCAGCGCGGACGGCTCGGCCTGCGGGTTGTCGACCAGGTGGATCGCGGCGTCGACGACCTCGGCCAGATTGTGCGGCGGGATCGACGTGGCCATGCCGACGGCGATGCCGCTGGCGCCGTTGGCGAGGAGGTTGGGGAACAGGCCGGGAAAGACTTCCGGCTCCTCCTCCTCATTATTGTAGGTGGGGCGGTAGTCGACCGTGCCTTCGTCGAGGCCGGCCATGAGGTCGTAGGCGGCCTGGGTGAGGCGCGCCTCGGTGTAGCGCATCGCCGCGGCATTATCGCCGTCGACATTGCCGAAATTGCCCTGGCCGTCGACGAGCGGGTATCTGAGCGAGAAGGTCTGGGCGAGGCGGACCATCGCGTCGTAGACCGACTGGTCGCCATGCGGGTGATATTTGCCGATGACGTCGCCGACGACGCGCGCGCATTTCTTGTAACCCGCGGCGGGGTCGAGCCTGAGCAGCCGCATCGCCCAGAGCAATCGCCGGTGGACCGGCTTCAAGCCGTCGCGGACGTCAGGAAGCGAGCGGGCGGTGATCGTCGACAGCGCATAGACGAGGTAGCGCTGCGACAAAGCCGCGTCGAAGGGCTGGTCCTGGATGGGATCGATGTCGTTCAAGCTGCTGGCCATGGCGCCGGACTAGCAGGGGGTCGGCCGCGAGGCGAGCTTGTGTCGACACGCGCGCGAAGCTTGCGACTCGGACACAGGCCGACGGCACCGCGAAAAGCGACAAAAAGGCGCGGAAGGTGCGGAAGGTTCGGCTTGCTCAGAGTGGAAATGTGGCTTCCGACCTGTCCACCTGTCGCTTTCCACGGGGAAGGGCGGAACGGCTCGGTCATGGCTGGAACATAGGGCGAACCGCGCTTGGCTGCAACCCTCACGGCCGGGGCATCGTCGCGACGACCTCGGCGGCGCCGTCGCGCGTATAGTGGCCGTAATCGAAGTGGAACGGGCGGCCGGTGCGGGTGAGGAGGCGGCAGCGCCGGCCGCTCGGGCACTCGGCCTGGTAGGCGGAGAAATAGGTGCCGCCCGCGGCGCGCACCAGCGGCGCCATGGCACGGTCGAGGCGCTCGCGCTCGACCACCCGCCGACGGTCGATCCAGCCGCGGTCGCCGAGCGCCGCGGCGCGGGCGAGGAGCTCGGGCGTGGAGGGGAAATATTCGACGACGGGACCCACCACCGTCACCGTTCGGCCGGCGCGGCGAAGGGCGCGGATCGTCGCATCGAGCGCCGGCAGATCCTCCTCCTGCCACCGCCCCGCCAGGATGACGCCGTCTGCCGGGATCTGAAAAGCGCGCGTCGGCCCCGCGACCGCCTCGGGCGGGCACCCGCCTTGGCTCGCGCCGCCGCGCAGCAACGGGCGGCAACCGACGTGCATCGCGATGAGGAAATGGATGTCGGGGAAGCGGGCGATCAGCGCCGGGACGAGGTGGGCGGCGTGGCTGTCGCCGGCGATGAGCACATTGCGGGTCCCGGGACGCCGGTCGAGGCAGGAGACGTTCTTCTCGTCCCGATCCGCCCGGCAGCCCGCGCGGTGGAGGGTGGCGACGCCGGGGATGTGCTGCCCGCGCGTCTCGAGAAGACGCACGACCGCGGGAGGCCAGCTGCGCAGGTGGAGCCGGGCGGTCGCCACGGCGGCCGCGAGGAGGGCGACGGCAAGGGCGGCCGCGGCGGCGCCGGCGATGGCGCGCCGGGGCGTCGCGCGGCGCAGCCGGTGCCGCAACGGCCGCTCCACCGCCCAGTAAGAGAGGGCGGCGAGGGCGAGCGCCGCGGCGACCAGCGCAAGGCGGATCGTCGCCGGGGGATCGAACGCGACGCAGGTCTTCCAGAAGACGAGCAGCGGCCAGTGCCACAGGTAAAAGGAATAGGAGACGCGGCCGATGGCGCGCAGCGGCGGCATCGCCAGCAGCCGGCCGATCCCGCTGCCGTCGCCGCCAGCCAGCAGGATCGCGGTCGCCGCACAGGGTGCCAAAGCGGCGGGGAACGGGGACGCGACGGCGGGCGTCACGAGGATCAGCGCGAGGAGCAGCGCGGCGCCGGCGCCGGCGCAGAGCAGCTCGCGCAGCGGTCCCCGCGCAGTGGGCGGCAGGAGGGTCGCGAGACCGCCCAATGCCAGCTCCCAGAGCCGCGTCGGCAGCAGGTAGAAGGCGGCCTGCGGATGGGCCGGTCCCGCCAGCGCCGCGGCCGCGAGCGAACCGAGCGCGAGGCCGAGCACGAGCAGCGGCACGCCGCGGCCACCGAAGGCGCGGGCGCCGACCAGCGCCAGCGGGTAAAGCAGGTAGAATTGCTCCTCGACGCCGAGCGACCAGCTGTGAAGGAAGGGCTGGGTCTCGGCCGGCGGCGCGAAATAGGGGTCCCGGCGCCAGAAGAAGAGGTTCGAGACGAACAGGGCGGCGCTGACCGCGGCGCCCCGCTGGGCGGCGATCTCGCTGGGCAACAGCAGGACCATCGCCGCGACGACCACCGCCAGCACCATCGCCAGCAGCGCCGGCACGATCCGCGCCACCCGGCGCTGGTAGAATGCGGCGAGCGAGAAGCGGCCGGCGTCGAGGTCGCGCACGACGGCACCGGTGATGAGGTAGCCGGAGATGACGAAGAAGACGTCGACGCCGAGGAAGCCGCCCGCGAGCGGCGGCACGCCCGCGTGGAACAGCACGACCGCGAGCACGGCGACCGCGCGCAACCCCTCGATATCCGCGCGAAACCCATTTTCGGCCATCCCGGCTTGCTAGGCGATCCCGGCGAGGGCTGGAAGCCGAGACCGGAGGAACGGCCAAGCGAAGCGTTGGCTAGTAGTCGGTAACTTTAGTTGGGCAACTTGGCCGTCGCAACGCACGGTTCGTCTTGCTTATGCCGGAGGACTCCAGGCATTTATTGTCCCCATAGAGAGAAACCGTCCCTGGGCGCCGGCCGGCGGTGCAATTTACATGAACGGCAGATTAAGATAGCGCGCATTTTCGGACTCGCCGGGGGGTGAATCGTCAATGCGCGGCCTGCCATTTCTGTTGCTCCTTCTCGCTGCGCACCCGCCCGGGCCCCGCGGATTCGACCGCATCAACCACCACCATCGCATGGCGACGTGGCGAATGGCGACGCATGACGGCTCGTCGCCGCGGGATTTCGGCCGCGTCCTCGCGGTCCGGGAGCATCTCAGCATCGCGGCGCGCGATCGCATCGAGGTGCAGGAGCCGCGCCGCCTCAACAGCTTCACCCTCGGCAACAGCGGCGCCCGCCTCGGCGTCGGCTTCGTCGGCGGCCGCCATCTCGGCCTGAGGCTGCGCAGCCCCTTCTGACGCCCCTTCCCGCCGCCCCTGCCGCCGCTCTAGAAGGCGCGCGGACCAATTTTCCGGCGGAGGCATTTCCCATGTTCAAAGCGATGGCGGCCGCCGCGGCGGCCCTGATCGGCACCACCGCGCTCGCCGCGCCGGCATCGCATCCGGAAGCGGAAGCGCAGGCGCTCGATCTGGCGAAGCGGGCGATCGCGCTGCGGTCGGTCGCCGGGCCGGGTAACAAGACGCCGGAGGTGGCGGCGCTGATCAAGCGGGCGCTGGTCGCGGGCGGCTTCGGCGAGAGCGACGTGACGATCACGCCCGTCGGCGACACCGCCTATCTGATCGGCCGCTGGCGCGGCGCCGACCCGAGCCTGAAGCCGCTCGTCATCTCCGGCCATATCGACGTGGTCGAGGCGAATCCCAAGGATTGGCAGCGCGACCCGTTCACGCCCGTCGTCGAGAACGGCTATCTCTACGGCCGCGGCGCGACCGACATGAAGCTCGACGCCGCCATCGCCGTCGCCGCTTTGATCGAGCTGCGCCGCGAAGGCTACCGGCCGCGCCGCGACGTGATCATCGAATTTTCGGGCGACGAAGAGACGGTGATGAAGACTAGCGCCCTCATCGCCGAGCAGCTCAAGCAGGCCGAGCTGGTGCTCAACATCGACGGCGGCGGCGGCACGCTCGACGAAAAGACCGGCAAGCCGCTCTATTTCACCTGGCAGGGCGCCGAGAAGACCTATGCCGATTTCGAGCTGACGGTCACCAATCCCGGCGGCCATTCGTCGGCGCCGCGCAAGGCCAATGCCATCAACCAGCTCGCCGCCGCCCTCGTCCGGATCGGCCATCACCGCTTCAGGCCGGAAGTGAGCCCACTCACCCGCTCCTATTTCCTCGCCGCCTCGAAATACGAAGCGCCGGCGACGGCGGCGGCGATGCGCGCCTTCGCCCGCAACCCGGCCGATCCGAAGGCGATCGCGACGCTGGCGGCGGACCCGTCGATGGTCGGCAAGATCGGCACGACCTGCGTCGCGACGATGATCAGCGGCGGTCACGCGCTGAATGCCCTGCCCCAGCGGGCGAGCGCGAACGTCAACTGCCGCATCTTTCCCGGCCACAAGCCCGCCGACATCATGGCGGAGCTGAAGCGGGTGGCCGCGGAGCCGGCGGTCCAGTTCAAGGACGTGACGGAGGGCTCGGTGCCGAACGACGCCTCGCCGATGCGCGCGGACTTCGTCGGCGCGGTCACCAGGGCGATGGGCGAAGTCTATCCCGGCGTGCCGGTCTTCCCGAGCCAGGCGTCGGGGGCGAGCGATTCCATGTGGTTTCGCTACCATCACGTGCCGAGCTACGGCGCGAGCCCGGTGTTCACCAAGAACAGCGAGGATTTCAGCCACGGCCTCAACGAGCGCACGCCCATCGCCAACATCCGGCCGGCGATCGATTACTACCTGACCCTGGTTCGGGAGCTGACCCAGTAACGCGTCATCCCGGCGGAAGCCGGGATCTCCAGGCGGAAAAGCACGCACCCTTCACCCGACGGGATCCCGGCTTCCGCCGGGATGACGGGCGATTCCACCCGCCGTCCCGCACCCGTGCATCCCCCTTGCCGTAAACTCTACCGTCATGGTAGAGAAGCCTCAGAACACAAGAGGAGGTCGGCATGCGCAAGGCGTTGGTTCCGGTTCTGGTGTTGCTCGCGGCGGGGTGCTCCGGCAGGTCCGACCATGACGGCGGGAGAGACCGCGGCGGTGGCGGCGGGAGCGCCGAGAACAGCGCCTCGGCGGATGCGGCGTCCGCCCCGGCCGGCATCGCCCCGACCGCCGCGCCCGGCGTCGCCTTCAACTACAAATATGCCTTCCGGCTGCCGGCCGAGCGCATCTCGGCGGTGCAGGAGGAGCATGCCCAGGCGTGCGAGAAGCTCGGCCTCGCGCGCTGCCGCATCACCGGCATGTATTACCACCTGACCGGCGACCACGACGTCGAGGCGCGGCTCGATTTCAAGCTCGACCCGGCGATCGCCCGCGCCTTCGGCAAGGAGGGCATCGCGGCGGTCGCCCACGCCGACGGGCGGCTCGTCACCAGCGAGATCAGCGGCACCGACGCCGGCGCCGTCATCGAGCGGGTCAACCGCAGCCAGGCCGACCAGGCGGAGGCGCTCAGGAAGATCGAGGCGCAGCTCGCCAGGCCGGGCCTGCCGGGCCGCGAGCGGGCCGAGCTCCAGAACCAGGCGCAGCAGATCCGCGAAGCGATGGCCGCCGGCAAGGCCGAGAAGAGCGAGAAGCAGGAATCGCTCGCCAGGACGCCGATGACCTTCGCCTACGAATCGGGCGACATGGCGCCGGGCGTGCGGCGGTCGCTGAGCGACGGCTTCGCCAATCTCGTCGGCGCGCTCGAATGGATGCTGCTGGCGCTGATCACCGTGCTGCCGTGGCTGGTCGTGGCGGGCGTCGCCTGGCTCGGCTGGCGGCGCTTCGGGCGGCGCAGGCCGACGGCGGACGCCGCCGCGGCCTGATACCCGCTTTGGGCCATAGCCAGGAACTTCGCCTGTCGGGCTGCGGTTGAGGTGCCGGTCCCGACAGGCGGAGAAGGAAACATGGCGGATGAGGCGAGCCCGGCCAAGGTCTGGGCGCTGATGGAGAAGATCGGCTTCTGCATGCTGGCGAGCCGCGACGGCGAGGAGATACGCGCACGGCCGATGGCGGCCTATGTCGAGGAGGAGGACGGCAAGGTCTATTTCCTCACCGACAAGGCAAGCGCCAAGGAAGAGGACGTGGCCGCGCATCCCGAGGTCTGCCTCGCCTTCGCCGACGCGGGCGCGCAGACCTACGTCTCCGTCACCGGCCGCGCCGCGCTGTCCGACGACCGGGCGCGGATCCGCAAGATCTGGTCGCCCGCCGCGAAGGCCTGGTGGGACGGGCCGGACGACCCCGCGATCCGCCTCCTCACCGTCACGCCGCGGGACGCGCAATATTGGGACAGCCCCGGCACGATTCTCTCCTACGTGAAGATGGCGGCGGCGGTCGTGTCCGATTCGCGCCCCGCGGTCGGCGAGCATGCCAAGGTGGCGATGTGAAGGCGGAGCCGAAGGCGGGCGATCGCGTCGCCTGGAAGAGCCACGGCGGCGAGGCGCACGGCAAGGTCGTGCGCAAGCAGACGTCTGCAACGCACATCAAGGGCCACAAGGTGGCGGCGTCGGACGAGCACCCGCAGTTCATCGTCGAGACCGACGACGGCAAGCGGGCGGCGCACAAGGCGGAGGCGCTGCGGAAGGCATGATCCGTCACAGGTGACTGCAGCGGGGACTCCCCACCCGTTCGGGCTGAGCCTGTCGAAGCCCTCCCTTCTTTTCACCAGCTGGACGGTAAGGACGGCCCTTCGACAGGCTCAGGGCGAACGGTTGGGCTCGTGAGCGAAGCCTCGCCGAAACCGCTACTGCCTCGCGAACAGATTGTCCGGGTTGGCCATCGCCTTGATCTCGAGCGCGTTGCCCGAGGGGTCGAGGAAGAACATCGTCGCCTGCTCTCCCGGCAGCCCTTCGAAGCGGATCGTGGGCGCGATCACGAACTCGGTGCCGGCGGCCTCGAGCCAGGCGGCGAGCGCCTTCCAATGGTCCATCTTCAGCACGGCGCCGAAATGGGGGACGGGGACGTCGTGACCGTCGACGGCGTTGCTGTGGGCGCGCGGCGTGGCGTCGGGCGAGAGGTGGGCGACGATCTGGTGGCCATAGAAGTCGAAATCGACCCATTCCGCGGCGCTACGGCCCTCGGGGCAGCCGAGCAGGCCGCCGTAGAATGCGCGCGCGGCTTCGACGTCGTGCACCGGGAATGCGAGGTGGAAGGGGGGAAGCTCGGCCATGGCCATATTCTAGAGACAATCACCTCCGCTGGAAAGACAATCCCGTTCGGGCTGAGCCTGTCGAAGCCCCGGCTTGTTCCAGGGCGGAAGAGCAGGACAGGGCTTCGACAAGCTCAGCCCGAACGGTGGTGTCCGCCATCGCTCAAGGCCATTGAATGCGTCAGGCTTCGTCCCGATAAGCCCACGCGATGCGCCTCCACCTCATCGCCTTCGTCGCCGGGCTGATCGCCGCCACGGCCTTCCAGCCGCTCGGGCTGTGGGCAGCGATGCCGGTCGCCTTCGCCATTTTCCTGTGGAGCCTGGCCGGGGCGCCGCGGCTGCGGACGGCGCTGGCGCGGGGCTGGTGGTTCGGGGTCGGGCAGTTCGTCCTCGGCCTCAACTGGATCGCGACCGCCTTCACCTACCAGGCGGCGATGCCCCCCTGGCTCGGCTGGATCGCCGTCGTGCTGCTCTCGCTCTACCTCGCCGTCTACCCCGCGCTGGCCGCGGGGCTGGCGTGGCGGTGGGGGCGGGGGAACCGCGCGGTCCTGACCCTCGCTTTCGCCGCCGCCTGGATCGTCACCGAGTGGCTGCGGGCGACGATGTTCACCGGCTTCGCCTGGAATCCGGCCGGAGTGGCCCTGCTCCCGACCTTCTTCGCGCGTGGCGCGGTCCTGGTCGGGACATACGGCGCGTCCGGCATCGCGGTGCTCCTCGGCGGGACGCTGTGGGAGCTGGGCGACCGGCGCTGGCGGAGCGGCGCGGCGCTCGCGGCGGGCGCGACGGTGGTGGCGCTCGCGGGCTTCGGGGCGGCGCCGCCCCCCGCGGGAGCCGCCGGCCCTGCCCTCCGCATCGCCCAGCCGAACATCAGCCAGGCCCAGAAGTCCCGGGGCGAGGCCGACGACGAGGCGCTCGACCGCCTGCGCCGCCTCACCTTTCACGATCCGCGCGTGCCGCACCTCATCCTGTGGCCGGAGGCGGCGGTCGACGCGCCGCTGCAGACGGGCCTCCGCTACCGGGCGGCGCAGGCCGACGCGGCGCAGCTGCGCGCCGAGATGGCGTCCGCTCTGGGGCCCCAGGACCTGCTGCTGACCGGCGGCATTTCCGCCGGTTCGCGCTCCGGCCTCGAGGTGACGAGCGCGACCAACAGCGTCTTCGCCCTCGCCCCGGACGGCCGCATCCTCGCCCGCTACGACAAGGCGCATCTGGTGCCGTACGGCGAATATCTGCCGATGCGGGCGCTGCTGACGCCGCTCGGCCTGTCGCGGCTGGTGCCCGGCGACATCGACTTCGACTCCGGACCAGGACCGCAGACGAAGGCGCTGCCGCTCATCGGCAAGGCGGGGTTCCAGCTCTGCTACGAGATCGTCTTCTCCGGCGAAGTGGTCGACCGGCGCAACCGCCCCGCCTTCCTGTTCAACCCGTCGAACGACGCCTGGTTCGGCGCCTGGGGCCCGCCTCAGCACCTCGCCCAGGCGCGGATGCGGGCGCTCGAGGAGGGGCTGCCGGTGCTGCGCTCGACGCCGACGGGGATCAGCGCCGTGGTGGACGCCGACGGTGCGCTGGTCGCCAGCCTGCCGCTCGGCGCGATGGCCGCGATCGAGTCCCGTCTGCCTGCGCCGAAGCCGCCGACGCCGTTCGCGCGCGTCGGCAACATCGCGGCCTTCCTGTTCGCGCTGCTGCTCGCCGCGGCGGCGATTGCAGTCCGCCGCCGGACCCGCTAGGGCGCACATAAGGATATCCTTATATCCGCTTTCCCTCAGCCTAAGCTCTTCAAGGAAGGCCGTTTCTCGCGATGCGCAGCTCCTATCTCTTCACCTCCGAATCCGTCTCGGAAGGCCATCCGGACAAGGTCGCCGACCAGATTTCCGACGCCATCGTCGACCTGTTCCTGTCGAAGGACCCGGAGGCGCGCATCGCCTGCGAGACGCTGACGACCACCCAGCTCGTCGTCCTCGCCGGCGAAATCCGCTGCCGCGGCGTCTACGAGAACGGCGAGTGGGCGCCCGGCGCGAAGGAAGAGATCGAGCGCACCGTCCGCGAGACCGTGAAGCGGATCGGCTACGAGCAGGAAGGCTTCCACTGGGAGAGCTTCCGGTTCGAGAACAACTTGCACGGCCAGTCCGAGCATATCGCGCAGGGCGTCGACGCGTCCGGCAACAAGGACGAGGGCGCCGGCGACCAGGGCATCATGTTCGGCTATGCCACCGACGAGACCCCGGCGCTGATGCCGGCGACGCTCTATTACAGCCACAAGATCCTCGAGCGGATGGCGGCCGACCGCCATTCAGGCGCGGCGCCGTTCCTCGAGCCGGACGCCAAGAGCCAGGTGACGCTGAAGTTCGAGGACGGCCGCCCCGTCGCCGCCACGGCGATCGTCGTCTCCACCCAGCACGGCAAGGGCTACGACGAGGGCGACAAGGAAACGGAGCTCAAATCCTATGTGAAGCAGGTGGTGGCCGACGTGCTGCCGGCCGAGCTGATCGCCAATGGCACCGTCTACCATATCAACCCGACCGGCAGCTTCGAGATCGGCGGCCCCGACGGCGACGCCGGCCTCACCGGCCGCAAGATCATCGTCGACACCTATGGCGGCGCGGCGCCGCACGGCGGCGGCGCCTTCTCCGGCAAGGACCCGACCAAGGTCGACCGCTCGGCGGCGTACGTCGCCCGCTACCTCGCCAAGAACATCGTCGCCGCCGGCCTCGCCCGCCGCTGCACGATCCAGCTCGCCTACGCGATCGGCGTCTCCGAGCCGCTGTCGCTCTACGTCGACACCCACGGCACGGGCACGGTGGGCGACGACGAGCTTGAGCAGGCGATCAAGGCGGTCCCGGAGCTCGGCGGCCTCACCCCGCGCGGCATCCGCACCCATCTCGGCCTCAACAAGCCGATCTACCAGGCGACCGCCGCCTACGGCCATTTCGGCCGCCAGGCCGAGGGCGACCTGTTCCCGTGGGAGCGGACGGACCTGGTCGAGAAGCTGAAGGCGGCGCTGGGCTGAGGCCGCGCCGTCGGCTGCAATCCGGCTCCGGCCCCATTGTTGCCGGGGGCCCCGCGTGCCATCCTCGCCCCGGGACGAGGGAGAAGAGACGTGAGGCATCGGCCGTTTACAAGCGCCGTCGTAGCGGCCGCGGTGACCATCGGCGCCGCGGTCGGCAGCGCCGCGAAGTCGCCCGCCCCTCCCCCGGTCACCGCGGCCGAGCAGCAGGCGATCCGCGACGCCTCCGCCCGCGGGGCGTTGCTCTACGCCTACGACCAGGCCGCCTGGCACGGCACCGACGAAATGATGGCGAAGCTGCCGGACGCGCGCTCGAAGGTCGGGGGCTGGATCGTGGACGGCCCGGCGGACGCGCCGGAAGCGGTTTTCTTCGACAAGGACAGGGCGGCGCCGCACACGGTGTTCGTGGCGAACTTCCGGGACGGGAAGCTCGTCTCGAGCCGCGTGGCGGGCCCGGCCGAGCCGGTGCTCGACGCCGCGCGCAAACGCCTCATCGCCGCCCGCACGACCGCCGTCGAGGCGCTGAAGGCGAAGGGCTTTCAGCGGTGCAGCGCCCAGGCGATGAATACCGTCGTGCTGCCGCCGGTCGGACCCGAGGGGAACACCTACGCCTATGTGCTGACGCCGCAGCCGGACATGGACACGATCCCGTTCGGCGGCCACTATCGCATCGCCGTCGCGCCCGACGGCACGCCGGGCGAGATCCGGGCGTTCACCAACAGCTGCATCGCCATGCCGGGGAAGCCTCCCGCGGGCGCGAAGTCCGCCGCACTCTTCATCACTCACCTGCTCGATCCGGTGCCGACCGAGATCCATGTCTTCTCGTCGCTGGTCGCGCAAGTGCCGGTGATGGTGGCGACCAAGGATGGGCGGATCTGGGCGGTGGACGGCCCCCGTATCGCGCCGATCGGCAAGATCGGCCGGTAGCACTTGCCGGACCGCCCGGCGGCGCATAGCGCGGCGTCATGGGCGACCCCACCACCCTCCGCCGCCTCTACGGGCGCCGCTCCGGCCATAAGCTGCGCGCGGGGCAGGCGGCGCTGCTGGAGCAGTTGCTGCCGGCGATCTCCGTGCCGGCGGAGGGGCCGGTGACATCGGAGCTTCTGTTCGGCGACGCCGAAGGACATGGGCGACCCCTCCACTTCGAGATCGGCTTCGGGTCGGGCGAGCATCTCGCCTACCGCGCCGACCTGCTGCCCGACCACGGCTTCATCGGCGCCGAGCCGTTCCTGAACGGGGTGGTCGGCGCGCTCGGGCACGTGCGCGACCACAGGCTCGCCAATGTCCGGCTGCACATGGGCGACGCGCTCGAGGTGCTGGAGCGGGTGCCGGACGGGGCGCTGACGATGGTCTATCTGCTCCACCCCGACCCGTGGCCGAAGGCGCGGCACGCCAAGCGGCGGATGGTCAATCCCGGGCCGCTCGACCTCATCGCCCGCAAGCTCAGAGCGGGCGGCGAGTTCCGGCTGGGAACCGACGATCCGGTTTATTGCCGCTGGTCGATGATGGTGATGAACGGCCGCACCGACTTCGAATGGCTGGCCGAGAGCGCGAGGGACTTCCTCACCCGCCCCTCCGGCTGGCCGGAGACGCGCTACGAAGCGAAGGCGCGGCGGCAGGGGCACGAAGTCTGGTACTTCCGCTACCGGCGCGTCTGACCCGGCGCAGCATCCCTCTCCGCCTCGGGGGAGAGGGGCTCGTCTCAGGCGTAGGCGAGGAGCGCGTCGCGCTTTTCGAGGAGGGCCTCGACGCTGTCCGCCGGCGCGATGCCGGCGACGGTCGCCATCGCGCGCTCGAGCCGCTCGCGTCCGCGCTCCGAGAGAGCCGGAGCGGCGCTCGCCGCATCCTCCATATCGGCCATGACGCCGTTGCAATGGAGGCCGACGTCGCACCCGGCTTCGACGACGCCGCGCGCGCGTTCCGCCTGGGTGCCGGACAGAGCGTGCATGCCGAGGTCGTCGGACATCAGGAAGCCGTCGAAGCCGATGCGGCGGCGGATGATCTCCCCGATCACGGTCGGCGAGAGGCTGCCCGGCCGTTCGGCGTCCCAGGCCTCGTAGACGACGTGCGCGGTCATTCCCATCGGCGCCCAGGCGAGGCTGCGGAAGGGCTCGAGGTCCGTTGCGAGCGCCTCCTCCCCGGCCGGCACGACCGGCAGCGTCTTGTGGCTGTCGACGAGGGCGCGGCCGTGTCCGGGCATATGCTTGACCACGCCGACCGCACCGCCGGCCTGGAGGCCGTCGAGCACGGCGCGGCCGAGGGCGGCGACCTGCATCGGCTCGGCGCCCAGCGCGCGGTCGCCGATGATGTCGCTGGCGCCGGGCTGGCGCACGTCGAGCAGCGGCAGGCAGTCGACCGTGACGCCGACCTCGCGCAGCAACAGGGCGATCGCCTCGGCATTGGCGCGCGCCGCCTCGATCGCGCTCATCGGGGCCTTCTCATAGAGGCGGGCGAAGGCCTCCGCGGCGGGGAAGGCGGGCCATTCCGGCGGCCGCATCCGCGCGACGCGTCCCCCTTCCTGGTCGATGAGGACAGGGAGGTCGTCGCGGCCGTCGAGGGCGCGCAGCTCGTCGGTCAGCCGCCGCATCTGGGCGCGGTCGACGCAGTTGCGCGCGAACAGGATATAGCCGGCGGGGTTCGCGTCGCGGAAGAACGCGCGCTCCGCGTCGGTGAGGGCGGGGCCGGAGAGCCCGTAGATGATGGCCTGCATGCGGCGCATCTAACGTCAGGCTCGGCAAATTGCATCCGTCATGCCGGACTCGATCCGACATCCACCTCGTTCTTGCACGGCCCGCCGAAAGGAAAGGTGGACCCGGATCAACCGGGGTGACGCAGCTCCCCTCACGCCGCGTCGATCGTCACACCCTGAGGCACTGCTCCCCGGCGACCTTGAGGCGGCCGCAGATGCCGGCGGCGTCGGGGCCGCTCGCGCGCAGGCGATACCAGGTCTTGCCGCCGACCTCGGCCGAGACGACGCTGTGCGACAGCGGGGCGAGATAGGCGAAACGGCTGGCCATCGCCTTCCACGCCTTTTCCGCCATCGCCCCGCTGGGGAAGGAGCCGAGCTGGATCGTTGCGCCGCCCGACGCCGCGGCGGGCGCGGGAGTCGGGGCGGGCGCCTTGATCGTGCCGGCGGCGGGCTTCTTCTCCGGAGCCTTGGGCTGCGGCTGGGCCTGCGCCGTCTGCTGCGGCGCCGGCGGCTGGGGCTGCGCGCCTTTCTGGACCGGCGCCTCGGGGACGGCGGCGGTGTTGATCTTGCCCTTGGGGTCGGCGCCGGCGCTGGCCTGGAAGGCGGTGTCGCCCTCGCCTTCGACGGTCATCCCGCCGGGCTGGGTCGGCTTCACCTTGTAGGCGCCGGGCTGGGCCTTGATCAGCTCCGGCTCCGCGCCGGCGTGGCGCGCGGCGCCGCGATTGCCGAGCCAGAAGATGCCGCCGACGACGCCGCCGATCGCGACCAGCCCGATCAGGACGGCAACGATGAGCTTCAATGCGGAGGGGCCCTCGCCGCGGCCGTCTTCCTCGACCGCCTCGAGCCACGGGAGGCGGTCGTCGAGCGCGGGATCGTCGGCGCGAACGTCGGTCATCACTGCATCTCCTCCGCGGCGGCCACCCCCATGATGCGAAGGCCGACGCGAATAACCTGCCCTATCGCAGCCGCCAATTCTAGCCGCGCCCGGGTTAATGCCTGATTATCCTCGACAAGGAAGCGGCGCGACGGGTCGTCGTTGCCGCGATTCCACAAGGCGTGGAACGCACCGGCAAGGTCGCCGAGGTAAAAGGCGATGCGGTGCGGCTCGTGGGCCTGCGCGGCGCCTTCGACGACGCGCGGGAATTGCGCCGCGACCTTGACGAGGGCCAGCTCCTCGGCGTCGAGCAAACCGAGATCGACAGGCGCGGCCGTATCGATCCCGGCCGCCGCCGCCTTGCGGTGCAGCGACCGGACGCGGGCATGGGCGTATTGGACGTAGAAGACGGGGTTGTCCTTCGACGCCTCGACGACCTTGGCGAAGTCGAAGTCCATTTGGGCGTCGTTCTTGCGGGTCAGCATGGTGAAGCGGACGACGTCCTTGCCGACTTCCTCCACCACTTCGGCGAGCGTCACGAAGCTGCCCGAGCGCTTCGACATCTTCACCAGCTCGCCGTTCCGCAAGAGCCGCACCATCTGGACGAGCTTCACGTCAAGCGCCGGCCGGCCGGCCAGTGCCTCGACCGCCGCCTGCGTCCGCTTGACGGTGCCGGTATGGTCGGCGCCCCAGACGTTGATCAGCTCGTCGGACGCCTGCAGCTTCTGCATGTGGTAGGCGGTATCGGCGGCGAAATAGGTCCAGCTGCCGTCGGACTTCCTGATCGGACGGTCCTGGTCGTCGCCGAACGCCGTCGACCGGAACAGGAGCAGCTCGGTCGGCTCCCAATCCTCCGTGCTCTTGCCCTTGGGCGGCGGCAGCGTGCCCGTGTAGACCAGCCCCTTCGCGTCGAGCACGGCGATCGCGCGGTCGACGGCGCCGGATTCCTGGACCTCCCGCTCCGATGCGAACAGGTCGTGATGGACGCCAAGCTCGGCGAGGTCGCGCCGGATGAGGTCGAGCATCGCCGCGACCGCGCGGCGGCGGAACGGGTCGAGCCATTCGCTCTCCGGCGCGTCGGCAAAGCGCTCGCCGAACTCGGCGGCGAGAGCGGCGCCCACCGGCTTCAGATAGTCGCCCGGATACAGCCCCTCCGGGATCGCGCCGATCTGCCGGCCGAGCGCCTCGAGGTAGCGCAGGTGCGCGGAGCGGGCGAGGACGTCGACCTGGGCGCCCGCGTCGTTGACATAATATTCGCGGATCACCTGGAAGCCGGCGAACTCGAGCAGGCTGGCCAGCGCATCGCCGACGACGGCGCCGCGGCAATGGCCCATGTGCATCGGGCCGGTCGGGTTCGCCGAGACATATTCGACGTTGACCCGCTGGCCGCCGCCGATCGCCGAGCGGCCGTAACTGTCCCCCGCCTCCAGGATGGCGAGCAGCTCGTCGTGCCAGACGCCGGGCTCGAGCCGGATGTTGATGAAGCCCGGACCGGCAATCTCCGCGCTCGCCACCTCCGGCAGCGTCTCGAGCTTCGGCGCGATCAGGCCGGCGAGGGCGCGCGGGTTGGTGCCGGCGCGCTTCGCCAGCACCATCGCGGCGTTGGTGGCGAGGTCCCCGTGGCTCGGATCGCGCGGCGGCTCGACGGCGACCGCGCCCCGGTCGAGCCCGGGCGCGAGCTGCCCCTCCCCCGCGAGCGCGTCGAGGGCGTCGGCGACATGCGCGGCGAAGCGGGCGTAGAGCGTGCTCACTATTCCATCCTGACCGGGGAGCCGCGCCTGTAGCGGATCGCGGCCGGAAAGGTCCAGTGGCGGCTCAGAAGGCTTCCGGCAGCTCCACCGGCCCCACCAGTTCCCGATACTGGCGGATGGCGAAGCGGTCGGTCATCCCGGCGATATAGTCGCCCACGGCGCGCAGCGTCGCGACGCGCTCAGGGTCGCGCGGGCGCCAGTCGGGAGGAAGGAGCGCGGAGTCGGCGGCGAAGGCGGACCACAGTCCGGCGACGACCTGCTGCGCCTCGGCACGGACGGCCGCGACCTTCGGCGCATTGTACATGCGGGTGTGGAGGAAGGTCCGCAGCGCCTTCTCCTCCTCAGCCAGCGGAGCGGAGAAGCCGGCGAGGGCGCGGCCGGCGGCGCAAACATCGTCGAGGCTGGCCACGCCGGCGACGCCGACGCGGCGGCGAACCTCCGCCAGCACGTCGTTGACCATCAGGCCGATCTGGTCGCGCACCAATTCGGGCAGCAGGCGGGTGTCGGGCACCTGGGGATGACGCGCTTTCACCCCGGACCAGAGCCGCGCGACGAGGGGGACTTCGAGCAACTCCTCCAGCGAGAAGAGACCGGCGCGCAGACCGTCGTCGATGTCGTGATTGTCGTAAGCAATGTCGTCGGCGATGGCGGCGACCTGTGCCTCGAGGCTCGGCCAGGAAGCGAGCTCCAGGTCCCACTCCGCGTCGGCCTCCGCGAGCGCCCAGGGCAGGGGCGCGGCGACCGGGCCGTTATGCTTGGCGAGCCCTTCCAGGGTCTCCCAGGTCAGATCGAGACCGGGATGGGTCGGATACGGGCTCTCCAGCTTCGTCAGCAGGCGGAGCGTGTGGGCATTGTGGTCGAAGCCGCCTGCCTCGGCCATCGCCGCGGTCAGCGCGTCCTCGCCGGAATGGCCGAAGGGCGGGTGGCCGATGTCGTGGGCGAGACAGAGCGCCTCGGTCAGATCCTCGTTGAGTCCGAGGGCGCGGGCGAGGGTGCGGCCGATCTGCGCCACTTCGAGGCTGTGGGTGAGGCGGACGCGGAAATGGTCGCCGTCCGGGGCGACGAAGACCTGGGTCTTGTGGCGGAGGCGCCGGAACGGGATCGAGTGGACGATGCGGTCGCGGTCGCGCTGGAAGGCGTCGCGGGGGCCGCGGGTCCCGCCCTGCGGCTCGCCGTGGCGCCGGCCGCGCGTGCGCGCGGGGTCGGCGGCGAGGTGGGCGAGCGGCCTCACTTCGCCGGAAGCTTGGCGACCTTCTCGCCGGCGGGGCTGGTCCAGGCGAACGCCTTGAGCTTCTTCTCGGCCAGCTCGTTGACGAAGTCCCGGGCCTCGTCCTTGGAGGGGAAGGGTCCGACGAGGATGCGGTTCGTCTCGCCCATCGGCGCCGTCCAGGCCGCGCGGGTCGCAAGCAGCTTGCCGGCCTTGGCCCGGAGCCGCTTATACTCGCCGGGCAGCGTCTCCTCGTCGTCGCCGATCCCGAGCTGGACCCAGTGGCGCGCCGCTTCCTTCGGCTCGGCTTTCCTGACCGGGACGGGAGGTTTCTTGGCGCCGCCGGCGGCGGGCGCGGAGTGCGGAACCTTCGGGCCATAGGCGGCCGCGCGCACCGGCGGCACGACCGGCCCCGGCAGGGTCGCCACCGTCGCCGCGAGATCCGCGAGGCGGGAGTGGCCCGCCGCGGGACGGACGGGCGCGGCCACATCCTCGGCGGGAGGCGGCGGCGATGCCGTGTCGAGCGGATGGGCGAGAGCGAGCACCGGCGCCCGCACGGCCGCGGCCGGTTCGGGCCGCGGGCGACTGTCCGAGACGCGGGGGTGGACGCGCGGCAGGGCCGGGCGGCTCAGCGACCAGTCGGTCGGCTGGGCGCTGCCGGCGACGCGCACCGGCGCGGCGGAGGCGGCGCCGGGCTGACGCCGGACCGGCGGTGGCGCCGCGACCGGCTGGGGCCGCTCGGGGACCGGCTGCGTGCGGACCGGCGGGGCGTCCTCCTCGACGTCGTCGCTCGCCTGCGCCGGGGCGGCGCGGACGAGGCTGGCGGTGCTGCGGCCGAGCGCCGGCTGGCGCGGATCGGGTCGGCCGGCATCGACCGGGGGCGCGCCTGTGCCGGCATTCAGCGACACGACGTTGGAGCGGAATTCGTTCATCGCATAACCCGACGCCGGCGCGGTGCGGCCGTCCTGCGGGAAATGACCGAGATGGACGGCGAGCGCGCGGTCGGCCGGGCTGAGCGCCGGGAGGCGGGCGAGAAACGGCATCAGCGCCGCCCCCTGGCCGCCGGGCATGCTCGCCTCGACGACGCGGGCGGCATCGGCGGCATCGCCGGTCAGTGCCAGAACGAGGGCGCGGGTCCGATCGGCGGCCGGGCCGCGGCCGTCGAGCTGCTCGTCGAGGGTACGCAGCGCTTGCTCCCGCTCGCCGCTGATCGCGAGCGACAAAGCGAGGCGGCAGACGATGTCGGGGGTGCGCGCGCGCTGGAGCGCGAGGCGGTAGTCCCGCTGCGCGCGGCGCTGGTCGCCAAGGATGTCGTAGGCGAGGCCGCGGTCGCCGGCGAACTCCGCCTCCGGAATGCCGAGCTCGGCCGCATCCTTGAAGAACTTGATCGCCGCGTGGGGCTGCTCGAGCTGTACGAGCGCCGTGCCGATCCACATCTTGATGCGGCCGTCGCGGGGGGATTCGTCCTCGGCGCGGGCGAGAAAGCCGAGCGCCGCCTGCGCATCGCCGACCTGGAGAGCGGCACGGCCGGCACCCGTCAGCGCGTCGACGCTGCGCGGATTGGCCGCGAGCATCTTGAGGTTGCGCGACAGCGCATCCCCCGAAGCATCCTGCGAGAAGCCTGTCGTCGGTTGTGCCGCGGCTGCCGGCCCCCCGGCCAGCACCATCCCCGCGCCGAGCACGGCCAAGCCGTGCAGGACGCCCCTCGTCCAATGTGTCATCGTGGCCTCACCAAGCCCGAGGAGGCGAAGCCGAGCAATGGCTTAGCGGCGGGATGGGCTGCGCGGGCGGTGAGCAGTTACGTTAGTAGCTGGGGACACGTACTTGTACCTGTCCCCCTGGTGCGCCAGGGGGACAGGTGGGGACATGTACTTGTACGTGCCCCCATCCGCCGCACGAGGGACACGTACAAGTACATGTCCCCCTCACGTTGCGGTTACTGGTTGTTCTGCCGGCCCAGGAAGCGCGGGATGTCGAGCGGGTCGCGGCGGTTCCGGGCGGGGGCCGGCGGCTCCTCGTCGACCTGCGCCTTGGCGGCGCCGCGGGCGATGTTGGACATCCGCTCGAACAGGGTGCCGCCCTCGCGCGCCGGCTTCGGCTCGGGAGCGGCTGCGGCCGGCTCGTCGCCGATCAGCCAGCTGCGGCTGCCGGGCGCGCGGGCCTCCGGGCCGCCGGTGAACGCCTCGTCGACGAAGCCCTCGCCCTCGTCGTCCGCCATGTCGCCGCCGAGCAGCAGCTCGTCCGAGGCTGCCTCGGCCGGCGTGTCGAGCGTCAGCTCCTCCGCTTCCGGCGCCGCGGCGAGATCGAGCTCGTCGGTCGCAGCGGTGGCGGCCGCTTCCGGAGCGGGAACCGGCTCGGGCTCGGCTTCGGGCACCGCCTTCTTCGTTTCGGCGGGCGCCGCGGTGCGGCTCGCGCCCGGGAAGGCGAAGACCTTGGCCGGGGCCGGCGGCGCCATCGTCACCGCCTCGGCGTCGATGCCGGTGGCGACGACGGAGACCCGGATCTTGCCCTGGAGGTCGTTGTTGAAGGCCGAGCCCCAGATGATGTTGGCGTCCGGATCGACCAGCTCCTTGATGTGGCTGGCAGCCTCGTCGACTTCCATCAGGCGCATGTCCTCGCCGCCGGTGATCGAGATGATGACGCCCTTGGCGCCCTTCATCGAGACGCCGTCGAGCAGCGGGTTGGCGATCGCCTTTTCGGCCGCCTCGATCGCGCGGTTGTCGCCCGAGGCTTCGCCGGTGCCCATCATCGCCTTGCCCATCTCGCCCATCACCGAGCGGACGTCGGCGAAATCGAGGTTGATGAGGCCGGGCATGACCATGAGGTCGGTGATGCCGCGCACGCCCTGCTGCAGCACCTCGTCGGCCATCTGGAAGGCCTCCTTGAAGGTGGTGTTCGGGTTGGCGATGCGGAACAGGTTCTGGTTGGGGATGACGATGAGGGTATCGACGTGCTGCTGGAGCTCGTTGATGCCCGCGTCGGCCGAGCGGCCGCGGCGGTTGCCCTCGAAGCTGAACGGCTTGGTGACGACGCCGACGGTCAGGACGCCCTTGTCGCGCGCCGCCTTGGCGATGACCGGCGCGGCGCCGGTGCCGGTGCCGCCGCCCATGCCGGCGGCGATGAAGCACATGTGCGCGCCGTCGAGCGCCGCCTCGATCTCCTCGAGCGCCTCTTCGGCGGCGGCCTTGCCGATCTCCGGCCGCGAGCCGGCGCCGAGGCCCTGGGTGATCCTGAGGCCGAGCTGGATGCGCTGGCCGGCCGGCGAGGCGTTCAATGCCTGCGCGTCGGTATTGGCGACGATGAAGTCGACGCCCTGCACCTCGTTGGCGATCATGTTGGCGACGGCGTTGCCGCCCGCGCCGCCGACGCCGATCACGCTGATCCTGGGCCGAAGTTCATCCACTTCCGGACGGATGAAATCGATGCTCATCGGATCTTCTCCCCCTCTGCTCTCGCCCATTGGGACACGCGATTAACCTGTTCTTTGCACACGCCGAATCGCCCACGCGAGCGAAAAGTTAACGACCCCGTAATTTTTCGGTGGATGAAACGGCAACTGAGTCCGAAATGTCACGGCAAGTGAGTCTCCGGGGCCACGGGTGAGTCTCAAAAGCCACTCCTGAACGCGGCGACGAGGCGCTGGACGAGGCCGCCGCCGCCGCTCCCTTTCTGCACCACCTGGTCCTTGGGCATCACGGAGCGCAAGTCGAGCTCGTTCGACGCGGCGAACTGGGCGAGGCCGACGAGCGTCGTGAAGGCCGGGCCGGAATGGGCGTCCGGCAGGCCCGGCAGGCTGGGGCGGCCGACGCGGACGGCGCGGCCGAGCACGCCCTGGGCGTAGTCCGCGATGCCCTTCAGCTCCGACCCGCCGCCGGTCAGCACGACCTGCCGCCCGAACGGCCCGGCGAAGCCGAGGTCCTTCAGCGCCCCGGCGATCTCGCCGGTCAGGTGTTCGAGCCGCTGGCGGATGACGGCGATGAGCTGGGCGCGGGTGATGCGCGCGGCCTCCGTCCCCTCCTCCGAGCCGGCGATGGGCGACAGCTCGATCATGTCGTGATTGTCGCGCGGGCTCGCCATCGCCGAGCCGTAGAAGCATTTCATCCGCTCCGCCTCGACCCGGCGCGTGCCGAAGGCGGAGGCGATGTCGTCGGTGATGTCGATGCCGCCGACGGCGAGCGACTTGAGGCCGAGCAGCATGCCGCCGGCGAACACCGAGACGTTGGTGACGCCGGCGCCCAGTTCGACCAGGGCGACGCCGAGCTCGCGCTCCTCCTCGCTGAGGCAGGCCTTGCCCGCCGCGACCGGCGAGGCGACGATCGCCTCGACGCCGAGGTGGGCGGAGCGGACGCAGAGGTCGAGGTTCCTGACCGGCGACGGCTCGGCGGCGATGACGTGGATGTCGACCGCCAGCCGGTCGGCGTGGAGCCCGAGCGGCTTCTTCACCCCCTGCAGGCCGTCGAGCGTGTAGAGCGCCGGCAAGGCGTGGAGGATCATCTTGCCCTCGGCGTCGATCGACTCGCGCCCGACGGTGAGGAGCTGGTCGACATCCTCCCGGGCGACACGGCGGCCGCCGATCTGGACTTCGACGCTCGCCAGCGACGAGACGAGGCCGCCGGCGGAGAAGCCGACGAAGACGTCCTCGATGTTGGTCGCGGCGATCCGCTCGGCCTGCTCGACCGCTTCGCGGATCGCGCCTTCAGTCTTCTCCATGTCGGCGATGTAGCCGCGGCGGACGCCCTGGCTCTGGCGCTGGCCGGTGCCGAGGATCTTCAGCGACCCGTCGTCGGCCGGCTCGGCGATGAGGGCCGAGACCTTCGACGAGCCGACGTCGAGGGCGGTGACGAGCCTCCGGGCGGGAGTCACGGCGGGACGCTTCATCAGATCGTCTTCGTCGCGTCGGGCACCGGGCCCGCCCGGTGCTTCGGACCGGGCGCCACCGGAGGATTCGCCGGGGGAGTCACCGGAGCGACCGGAGCAACCGCGGCGGGACCCGCCGCTGCCCCCGGGGGTACCTCCGGCGCGATCGCCGGGACGCTGCTTCCGGGCTCGTTCGAGACCCGGATGACGAACTTGCCCGGGATGCGCATGTCGAAGCGGACGAAGCCCTTGCCGAGCAGCTGCCTGGCCTGGTCCATCTGCGCGAAGCGGGCGAGCGCGCGGCGCGCCTCGGCGTCGCCCTCCGGCAACGCCAGCACCTCGCCGGAATGGAACCTGAGGTCCCAGCGCCGCCCGCCGATCCAGGTCGCGCCGGCGAGCACCGGCTTCAGGCGCGGCGCCGACGCGACGAGGTCGGACAGGGCGACGGCCTGCCGATTGGCGTCCGGGCCGATGAGCAGCGGCAGGTCCGGCATCGACTCCAGGCGCACCGGCGCGAGGACCGCGCCTTCCGCGTCGACGAGGGCGAGGCGCCCCTCATTCTGCCAGATCGCCGCCGGCTGGCGCTCGACGATGTCGACGACGAGCGTGTCCGGCAGCCGCCGCGACACGCGCGCGTCCTTGATCCACCCGAACTTCAGCAGCCGCCGGCGGGTCGCTTCGAGGTCGACGAGGGGCATGGCCGACGAGGCCTGGTCGAAGGCGATGTTGTAGATTTCGAGCTGCGGCACGTGGGTCGCGCCCTTGATCTCGACATGCTTCAGGGCGAAGCCCGCCTCCCCGGCCGCCTCGCCGAGCGTGCCGCCGACCATTTGCGGCAGGCGCAGCACGAGCAGGGCGGCGACGGCGAGCGCGACCAGCATGGCGACGAAGATCCAGCCGCTGACGCGCCGGACGAGTTCGCCGAGCGGGCTCGGCGGCGGCGCCTTGCCGCGGCCGCGCGTCTGCGCCTTGCCCTTCGGCTTCGCGCGCGGGCGGGAGACGGCCTTGGCGCTCATAATGCCTCCTCGACGATGCGCTGGACCAGCTCGGGATAGGAGAGGCCGCGATATTTCGCCTGCTCGGGCACCAGGCTCAAGGGCGTCATGCCGGGCTGGGTGTTGACCTCGAGCAGGTAGAGGCCCGCCTCGCCCTGCTCGTCGTCCCAGCGGAAGTCGGCGCGCGAGCAGCCGCGGCAGCCGAGCAGGCGGTGGGCCTTCAGCGCCATGGCCATGGCGGCTTCGGCAATCTCGTGGGGAATATCCGCCGGGCAGACGTGGCGGGTGAGGCCGTCCGTATATTTGGCGTCGTAATCGTAGAAGCCCTTGACCGGCATCAGCTCGGTCACCGCCAGCGCCTCGTCGCCGAGCACCGCGACGGTGAGCTCGTGGCCGCGCACGAACGGCTCGGCGAGCAGCCGGTCGAAGTGGCGCCACGGCCCCTCGACGTCGCGGCCGATCGGATCGCCATAATTGCCCTCGCGGGTGACGATGGCGACGCCGACCGACGAGCCCTCGTTGACCGGCTTGAGCACGTAGGGCCGCGCCATCGGGTCGGCTTCGTAGAGGCTCTCGGTCGCGACGATCTCCCCCTTCGGCATGCGGATGCCGTGGGGAACGAGGAGCATCTTGGTGAGCTCCTTGTCGATCGCGATGACCGAGGTCTCCAGCCCGCTATGCGTGTAGCGGAGCCCCATCAGGTCCATCAGGCCCTGCACCGACCCGTCCTCGCCCGGCGTGCCGTGAAGGGCGTTGAACACCACGTCCGGCGCCGCCTCGGCCAGCCGCTGCGCGACGTCGCGGCCCATGTCGATGCGGGTGACGCGGTGGCCCAGGCTCTCGAGCGCATCGGCGACGCCCGCGCCGCTCATCAGCGACACCTCCCGCTCGGCCGACCAGCCGCCCATCAGGACCGCGACGTGGAGGGGCTCAACCATGTCTCGTCATCCCGGCGAACGCCGGGATCTCCAAGAGACCCGCTCCGACTCCAGTGCCTTCCCGGATGGAGATCCCGGCTTTCGCCGGGATGACGCTATTCATCGCTCACCCCCACACGCTGGATTTCCCATTCCAGCTCGACGCCTGAATTCTCGCGCACCCGGCGGCGGACTTCCTCGCCCAGCGCCTCGATGTCGGAAGCGCGAGCCTTGCCCAGGTTCAAGAGGAAGTTGCAATGCTTTTCAGAGACTTGCGCATCGCCGACGGTCAGGCCCCGGCAGCCGGCCGCGTCGATCAGCTGCCAGGCCTTGGCGCCGGGCGGATTCTTGAAGGTCGAGCCGCCGGTTCGGCTCCGCAAGGGCTGCGAGGCCTCGCGCTTGGCGGCGATGCGGTCCATCTCCGCGGCGATCGCGGCGCGGTCGCCGGGGACGCCTTGGAACAGGGCCTCGACGACGACGGCGCCCGCCGGCACCTCGGAATGGCGGTAGGTGTAGCCGAACCGCTCGCGCGGCCAGGTCTCGACGCGGCCGTCGCGCAGGACGAGCGTCGCCTCGACCAGCACGTCCGCGACCTCGCGCCCGTAGGCGCCGGCGTTCATCCGCACCGCGCCGCCGGCCGTGCCGGGGATGCCGCGGAGGAATTCGAGCCCGGCAATGCGCGCGTCGCGGGCCTTGGAAGCGACGGTGATCCCCATCGCGCCGCCGCCGGCGCGGACGCGGTTTGCGGACTCGACGTGAACGTGCGCCATCGCTTTGGGGAGGCGGACCACGACGCCCGGCACGCCGCCGTCGCGGACGATGAGGTTGGAGCCGACGCCGACGGGGAGAACGGGGACGGCGGGATCGAGGTGGCGAAGGAAGGCGGCAAGGTCGTCGACGTCCTTCGGCCTCACCAGCCATTCGGCGGGGCCGCCGGTCCGGAACCAGATGAACTCGCCAAGCGAGCCGCCGGGCTCGATCTCGCCGGCGAGCATGGGGACACGTACTTTTTCGCGAAAAAGTACGTGTCCCCTTTCGGTGGCTGCGGCGCTCATTTCCTGGTGTGAGTTCTCATCGGCCTGCGAGGCGAGTGACTGTCCCCGGTCGGGCGCGGCGCTCACTTCGCCGCCCTCGCCTTGCAGATTCCGTCGGCGAGACCCGCGGCCCATTTCGTGATGTCGCCGGCGCCGAGGCAGATGACCATGTCGCCTTTCGCGGCGAGGTCGCGCAGGTTGGCGCAGAGATCGTCCAAATCGGCGACCGCCTTCACCGCGCGGTGGCCGCGTTGCTTGAGGCCCTCGACCAGCGCCTCCGCGTCGACGCCCTCGATCGGCTCCTCGCCGGCGGCGTAGACCGGGGCGACGTAGACGATGTCGGCGTCGTTGAAAGCGGCCTGGAACTCCTCCATCAGGTCGCGCAGGCGGGTGTAGCGGTGGGGCTGGACGACGGCGATGACGCGCCCCCCGGCCCCCTCGCGGGCGGCGGCGAGGACGGCGCGGATCTCCGTCGGGTGGTGGCCGTAATCGTCGACGATCGTCGCGCCTTCGATCTCGCCCACCTTGGTGAAGCGGCGCTTGACGCCGCCGAACTTCTCGAAGCCGCGGGCGATCACGTCGTCGCTTATGCCGAGCTCGGCGGCGACCCCGATGGCGGCGAGGGCATTCTGGACGTTGTGGCGGCCCGGCATCGGGAGGGCCACGTCGGATATCGTCCTGATCTCGCCGGCGCGGTTGCGGATGGTGACGTCGAAGCGGTTGCCGCCGGCCACCGGCCGGACGTTGTCGCCGCGCACGTCGGCCTGGGCGGCGAAGCCGTAGGTGACGATGCGCCGGTCGCGGAGCCGCGGCACGATCGCCTGCACCTCCGGATGATCGACGCAGAGCAAGGCGGCGCCGTAGAAGGGCACGTTCTCGACGAACTCGACGAAGGCGTCCTTCACCTTGTCGAAGTTGCCGTAATGGTCGAGATGCTCGGGATCGATGTTGGTGACGACGGCGATCTGGCCGTCGAGGCGGAGGAAGCTGCCGTCGCTCTCGTCGGCCTCGACCACCATCCAGTCGGACGAGCCGAGCCGTGCGTTGGACCCGTAGGCGTTGATGATGCCGCCGTTGATCACCGTGGGATCGATCCCGCCCGCGTCGAGCAGGGCCGCCACCATCGACGTGGTGGTGGTCTTGCCGTGGGTGCCGGCGACGGCGACGGTCGACTTGAGGCGCATCAGCTCGGCCAGCATCTCGGCGCGGCGGACGACGGGGATGCGCCGCTCGTAGGCGCAGACCAGCTCGGGATTGTCCTTCCGGATGGCGGTCGAGACGACCACGACGGCGGCGTCGCCGAGATTGTCGGCATGCTGGCCGATCGTCACGGGAATGCCTGCCCTGCGGAGGCCCTCGACGACGTAGCCTTCGGCGACGTCGGAGCCCTGCACCTTGTAGCCGAGGATGTGCATCACCTCGGCGATGCCGGACATGCCGATGCCGCCGATGCCGATGAAGTGGATGGTGCCGATGTCGGTGCCGACCCCGCGCATCAGGCGAAGGCTCCGTTCGGGATCGGCTTGAGGACGATCTCTTCGGCGGGCAGCGGGTCGGCGCCGAGGTCGCGGCCGGTACGCTCGACGAGGTCGGCGAGGTCGGACGCGGCGTTGGGGCGGCCGACGGCGCGGGCGCGGGCGGCGGCGTTGGCGAGCGCCTCGGGATCGAGGCCCAGCTTCTGCATCTGCTTGGCGAGCTCGACGGGGGTAAACGCGCCCTGCGAGATCATCCGCGCGCCGCCGGCCCGCGCCATCTCGCGCGCGTTGGCCGTCTGGTGGTCGTCGGTGGCGGACGGGAGGGGCACGAGGATCGCGGGACGGCCCGCGGCGGTGAGCTCGGCGATGGTCGAGGCGCCGGCGCGGGCGATGACGAGGTGCGACCAGCCGAGCCGCTCGGGCATGTCCTCGATGTAGGTGGCGAGATCGGCGGGGATGCCGAGCGAGGCGTAACGGGCGCGGACCGTCTCGATGTCCTCGGCCCGGCATTGCTGCGTGACCTGCAGGCGGCGGCGGAAATGCTCGGGCAGCATGCCGAGCCCGTCCGGCACGACGCCGGAGAGGATCGTCGCGCCCTGGCTGCCGCCGGTGACGAGGACGCGGAACACGCCGTCGGCGCTGAGCGGCGGGTAAGGCTGCTCGCGCAGCGCCAGCACCTCGTCGCGCACCGGGTTGCCGACCAGGTGGGTCTTGGCGGCGTCGCGCTTCGCGAGGCGCTGGACGTTCTCATAGGCGGTGGCGATCGCCTTGACCCGCCCCGCCATCAGCCGGTTGACGCGGCCGAGCACCGCATTCTGCTCGTGGATCAGGGTCGGGATGCGGTCGCCGTTGGCGGCGAGCAGGGCCGGCAGCGCCGGGTAGCCGCCGAAGCCGATCACCGCCGACGGCCGGAAAGTCTCGTAGAGGCGCGAGGCCATGGCGCGGCCGGTGAAGATGTTGCGCATCGCCTTGAGCCAGCCGGCCGGGCCGCCGCCGAGCCTGCCCGCCGGCAGGATGTGCACCTGGACCCCCTCGAACAGCCCGGGGATGCGCGCGCCCCGGTCGTCGGTGACGAGCGCCACCCGGTGCCCGCGCCGGATCAGTTCCTCGGCGAGCGCATGGGCGGGGATCATGTGCCCCCCGGTCCCGCCCGCGGCGAGGACGTAGTGCTTGGACATCATAACCCCTCTCCCTTGAGGGGAGAGGGATACGGAGCCTTAGCGGCTTTGCCGCCTAGGCGAAGTTGGGTGAGGGTGACGGCGCCTCCGGATGAATGCCGCGGCATGGCCCTCACCCTCCCAGCCTTCGGCTGGGCCCCTCCCTCTCCCCTGCAGGGAGAGGGGTTTCTCCGCACCCCCCTCATCGCCCGCTCCACTTCACGACGTAGGGCGAGCGGTGGAGATAGGGATTTCGCCTCGTGAAGGCGAGCAGCAGCCCCATGCCGGTGGCCAGGGCGATCATCGACGAGCCGCCGTAGGAGATGAACGGCAGGGTCATGCCCTTGGACGGGGCGATCTGGACGTTGACGGCCATGTTGATCAGCGCCTGCATGCCGAACTGGGTGACCAGGCCGGCAGCGGCGAGGACGACGAACTGGTCGTCCTCGTGGAGCAGGCGGATCATCACCCA
>Ga0213876_10000262_pt1 | contig 48652 bp, 43 predicted proteins | sample BarmaccomBMRX_R9_FD_160113 | JGI IMG/M metagenome (GOLD analysis project Ga0213876, IMG submission 160113) | Root-associated microbial communities from Barbacenia macrantha in rupestrian grasslands, the National Park of Serra do Cipo, Brazil - RX_R9 | ecosystem: Host-associated > Plants > Roots...
GTAGTACCGCGGCTCGGAGGAAGCCCTCACAATTTTTGCATTTGAGAGGTTGGCAAAACTCACTATCGGTATGGAGACCGACGGCTTCGGTGCACGCATGGCAAGACCGGAGTTCACGATTCTATTCCGAGCCCGCTTCAGACGTCCGAAGCGACAATTCACGTTGCTTTGCGTGCAGTTCGACTAGCCGGATACGCGCTTCAGTCAGCCGTACCTGCGCTTCTGGATCTGGTGCACGCAGTTCGTTTTCTTCGGCGCGGCGCTGGGCCTCCAACAGTTCCCCTTTGTTGTGCGAAGCACTTTCCCCTTTCTTATTCATTGTAGTCCCCCAAAGAGTGCACGTTTGACGCATGTAAACTAAGGGCATGCCCAACGCCCCCTACCGGCATCAGCCTGCCCAAATATGCAAGTCTGTTGAATATTTCGCATATCCCAAGATTTCAGTACTCGCTTCTTAAAAAAAAATAATCTCTTTCATGGCGATCTCTGGCGCTCAGGAGCGCTTCTCTTGGCGCGAAGAGCTTTCCTTTCCCTGCTCCTCCAAAGCTTAAGCCTAGACGATTGCTTGTGCTATCATGACGGCAGCTTACAATAGCCAAACGATTGCACATCAAGCAATCAACAGCTTTCAATTGCACCTGAACGGTTGCCCTAGGGTGTTGGAGCAACTACGTTGGCATTAGCGTGCGACCTTGTTTACCTTTGGCAAACGGGGATGCCGCAACGGGCCGGCAGTGAAGTTCCCACTTTGTAGCCGGCCCGTCCCCGCACGCGCTTACGCCTACTTCTGCGGAGGCGAGTCCAAGCCCCTTCCATAAGCATCTCGAAGCGGCTAGCTGAGCCACCCTGATCCATTTCGCGTACTTCGTGAGTTGTATGGCCATTGGGGAGTGGTGTGAACATGGTTGCGCACACAAGCGCACTGGCCGGACCGACGCTCAAATGAAAAATGTTGGTATCGCCGCTGGTTCGAGATTTTGTGCGAGGCTGTTTATCGGCACGATATCAATCGCTTAGATCAGACAAGCCGTTGAGCCCCTGGGCACCATAGCGGAACATTTCAACACATAGCGGAGCATAGAAGAACGCCGGCGGAGAGTGGCGCGAACCGATGATAAGGCTGAATCAGAAAATTTCCACAGACGGCACGCTGCTCGCGAAGCGAATTCGCCCAGGAACGCTCCAATTGATCCATGAGCATGTGTGGATTCAAGCGGGGAGCCGGCCCCTACCGACGCATATGGCACGCCGTCGCAGTCGCCAGAAGCAGGCGCGCGACTTCGAACATCTTGTCCTCCTTACGCAGGCTTGCGCCCATAGACAACGGTGAATTCGCGGAACGAGATTGGCGCGTTCTTGTCGTCGCCCTTCTCGCGCACGCTGGGAAGAATGTAGCGCGGCATAAAGCCCTGCTGGATTTCGAGGCCGACGCGCGTCGCATAGCTGCCGCCATATATGGCGACCACCATATCGAGCTTTGGCACTACGATGATACCCTGTCCGCCATTGCCGCCGGCGAAATAGGCGTGCACGGTGCGGTCCTTGTACGGGAAATCGATGCCCCACCAGAGATAGCCATACTTGATGTTGTTGAGGTCGTGCAGCGGCGCCGATGCGCGCGCGACGAAATCCTTCGACAGAATGCGCTTTCCCTTCCACACGCCGCCATCCAGAATGAGTTGGCCTATCTTCAGGAAATCGCGGGGCAAAAGCTGCACACTGCCACCGCCATAAGGATGGCCCGCCGGGTCCATAATCCACGCATAGCGATGGATGTTCAGTGGCTCTCCTAGCAGCCGGTCGAAGGTGCGCATCTGGGACTCATGCATCGCCGCGCCCACCATGCCGAGCGCAAGATTGGGGCTGGCACTGCAATAGATGGAAGTGGTGTCTGGATCGAATGCCATAGGCACACGGAGCGTGAAATGGTAGTAGTCGGGATCGTCGCTCCCGTCCGTCATCCTGTCTTCGTTGCCGGGCGCTTTGGGATTGCCGTCGTCGCAGAAATAGCCCGTGCGCATCATCAACAGATGCTCCAAGACCATCGCCTTCTTGCGCGGATCATCGGTGGGCGTGCGCATCGTCTCGTAGACCGGCGTGGCGAGCTTGAGCGGTGCACCTGCCAGCATGGCGGCGCCAACGATGGTCGCGGTCAGGCTTTTGGTCGCGGAGCGGGTGTCGTGCAGCTTGTCGCGATTCTCACCGTGGAAATACTCCTCTAGAGCCAGCTTGCCGTGGCGCGCCACAAGCACACCCTCGAGTTCCGGCGCGGCGGCCGAATCCATCGGCATGTCGAGCATCAGTTGGACGAACTTTTCGATTCCGGCGCGGCTGATATCGACGTCGTCCACGCTCGCAATGGGCCAACCGTCGTTCAGGGCCGGTGGCGGTTGATAGACATAGTGTCTCGGCACGCGCCCGCGGGGATAGAACTCGCTGTCGTCGTCGCTGTCGCGCGTAAGCTCGTAGATACCGCCATAATCGTGAATGTCGAGCGCGATCCTATCGGTCTTATCGTTATAGGTGCCGGTAAGCTGCACGCTTTCGGTCGCCGCACCCCGCGCCTTGCCGATCAGCTCGAGGGTATTGCCGCTCAGCTCCAGCCTTTCGACGGGGTAGTTGGCACCGCCGATATTGCGCTCCGGATTTCGGATGAAGGCGCCGTAGCTGCCGTCGGGCCGCTTGTCGATCTTCAGATAAACGCGGAATGCATCGTCGCGCGGCTCAACGGAGCCCCGGAAGCGAGTCGGGTCCGCGGACTTGAAGGTGACCGGAACCGCGAAAAAGAATCCGTTGGTCTTCGAGCGCGGTAAGGTCCAATAACCGCTGACGCCGGCTTTATCGACATAGCCCAGGAACGAACCTAGGCTCAGTCCGGCATCCAGGCGCAGCTCGCTCCCCTGCGCCCGCACGGCAAATTGCCGCCCATGGAAATCCGCGCTCCAGCCTCGTGCCGTTTTCTCCAAGTTTAAAATGCCGCGCGCATCGGCGTCGAAGCGTTTTTCGGCTTTCCACAGCCCCGACAGGTCGGCGGCTGAGGCCGACGAAATCGCCACGCAAAAAGCAATAGTCGTGACCAGTTTCATTTCGACCCTCCGATTCTGCTTCCGTCTTTGATATCGCCGATCGGAAATTGGTAATTCGTCTCGCGCGGCACCACTGGCGCGCTGACGTCGTCGCCCTTCTCGCGCACCGCAGGCAGCAGATATTTCGGGATCAGCTCGCGCGTAACATAATGGGTGCCGGGGGAGGAGTAATTACCACCGAATGAGGTGACGACGAGATCGAGCTCGGGAATCACAGTGATGTTCTGGCCGCCTGCACCGCCCGCGTAGTAGGCGCGCACCATACGGTCCTTGTATGGATAATCGATGACCCACCAGAGATAGCCGTAGCCCATGCCTCGCAAGTGATAGATTGGCGACACAGCGCGCGCTGCAAATGCTCTCCTCGTGACGCGCTTGCCGTCCCAAGTGCCCCCGTTCAGCATCAGCTGACCAAACTTCATGAAGTCGCGCGCTTCGAACTGCATGCCGCCACCACCGTAAGGATGCCCCACAGGGTCGAGGCCGTACGCGTAGTGCGTGATCTGCATTGGCCGCGCCACCAGCCGGTCGAAGAGATAGAGTGGGCTCTCGCCGGCAGCCTTCCCTACAACGCCCAGCGCCAGATGCGGCATGGCGCTGCAATATACCGCGTTTTCGCCCGGTGGGGTCACCAGCGGCACAGTCAGGGTAAACTTATAATAATCAGGCTCCGCGGTCTGGTTGAGCATGAGCTCCTCGCTGCCCGGCAAAGTTTCGACGGTATCGTCGCACAGGAAGCCGCCCGACATGGTGAGCAGGTGCTCAAGCGTCATGGCCTTCTTGCGGGGATCATCGGCAGGAAAGCCCATCGTCGCGTAGACCGGCTGCGAGAGCTTTACCGGCAGGCCAGCCTCCATCGCCGCGCCGGCGATAACCGCGGTCATGCTCTTGGCCGCTGACCGCGTGTCGTGGAGCATGTCGCGGCTGAAGCCGTGGAAGTATTCTTCAAGCACCAGCTTGCCATGGCGCGCGACCAGCAGCGCATGCACTTTGGGAGTGTCGCGCTGCTCCATCGGCGCATCGATGAGAAGCTGGATCGTCCGCTCGATCTCGGCCTGATCAACGTCGACCTCCTTCAGGCTCGCGACCCGCCAGCCATCTCGGCGCACCGCCGGCGGACGGTAGGTATAGATCGCTGGATGCTTGCCGCGCGGATAGAAATCGCTCGCGTCGCCGTCGTGGCGGAAGTCAAACGAGCCGCCGCGACTGTAGAATGGAAGGGTGAGGATATGTTCCTCCGTATCGTAGCGCCCTGCCGAGACCACCTCGCCCTTGTCGTTTAGAAGCTTTATGGCATCGCCATCGCGCACGATGCGACTGACACCTCTTTGCGCGCCGATGTCGCGCTCTGGATTGCGCAGCAGCGCGCTCATGGTTCCGTCCGCTCGCGGCGTGATCAGAAGATAGAAGGTAAACGTGTCCGCGAACGGCACGACTTGGCCGCGCCAACGGCCTTTGCCCTCGGGCTTCAGAACCACCGGACTGGCGTGATCATATTTGTCTCCCTGAGGACCAGGAGGAAACCAAAAGCCGTGCAGTACGCCGTCGCGTTCGAGCTTGGCGCGGAATGAGCCAAGCGCGTTGGGCAGGCTGAAGGCGAGTTCGCCGCCATGCTGCTGAACATCGATTGCGTAGCCCATCATGTCAGCGCTGTAGCCGCGGCCGCTCTTCTCGATCGAAAGAGGGCCCCGCGCGACTGGGCCCAACCAAAGCCGCGACTTCCACAGGCCGGGCAGCGCGTCATCGTCCTTCGCGGCTGAGGCTGTTGTGACGAACAGGCAAAGCGATAGCGCAAGCAGAATCTGCTTCATTCTCTGTCTCCATGAAAACGACGGCTATTCGGACTGTGGACGTGCAGGCGGCATTGGCGGCACCAGCGGAGCGGGCGGTATGGGCGAAACGGGAGATATAGGCGGCGTTGGCGGAATAGGTGGTATAGGCGCCACCGGCGGGATAGGTGGGGTCGGCTGGATGGGTTGTGTGGCCAAAATCTGTTGCGGTGAGGCTGGCAGAAGCGCCGAGAGCGCAAATGCCGGCGGTCGCGCGCGCCGCACGTGCCCTATCTTCGCCGGTTGGTCGTTCGAGACATTGGCCGTAATGTCTGCATCGTCACCGGCGGACAGCTGCCGGGAGGATGTTGCGATAGGTTGCGTTCCATGCACTGCGTCGGGCTCCGCAAGCCTTGCGCCCGCGATTAGTCCCATTGCACAGCCCAGCGGGAGGATAGCGGCAAGAGCTCCAGAGCGGCTATGTCCTGCTCGTACCTTGCTTGGATCTAGGATGGCCCGCACGCGATAGTAGAGCGGCGAACGTTCGGCCATGCCCATTGCTGTGCGCGGCGAAGTGTTGCAAGTCCGTGCGACGCCGACGAGAAGCTGCGCGTAGTCCGACGCCACCGCGCCAGCGCGCAGCACTGCGTCATCGCACGCCTGCTCCTGGAGCTGGCGTGCCTGGCGCGCGGCATACCATACGAGCGGATTGTACCAATGCACCACGCAAGCAAGCCGTGAGACCTGTGCGCTGATATAGTCACGGCGCGCGATATGGGCGAGCTCGTGGGTGAGAGCGTAGCGCCGTTCGGACTCGGTCCAATGTTCTGCGGCCCGCGGCAGAACAAGAACGGGGGTGAAGAACCCCCAGGTGCATGGTGCCGAAACGCGGTCGGTTTCCAGAACACGTATCGCGCAACTTCCCTCGATTGTCTGCAACGAAGCCATCCAATGCGGTGAATGCAGCTGACCTGCGCGGCGGCTGAAGCGCATAAGCGCGACCAGGCCGCGCGCATCACGCAACAGGAACAGAAGTGCGCCGGCACCCCAAATCGCGAGCAAGCCAGGCCAGAAAAGCTCGGACCAGCTGCCCCATGCAACAACAGATTGAGTTGCGATTGCGGCTTCCGCGGGAACGCCCCATGGATTGGCCACCAACGAAAAGGACGGCATGACCACGCGCATTATGGGGAGCAACAACACCAACGTCAGAGTCGTGACCCAGACGAGATGCCGCGTCGCCGCAGAACTGCGCGACAATGCTAACGAGACGATGCCTGCCACGCACATCAGAAGGGTGGTCTTGAGCGCAATCGCCAGGAACGCGTACGCCATGTTCACCGGCCCTTCCTGCGGACGGCTTCGATCAGCGCGCTAAGTTCTTCGAGTTCGTCTTCCGACATCTTCACTTGGGTCGAGCCAAGCAGTGCCGTGGCGGCCTGCAGTGCCGAACCGTCGAAAAAGGTGTTCACCACCTGCGCCAGCGCGCCGGCGCGCGCCTTCTGCCTCGAAAGCGTTGGCGCGTAGACATAACGTGGGCCATCCACGCGATGTTGGAGATGCTGCTTCTCAACCAGCACGCGCAGCAGGGCCCGAATGGTCGAATAGCTCGGCGGATCGGTGATGTCGTGCAGGATTTCCTGGGCAGTGGCTTCGCCGCGGCGATAGACGATGTCCATGATTTGCCGTTCGCGGCGGCTGAGGCTGTTCTGCATGGCTTCCAGGCGATCGTCTGTTAACTGTTGGCAGTATGCTAAAATTTTAGCATGAGTCAAGAGCCTTTGGCGGACTTCTGTGCCGGAGTTGTCAAGCAACCTTAGAAGCAGCGGCGGCAGTCGCCTTTAGCGCCGTTCCAAACCTGATATCATTGAACCTGGCTGGTCTTGGAAGCGCATCGAGCGGAAAGGTGCTGGAACCGAAAATGGTGGTATGACCGTTTGGTTTGCCGCTGTGCTGCTACGATCTTTCCGAGAACTTTGAAGCGTGGCGACGCGAGGGCCGGTTTATGCACACGCCCAATCGTCCTAGTCTTACGGTCCTCACCAGTCTCGCTGTCCCATCCGTAGAAGCGTGAGCCTTAAAAATACACGTTCCTAAGGTTGGAACTGTTCCGGCCACTTTGCGATCAGAAACAACGAAGCCAAACGGAATTTGCATGTGATCCTGCTAGTTTTTGCTGCTTGGAACAAACACGAGAGCGCCCCGTATTCTTGAGTTTAGGTGAAATCCGGAAAGCGAGTAGATACAAAAAAAGTCGATGAAGACTTCGTTTCGCGCGCGCGGCAGACATATCTTGAGATCCACCACCGAGAAGTAAGGTGCAATGTCCCGAAGCTCGCGATCAGGATGCTGCGTCACGTACAGCAAGGGCTTTCTTAGCAGCGCTGTGGAAGGAACGGGTGCTTCCGACCAACGGTATCCTTCGTTGACTTGCAACACCGGCAGATGCGGGCGGACATAAAAGGAAAGCCAACCGGACGTGACATACCGGGTGGTAACAAGTGCGGCGGCATGGTTGGTTTCCGCGATCAATGAGATTTCTCGGGCCACCGGCTCGAAACCGACCGCTGTCATACGTGCAATGGGATCGGATTTTCCTATCGGGAGTAGCCCGGCCCAAGCCTGAAGATAGGACGCCGCAAGCAACAAACATGCAACGGGCAGCGCAGACCGACGGCAACCGTGAATGAAGCGGCGAAGCCCCTCGCGGTCGGACTCAGCCGCAGCCGCCAAAATGGCGAGGGCCGGATAGATGAAAGAGGGCCAGTTGCCCTGCACCCGATCATGCAGGGAGTGAAATATGAAGTAGGCGATCACCAGCCAGACAAGCGCTGTGACAATAGAGATTGGCATGCGCCAGGCGCTGAGTCGCGAGTTTGAAATCAGGCCACTAACGGCGAGTGCCAAAATCAATGGTGAAGCCAGCGCAAGCTGTGCCCCTATGAACTCGAAAATGTAAGCCAATCCTGGTTTGCCGGCGACGACCCGGCCGAACTGATACTCAAATGACATCCAGCCATGCGCGCCATTCCATATCAGATTGGGAAGGAGGCAAATTGCAGGGATGAGCGCTGCTGCATAGGGCCACGGAGTTGCGAGCCAACGCCTCCCCTGAGGGGACCCCACCGTCCACAACGCCAAACTCAGTTCGAGAAAGAAACTTGTGTATTTGGCGAGCGCCGCTGCTCCCAGGGCAAACCCAGCCGCGAGCCACCACCAGCCGCTCCCCGTCGTCTCCAATTCTGCGACGGCTAGGAGCAAAACAGCCGCAGCAGCCATCACAAAGACATCGGGGGTCGCAGCCATGCCCTGTGACGCCATCATCAGCGTCGCGTTCAGGTAGGCGCACGCCATCCACGCGCGCGACCTATCCGCCAAAGTGAGGACGGCAGTGTGCCACACGGCCCACGAGGTGATCAGCGACGCGCCAAGCGACACCAGCCGCACACCGAGTTCAGTATCGCCCAACAGGACCGTACCGGTTCGTACGGCAAAGGCAATCAGCGGCGGATGCTCAAAATAGCTGATGGCCAGCCGCTTCGACCAAAGCCAAAAATATGCTTCATCGAAAGAAAGAGGGAGGTAGGCAGCCGTCGCAATCCGAAGGATCGTCAAGCCCACAATCAGGAGCAAGATGCTTGATACGCGCGGGAGGTCGCGTTGGGCCGCGAGCGACACGTCTTTGGTCTCCGCAGATGAAAGCATATCACAAAACCGGGCATTGACGCTTGCAGACGCCACGGAAGCCTCTTCGCCACACTCTTGACCAACAAGTCTTTTGCCGGAACGTGCCCTTACTTATGAAGGGTCTTTCATGCCGTCCGAGCGAGCCCCCCCAATTGCGCGCGTAGGGTCTATGCAGGGGGCGCGGCCTGCAAATCTGGCACTAAGACTCGCGGGGTTTCGCGGCGTGGAGAACAATTCCATCCGCTATTCAATCGTGATTCCCTTCTTCAACGAGCGCGCGGTGCTGCCTGCGCTCTTGGAAAGGCTGGACGACGTAATTTCGAGGCTTGATGCACCCAGCGAGGTGATCTTCGTGGACGATGGAAGCCGCGATGGAAGCGCAGAAATCATCCGATCGCATGCAGTTCATCGCCCTGCTTACAAAGTGATCGAACTGTCTCGCAACTTTGGTCATCAAGTCGCAATCACGGCCGGGATGGATCATGCCTCCGGAGAGGCGGTGATCATCATGGATGCCGATCTCCAAGACCCACCAGAGCTCGTGCTGGAGATGATCGAGAAATGGGCCGAAGGCTACGACATTGTCTGCGCACAGCGCGTTGCGCGAGAAGACGACACTTGGTTCAAGCGCAGCACCGCCTGGTTCTTTTACCGTGCACTCAGTTTGCTGACGCCGGTGGAAGTTCCTCCGGATGTCGGTGACTTTCGGCTTGTGGACCGCTCAGTCGTGGATTCCTTCACGAACATGCGTGAGCGAGATCGCTTTGTTCGGGGCATGTTTGCCTGGATGGGATATCGCCAGATCACGATCCCTTTCAGCCGCCCGGATCGCTTTGCCGGCGAGACCAAATACCCTCTCCGTAAGATGTTTGCGCTCGCGATGAATGGCATTCTTGGCTTTTCCGATGTTCCACTTCGCTTGGTAATATGGTTTGGTATGATCGTGTCTGTGATGGCTGTATTCTGCGGGATTTATGCGATTGTACTCCGCTTCAGCAATGACGATCTCGTACCCGGTTGGGCATCTACAATCGTTGTCGTCGCCTTCCTCGCCGGAGCGAACATGCTTATGACAGGCATCGTAGGCCTTTATATCGGCCGGATTCATCGTGAGGTCAAAGGCCGTCCACTCTACCTCGTGCGTTCAGCCTTTGGCTTTCAGCCAGAACTATTGAGACGGCCGGCGCAGGGGGGCGAAGCTAATCTTGCAGTTCGGCAGCCCAGGTAAAAGAAATCCCGATGGTCCGGGGTCTGGGCGGCGTAATTTGGGGCTCGAAAGGCAGACTGAACGGATTCCCGAAGGCGAACGTATTCCCACGATCGTTGGTGAGATTCTCGGCAAACAAGACGGCCTGCCAGTGGCCTTGGCCAAGACCGAACCGCACATTCGTCAGTTGGTAATTTCCCATTGGCGGGGTCTTGTCGCTGAAGCCGAGATGGGAACTGCCGACGTAATTGTAAGCGAATTCCGCAAACCCATTCAGACCCGTGGCCAGTTGCCGATCGTACCGTGCGGAGATTCCAAACGTGACGGCAGGCGCGCCGGGCAAGTTACCTTCGGTGGTGACCAACAGCGGGTTTGTGTTTGACAGGCCGGAATTGCTCCAGAACACATTCCCCTTGAGACTCAGATTGGGCAACAACTCCGCCCTGCCCTCCGCCTCCAAACCCAGATCGTGCACATCCCCGGCGTTCAAGATGTAGAAGGCACCATCCTGCGTGATCTGATCGGTCTGAACATTCCGCCATTCAGCAAAATAGACGGCCGTGTTTGCAACTGCGCGTTCGTCGAACAACCGCACCTTTGCGCCGGCTTCGTAATTTCTGAGAACGTCGGAGTCGAATGAGGACTCCGCGTCGCCGGACGCCCCCGGCGGACCGTCGACATTCAGTCCACCCAGCCTATATCCTTCGGAGTAGCTGACGTAAAATGTGGTGTCATAGTTGGGCCGGTATGCGATGGAAGCATAGGGCGCGAGACCCTTCTGGCTATTGTCGCCGCGAAACTGCGGTGTCCCTGCAAGCAAACCTGATGATTCTGCGCTTACATTGTGTGAAGTATCGAAAGCACGTGCGCCAGCGGAGATGGAAAACTGATCGGAAAGGTTGTATGTCACTTGTCCGAAGGCCGCCGCTTCGTTGGTGCGGTCGTCACGTAGTTCCGATCGGCCATTTATTGTGGCGTGAACCGGTCCGGGTCCGATCAGACGGGAACTAAAGTCCTCATCCTCGTGTGACAGAAAGACGCCAGCCAGCCATTGCCAGCGTCCTACCTGCGTGGAGGACAATCTGGTCTCGTGCGTGAATGCCCGGACATTGCGGACATAGTTGAATGGTGCCGCACCGAACGGCAGGCCGGTCAGTTGTGGCCATGCGAGCGTGGCATCGAACCGCTCCGCCAACTTGCGGTGTACGAAGGCGGATGTGGACAACAGATTCAGCCCGCCAAACGAGCCCTGTGCGCCGACGCTCGCCAGCAGAAAGTCATCTGAATGGGGCTCGGAAAGATAGTTGTCACGTTTGTCAGCACCTAAGTCCTGATCATAGTATTGGGAGTCACCGGAGCGCGTTCGCTGATAGGCAAAATGGGCGGAGACAGTCCACTCGTTTATTGGCTGCCATGCTGCCGCGAACCGCAAACCTGCCATGTGCGTATCGTTGGTGTTGTTTCGATGGAGGCGTAACTCATCGACATAGCCACCCAGATCATCGGCATATCCGACCAAACGTAGGGCGACCTGATCATCGAGCAAAGGCATGTTAAGTATCGCTTGCGCACTTGCCGAGGGGGCACCGCCAAACGTGAGCGAGGCATCGCCGCCCGTGATCAACTCCACCCGATCGAACAGGGGTTCCCGCGTGACAATTCGGACAAGCCCGGTGAGCGCGCCTGCACCATAGAGCGAACCTTGCGGCCCCCGCAGTACTTCGACCCTTTCCACGTCGATCAGACGGAGGTTGGGATCCGGGGTATCGGAAGCGATAGGGGAGTCGTCCAGGTACAGGCTCACGACAGATTGACTCAGACCGGGGAGTACGCTGTCCGTCAGTCCTCGCACGAACAGCTTGTCTTCTCCGGGACCCAGGTTTGTTGCCGTTAGTCCGGCGACTTCCAAGGTGAGGTCCTGCGTGGTCTTCGCATTCACGAGCTGCATCCGCGCCCCGCTCGCTATCGCAACGGAGCGCGGCGCCGGTTCTGCAACTTCGCGTATTTTGCTTGCGGTCACCACCACGCGTTCGACTGTGGCGTTTTCTGACGGCGGCGCGAGTGTCCGATCTGGAACGGTGATCTGAACTGATTGTCCGTCCACGAAATGGAAGCCGAAGCCGCTGCCTCCCAGAAGCCGCTGGAGTGCAGCCTCAGATGTAAATCGGCCGTCGATGGGATTGCTCGCCGCTCCGCGAAAGTTTATTCCCGAATCGCTGATGGACAGCTCTGCCTGCATAGCGAAATCGACCAGTGCGTCCGCCATCGGTTTGGATGGAATGTGAAAGACCCGCCCCACATCGTCCGCGGAGGCTTGTCTGCCAATCCCGGTCATGACGATTGCTGCTACAAACGCGAAAGCGAGTAGGGAAAACCGCACGTCCGCGGCCTCGCTGAAGCCCCGCCCTTATTAGTGCTTCCGCTCCGCGGCCCGCAACCGGATGCTTCCATCCGAGGCACGGACGGCGACAATCGGCAAAAAACCCGTGAGTTGTGCGATGGCGGCAGCTTCGTCGCGGATGTGCAATACGCCGGAAAAGCGCAGCAAAAATAGCTCACCCGGTTCCACAATGATAGGAAGTCGAAAGTATCGATTTAGGTCGTCGATAACCTCTCCCAGCGGTACGTTTCGGTACACCATATAGCCGCTGCGCCAGGCGGTAACCAGTTTCGGATCGATTCTATCGCGTTTGGACGAATTGGTACCTTCCGTGTGCCTGATACGGTCTCCAGCGCCGAGAATGATGGGCTCCGCATCACTGATAGGCCCTACTGCGACCTGGCCCTCCGCCACAGCGACCGTAATCTCGCCCGAGCTTCGCAAGATGTCGAACACGGTCCCTACGTCGCGAACCTGGCGGTCTCCAACCGCAACCACAAACGGACGGTCCCGATCAGGCCTAATCTGAAAAATCGCCTCACCGCGGTCCAGAATGACGTACCGTTTCTCGCTGCCCATTTGGACGGACATTGACGTGGCGGTGTTCATTTCGACCTTGGACCCATCCGAAAGACGGACCGTTCTCGATTGTCCCACTGCAGTTGCGTAATGAACCGCCGGTGGGGCACGTGTGCCAAGGGTGAACAAGATCAGCAAAATAGCTGCCATTGCGGCCGCGCCGGAAACCCATTTGCTCAAGCGAATGCGGCTCGGAGCGCGACTCTGCTGCCTTAGAGCTCTCCATGATTCAGAGCTGTCGGTCTGCGGCTGTTCAACAATGGCGTCAGCGAGCCGCCGATCAAAGTCCTCGACTCGGTCAAAGAGAACACGGTTCTGGGGGTCGCTTTCGAGCCAGGCGGCGAACTCCGCAAATTCAGCTTCACCGGCATCGGGTGAGCCGAGCCGCACATGCCAGGTCACTGCGTCTCGCAGCTTGCGTTCCGGTGACATTGTTTCCTGTGAGCGGCTGTCCACTGTTTTGTCCGAGCTTTCCTAATTATCAGACGCCACTGCGCAGCTTCCCCCGTCGAAGGGGAGCAGCCAGCTGGAAGCAAAGGGGGTAGAGCGTTGCATTTCAGTCACGGTCCATGCGCTTCATCAGGTGCCGAAGAGCAGTATGCATGTGTTTCTCGACCGTGCGCCGGGAAATCCCAAGTGCGTCGGCAACTTCGCGATGCGGAAGCCCTTCGAATTTGTGCATTCGAAACACGCGTTGGCATTGGGGCGATAGCTCGGCGAGAGCATTCCTCACCTGCATCAGCAATTGCCGCGCGGCCAACGCTGCGTCGGCGGAAGGCGCATCGAAAACAGCGCCGCCTGCCTGGATAGTGTATTGAGTTTCGGCCCACATGCCTTCCCGCACCCGGGCTCTCGCATGATCGCGGCGATAGTCCCGCGAAGCGTTCATGGCCATCCGAAAGAGATAAGCCCCGGGATCTTTGATCTCGTCGGCGGTATCGGCGTGCGAGAGCCGCATGAACATCTCCTGAAGAACGTCTTCCGCATCCACGCTGTTTCCGAGACGTGCAGTGAGAAAGCGCCCGATCTTTTCGCGTCGAATCAGGAATTCTTCCAAGAGAGCCCGCGATTTCCGCACCTTAGTGAGCAACTCCCCTGCCATGAAGCGTGGTCGCCCTGTTAGTCAGAGTGCAAGCGGTTGCGGCCGCGATTGCGATTCGAGCGTACATCAGAGAGAAATTGCGCACCACACTTAGGGGCGTTCGAATTTCTGCTCGAAGTCTATCAACTGCGCGGAGGTGAGGCACCGCTGGCAGGGCGCGCGAAAGGCAGGAGAAGAATACGTAGCGCGCCATCGAATTCTATTTTTTTCGCACCGACCACTCCGCCGTGATAGTAGTGAAAGCCATGATGCGGCTACGATACCTCGTTGTGCTTCGAATGGGCAGACCAACTTTTTATGGCTTCCGGCGAGGACTGGCTCGCATCGAAGAACAAGTGACGGCTGTCGTGCGTTTCGCCATTACTGGCGCAACAGCAACGATGTTCAATCTTCTGCTGCTATGGCTTCTGACCGAGAAAATTGGCATCTGGCGCGTCCCGGCTTCAGCCCTCTCCTTCGCGCTCGCGCTCGTTTTCAATTTTGCGCTTCAGAAAGGCTGGGCGTTCGCTTCGCCGCTGATCAAGGATGCGCAGACCCAGCTTCTGCAATTCGTTGCCGTGAACTTTGTGAATCTGACGCTCAACACCGCAATATACGCCGTACTTGTTGAAAACGATCTTGCGCCGAGCATGGTGGCTCAGCTAATCGGCTCGGCGATGACCGCTGTGAACTCATTTTTCTGGTATCGGTGGATATTTGCACGACCTCCTTTGGCGCAAGCGACTTCAAAAAGGGCGCGCCCAAGCCTTAATTCTGAGCCGGTGTCGCGCATATACATGCCGTAGCAGCCCATATATCTATCCGGTGCAGCCGCCTCAAGATCGCTGCGGCATTCTCGACCCGTCCGCTTTGGAAGCGGAAGTCGGCGATGACAGTATAGTGCGCTGATGAGCCGCCATTGGCCATCACGCTGACTAAGCGTGTCGCATTTCCCGCTGTAATGATCGGCAGTTTAAGGCGGCGAAGAACCGTGATTTTGTAACCCTGTATCGATCATTGGCGGCTTCGGAAAGCAGGAGTGCGCTCTGAGCCTGAACATAGCCGCGCGCAGAACCGCGTACAACGAGCGAGAAATCGCGCGAAAAATGTTGGTATGGTAGATGGGCTCAGAATCCGCCGCCGCCAGAATTGTCAATTAAGTTCAACAGGTTAGCCGAGGCGCGCCGTCGAGCCCCTGGGCACCATGGCTACACATACTTGAACATGTCTGAACATGCGGCCTCCTGAACTTTGAGCTATATATTATCCGGTTCGGACGAACTTCGAAGCGCAACCACAGCGTCCTTTACTTTCCGTTTGCGTAATTCTCCGGCGGTCGCCTTTCGATACCGCCGCCAGTCACGGCAAGCGCTGTGTCGGCAGGCGAGCGTTTGAGCGCGCGCGCCAGCATTGACTCTGCAACTTCTCGAGTCACGCTGCTTTTGGCAGCCCGAGGTTCGATGCGTCCGGAGCACTGCTAAATCTTCGCGCGCTGGCTCCCCTTCCTCCGCATAGACGGACCATATGGGGGGTTATTTCGGCGGCGGCACAAATTGCCCACGGAGAATTCTACAGAGCGGTCAACTTGAACAGGCGAACTTGCGTACAGTTGGAGCCAAAAGTCGGGTGGCTACGTTCTTGCGTCAGGAGCAATGCTCAACCGCAACCCCATGTTGACGAGATCGGCAAAAGTCTTTGCGTGCATCTTTTCCATAACCCGGCCGCGATGCGCTTTCACGGTAATCTCAGTAATGCCCAACTTGCCGCCCACTTGTTTGTTGAGAAGACCACGGACGACCAGCGTCATTACTTCCCGCTCGCGGCGGCTAAGCGACACAAACCGTTCGCGCAGTGCGCGCAATTCTGCCTCTTCATCGAGCGCCACCCCGCTGCGCGCGATCGCATTGCGGATCGCGGCTAGCAGGACTTCGTCATCAAACGGCTTGGTCAGGAATTCCGCCGCTCCCGCCTTCATCGCTCTTACCGTGGAGGGAACATCGCCATGGCCCGTTAGAAAAATGATCGGCATGCTAGTGCGATCCGCAGCAATGTGCTGCTGCAGGTCGAGACCGCTCAATTGGGGAAGAAAGACGTCGAGGATCAAACAGCCGGGGATAACAGGCCGAGGCCGGGCAAGGAAGGCTTCGGCCGATTCGAAAGCCTCGACGTTCAAGCCCTCGTGCCTGATGAGTGCTTCGAGAGACTCGCGAACAGAGATGTCGTCGTCGACAATAAAGACAATAGACGTCTGTTGCGACATCGATTCATCCTTCGGAGGCTTGCGAGGCCGCAGGCGGCGAGCAGCAAGGAATCGCAAACGAAAAGGTTGAACCGGGACAATCGTCATTAGCGACCGCCCAGATACGTCCGCCATGACTTTGAATGATAGACCGGCTCACCGAAAGGCCGACACCCATCCCGTGGCCCTTGGTCGAATAGAACGCCTCGAAGAGCTTCCCGGCCGACTCGGGGGCGATGCCGATGCCGGCATCGCGGACGGAGAGGAGAACCTCGGGGCCGTCCAACGTCGTCGCGATAGAAAGACTGCGCGGCCGGTCATCCACGTCGCGCATGGCATCGGCCGCATTGACGACGAAGTTCATGATCACCTGCTGAAGCTGAACGCGATCGCCGACAACAGGCGGGAGACCAGAGGCAAAATCCGTCTGTAGAACAACACGGCCGCGCTGCAATTCACTTGCCGACAAGGCAAGCACCTCCCGCGCCGCCTCATTGAGCGCCACCGTTTCGGTCGTAAGCTCCTTGTGCGTAAACATCGCGCGCAGGCGCTGCACGACCGCAGAGGCACGATCCGCATCGCGCAGAGTGCGTTGGGCGGTTGCGCGCGCCCCATCGAGATCTAACCGATCGGAGGCCAGCATGCGCAAGCATGTGTTCGCGTTGGTGACGATGCCCGTGAGCGGCTGGTTCACTTCGTGTGCGATTGCAGCAGTCAGCATGTTGATGGTGGAAACTCTCGCGACGTGCGCCAGCTCGGCCCGCGCCCGGCTGAGTTCCGCCTCGTTACGCTTGCGGATCTCAATCTCTGTGAGCAGGACATACCAGCAGACGATGTTACCGTTGTCGTCGCGCATGGGTACGCCGCGATCATCAAACCAGCGGTACTCGCCGTCGTGGCGACGCAGGCGGAATTCCATAGCGTGCGGAATTCCCAAGGCGATAGACTGCCCGAAAACCTCCGCCGTGTGGGGTAGATCTACTTCGTGAATAGTGCCGTTCGTCCCCCAATTCTTAAGTTCCTCAAGCGACTGGCCCGTGTATTCCTTGATTCGGCGATTGACGGCTTCGACAGAACCGTCCGGCGCCAGAATACCTATGAAGCCGGGGATACCGTCGATCGCGCGCGTACGGATGTCGCTTTCGCGCAAGGTCTCGTCGCTCCGAATGCGCGCGTACAATTCCTCCTGGGCGGCCAGCTTTTCTTCGATCTCGGTGTTGATCCCGCACCACCTGGCGATCTCCCCGGACGCGTTGGCGATGGGCGCAGCGCTGAACAGGAAGCGGCGGTACTGGCCGTCGTGCCGCCGTAAACGAGCTTCGACTTCGCCCGGATTTCGTGACGCAAGGAGCCCATCCCAGTATTCGAGCCAGCTCAACCGGTCATCGGGATGCACGGCCGACTGCCAACCCATCCCACTCGCCTCTTGTGGGCTCAGGCCAGTGTAATCGCACCAACGCCGGTTCAGAAACTCGGCGCGGCCGTCAGGGAGCGCAACCCAGACTAGTCCAGGCAGCGCATCCGCCAGCGAGGTGATGAGCCCGATCTCCACCCCGCCCCTTTATCAGTTCCGCCGCAGTGCGAACATGTCAGAACCGGCGCGAAAGTGCCAGTTTCATGGGGGCCGCGCCCTAAGCCCACTGACCTAATGACCACGAATTGAACGTTCGTCGGCCGGCCGGCTACAGACAATGCAGGCCAGAGACTTCAATTTGAGCGGCCCGCTGGCCTCTGTGTGCGGCACTTGAACTGGCCAACTGGACGTGGCCTACAGCCCCGCAACTGCCACGGTCAGATCATGCCGTTGCAGATCCGCCCATGTTCACATCCACCGCACATTGGGCCGGAGCGATTCCGCTACCAGCAGGCAGTGTGGCCGGATGATGATCCTCTTAGTATGTCCGATCAGCGCACGGTCGCCGCTGCGTCCTCAATGACTTTCACAACCTCCTTCGCATGCGTGACCATCACAATGTGAGAGGCTCCCTTGACCACAACGGTCTCGCGTGCGTGGGCACGCTCGGCCATCCAGCCCAACGCCTTCGGCGGAATGGCCGTGTCGCCGTCGCCGTAAACGAACCATGACGGAATGGTTTTCCAGGCCGCACTTGCGGATTTTTCGCCAAACGCGATGTCCGTAATCGGCCGCTGCGTTGTCCCAGCAACGCGCGCCGGCCCCACCGGCAGATCGGGCGCGAAAGCATCATGAAACTTATCCTGTTGGACGTAGAGGTCGTGGCCGCCGCCGGGGATCGCTACGGGTGGTTGCAGCGCGCCACCAAGCAGACTGCCTGGGAATTTGTTGTCTAGTGTACCGGCATCTTCGCCCGGTTCTGGAGCGAACGCGGCGACGTAGACAAGTGCTTTCACATTGGAAGCGCCGATGGCCGCGTTCGAAATCACCATGCCGCCATAGGAATGCCCGACTAAGACCACGGGACCTCTGATGTTGGCAAGAAGTGCGTGCACATAGGCGGCGTCACCCTTTACGCTACGTAGCGGATTGGCCGCGGCGATAACGTCGTAGCCGTCGTGCACAAGAATGGGGACGACGCCGTTCCAGCTCGAGGAGTCGGCGAAAGCACCGTGCACGAGAACGATGGTCGGTTTCGCTTCGGGCACCGATGCAGCTTGGGCCGGACAGGCCCAAGAGACGGCCAGCAAGGTGGAAGCCAGTGTCGTGGCCAATGATGCGAAGAGATTTTTCATCGCTTGCTCCTGTGGTTGTGAAAAACGATCCGCGTCGATGATGGCTTGGCGACGGCCGGTGGCTGCATGGTCGGGCCCCTATATCCAAGCGTTCCCCAGTGTGTTTCGACAGGTACCCTGACATGATCATTCGTCTAGCTAAAGTATCGGATAACCATCCGACTGAATTTTACGGTCACTCCGTGTGAAGGAGTAGTCTCATCCAAGTTGGCTGCCATCTCTTCTGACGAAGTTAATCCTTTTTCTCGCTAAGGGCTTTTTTTAACGCATCCTGCAGAGCGGCTTCACTAAACGGCTTGACCAGACAAGCGGCTGCGGTTTGCACCTCTAGCCGCGAGGCGGCCTCCGGATGCGCCGTTATGAAGATGGTCGGAATGCCATGCCCCCGATTCTCTAATTCTCGTTTGAGTTCTGGTCCCGACATGTCGGGCATCGAAATGTCCAGGATCAGGCATGACGTCTTACCGAGGCAATCTGAAGCAAGAAACTCGTTTGCCGAGGCGAACGCGTTCGCGTGATAGCCCAATTCCCCTAACAGATCCGGAAGGGACTCCCGCACGGACTCGTCGTCGTCGACGACCGACAGCAGAGTTTTGGCAGGTTTTGCACCCTTCATGGTGCGTACGTTGCTCGGAATCGCATTGGGGTGGCAGGCTTTGTCAGCGGTCTTCCAGCGCGGAGGACCTTTGCAATGGCGTAGGCCATCTGCGCACACAGCATCCATAGTATGTTAGTGTCGGTCGCGCTTGGACGGCAGCGCTTAGTTCAGCCCGCCCCTGCTGTATTGATTGCCCCTGGCGGATGATCTCCCGCGGACGAGAAAGCGAGTGCCGCTCCCATTCGCGGATTCGGCCGCGCCAATGACCTGGCTTGATCAATGATTGGGTCTGCTTGCGGAAAAACTGATGCCCATGTCGCATGCTTTGTCGTGTACACTGCATCGAACACGTTGGTGTCACTCGCTGTACGGTGTGGTTCGCCCGGAGGAACAAAAGCGTCAAGTCCGGGGATATTACGATTTCGTGACTGATACGAAGATATGATGACCAATACCAACGTCTAATGGATTTGCTCATTCTTCGATTTTATCATGCAAGATGTCAGGCGCCGGTGTCGTTACCGGCGTGCTGGCGACGCATGAAACCTATGGCGAGGTCGGGGCCGTGGCCAGAATGGTTTTCGAAAGCGACATCATGTCGCTCGCAATCGCCCTTATTACCGAGGCGGAACTAAGTCTTGAAACAAACCGCGCAACCTCAAAGGCATGTCTAGCAAGGGCACACGCGCTACTCAGTGTACGGGGAGACTCCAATGACGCTGCTCCCGGCTCCCCAGAGCACGGGGGACTTGCACCTTGGCAGAAGCAACGTCTTAAGACCTACATCGAGTTGCACATGAGATTCCGGATAGACATGTCCGATCTCACGTCCATTGCGCGACTTAGCACCAGTCATTTCGCGCGGGCGTTCAAGAAGAGCTTTGGCGCCGCGCCATTCGCCTACATCGCGCGTACGCGGGTTGAGAGGGCAAAGCGTTTGATGCTCGAAACCGACCTTGCGCTGAGCCAAATCGCGCTGGAGTGCGGCATGTGTGATCAGTCTCATTTTACCCGCGTATTCAGTCGGTTAGTTGGCCAAAGTCCGAACAGGTGGCGGCGGGCCCACAGCAGTGGAGAAGTATTCCGCACCGTCCCGATGGTCTCCTCCCCAGAACGGCAGCAGGCAGCGGAGTATATCTAGGCGCCCGGTTGAATGTATCTGTTCAACTTAATTCTGAAGGCCATCACGTTCGGCACGCTGCTGATTGGCGCATGCGCGTTGTATATCGCAATACGAAACAACAGTCGGCAGCTCGCGGCCCAGATTTTTCTCGCCTATTCCAGTCGCGTTCGCGAAATCCGTAGCGCCGCCGCGGATGATTTCAACAGGCCGGAAGCAATTTTGGAGGCCACCTATCTTATTTTCGAGTTCCACTCGCTCAGGCGACGCGGTTACGCTCCGAAGCCAATTTGGCAGATTTGGGAAGCAGACATGACCGATCTGTTAAACAGACCGTCTTTCTTGCATCTCTGGCCGACCATTCGGCACCGCTTCGAAAACCACCCACACTTCTTGGCGTGGGTAGCGGAGCGACACGGTGCCCGCGCGTCGAAGAACGCCAATCGGAATCACTAGGCAAGACGATCAGGGTCCATTCCTCCGTTCGGCTGCCTTGGCCGTGTCATCGGCTGAGGCAGCCCAGCCACCGCCGAGACTCTGATAGAGCTGAATGGTCGCGGTAAGCCGGTCCGCGTGGGTTTGAACGAGCGAAAGCTGCGCCGACAGCAATTGTCGTTGTGCATCAAGCTGATCGAGATACGGCGAATAGCCCGCGCGATAGCGGTTTCGCGCCAACTTCAGCGCATGTGCGAGAACCTCGCGTTGGGCCTCGAGCGTCTTTTCTTGTTCGGCAAGCCGCTGCACGGCGGCGAGAGCATCTTGAACTTCACGAAACGCCGTGAGCGCCGTCTTGCGATACACGAATGCCGCCTGATCGCGCCGGGCCGTCGCAGCGTCCTGCTGCGCCTCCAGTCGTCCGGCGGTGAAAATTGGCGCAAGTATGCTTGCACCCAGGGACCAAATTAATAGCGGACTGCTGGGGATCAACGTAGAACCCACATAACCGCCGGAGGCCGCCAGTTGGATGTCCGGCATGAATGCGTCGCGAGCAGCATTGAGCGCATGATCTGTCGCGGCAAGCTGCTGTTCCGCGGACGCAATGTCGGGCCTGCGGCTTAGCAACGAAGCGGGCACCGAAACCGGGATTGAAGGCACTGCGAATCCGTCAAAATGCCTGTTGCGCTCGATACCGCGCGGGTTCTCGCCCAAAAGCACGCTCAGACCATCCTCCTGTTTCGTCACGGCGAGCTCGGTTGCCGGGATGAGCTGCCGCGTGGCCTGGTAGGCGGCATCGGCCTGCGCGAGGTCGAGCTGGCTGGAATAGCCAACCTGCGCCCGATGCCGCGCAACGCGGAGCTCCTCCTCGCGTGCCTTCAAAGTGTCGCGCAGCACCGCAAGACGCGCATCGAGCGAACAGAGGGTGATGTACCCTGAGGCTGCGGAGGCGGCGACGGCAAGACGCACATTGTCTCGTGCCGCTTCCGTTGCCAGTAGATTGGCACGTGCTGCCTCACTCGAATCTTTCAGCCGTCCGAACAGATCGAGGTCGTATGAAATTCCGCCTTCCGCCTGCCAGGCTGATTGGAGTTCGGGAATACCGAACCCCGGATTGATCGTGCGTTCGCGCGCCCCCTCGCCGCCGATGGCGATGTTCGGCCACAGCTGCGCGCGCGCGAGACGGAATTGCGCCCGCGCCTCAGCCACGCGACCGGCCGCGATGGCGATATCGTCGTTGTGTTGCAGGGCCGCTTCCACGATCTGCGCGAGCACTTGGTCGTTGAAGGACCGCCACCACTGTGCGTCCACCGCGTCGTCCCTCGCCGCTGCCGCGCCGCGCCAGGCGGAAGGGGGCGTCACGGCGGCTTCCGGCGGAACCGGCGCCTTCGACCCAGCGCAGCCGGCAAGCAAAAGCGATATCAACACAAGAAGGCGTTTCATGGTCCGCCGCTTGTCTGAACGTGTGTGATGACCGACATCCCGGGACGAAGCCGCGCTATGGCGGATTGTCCCCCGTTGATCGCGATGCGAACACCGATGCGTTGCGGCACCTTGACGAAATTCCCCGTGCCGTTGTCGGGTTTGATCACCGCGAATTCCGAACCCGCCGCGGGGGACAGCTGCTCTACACGGCCGTCGAACCGGGTTCCATCAAAGGCATCGACAGTGAATGTGACCGGTTGGCCGACGGCCATGTGCGCCGTTTGCGATTCCTTGTAGTTGGCGATGACCCAGCGCTCGGCCGGCACCAGGGACATCATCTGCGTTCCATTCGTCACGTACTGGCCCAGCCGCACACCGATTTCACCCAGTTGTCCGGACTCCGGCGCGCGCACGACCGCGTGCCCAAGATCGATCAGCGCGGAATCAAGCTGTGCCTTGGCGGCGGCGACCTGCGCGACGAGCCCTCCCTTTCCTACATCCACAGTCCGGATGTTTTGCTGCGCAACGTCCACGGCCGCTTGCGCCTGAATGAGGGCCGCCTTGGTCTGGTCGCGCTCCCGGACCGACACCGAGCCGTCTCCCACCAGATCCTTGACGCGTGCCATATCCGCCTTTGCGCGCACCAGCGCCGCGGCCTGCCCCGCCAGCGATGCGACTCCCGAGGCGCGCGCCTGTCTGTTGTTCGCAAGCGCTGCCTCCGCTGCGGCAAGATTGGCCTGCGACTGTTCCACGCGCGCGCGGTAGGTGCTGTCGTCGATGCGCGCCAATATCTCGCCCGCGTGAACTTGCGCATAATCATTCACCGGAACGGCGACCACATAACCGCTGACCTGCGGTGCGATCACGGTGGTTCGCCCCCGAACGTAGGCGTTGTCCGTCGTTTCGATGCCGCCGCCGAAGGGTGGCAGATCGAATGCCCACAGGATCGCCAGAATGCCAATAAGCGCGACCGCGCCAATGGCCGCGATCGACCACGGACCGCGGGCGGGCGGATGCCAAGTCTGTCTTGGCGGCGGCAGGACGGCCGTTTCATCCCGTACCGGCGCGCTCATGTCGCGACTTCGGCGTTGAGTCTCGATCGCCTGGCATCCGCGACGATCATCCATGCCAGCCATCCGGCCGTGGCCAAAGATGCCCACATCACCAGACGAAACACGTCGTCGAACGCCAGGGTGCTCGCTTCTGCCGTCAACGAGCGACCCAGGCGGCCCGTCCCCTGCGCGGCCCGCAATGCCGGATCGGTAAGGGTACCCGAGACCGCCCCGACTCCTTGTTGAATGCGTGCCACAACCTGCGGGTCGGAGGCCAGAATATGCTCGCCCAGCGAAGCGGCATGCGCTCTTGTATAGACAACCTGTGCCGTTCCCAGGATAGCCGAGCCGGCGAGTCCGCCCACATTCTGGGTCATGCTGAAAACGACGATCAGGCTGACCAGATGCGTCGGGCCCTGCCTCAGCATTTGCAGAAATCCATACGCCAATGCAGGTCCGATGAAGAGCGTGGTGCCGAAGCCGATCAGCGATTGACTGAGATAGAGCTCGTGCGGCCTGGTGATGCTGGTCGAGCGACTGTCCAGAAACGCCGCAAGAGCGATAATGAGCGAGGCCGCCAATACCTGGTAAGGCGGACTCTTCAGCGACATCGTCGCGCAAGCCACGACGATTCCCAGCACCACGGAAAGCGCCACGTAACCGAACAGGGTGTGGAGCTGATCGTTTGTAAGCCCACCCGAGGTAAGGAAGCCCACCGATCCGTATGTCTGCTCGGCGAGGGCAAGGCGCACCAATAACGAGATGAGGAAGAAGCGCACAATCTCGCCCTTGCCGATCCAGTCCGTATAGAGCAACGGACGGCCGCGAACCCGTTCCACGGCGATGGCGGCAGCGCACATGGCGACAGCGGCAACCAAAGCCCAACCCAGCCAGTCGCGATCCGTCCACCACAGCAGGCGTCCCTCCCCAAGGACGATGCAGAACAGGAGAAACGCGTGAACCATGAGGCCGATCGTGATCAGGTCGCTGCCTTCGAACGCAGGGGTGTGATCAGTCGGCGGAAGCGGCACGGCGAAGATGGCTGCACTGACGAGCAAGCCCACGCCAAGCTCGATCAGCGACAGGCCGTGCCAGCTATCGGTGGCAATGACGTCCAGCGGAACAAGGCGGGCAAGCGGCGTGCCCAGCTGCACCACGCCGATCCCGATGACCAGCGCAAGTGGGCGAGCTCGGGGCGGAAGCGTCTGGAGAAAGTAGAAGACCGTGAGCGTCGTCAACCCGGCCGCCATCAGGCCGCAAGCGGCGCGCGTTGCGATCGCCGTGGCGTAACATGGAAACACGAGCTGGAGGAAAGCAGCCAGCGCATACAGGCCCATGAGCGCCTGCGTGAGATGGGGAATGCCAAATCGCGTGCGAGCCCGCACCAGCGATAGGTTCCCTGTTGCATTCATGGCGATGTAGATCGCCGGCAGCGCGCTCACCTGCGCCAGCGTAAGATTGAGCGAGCCGGCAAGATTGCCGGCGTTTACGTTGACGAGCGCGTTCGTGAAGGTGGTGCAGGCGCCGATCAGGATACCGACGCCGGCATAGGCAATGCGGCGCCGGTTGGAATGCACCGGCGTGTAGGGCGATCCAGGGAATTGGGGCCGCTCGTTTGGCGCGAACTCATATGCCGCTGCGCTCACATCTGGAACTCGCCGAGCCAGCGCAAGGCCGACAAACTCGGCATGAAAAAGTATTCGCCGCCGCGAAGCACATTGAAGGTTTCGATACCGTGAACGCGGCGCCGGACCGGTTCCTTTGGAATGGTGAAATATGCACCTTCCTCCTGACGGCCGATAATTGGATCGCGCTCCTCCCCTAGGCCGATGAAGTTACCCTCGTCGATCCATTCCTGTTGGAGGAATTCCATCGTCGCCATCGCCTTGGCGCTGATGAACAGAAAGATGGCCCCGCGCTCCACATTGTCGGCGTCTTCGGACAATTCATTCGGATCGTAGGGTTTTCCATAGGTCGTGCCGCGCCGGATGAGTCGATGAATGTTCACATCGGTCAGCCGGGTGAGTTGCGTGTCGCGCGGGTTCATGCGCCGGATATGGCAACCGAACGGCGCCCTGCGACCGTGGGTGTCGCCGGCATAGTTGAAATCGTTGTTGCGGTGCGGATCAGCGCCGAGCGCCGGATCGTCGGCGTCAGGTGCCAGGGTCAGCGGCGCGCCGCTGCGCCACCGGCCGACCAGTTTTGCTGCAACGAACTCCCGTTCGTCTTCGGTCTTTCCGTTGGCATGGAGGAAGCGGTTGAATGCGCCGACCCGCGATTGATACTTGCGGAAGCCCACATAGGTGCCGTTGCGACCGAGGATGTCCGGCTGCGGCATCGGCAGCGGCACGCCGGTCTCGCCTGGATAGCCAAGGATGAATTCGCCGGCCTTGATCGGGTTGCCCTGGCCCGGCAGCGGGTCGACCCCGACGCCCTCCATCGCGGGCTGGTCAATACCGTCCTTGTAGCCCAGCGAATTGCGGTCACCCGGCTGCATGCCGAAATCCTGCACGGCCAACACCCGGACGCCATGCAAATCACGCAACTGCTCACGCGCCATCTCAACAATGCGCTGCCATTTCTCCATGGAGTCGCTAAACGCATTCAGCCCGATATGCGCTTCACCGTTTCCGAACAGCGGCTCCCAGTTTTTTGGGTCGTTGACGCCCTCGTCCCTCAATTCCCTGGCGCGGGCTGCCATGCCCACGCGAAACGCTTCGGGAAAGCTCTGCAGCGATTCCGCCGGAAGGCCGAGGGCCTTGAAACCCGCATAGCTGATCGCAACCGAAATCCAGGCATCTGCGGGCTTCCACCAGTTCGCCGCCGAATCGACATGGGGCGCCAGCCGGCGGAGAAACTCATGGCCCGCTTTTGCATCGTCAACGCGGAACAGCACGTGGGAGCCATAGTACGGCGCCGGCCTTAGCCGGAGCACGGTCGCCTGTATTTCATGCAGTTCAACCTTAGGCGGACTCATCGCAACGCCCGCTATCCAATCTTGTCGAGGAACTCGTCGACAGCCGCACCGATTTTCTCGAGCCGCTTCGTTTCGGCGACCGTGAGATTGGGGGAAGCGACATACCAGGCATCGGCAGTGAGCTGATGACTGACGATCCAATCCTTGATTTTTGGACTGCTGATCCCCGGCCATCCCGCGCAATTGCAGAACAGGATGTCCATCGATGTCGGAATCTTCGTCGCGAAGTCGTCGATGTACGTATCCCATTCACCGTCATAGGCTGTGCAGAAGAGAAGCTTGGTATCGTTCTCCAGCAGCACAAAGCGCATGTCATGCAAGGTGCCGACGATATCGGCGCCCTTGAAGTTTCCTCCCAGCAAATCCAGCAGGCCGCGAATGCGCTTGCCGCCGCCCGGCTCCAGCGGAATGATCGCGGTCAGTTCGGACACCTTGCCCTGGCGCGCGCCGATACGGCCCGCGCTTTCGCGCTGCATTGCGGCGGCAAGTTCGCGCGCCAGTCCCTCTTCGACCCCTTTCTTCAGGGCGACCCTGCCGATTTCCGGCGCATCCGCATAAAGCTCCTGCACCTTCCTAAGTTTTTCTTCGACTTGAATTTGTTCTTGCGTCGTCATGTCGTCCGCCTAGCCAATCTTGTCGAGGAATTCGTCCACGGCCGTGCCGACCTTTTCGAGCCGTCGGGTCTCGGCGGCGGTCAGGTTTGGGCTGTTGACGTACCAGGCTTCGGCGGCAATTTGGTGCGCGGCGATCCAGTCCGCCGCCGCCTTCGGGTTTCGCATTCCTGGGTAACCCTCAAAATTGCACAGCCACAGATCCATAGCGTTCGGAATCTTCGCCGCGAAGTCCTCGATGTAGGGGTCAAAGTCGCCGTCATATGCGGTCGCGAAGAGTATCTTCGTATCGTCATCCACGAACACGAAGCGCATGTCGTGCACTGTGCCTACGGCGTCGGCAGCCTTGAAGTTGCCTTCCAATAGCTCCAGAAATCCACGCAGCCGCTTCGCTCCGCCTGGCACGAACGGAAGAAACACGGTGAGCTCCGAGACCTTGCCCTGACGGGCGCCGATGCGGCCGGCTGTTTGGGCGTGCCCCGGCGCTGCCAGTTCCTTGGTGAGCATGGCGAGCCCGTTCTTCAGCGCGGCTTTGCCTATTTCAGGCGCGTCGGCGTAGAGCTCCCGCAGCTTCTGAAGTTTCTGCTCCGCGGTCATGTTGGTTTTCGCTTCATTCGTGGTCATGCCTGCCTTCCCCTCCTTTTTAGATGGTGTGCTATTCGCTCAGCCGATCTTGTCCAGGAATTCGTCGACGGCCTTGGCGATGCGCTGGTTCCGTAGAATTTCCGCTACCGTTAGATCGGGATAAGCGACGTACCAGCCTTCTGCCGTGATCTGGTGACTGGCGAGGTAGTCTTTCGCGCCGGGGCTGCGGATGCCAGGCCAGCCGTCCCACGCAGAGTCGATGATGTCGAGGTAATCGGGAATCTTGGCGACGAAGTCGTCGATGTAGGTGTCCCAATCGCCGTCATAGGCTGTCGCGAAGAGCAGCCGCGTGTCGTTGTCGAAGAACACGAAGCGCATGGTGTGGAGCGTGCCCACCAAATTCGCACCCTGCGAGAGATTGCCACCCAAAATTCGCAGGAACGCCCGCAATCGCTTTGCGCCGCCGGGTGCCAGTGGAACGATGATCGTCAGCTCGGAAACCTTGCCGAGGCGCGCGCCGACGCGGCCGGCGCTTCCAATCGGCGGCGGCGGATCCGAGGCCTGCGACTTCAGCGTGTTGATCGAGTTTTCCAGCGCCTGCTTGCCAATCTCCGGCGCGTCGGCGAACAGCTCCCGGAACTGCCGGATCTTGGCGTGAATGTCCGAAGAAGGGTCCGATCCGGTGTTGAGTGTCGCCATCTTTGTTTCTCCCTCACATTGGATTTGGTTGAGCGGCCAACTCTTTGGCGCTTTCGTACCGGTCGCTGCGTCTCGTCCGGTCAAGACCCTTCGCGATCCTGTCCATCTGGGTGATCGCGCGCCGTGTCGGACGATTGGCGGCATTTGTGCGTGCAAGCTCAAGTGCCAGCTCCGGGTCGTTCCCATCATCGGCGTAGAATTCGGCGGCATGGTCCGCGAAAGCGAGCCGGTGTTTCGCCAGCAGGCTTTCGAAGCCTGAGCGAGCGGCCTTTCGCTGTATCTCGGCCTCTTCGAAGCGCCCCTGCGCGATGCGCACGCCAGCGAGACGCCATCGCACTTCGGGATCGCAGCTGGATAACGCCGACAGCAGCAGCGCCTCCGCATCGGAGAGTTGGTCCTCGCTTGCGTAGATTTCTGCGAGGTGGACGCGCGCCCTCACATAGCCCGGCAGGTAGGCAATCGCGCGTTGATACCAGCGTTCTGCGAGTCTCAGATCGGGCTCGGGCACGAGTTCTCCCCACAGCATGCCGAGCTGAAAACAAACCCACGCCAGCGGAAACGGCGAGGTACCGTCGTACGACGAAAAAGCCTTCCGATAGACCGCATCCGCCTCGGCGAACCGCTCGAGATCGGCGAACAGGGCGCCGAGCGGCACGAGCTCCTCGATCTTTCCGCTTTCCGCGGCGAAGCGGCAGCGCCCGTCCAGCACATCGTCGAGTTGCAGGCCACATGCCTGGTTGACGGCCAACAACCGCCGCTCGATGTCGATGCACGGCGCGCCCAACCGCGCCGCAGCTGAAAGGTGAGTTCTGGCGTCGCGGAAGCGGTGCGCCGACGACGCGACCTCCGCTTCCAAAAGGGGGGCGCGAAACGATTCATCCGCATGAGCAAATTGCCGGGCCAGCATCTCCAGGCGATCGAGCGCGGTCAGATCGCCAAGGAACTGCGCGACCATGCGCTCCAGATCGACAAGCGACTCCGCGACGCGCGGCGCGCCGGAGTCTTGCGTAAAGCATGCCCATGCGCGCCGGCGCGTGCTTTCCAGATTGATCGCGGCAATCTGTCCGTCAGTGACAGTCCGACCGTCGCCAAGGTCCAATGCGGTGCTCACGGCGACACAAGAAAGGCGACGCCAGCCAACGCCATGGCGGACCCGCTGATCTGAAGAATTCTGCGACTGTACGCCTTGCCTGCCCTGGCAATCGCCAGACCCAAACCAATGCCAATCCCGTGAAGCAGCGCGGTGGCGAAGACAAATCCAAGGCCGTAGGTTAAACCGGACACGCTGGCCGGCATTTCCGCGCCATGTACGTGGCCATGAAAGATGGCGAAGAATCCCACGGCGGCCATCGCAGCCAGCGTCGGGACGCTGACCTGCAACGCCACAGCCATTCCCAGCACGATGATCGACAGGCCGATACCGATTTCCGCGAATGGCAAACGCACGCCCGCCATACCCGCCAAGCCGGCAACCGCCATGATCGAAACAAATGTCAGCGGTACGAGCCACAGAGCCCGTCCGCCCAAATGGGCAGCGAACATGCCGACGGCAACCATTGCCAGAACATGGTCGACGCCGCTCAACGGGTGCGCGAAGCCATGCACGAATCCGTGCGTACCGCCAATACCCACATGGGCCGATGCGGACACCGGCATGAATACGAGCGCCGCGATGCACACTCTGAGAATGGACCGCATCATTGTTCGGCCCGCATTTCAGTAGCTTGTTTCATCAGGATCACGGGCGGCCCCCCGAAACGGCGTCGCTCATTTCCGCCGCAACACGGATCAGCTTCTTGTTGACGAACTCGCCGATGCCGAGATGCGACAGTTCGCGGCCGTATCCGGAATTCTTCACTCCGCCGAACGGAAGCTCCGGAGACGTACCGGTCGCCCGGTTTATGAAGATCATCCCGGATTCGATCCGGCGCGCGACGCGCTTGCCGCGTTCGACGTCTTTGGTGATCACGCTTCCGCCCAATCCGAAAGGCGAATCGTTGGCCACGCCGACCGCCTCGTCTTCATTCTTCACCCGGAAGAACATGGCGACCGGCGCGAAGAATTCGAGATGAAAAGCCGGATTGTCCGGCCTTACATCGGTGAGAATGGTGGGCGCGAGAAAGAACCCGCGCCGGTCGAGCCGCTTTCCGCCCAGCAACACATTGGCGCCGCCCTTGATCGCGATGTCGATCTGCTTCAGCGCATTGTTAAGGGCGGCCTCCGTGCAAAGAGGAGCCAGCGAGGTTCCGGGATCCATTGGATCGCCGGGCTTCAGTTTCTCGACCTCACTCTTGACCCGGGTGAGGAACGCATCGGCGATGCCTTCCAGAACAATGAAGCGCTTCGCCGAGATGCAGGATTGGCCGGAATTGCGCATGCGCCCGTTGACCGCCCATTTCACCGCGGTCTCGAGGTCCGCATCGTCCAGCACGATGAAGGGATCGCTGCCGCCAAGCTCCATGGTGCTTTTTTTCAGCGCCTGACCTGCCTCGGAAGCCACCGCCGCCCCTGCCCGCTCGCTGCCGGTCAGCGCCACGCCCCTGATCCGGCTGTCGGCGATGACCTTCGCCGCCTGCTCATTGGTCAGAAAGACATTCGTCCAGACGCCCGCAGGGGCGCCGGCATCGAGAAACAGCCTCTCGAATGCCAGCGCGCATTGCGGCACATTCGGCGCGTGCTTGCAGATGACTGTGTTGCCGATCATGAGATTCGGCGCAGCCACGCGCACCAGCTGATAATAGGGAAAATTCCACGGCTCGACGCAGAACAGCACGCCCAGCGGTGCGGTCTCGATGAATGCCTCGCCGTCTTTCACATCGATTTTCTCGGGAGCGAGGAAGTTCTCAGCGTTGTCCGCGAAGTAGTCGAGGATATCCGCGCACAGGCTGAGTTCGGACCGCCCCTCACGGAGCAACTTGCCCATTTCCAGCGTGCTGTATCCGGCGAACTCCTCGATCCTCTCGCGCAGAATGGACGCCGCTTTTTTCACCACGGTCTTGCGTGCCGCGGGCGATCTCTTGCTCCAGTCGGCCTTGTACGTCTCGTCCGCTTTGGCGACGATCGCTTCGGCTTCGCTATCGCTGTGCAGGTCGAATGTTCGGACAAGCTCTTCGGTGTAAGGGTTGATCGTCTGGTATTGCATGAAGTGATCTCCGCTTGGTCTTGCGCTTACGGTCGCACTGGTTCTCGATCGGTGCCGAAGCGGGATTTCAGGCTTCCGAGACCGCTCTCGATAAGTCCGGTGACCATGTCCCTGACCCGGATGTCGGGGAGTCCGTCTGCCAGAAATTGAACCCGCCAGGCGGCGACGCAGCCGGCGCCGCGCGGTCTCACATCGATCGTTCCCGCGTAGTCGGAGGCGGGAATCCCGGCGACCATCGAGTAGCGATAGATGCGCTTCGCCTCATCGACCTCGTCGAGGCGCTCGACAATGGTGCGGCCGTCTCCTGTCTCTATGCGGCGGAGCTGACCGGTTCCGGAGCCGATCAGCGCGACCTTCGCGACATGGGGATGCCAGCTGAGGTCGAACTGTCCGATCAGTGACCACACCGCCTCCGGCGCGGACGCGAGCTCGACGGAATCGGCGACGCACTGCACTTCGCTGTTCGGCGACGCGAAGTATGGAAAGACATTCGTGCCGGGCTTTGTCGCGCCGGTCGCTCCACCCCGCAGGAATTCGCGATCGCGGTTTATGAGCCAGGTGAGCAGGATGTCGATCACGTTGGCATTGATGGTGCGGCCGCCGCCGGTCCGGTAGGGCACGCCGTTCAGTGTGCTTTTCTCGATTTCGAGATGACTATCGTCCGTGATCGGTTTGGCGATGTCGAACAGAAGAAAATCGTCGAGGAAGACGCGGGCATTGGCGGCGCGCGCTTCCGACGTCCAGTCGGCCTTGCCGTCGCGCATGTCCCAGTCGGCGAAGCTGGCATTCAGACGCTTGAGGAACAGAGGCTGGAGGTCCGGCGAGATCGCGAACGGCTTCTGCTGATTCCACAGGTCGCGGATGTCGTCGACGCCCTGCAGTCCGGGATTGTTCAGACGAATGTTCGTCTGCTCGGGCTTTCCCACCCAATCGATACGCGCGACAGGGTGGCCGATGCGCCCCGGCGGTTCGCGCGGGACCGTCTCGCCGATCGCGCCGAACAATGTGCCGGCGGCGGAATCGAGCATGCACTTTGTGTCGAACTCGACGACCAGGCACAACACGTTGTCGTGCTGCAGCAGGTTCGGCACCTTCTCGAGTGTGGCGGCGATCACGGCCAGATAGAAGGGGTCGGAGCGCAACCCCGCGAACACGCGCGGATCGCCTTCCGGCGCCGTCGCGCCCCCTTCCTCATTCACGGTGAGTTGAAGTTTGCGGCCGTCCGGCAGCACGCAAACACCGCGCTGGACGATTCTGCCCTCTGCGTCCCGTTGGAGAGCCCCGAAACGGAACACGAAGCGGATCTCGTCCTCTGATGGTGAAAACTTCGCCGCATTGCCGCTGCCGTCTACCGTAACCCGGCGAAGGGCAATGGTGTAGTCGATGACGTTCGAGAACACGGCGCTAACGCCGGCCGATGGAAAAACGCACATGGCGAGAACCGTGCGCGCCGGGTCTGCCGGACTTGTAAATGCGAAGAGATCCGTCACATCGGCTGGCGGATCGCCGATCGAGCGCGGACCGTCAACGTGATCGGACACGTTGATACCTCCAGAGGTTTCCGTCTGGCGAACACGGACAATGGGCTCCGCCATTCGTGTCCGGCAGACAGGTCAACGGGACGCGCGAACTTAATTCGAAAGGACACAGACAGCTTTTCCGAAAGCGCCAAAACTTTCACGTCGCTGCTGTCTCGGACTCTCCATTGCAGGAACCCGAAACGTCAACCGGTAGCTAGCCAGTCGCTCATGCCGCTGGAGGGCCTTCAACCGGCATGGCCGGCGGCCCTGGTTTCGATCCAGGCGATGATGTCGGCCATCACCTTTTCCCTGCCGACATCGTTCAACAGGTCGTGATAGTGGCCCTCGTAGAATTTGAGCGTTTTGTCGACCGATCCTGCTTGATCGTAGAACGCCTGGCTGCCGCTCGGTCTCGTTACCTTGTCCGCAGTGCCGTGCAGGATGAGTACGGGCAGCGTGATCCGTGGAAACTCGCGCTTCAGCCGCTCATCGGCGCGGGCCAGCGCGGCGACGGTTGCCGCCGGTTGGGCTTCATCCGCGATCAGCGGATCGGCGTTCTTCGCTTTCACGACGTTCGGATCGCGGGAAAAATCCTTGTTGTGAAGGGTCAGCGCATGCGCATGCGGCGCGAGGTGGCTGATGCCTTTCACGAGCGCTATTGCAATATCCGGCGCGGGCACCTGGAAGGCGAAGTCCTCGCAGATCAGCCCCGCGATCCGGTCCTGGTTGTCCAAGGTGTAAACGCACGAGACGACGCCGCCGGCGCTGTGGCCGAACAGGTAGACGGGCGCGTCCGGTTCGCGCTTTTCCGCCAGCTCGATGAGCATCGCAACATCGCCGACATAGTCCGAGAGGTCCTCGACATAGAACCGTTCCCCGTCCGATTTTCCGCGGCCACGCAAATCGAGCGCGTAGACCGCGAAACCCGCAGCCCGCAGTTGCTCGGCGGCCCACACATATTCGCCGCTGTGAGAATTGAGGCCATGGCAGATGGCCACCACGCCGCGCGGCTTGCTGTCGGGATGCCATGAGCGGAAGAAAATCGCGATATCCTTCCGGCCGGTGAACCGTTCCTCGTTCATGATGTTGGTCCCCTCGTGGTTGTGTCCGCTTGGCTCGCGGGGTTCAAGGCGTTGCGTTACGCGACAGCGGGATCGAGGCCGGCAAGCCACAGCGCCACGTTGCGCGCATAGGTCTTCGCCGATACGAGCGCTTCAGGCGTCTCGACCATCCCGTTGCCCGGCGGCTCGGTGACAAAACTAGGTGCCCCGGTGCTGAGGTCCCAGTTGTAGTCGGCGAAGTGATGAAACGTCGATTGCGCGATGGCCGGACCGTTCTCCCGATCCGGCTCGAACACCACGGCGATATTGAAAACTGCGCCAGTGACCTTGCTCCGGCCGGTAGCGATGACCCGCGCGGTCGCGTCGCCCGGCGGCGCGCTCACCGCCCCTTCGTGCGGATGCGCAGGCAGAAACCGCAGCGCCTGTTGCGGGTTGGAGGGATCGCGCAGCACCGGATGCAGCGCGCCTTCTGCTCCGATCTCCTGATAGTCGCCGTTCGCACCGGAATGGTAGTTAGGCCAGAGGATCGTGGTGGTGAACGGGTCGTCGATCTTGTGGCGCGAAGGATCAGGCTCCGGATTCTTCGAATGGAAGTGGTGCGCCAATCCAACGCCGCCCAACGTGCAGACCGACGAACCGAGGTCCATGTGATCGCGGGCGACAAGCAGACCGCCGCCGCGCTGGCGAAATTTGGCAATCGCCGCGCAATCCTCAGGCGTCAGCCCGTCACCTTCATCGACGGCGAAGAGCCACAATTCGTCGAAGTCTGTCTCATCGATGCGGGGAAGTACGTTGTCTTGTGCGCCATCGCGATCACGCGCCGCAACGGCAAACAATCTCGATCCCTCCGTGCCTTCGAGGCCATTCAGATACTCCGACAGGAGATGGAAGCGTGCGATGCTCCAATTGTCTTGCTCCGCCGGGATGGTGGTTTGCAGAAGAATTTTTTTCGGCATTGAAGGTCCCGGCTACTTGTCGATCGGCGTCGTCAAATTGGTCTCGTTGGTATCGACAACAAACACCGCCAGCAAACGCGCCGGCTCCGTGGCGCTCGCGTTCGCGCTCACGGAGTGCCGGTCGCCGGGGTTCTCCGAGAAGCTTTCACCGGCGCGATATGTCTTCACGGGTCCGTCATTAACCTGGCTGCGAATCGCACCCTCCAGAACCGTGGCATAGATGAACGCCGACTTCGGATGCATGTGTGCCGGAGAGGTGCCGCCCGGCCCGTACTCGACAAGGATTCCCTTCAGGCTTTTGCCCGGCACATTGGGCAACACGTGGTCGTAGACCATCGTGACTTTTGCCTCCGGCGCCTTGGGTGCCGGCGCGGCGGCGATGCATAGCGCCGCAGCGGCTGCCGCGAAGAAGAGGCGAGAGATCATGTTGCAGCTCCTTTCGGTTGTTGGGTGCGGGCCGTCATCCAGTCCTCAAAGCATGTTGCGGCAATACGCGCGTTGGTGCCCGGAACGAGCGTTTCGTCGCCGATCTCATAGCCATAATAGAGCGCATGCGGATCGCCCACCACACCGCGTGGATCGTTTGTCGCTTTGAGGTAGCGCGCGACGAGTTCGCTCATGCGCAGCTTTTCGGGACCGGCGATCTCGACGATGCCATTGGCAGGAGCCGCCAGCGCGACGTCGGTCATGGCGTCTGCCACGTTATCGGCCGAGATCGGTTGGAAATACGCCGTGGGTACGTGGATGGTTTGTCCGGCCGTGCCGGTGTCCGCGATGGCCTTGGTGAATTCGAAGAACTGCGTCGAGTGCACGATCGTGTACGGGACGCCGCCGTTCTGGATGAGATTTTCCTGTGCCGCCTTGCCGCGGAAATAACCGCTGCCTGAAAGACGTTCGGTGCCCACCACCGAGAGCGCGACGTGGTGTTGGACGCCGGCGGCCTTTTCCGCGGCAAGCAGGTTCTTGTTCGATGTTTCGAAGAATTCCACGGCGGCTCTTTCGTCGAAGGAGGACGAATTGGAGAGATCGATCATTACCTGCGCGCCGGCCAGCGCCGCGGCTAATCCTTCGCCGGTGATGGTGTTGACGCCAGTGTTCGGAGACGCCGCCACCACATCGTGTCCCTTGTTGCGCAGCCGTTCCACAGTCTTCGAGCCGATGAGGCCGCTGCCGCCTATCACCACGATCTTCATGCCGATCTCCTTCGGGCGCAGGCTTAGGACTTGATGAAGCCGAGCAGGTCGGGGTTGATGACATCCGCATGAGTCGTGCACATGCCGTGCGGATAGCCCGGATAGACCTTTAACGTTCCGTGTTTCACAAGTTTCGCGGTGAGCGTGGCTGAATCCGCAATCGGAACAATCTGGTCATCGTCGCCGTGCAGGACGATTACGGGGACATCGATGGTTTTCAGGTCATCGGTGAAGTCGGTTTCCGAGAACGCCTTGACGCATTCGTATTGCGCGTTGGCGGCTCCCATCATGGCTTGGCGCCACCAGTTGAGACGGATCTGCTCGTTCACGTCCGCGCCGGGCCGGTTGAAGCCGTAGAAGGGGAGGATAAAGCTCCAGTAATATTCCGAGCGGTTGCCGGCGACGCCCGCTCGAATCTCGTCAAACACTTCGATTGGTGTGCCGCCCGGATTCTTGGCTGACTTGACCATCACGGGCGGTACGGCGCCGATCAAAACCAATTTCGAAACGGCCCCCGTACCGTACTTCGCCACGTAACGCGCCGCTTCGCCGCCGCCCGTGGAATGGCCGATATGGATTGCATTCTGAAGGTCGAGAACCTTCGCCAGCTCCGCCATGTCGGCCGCGTAAGTATCCATGTCATGACCGCCCGCCGTTTGCGTCGAACGGCCGTGACCGCGGCGATCGTGCGCGATCACGCGATAGCCGTGCTGCAGTAAGAACAGCATCTGGGCGTCCCAGTCATCGCCGCTGAGCGGCCAGCCATGATGGAAGACAATGGCCTGAGCATCTCTCGGGCCCCAGTCCTTGAAATAGATTTCCGTCCCGTCACGAATTGTGATGATGCTCATGGTCTCGTTTCCCTTCTTGCGCCCCTTCATTGTTTACGGTGAGCCGGACCTCGCGACCGTTCGGAGCATGAAACACCGCGCAGGGGACTGTCTTTTTCTCAGCATTGTATTCGAGCTCACGGATTTGAGGCCGAGCTCCTTGTCCGCAGGCTCGAACTTCCCGCATTGCCGCCTTGGATAAGTCTGCTGGCAACGATCCAACAGCCGAGGGCATTCCAGAAGCTCGCATGCCAACACTAGTTTGAAGAGCGTAGATTCACTTGCCCGGAAGCGCCCAAACTTTCACCTCGCTGCTGAATCAGCCGATTAGGCATGCAGTTCTAGGAGGCTTACTCGACTTCCATGCCGTGCGCATGATGACGCCCGGATCCGCCCAAGAAGCGTAGATTGTTTAAGACGGTGAGTGCGTAGCGGCGAGGTTTAGAAGACTACCGGTCGTAATTGTTGCGATTCGAATAGAACACCAAGGCCATAAGGCCGCCGCCCACGACAATAGAAAAGATGACCCCGAGGATCAGCATCCCCCAACCCATCCCGCTCATTTGCGCGCTGACGGAATTCCAGATGTGGACTGCCATCCAGATGACCGCAACCAGCATCGCGAGCAGGGCAATGACAACAAACCAGCCGCCTGCAGAGAGGCGTTTCCCGGTAGAGCCAAGCTGGAACAACGCCATCTCCCCATAGAGCGCCCAGTCTAGGTACATGGCAAGTCTGTCAGTCAAGGATAATCGCCGCCTGATCACATCCGGTCACCGCATTCGTGATTATCGGAATGCGGAGGGTGCAAGGAAATTGATGACCGTAAAGCGAACCGACGGTTGTGCCCCTGGCACCGGCGTTATGACGCCAGCACCGTGTGATGATTTCGGCATTAGTTTGCAAGAGAGTGGGGCAGGGTCCCCCGCCCCTCTGTAGATCGAGGGGCGAGCATCGGCGTACTAAGTGTCGGCCTTGGGACCGGAAATATGCCCGGCATGAACCGGTGGCTCGGAGAAAATGTGGTTTGGCCTTATGCCAATTTCCAACTCCAAGAATACATGTTTTACAGGCGCGCACTCGGATATTAGCGGAGTATGGCAACCAACATGGATAATCAAAGAACGTCATCGAGGAGCAACATGGTCGTAGCGATTACCGTCATTGCCGCCGTTCTCTGGTGTGTGCCCCTGGCTTTCAACACGGTCCTCGTCATAGATCAGTATAGGCAGGGCACAGGTTCATTCTTTTTGATCGGTATCGGTATCGTCCCCTATGCGATTGGGCTTCTAATTGCGGTTCTCGGACCGTTGCTACTGGTGCGACAGGGTCATGAAAGTGCCGCATTAACTTTGGCTACGGTCATGCTCGCAGTTTCTCTTCCAGCAAATCTATTGTGGTTGCTGGGTATGGGTAGCACGTGAGCGCTTGATCCCCTATCGCCGTAGATCGTGCGGTGCACACTCACCGCCATCATCCTTCGCCGGAATAATCCCGTTTGGAACCTCGGTGACGGTTAATCCATTTCCGGCCTTGCCGAGCCTGAACATCGCTGAACATGGCTATGCGCAGAAGCGCATCCCGCGCGTCGCCGCGAAGGCGGAAATTGTTGGTATCGCCGGTGGTTCGTGGTCTTGCAAACAACAGATTTTTTTACGTTATCAACCGCTTGGGGCAGGCAACCCGGTAAGCCCCTGGGCACCAGCGTTCTGGCGCCAGCACCGTGTGATGATTTCGGCATTCGTTTGCAAGAGAGTGGGGCCGGGTCCCCCGCCCCATCTACCCCACATCACATCTTGCGGTTTCCGCACCGCACGCGCATTTGAAGTACCGACTCCGTGGTGGAAGTGCGATGACCCGGATTACACTAACGCCGTTATACGGCTTTTATATTTTTTGACGCTTCGAGCCCGCTCGAAATCATATGCCCGTCCGTCCAAATTCGGGCTTCGGATTAAGGCCCCCCAGCGGGCATGACTGGAGCGCGCAAATGTGGCACCTGCATGGGACCAACCTGCATTCGGCGAATACACTCGACGCGCGCACATGGGCGCCTTGCGCGGAGGAGGAAGAAGTCCCGCACGACAAAACCCCCCAGGCTGTTCTGTGGGATATGGGCAGGATTTTGGCCATCGCGGCAAGTTTCGCACTGACAGCAAATCTTGCGCTCCTTGCGTTCCACATCGCTTGAACCCGATGATGCAAAACACGCGCTCCAGACTTCACGAAGGCCGATGTTTTGGTGCGGGCTTATTCGCTCTCTGCATGGCGGACGGAGCCATCGCCGACCCGGCGCCCATGCCGGCAATGAGTGCATCGCTGGGCGCCAATCCCGATCCGCTATCGCTAGAAGGCGGGCCGCTGGGAAAGATTTACATCACCGGCGCGCTGACGGGCCTAGGCTATTGGCAAAGTGAGCCGGTTCCGAGTGATCGGGACAGCCGCATCGATATCACCAACGGCCAGGTATTCGTGCAGAAGACGGATGGCTGGCTGCAATTCTATGTCCAGGCAGGGGCATATTCGCTGCCATCGCTCGGCACTCCTTACATCAAGGCCAGCGACATGCCGGAAAAGACGTATGGCGTCGTCCCGCAGGCTTTCGTGAAGCTCGCGCTGTTCGACGGATTTTCCGTGCAAGCGGGAAAGCTGCCGACCCTGATCGGCGACGAATACACGTTTACATTCGAAAACATGAATATAGCGCGCGGACTGCTGTGGAATCAGGAGCCGGCGGTGAGCCGCGGCGTGCAGGCCAACTACGCGACGGGCCCCCTGACATTCGCGCTGTCGTTGAACGATGGCTTTTACTCGAACGTGTACAACTGGGTGTCCGGCTCGGCGGCGTGGACCATCGACAGTTCCAACAGCGTAAGCTTCATCGGCGGCGGCAATTTCGGCCGCACGCATGCTTCAAATTTCGCGACGCCGATGGCGCAGAACAATGGCAACATCTTCAACCTGATCTACACGCATGCCGGCGGCCCATGGACGATCAGTCCCTATCTGCAATATGCGAGTGTTCCATCCGATGCGTCTCTCGGAATCGCGCACAGCGCCTCGACCTATGGCGGCGCGGTTCTTGTTGGCTATGCCTTCGATGAAAACTGGAAGCTTGCGGCACGCGGGGAATACATCAAATCCACCGGTAGTTTCACCAATGGCGCGCCGAGTCTGCTCTACGGACCGGGCAGCGATGCCTGGTCGCTGACGATAACGCCGACATACCAGAAGGGAATCTTTTTCGCGCGCGCCGAAGGCTCCTACACCGGCATCGGCCATTCGGCGGCGGGGTTCGAGTTCGGCAGGAATTTCGACAAGTCCTCGCAGGCACGTCTGATGCTGGAAGCCGGCGTGCTGTTCTAGAAAGAGGAGAGCGCCATGCTTGACATTGTGTTTATTGCCGGCGGTTTCGCGATGTTCGCCATCGCGATCGCCTATGCCTTCGCTTGCGAGAGACTGTGATGACTCTGGACTATGCACTCGGCGCGTTCGTGACGCTCGGAATCCTGATCTATCTTGTTTACGCGCTCATCCGCCCCGAGCGCTTCTGAGGATCTCGGCAATGACGGCAAATGGCTGGCTTCAGATTGCGCTCTTCAGCGTAATCATTATCGCAATCGCGAAACCACTCGGCGGCTACATGACGCAAGTCTTCAATGGCGAGCGCACATTGCTGTCTCCTGTTCTGCGTCCGATCGAGCGGGCGATTTATGCTATCTGCGGCGTGCGAGAGGACGACGATCAGCACTGGACTGCCTACACCGTCGGCATGCTGCTCTTCAGCTTCGCCAGTTTCGCCATACTCTACCTGCTGCAGCGCATTCAGGGCAGTTTGCCGTTGAATCCACAGCACTACGCCGCTGTCAGCGAGCATCTCGCCTTCAACACGTCAATCAGCTTCGTCACCAACACGAACTGGCAATCGTACGTGCCGGAGACGACCTACGGCTATTTCGTGCAGATGGCGGGTCTCACCGTCCACAATTTCGTGTCCGCGGCGGCCGGCATCGCGCTGGCAATCGCGCTCATTCGTGGATTCACGCGGCGCACCGCCAGCGCACTGGGGAACTTTTGGGTCGATCTCACCCGTTGCGTTCTTTATATTCTTCTGCCGATTGCGATCGTCGTGACGCTGTTCTTCGTCTGGCAGGGCGTACCGCAGAACCTGCTGTCCTACACGGTCGTGCACACGCTGGAGGGTGCCGATCAGACCATTGCACAGGGTCCGGTGGCTTCCCAGGAAGCAATCAAGATGCTGGGCACGAACGGCGGCGGCTTTTTCAATGCCAACTCCTCGCACCCGTTCGAAAACCCGAACGCAATCACCAATCTTGTGCAGATCATCCTCATCTTCTCGATCGGCGCGGCACTCACGAATGTGTTCGGCCGCGTGGTGGGAAATCAGCGCCAGGGGTGGGCGATCTTCGCCGTCATGGGCGTGCTGTTCCTCGCCGGAACAACGGTGGCTTACTGGGCCGAATCTCGGCCCAATCCGGCCCTGGCGGGCACTCATGTCGATCAGAATGTTTCGGCAATGCAGGCCGGCGGCAACATGGAAGGCAAGGAGGTCCGCTTCGGTATCGCCAACTCCGCGCTTTTCGCGACAGTGACGACCGACGCATCGTGCGGCGCAATCAATTCCTGGCATGACAGCTTCATGCCGCTCGGCGGACTGGTGCCGATGCTCAACATCCAGCTCGGCGAAATCATTTTCGGCGGCGTCGGGTCCGGCCTTTACGGCATGTTACTCTTTGTCATCGTGGCGATGTTCGTGGCCGGGCTGATGGTGGGGCGCACGCCGGAATATCTCGGCAAGAAGCTCGAAGCCCGCGAGGTGAAGATGGCCATGCTTGGAATTCTGATCCTGCCGCTGTCCATTCTCGGTTTCACGGCGCTGGCCGCGGTGCTTCCTGCAGGCGTGGCGGCCTTGAACAATGCCGGTCCGCATGGCTTCAGCGAGATGCTGTACGCGTTCACCTCTGCCACCGGAAACAACGGCAGCGCTTTCGGCGGCATTTCCGCGAACGTGCCGTTCTACAACTCCACACTTGGCGCAGCGATGTTTATCGGTCGCTTCCTGATGATTGTGCCCATGATGGCGGTCGCGGGATCGCTGGCCGCCAAGAAGATCGTCCCCGCATCGGCCGGCACCTTTCCAACCACCGGCCCGCTGTTCGTCGGGCTGACAGTTGGCGTCATCCTGATCGTCGGCGGGCTCACCTATTTTCCGGCGCTCGCGCTAGGCCCCATCGTCGAGCACTTCGCGATGCTGGCCGGCAAGCTCTACTGAGATCCGCAATGAACTACGCACCTACAGAGCCAATGGGACTCGAAAAGGCCAGGACACGCATGCCGGTGTCCACGATGACCGATCCGGACATTCTTGTGCCGGCGATATGGGATTCGGTCAAAAAACTCCATCCGCGCCACATGATCGGCAACCCCGTGATGTTCTGCGTGGAAATCGTGGCGGCGCTCACCACACTTCTGTTTCTGCGTGATCTCTTCACCGGCGGCAATTTGCTGTTTTCATTTCAGATCAACCTGTGGCTCTGGTTCACGCTGGTGTTTGCCAATTTCGCGGAAGCGGTGGCGGAGGGCCGCGGCAAGGCGCAAGCAGCATCCTTGCGCAAGACCAAGACCGACACGGCTGCGAAGCTGCTGGATAGCGGTGCCGTCAATTGGCAGTCGGTTCCGGCCACGGCGCTCAAGGAAGGAGACGTCGTGCTGGTCGAGGCCGGAGACCTCATTCCAAGCGATGGCGATGTGATCGAAGGCGTAGCCTCGGTCGACGAGGCGGCGATCACCGGAGAGTCGGCGCCTGTGATCCGCGAGTCCGGCGGTGACCGTTCGGCCGTCACTGGCGGAACTCAGGTCATTTCCGACTGGATCAAGGTGAAGATCACCGCCGCGCCTGGTCACACTTTCCTCGATCGCATGATCGCGCTTGTCGAAGGCGCCGCGCGGCAGAAGACTCCGAACGAAATCGCGCTCAACATCCTGCTCGCCGGCATGACGCTCATCTTCGTATTCGCGGTGGCGACCGTGCCGAGCTACGCGAAGTACGCTGGCGGCACGGTCAGTGTCCTCGTCCTGGTGGCGCTGTTCGTCACGCTCATTCCCACGACGATCGGCGCGCTGCTGTCGGCCATTGGCATCGCCGGAATGGATAGGCTTGTGCGGTTCAACGTGCTCGCCATGTCTGGCCGCGCGGTCGAAGCTGCGGGCGACGTGGATACGCTGCTGCTCGACAAGACTGGAACCATCACTCTGGGTAACCGGCAGGCGGCGGAGTTTCTCCCATTGCCCGGTGTGGACGAGCGTGAGGTCGCCGACGCGGCCCAACTCTCCTCGCTGTCCGACGAAACCCCTGAAGGCCGCTCGATCGTCGTCCTTGCCAAGGAGAAATACGGCATCCGTGGCCGCGATCTCAGCAGCCTGCACGCGCAGTTCGTCCCTTTTTCGGCGCAAACACGCATCAGCGGGATTGATTGCGACGGTACGTCGATCCGCAAGGGGGCCGTTGACGCAGTGATGGGCTGGGTGGGCCCCGCCGCCAGCCGCAGCGCCGAACTCAATGTCGTTGCCGACCGCATCGCCAAGAGTGGCGGCACGCCGCTGGCCGTCGCCAGAGACAGGCAATTGCTTGGCGTCATTCATCTGAAGGATATCGTGAAGGGTGGTATCCGCGAGCGGTTCGCAGCGTTGCGCAACATGGGTATCCGCACGGTAATGATCACGGGGGATAACCCGCTTACGGCAGCCGCCATCGCGGCGGAATCGGGCGTTGACGATTTCCTGGCCCAAGCGACACCGGAGACCAAGCTCAAGCTCATCCGCGATGAACAGGCACAAGGCAAGCTCGTGGCGATGTGCGGCGACGGCACCAACGATGCGCCGGCGCTTGCCCAAGCCGATGTCGGCGTCGCAATGAACACCGGCACCATGGCCGCCCGAGAAGCCGGGAACATGGTCGATCTCGACAGCGATCCCACCAAGCTCATTGAAATCGTGGAGATCGGCAAGCAACTCTTGATGACGCGCGGCGCGCTGACGACGTTCTCAATCGCCAACGACGTAGCGAAGTATTTCGCCATCATCCCGGCGATGTTCGCCGCCCTTTATCCGCAGTTGCAGGCTTTGAATATCATGGGGCTGCATTCGCCTCAGAGCGCGATACTTTCCGCCATCATCTTCAACGCGCTGATTATCGTGGCGCTGATTCCGTTGGCGCTGCGGGGTGTTTCTTATCGTGCAATCGGCGCCGCTAGTCTGCTGCGCCGCAACCTCTTAATCTATGGCCTGGGCGGCATTGCCGTGCCGTTCATCGGCATCAAGCTGATCGACATGTTCGTCAGCGCCGTTGGCCTTGCGTGAGGATACCATGCTGAAACAAATCTGGCCCGCCTTTGCAATGATCGTTTTGATGACGCTCATCACAGGCATTCTCTATCCGCTTGGAATGACCGGCATCGCCCAGGTTCTTTTCCCGCATCAGGCGAACGGCAGTCTTATCACGCAAAATAGGCAGGTCATCGGATCCGAACTCATTGGACAGGCCTTCTCGAGCCCGAAGTACTTTCATGGCCGGCCCTCCGCTGCCGGCAGGGGCTACGATGCGGCGAATTCGGCCGGCTCCAATCTCGGCCCCACGTCGAAGAAACTGATCGTGAGGATGAAGGGCGACGCTGCGAGGCTCCACGCGGAAAATCCTGATGCCCCCGTGCCGATCGATCTGGTGACGACCTCCGCCAGCGGTTTCGATCCGGACATCACGCCCGCCGGCGCCTATTTCCAGCTGCCACGGGTCGCGAAGGCACGTGGCATCTCAGAATCCCAGTTGCGCCAACTGATTGAGCAACATGTGCGGGGCCGCTACTTCGGCCTTGTCGGCGAGCCGCGCGTCAATGTTCTGGAGCTCAACATGGCGCTGGATGCACGAGTGCCCACGAAGGCGTAACGTTGCCGATGCATGGCTGATGATCGTCCCGAATCGCGCCCCTCTCCCGAAGCCCTGCTGCGCGACGCATCGAAGGAAGGCCGCGGCCGCCTGAAGGTGTTTCTGGGTGCCGCTCCCGGTGTGGGAAAGACCTATGAGATGCTGCGCCAGGCGCGCCAGCGGAAGCTCGATGGCGTGGATGTTGTTATCGGTGTGGTCGAAACGCACGGCAGGGTCGAAACCGATCTGCTCACCAAAGGCCTCGAACTAATTCCGAAGAAACGCGCGCTCTACAAGGGGCGTGTTTTTGCCGAACTGGATATCGATGCCGTCCTGCAGCGGCGGCCGAAGCTCGCAGTCATCGACGAGTTGGCCCACACCAATGTGGAAGGTAGCCGCCATCCCAAGCGTTACCTGGATGTGGAAGAGTTGCTCGGTGCGGGAATAGACGTCTACACGACCCTGAACGTACAGCACCTCGAAAGCCTGAACGATGTTGTCGCGCGGATCACCCATGTGCGCGTGCGTGAGACAGTGCCGGATTCGGTTTTGGACCGGGCGGACGACGTGGAGCTTGTCGACATAACGCCGGAAGACCTGATCCAGCGTCTAAAAGAAGGCAAAGTCTACATCCCGGAAACAGCGGAGCGCGCCGCGCAAAGCTACTTTGTGCCGGGGAACCTGACTGCCCTGCGCGAATTGGCATTGCGGCGCACCGCGCAGCGCGTGGATGACCAAATGGTCAACTACATGCGGGCACATGCCATTCAGGGGCCATGGGAAGCAAGCGAACGCGTCCTCGTTTGCGTGAACGAGCGTCCCGGCTCTGCCGCCCTCGTGCGTTATGCCCGAAGATTGGCGGACCGGCTGCGGGCCTCGTGGACGGCGATTTATGTGGAAACAACTCGCGCTCAGCACTTCGGCGAAACAGAGCAGGATCGCCTTGCGGAAGCCTTGCGGGCCGCTGAACGTCTCGGCGGGCAAGCCATAACTGTGCCAGCCGGAAACGTAGCGGACGGGGTCATCCGGTACGCACGCGAGAACAATTTCACGCACATCGTGGTGTCGACCGCGCAGCGGTCCTGGTGGTCAGAATTGGTTCGTAGCTCTGCCGCTCACCAGATCATCCGCATGGCGGGCGATATCAGCGTACATGTCGTGCCAGAGCAACTCACCCGGGCGATGAAGGGACCGCCGCCAAAGTCCCAGTCGAAAACTTCGCCGCGGCAGTCGGGCAAAGTCCACGCCTACGCAGGGACGGCGGGAATGGTCGCTGTCGCTCTCGCATTGGGGATGGTGCTTCGCTATTTCGGGATCACCAATATCGCGCTGGTGTTTCTGACAGCCGTTCTGATGAGTGCAATCACCTACGGTCTGTGGCCTTCTTTGTTTGCATGCCTGGCAGCCATGCTTGCGTACAATTTCTTCTTCATGCCTCCGCTTTATACTTTCACGATAGCCGAACCTGATAACGTCACCGCATTGTTCTTTTTCGCTGTGGTCGCGTTGATCGCAAGTTATCTCTCGTCCCGTGTCAGAGCGCAGGCCGTATTGACGCGCGAACGCGCCGCGATGACCGAGAATCTGTATCTGTTCAGCCGCAAGCTTGCGAGTCTCTACATGCTCGACGATCTGCTCTGGACGGTTTGCTCCCAGATCGCGCACATGCTGAAGCTCCGGGTTGTGATCCTTCTGCCGCAAAACGATGGCATCGCTGTCCGTGCGGGATTTCCGCCGGAGGATACGCTCGAAGAAGCGGATTTGGCTGCCGCAAAATGGGTGTGGCAGCACGGCACCTCCGCCGGGCGCGACGCCGACACGCTTCCCGGCGCGAGGCGCCTCTTTCTGCCGTTGCGCACAGGTCGCGGCACGGTCGCCGTGATCGGCCTCGATTCCGACAGACCAGGGCCATTGCTGACGTCGGACGAGCGGCGCCTGTTCGATGCCCTTGCGGATCAGGCCGCGCTCGCCATTGAGCGCATCAATTTCGCACAGGATGTGGACCGCGCGCGTCTGGCGGCGGAAACAGAACGTTTGCGCGGTGCTCTTCTGACCTCAATCTCCCATGATCTTAGAACCCCGCTGTCGGGAATTCTCGGCTCCGCCACCAGCCTGAAAAGCCAGCGTGACTCGCTCGATAACGCGGCGCAGGAAGAGCTGCTGGGGACGATTCAAGAGGAAGCAGAACGGTTAAATCGTTACATTACAAATTTGCTGGACATGACTCGGCTGGAATCGGGCGCACTTGCGCTACATTTGGAACGGGTCGATCTTGGCGACGTAATCGGGAGTGCCCTTCACCGCGCCGCCAAGGTGCTTGCAAATCACAAGGTTCGGATTTCCGCCCCGTCCGATCTTCCCGAAATCGACGTCGACCCCGTCCTGTTCGAGCAAGTTTTGTTCAATCTGCTTGACAACGCAGCGAAATATGCGCCGCCGGAGACCGAGGTGCGGGTTACGGCTCGGGTCACGGATCGTCATTTGCGGATCGAAATCGCCGACGAGGGCGACGGAATTCCCGACGCCGATCTGGAGCATATCTTCGACAAATTCTACAGGGTTTACGCCGCGGACAGAAAAACCGGAACGGGACTTGGTCTTCCGATATGCCGAGGCTTTGTCGAAGTAATGGGGGGCACGATCACCGCAGGGAATCGATGCGACAGGCGTGGGGCGCTTTTCACGATCACCATGCCATTGCCGGCACCGTCCACGCGCGAGAAGGCTGCATAATGCAGGCCTCTCCTGTGCGAATCCTTGTCGTGGATGATGAGCCCCCGATACGGCGTTTTCTGCGGACGAGTCTTTCTGCGAATTGCTATCATGTGCTCGAAGCCGAGGACGGAGGCACTGCACTCGATAAGATTCGCAGAAACCACGTCGATCTGATTATCCTGGACCTCGGATTGCCGGGCAAGGATGGGTTCGAAGTCATCCGGCGGCTACGTGAGGAAGGTTCCACCATTCCCATCGTCATTCTCTCGGCCCGATCCGATGAGGCCGGGAAAGTCGCCGCACTGGATTTGGGTGCGGATGACTTTGTGACGAAGCCTTTCGGGATGGAGGAGCTGTTGGCGCGAATACGCGCCGCGCTTCGGCACCGCCTTCAGCAAGAGGGGGAGCGACCGGTATTCAAAGTGGGGGACTTGGCGGTTGATCTGGTGCGCCGCCTCGTGACTCGCAAGGGTGAGGACGTGAAATTGTCGCCCCGAGAATACGATTTGCTGCGCCTCCTGGTCGCCCACGCGGGCAAAGTCCTTACGCACACGTTCATTCTGCGTGAGGTCTGGGGCACAGAGACGGATGTTCAGTATCTGCGGATGTATGTGCGCACGTTGCGGCAGAAAATTGAGCCTGATCCAGCGCAACCCACCGTCATCGTCACGGAACAGGGTGTCGGCTATCGGCTCAGAGCGCCAGAGTAGCGACTAAGATCGCGGTTTTAAGGGATTTGCCGCAGCAGCCCGCCGCGCTCACTTCCGGGTTGCTGCGATGGAAACCGCTTGTTGGAGGACCGGATCGGTTGCGTCCTCCACCAGTGGCGTCGGTATAGCGATGTCGGGCACAACACCGCGCGGCCGCTGGTCACCGCTAGGGCGGACGATATACGCCTTCGGAAAGCCGACTTTCAGTCCGCTCTCGCGCAGGGTGAAGCTCTCCATCGCCCCGTATGTTGTCGCGAGATCGGATGTCTCCTCGCCGATCACCGTACCCAGGCTATAATCCTGCACAGTTGCGGCAACGGCCACGCAGTTGGAATAGCTGTTCC
>Ga0213876_10000263_pt1 | contig 48650 bp, 48 predicted proteins | sample BarmaccomBMRX_R9_FD_160113 | JGI IMG/M metagenome (GOLD analysis project Ga0213876, IMG submission 160113) | Root-associated microbial communities from Barbacenia macrantha in rupestrian grasslands, the National Park of Serra do Cipo, Brazil - RX_R9 | ecosystem: Host-associated > Plants > Roots...
CGTCGAGCGGCGCGAGGACGGCGCCTATTGCGGCCAGGTCGGCTTCGCCGACTTCAAGCGCGACCTCAGCCCGTCGATCGAGGGCACGCCCGAAATGGGCTGGATCTTCGCGCCGCAGATGCACGGCCGGGGCTACGCCACCGAAGCCTGCCTCGGCGCCCTCGCCTGGCTCGACGGCGCTCTGCCGGGCCGCGAGGCAACGGCGATCATCAGCCACGCCAACGCCGCCTCGATCCGCGTTGCCGAGAAAAGCGGGTTCTCGGTGCGGGAGGAAGCGCTCTACCGCGGCGAGCCGATCCTGCTCTTCCGCCGGCCGCCGCGCTGAGCCTCAGAAAGCCGGGGAGTCTTCGCCGAGGCGGGGGCTGCGCCGGTCCGCCACCTGCCGCTTGCCGTCGATGACGATCGGCGAGGCGAGCCCGGGTGGGTCGCCCTCGAGCATCATCCCGCGATGGACGACCTGCGGGTCGGCGAACACCTGATCGACGCGATTGATCGGCCCGGCGGGAATCCCCGCCGCCTCCAGCGCTTCGGAGAATTCCCGTTGCCCGCGCCTGGCGATCGCCTCGGCCAGAACCGGGATCAGCGTCTCGCGGTGCACCACCCGCGCGGGATTGGTGCGGAAGCGCTCATCGCCGGCGAGCCCGGGAAACCCGAGGAGGGCGCAGAGCCGCGCGAATTGCCGGTCGTTGCCGACGGCGACGATCACCGGCCCGTCCGCCGTGTCGAACGCCTGGTAGGGGACGAGGTTGGCGTGGCCGTTGCCCATGCGGTGCGGGACCGTGCCGGAGACCATCCAGTTCAGCGCCTGGTTGGCGAGCACCCCGACCTGGCAATCGAGCAGGGCCATGTCGATATGCGCGCCGCGTCCGCTGCGGTCCCGCTCGCGCAGCGCGGCGAGGATGGCGACCGTGGCGTAGAGGCCGGTGAACAGGTCGGCATACGCGATGCCGGACTTCTGCGGCGCCCCGTCCGGCTCGCCGGTCAGCGACATCGCGCCGCCCATGCCCTGGATGATGAAATCGTAGCCGGCCCGCTCCGCATAGGGGCCGTCCTGGCCGAAGCCGGTGATCGAGCAATAGACGAGGCGCGGGTTCACCGCCGACAGGGCCGGGTAGTCGAGCCCGTATTTGGCCAGCCCGCCGACCTTGAAATTCTCGATCAGGACGTCCGCCTCGGCGGCGAGGGTCCGCACCGCCGCCTGGCCCTCCTCGGTCTCCAGATCCAGCGCGACCGAGCTTTTGCCGCGATTGCAGGCGTGGAAATAAGCGGCGGCGCCGTCACCGGCGAAGGGCGGCCCCCAATGACGGGTATCGTCGCCCATATCCGGGCGCTCCACCTTGACGACCTCGGCGCCGAGATCGGCGAGCAGCTGCCCCGCCCACGGTCCGGCAAGAATCCGAGCGAGCTCCAGGACTTTGAGGCCGGCGAGTGGCTGGTCCATCTATCGCGCCGTCCCGGCGGAAGCCGGGATATCCGCTCGGAAAGGCACGGCGCGTCTCCGGGAGACCCCGGCTTCCGCCGGGGTGACAGGCGCGGTACCGCCCGTCAAAACGCCGAAATCCCGGTGATCGCCCGACCCAGGATCAGCCCATGGACGTCGTGCGTCCCCTCGTAGGTGTTCACCGTCTCGAGGTTCATCGCGTGGCGCATCACCTGGAACTCGGCCGAGATGCCGTTGCCCCCGTGCATGTCGCGCGCCGTGCGGGCGATATCGAGCGCCTTGCCGACATTGTTGCGCTTGATGAGGCTGATCGTCTCGGGAATGAGCGCGCCCTCGTCCATCCGCCGCCCGACGCGCAGCGCCGCCTGCAGGCCGAGGCTGATCTCGGTGGCCATGTCGGCGAGCTTCATCTGGACGAGCTGGGTGGCGGCGAGCGGCCGGCCGAATTGCTTCCTGTCGAGGGTGTAGCTTCGTGCCGCCGCGTAGCAGGCTTCGGCCGCGCCCATTGCGCCCCAGGCGATGCCGTAACGCGCGCGGTTGAGGCAGCCGAACGGCCCTTTCAAGCCGGCGATCTCGGGGAACATCTGCTCTTCCGGCACCTCGACCCCGTCCATCACGATCTCGCCGGTGATCGAGGCGCGCAAGGAGAGCTTCTCCCCGATCTTCGGCGCGCTGAGCCCCTTCATGCCCTTTTCGAGCAGGAAGCCGCGGATCGCGCCGCCATGCGCCTCCGATTTCGCCCAGACGACGAACAGGTCGGCGATCGGCGCGTTGGTGATCCACATCTTGGCTCCGGACAGGCGATAGCCGCCGTCGATCCTCTCCGCGCGCGTCCGCATCCCGCCCGGATCCGAGCCGGCATCCGGCTCGGTGAGGCCGAAGCAGCCGACCCATTCGCCCGTCGCCAGCTTCGGCAGATATTTCGTCCGCTGCGCCTCCGAGCCGTAGGCGTGGATAGGATGCATGACGAGCGAGGACTGGACGCTCATCGCCGAGCGGTAGCCGCTGTCGACCCGCTCCACTTCGCGCGCCACCAGGCCGTAGCTGACGTAGTTGAGCCCGGCGCCGCCATAGTGGGGCGGAATGGTCGCGCCGAGCAGGCCGAGAGCGCCCATCTCGGCCATGATCTCGCGGTCGAACCGTTCGTCGAGGAAGGCGGACGTCACCCGCGGCTGCAGCTTCTCCTGCGCATAGGCTTCGGCCGTGTCCCGCACGAGCCGCTCCTCGTCGCTGAGCTGGGCATCGAGCCCGAACGGATCCGCCCACTCGAACCTGCCAATCGCCGCCTCGGCCAAACCTCGTTCCTTTCGTCGCTCATGGCGGACAGGGTGGGATTCGAACCCACGGTGGGCGTGAACCCACGGCGGTTTTCAAGACCGCTGCCTTAAACCACTCGGCCACCTGTCCCCGCCGCCTGCCTTTAGCCGCGCCTCCGCCTTGGCGCAAAGCCGCCGTGTCGCGGAGCCGCTGCTGCCGCGCGGGCCCGGTCGTGCAACCGGCGCGCCGAACCGGGTGTTCATGACGCCCGCCCCTGTGGCATCAGGGACTTGGCGGAGGGTGTGTGATGCGTTCGGTACTGGTGAAGGCTGCGGCGGCGTTGATGCTGGCCTCCCCGGCAATGCCCGCGGCCTCGGCGACGGCCCAGGCGGTGCCGAACGAACAGGGTTTCCAGGCCTTCCTCGCCCAGCTGCGGGCCCGCGCCTTCGCCGCCGGGGTGAGCCGCGAGACGATCAACGCCGTCTTCCCGACCCTCGCGTTCAGCGCCCGCACCATCCAGCTCGACCAGGCCCAGCCGGGCGTCATCGCCGGCAGCAACGCCAACCCGCCCTTCGCGCCGTACCGCGCCCAGCATGTCAGCGCCGCGCTGATCAACGGTGGGCGCGGCCGTTATCATGCTTACTATCCCCAGCTTCAGGAAATCCGCCGCCGCTATGGCGTCACGCCGTCGGTGCTGGTCGCGATCTGGGGGCACGAGACGAGCTACGGGGCCGTGACCGGCAATTTCGACCTCTTAAGCTCGCTCGCCACGCTCGCTTATGAGGGCCGGCGCCGGGACCTGTTCGCCGACGAGTTCGTTGCGGGCCTCAAGATGATCGACCGCGGCGTGCCGCGTTCCCGGCTGCGCGGCAGCTGGGCGGGCGCCACCGGCTACCCGCAATTCCTGCCTTCGGTCTGGCTGCGCTCGGCGGTCGATTTCGACGGCGACGGCCAGGCCGACATCTGGCGCAACGTTCCCGACGCTCTCGCGTCGATCGCCAATTATTTCGCCAAGGCCGGATGGCGGGCGGGGGTTCCCTGGGGCGTCGCGGTCAACGTCCCGGCCGGTCTCGACCGGGCATCGCTCAGGTCCCGCATCAAGGCGGCCCGCTGCCCGAAGGTCTACGAGCGCCACAGTCGGTGGCTGAGCTTCGCGGAATGGCGCCGCCTGGGCCTGGTGGCCCAGTCCGGCAGCTGGCCGCGGGACGCGGAGATGGCGACCCTGATCGAGCCGGACGGCCCCGGCCGCACCGCCTATCTCACCACCGTCAACTATCGGGTGATCCTCGATTATAATTGCTCGAACTTCTATGCCTTGTCGGTCGGCCTGCTGGCCGACGCCATCGCCCGCTGAAGCGGGTGGCGCGGAGCGGGGCTTGTGGTTAATGGTGGCGAAAGTGCCGCGCAAAGCGCTGTTTCCGAATTTCATATCTCATCGGTGGAATGATGCGTAAACTCCTGATTATAAGCGCCTTAACTTCCGCAATCGCCTTCCCCGCGGTGGCGGCGGCGCCACCTTTCGAGACGGCCGCCAAGGTCGCCTACATGGTCGACCTTTCGTCCGGCGCGACGCTCTACGCCAAGGATGCGGACGTGCGGATGCCGCCGGCGTCGATGGCGAAGATGATGACCGTCCACATCGCCTTCAACCTGATCAAGAAGGGCGAGCTGAAGCTCCAGCAGAATTGCGAAGTTCGGCCGGAGACCTGGAAGCAGTGGCACGGCCCGGCGGCCGGCTCGACCATGTTCCTCTCGCCGGGCGAGCAGGTCAGCGTCGAGAATCTGCTCCATGGCGTCGTGACGCTGTCGGGCAACGACGCCAGCGTGGTCCTCGCCGAATGCATCTCCGGCACCGAGCCGGCCTTCGCCAACCTCATGAACCAGGAGGCGCAGCGCCTCCACATGACCAACAGCCATTTCGGCAATTCGAACGGCTGGCCGGACAACGGCGTCACCTACGTCACCGCCCGCGACCTCGCCACGCTCGCCCGGGCGACGATCGAGACCACGCCGGACCTCTACAAGCGCTTCTACACCCAGACGTCGTTCACCTGGGGCAAGACGATGGGCGGCAACCAGCCCATCGAGCAGGGGAACCGCAACCCCCTGCTCGGGCGGGTGCCCGGCGCCGACGGCCTCAAGACCGGCCACACCGACGAGGCCGGCTACGGCTTCACCGGCTCGGCCGAGCAGAACGGCCGGCGCCTGATCATGGTCGTCGCCGGCCTGCCGAGCTTCAACGCCCGCATCGAGGAGTCGGTGAAGTTCATGAACTGGGGTTTCCACGCCTGGAAGGCGCAGCCCCTGTTCAAGGCGAACCAGAAGGTGGCGGACGCGCAGGTCCAGCTCGGCGGCGCCACGCACGTGCCGCTGCTGGCGCCGCAGGACATCGCCGTGACGCTGCCCGCCGGCCTCGGCGCCAACGTCAAGGTCAAGGTCGTCTATGACGGGCCGATCAAGGCGCCGATCAAGAAGGGCCAGCACGTCGCGGACCTCGTCGTCTCGACGCCCGACACGCCGCCGCAGACCATGCCCCTCGTCGCCGGCGAGGATGTCGGCCAGGCGGGCTTCTTCACCCGCATCTGGCTGGGCTTCAAGTCGCTGTTCGGGTGAAGGTGGCGCACGGCCGGTTCATCAGCCTCGAAGGCGGGGAGGGGGCCGGCAAGTCGACCCAGCTCAAGCGGCTTGCGGAGGCGCTTCGCCGCCGCGGCCTCGAGGTCGTCGAGACGCGCGAGCCCGGCGGCAGCGAGGGTGCGGAGATGATCCGCCGCTTGCTGCTCGAGGGGCCGGAGGAGCGCTGGACCGCGGAGGCGGAAGCCCTGCTGTTCGCGGCGGCCCGCGCCGACCATGTCGCCCGCACCATCCGCCCCGCCGTCGCGCGCGGCGCCTGGGTGCTGTCCGACCGCTTCCTCGACAGCTCGCTCGCCTATCAGGGCGGCGCGCTGGGCCTGGGCATCGCGCGCGTCCGGGGGCTCCACGACTTCGGCAGCGGCGGCTATCTTCCGGACCGGACCTTGCTGTTTGCGCTGACACCGGAGCAGGTGGAGGGACGCCTGCGCGTCCGGGACGTGGACGGCGCCGACCGCATCGGCGGACGCGACGCGGCCTTCCATGCGAAAGTGGCCGCGGCCTTCGATGCGCTCGCCGAGGCCGAGCCGGCGCGGTTCCGGCGGGTGGAGGCGTCAGGGACGCCGGAGGAGGTCACGGCGCACGCTTTCGCGGCCCTGGAGGATCTGCTGTGAGTGTGCGGTGCCTTTCCCTCGCCCGCGAGGGGAGGGGGAAGTGAACCCGCTGTTCGGCCACGACGCCGCGATCGCCGCCTTTCGCGACAGCCTCGACGGCGGGCGGCTCCATCACGCCTGGCTCGTCTCGGGGCCCGAGGGCATCGGCAAGGCGCTGTTCGCCGAGAAGGCGGCCCTGCGGGTGCTGGCGGCGGGGCAGGGGCCCATCGACGCGCCCGGCCTCGACGTGCCCGACGATCACCCGGCGGCGAAGCTGATGGCCGCCGGCAGCCATCCGGACTTCGCGCGCCTCGAGCGCCTTCCTCGCGACGGCGGCTCCGGGGAGCTCGCCCGCTCGATCACGGTCGACCAGGTGCGGTCGCTGTCGCGTCTGTTCGCGACGACCGCGTCCATGTCCCCGTGGCGGGTCGTGGTGATCGACGCCATCGACGATCTCGAGCGCGGCGCCGCCAATGCGCTCCTCAAGAATCTCGAGGAGCCGCCGCCGAGCTCGGTCTTCCTCCTCGTCAGCCACGCCCCGGAGCGGCTGCTGCCGACGATCCGCTCGCGCTGCCGTCCGCTGCGGCTGGCGCCGCTCGACGATGACGCCATGACGTCGGCGCTGGGCGCGGCGCTCCCCGATGCGGAAGCGAAGGAGATTGCCGAGTTGAAGGTCGCGGCGGCGGGCTCCCCCGGCCGCGCGCTGCAGTTCCGCGGCCTCGACATCGCCGGCCTCGACCGCGCCATCGCCGCGCTCGTGCGCGAGGGCGATCCGACCAATGCCCGCCGCAGCGCGCTCGCCCAGAGCCTCGCCCTCAGATCCGCGCAGCCGCGCTACGAGGCATTCCTCGCGCGTATCCCGGGCGCGATCGCCCGCGAGGCGAAGGCGCGACGCGGTCCGGCGCTGGCCGAGGCGCTCGCCACCTGGGAGCGGGCGCAGAGCCTCGCCTCGAGCGCCGCGCGCCTGTCGCTCGAGCCGGAAAGCACGGTGTTCGAGCTGGCGGGGATGCTCGCCTCCCTGGCGGGGGCGGGGAAAAAGGCGGCCTAGACCGTCACCCCAGCGAAGGCTGGGGTCCCAGCGGGTGACATGCACCTGTGCCCTTCACCTCCTGGGACCCCAGCCTCCGCTGGGGCGACGGGGAGGGTACTCAGCCGCGCAACCTCCCGCTAAAGCCGCGCGCATGGCCGAGCCTTTCTACATCACCACCGCGATCAGCTACCCGAACGGGCCGCCGCATATCGGTCACGCCTACGAAGCGATCGCGAGCGACGTCATCGCGCGCTTCCAGCGACTCCGCGGGCGCGACGTCTTCTTCATGACGGGCACCGACGAGCACGGCCTCAAGATGGCCCAGGCGGCCCGTGAGCGCGGGGTCGAGCCGGCGCAGTTGGCGGACGAAATGTCGTCGCTGTTCAAGGTGATGGATGAGCGTCTTCAGATTTCTTTCGATCGTTTCATTCGCACCACCGAACCCGCCCACCACGCCGCAAGCCAGGCGATCTGGCGGGCGATGGCCGCGAAGGGCGACATCTATCTCGGCCGCTACGAAGGCTGGTACTCGGTCCGCGACGAAGCCTATTACGACGAGAAGGAGCTGCACACCGCCGAGACCGGCGAGAAGCTCTCGCCCCAGGGCACGCTCGTCGAATGGACGGTGGAGGAGAGCTGGTTCTTCCGCCTCTCCGCCTATCAGGAGAAGCTGCTCGCGCATTATGCGGCGCAGCCGGACTTCATCCGCCCGGAGTCCCGCCGCAACGAGGTGCTGCGCTTCGTCGAGGGCGGCCTCTCCGACCTCTCCATCTCGCGCACCAGCTTCACCTGGGGCGTCAAGGTGCCCGACAGCGCGGACCACGTCATGTACGTGTGGCTCGACGCGCTCACCAACTACCTGACCGGCGTCGGCTATCCGCACACCGAATCAGAGGCTTACAAGACGTTCTGGCCTGCCGATCTGCACGTCATCGGCAAGGATGTCGTGCGCTTCCACGCCGTCTACTGGCCCGCCTTCCTGATGTCCGCCGGCCTGAGGCTGCCGAAACAGGTGTTCGGCCACGGCCACGTCCTGCTGCGCGGCGAGAAGATGTCGAAGTCGGCGGGCAACGTCGTCGACCCCCTGGGCCTCGCCGACGCCTTCGGCGCCGATGCGCTGCGCTACTTCCTGATGCGCGACGTCACCTTCGGCCAGGACGGCAGCTACAGCCCCGAGGCGATCGTCGCCCGGGTCAATGCCGACCTCGCCAACAGCTTCGGCAACCTCGCGCAGCGCACCTTGTCGTTCATCGTCAAGAATGCCGGCGCGGTGCTGCCCACGGGCGGGCGGAGCGACCCGGCGGACGCGGCGCTCCTCGACCTCGTCGAGCGCGCGACGGCGCAGGAGCTGCCCGCGCATTTCGAGCGGCTCGAGCTCAGCCAGGGGATCGAAGCGTGGCTGCGCGCGGTCTTCGCCTGCAACCAATATATCGACGCGCAGGCGCCCTGGACCTTGCGCAAGACCGATCCCGAGCGGATGGTTGCCGTGCTCGCGACGTTGTGCGCGGCGATCGTCGACCTGGCGGTGGCGATCCAGCCGGTCATCCCGACGGGGGCGGCCAGGCTGCTCGGCCAGATGGGCGTGCCGGAGGAGTCGCGCACCCATGCGGCGTTCGGGGATCCGGGCCGCTACGCGCGGCTGGCCGGCAGCGCGCTGGAGGCGCCGACCCCGATCTTCCCCCGGTTCGAGCTGCCGGCGGAGGGGTGATTCTCGTCATGCCAGCGAAGGCTGGCATCCCAGTGGGTGAAGAACAGAGAGCACTTCACCCGCTGGGGCCCCAGCCTGCGCCGGGGCGACGCATCCTCACCAGACGTGCACGCGCTCCTCGGGCGGCAGGTAGAGCTTGTCGCCCGGCTTGACGGCGAAGGCGCGGTACCATTCGTCCATGTTCCGCACGATGCCATTCACGCGATATTGCTCCGGGCTGTGCGGGTTGGAGAGGAGCTGCGCCCGCAATGCCCCTTCGCGCGCCTTGCCCTGCCAGCTGTGGGCGTAGGCGAGGAAGAAGCGCTGGTCGCCGGTGAAGCCGTCGATCACGGGCGGCTCGCCGTGGCGGGCGACGTAGCGGCGATAGGCCGCATAGGCTGCCTCGAGGCCGCCGAGATCGCCGAGATTCTCGCCGAGCGTCAGGTGGCCCTTGATGTGGACGCCCGCGATCGGCTCATAGGCGTCGAACTGCCGCGCCAGCGCCTCGGCATGGACGGTGTAGCGCTCCGCCGACGCCTTGGTCCACCAGTCGCGCAGGCGCCCCTGGGCGTCGAACTGGCGGCCCTCGTCGTCGAAGCCGTGGCCCATTTCGTGGCCGATCGTCGCGCCGGTCTCGCCGTAATTGACGGCCGGATCGGCCGCGGCGTCGAAGAAGGGCGGCTGCAGCTGGGCCGCCGGGAAGGTCACCTGGTTCAGCGTCGGGTCGTAATAAGCGTTCACCGTCTGCGGGTTCATCTCCCACAGGCTGCGGTCGATCGGCCTGGGGTAGCGGGAGAGGTCGAGCTTCCAGCGGAAGTCGCGCGCCGCCATCGCGTTGGCGAGGGCGTTGGCGCGGCTCACCTTCATCGATGAATAGTCGATATATTTGACCGGATGGCCGACCCGCGGATCGAAGGCGGCGAGCTTCGCCAGCGCCTCCTTGCGGGTGGGGTCGTCCATCCAGGAGGCATGCTCGATCTTGTCCTTGTAGGCGGCGCGGAGGTCCTCGATCATCTCGCTCACGAGGCGCTCGGTCGCGGGCGTCCAGTGGTTCCTGACGTAGAGCTGGCCGACCGCCTCGCCGAGATTGGCGTCGAGCAGGCGGACGCCGCGCTTCCAGCGCTCGGCCTGGGCGGGCGTGTCATTGAGCGTCTTGCCGTAGAAGGCGAAGCGCGCGTCGTCGAACGCCTTGGGCAAGAACTGGGCGTTGTCGCTCAGGAAGCGGATGGTGAGGAAGTCCTTCCACGCCTCGAGCGGCAGGTCGGCGATCGCCTTGCCCGCCGCCGCCACCGCGCTCGGCTCGCCGACGATCACCCGGCGGGGCGCGCCGAGGCCCATATGGGCGAGCGTCGCCCCCCAGGCGAATTGCGGCGCGAGGGCGGCAAGCTGCGCCATGTCCATCGGGTTGTAGGTCGCGACCGGGTCCCGGCGCCGCTCCGGCGTCCACTGCTCCTTGGCGAGCGCCGTCTCGAGCGCGACGTAGCGATCCGCCTTGGCCGCCGCGTCGGGGACGTTCGCCAGCGCGAGGAGACGCACGACATAGTCGCGATACGCCTTGCGGATCGCGTCGTACTTGGCGCCCGGGAGCAGGTAGTAATCGCGGGTCGGGAGGCCGAGCCGCGCCTGCTGGGCGTAGACGGCATAGCGGGTCGGGTCCTTGACGTCGGCGCCGATGCCGATGGCGATCGGCGCGGCGTAGCCGGGCTCGCTCATCAGGAGGACGAGGGCCTGCTTGTCGGTCACCGCGGCGATGCGCGTCAAATAGGGCCGTGCCGGCGCGAGGCCCGCTTTCTCGATGCCGGCCTCGTCCATCCAGGCGCCGTAATAATCGACGATCTGGCGGACGAAGGCGGGCTGGTTCGGCTGCTTCGCGGCGTCCTCGACCATGCGGCGCACCTCGCGCTCCGTCTCGTCGGGCAGGTCGTAATTGTAGCCGGCGCGCGATTTGTCGGCCGGGATCGGCGCATCGCGCAGCCAGGTGCCGAGCGCGTAGGCGAAGAAATCGTCGCCGGGCTTCACCGACCGGTCCATCAGCGCCGCGTCGACTCCCCAGCCGCCGTAGCGCGGCCTCTGGGTCTGGGCGGCAAGCGGGGCGGCGGCGAGGACAGCGGCGCCGAGCAGCAGCGCGCCGCGAAGGCGGATCGAGGCCATTGGAAACTCCCGGAAAAAATCTCCCGCCGGTCGAGATAGCGAGCCGCGGGAGGGGCGGCAATGGCCGTGGCGACACGGCCATAATGGCGGGGTTTCCACCTTCCCTTAACCTCTCGCGGCTACCGGCGTCACGAGGCAAGCGGAGACCGGGTCATGGCATCGGCGGCGATTGCGAGGGATCTGGGCGCCGAGCGGGAGAAGCGCCTCGCCCTGCTGCTCGATTTCGCCGAGCGGGCGCTCGTCCTCGTCATGATCGTCGGCTTCAACATCCGCATCCTGCCGCACTACAGCGAGTCGATCTGCTACCTCCTGATCACGGTTTCGGAAGGCGTGACGGCCTTCATGATCCTGATCCGGCGGCCCGGACGGACGCTCAACACGGTCTACGGCTGGTCGCTCGCCGTGCTCGGGACCTTCGCGCCCCTGCTGGTCGCGCCGACGCACGTCATGCTGGTCCCGAGCTCGGTCGCCGCGGCGATCATGACCGTGGGGCTGTTCTGCGCCATCTCCGCGAAGATCTTCCTGCGCCGCTGCTTCGGCATCGTGCCGGCCAATCGCGGCGTGGAGCGGGACGGGCCGTACAAGCTCGTCCGCCACCCCATCTACCTCGGCTACATCATCGCCAACGTCGGCTTCCTCAGCGCCAACGCCTCGGCCTGGAACGCCTTCATCTACGCGAGCTGCTGGGCCGCGATCGTGCTGCGCATCCGCGCCGAGGAGGAGGTGCTCTCCACCTCCCCCGAATATGCTCTGTACCGGGCCCAGGTGCGCTGCCGGCTGATCCCCGGGATCTGGTGAGCGGCGGCCGGCGCAGGCCCTATTCCGCCGTGGTCGGATCGATCGTCGCGCGGACCTCGGCGATGCTGTTGGCGGGGAAGCCCGCCGTCTCCGCATGCTGCCGGATGAGGTCGGCATTGGGCGCGCGGTAGATGCAGTAGATCTTGTCGTCGGTGACGTAGGAATGGACCCACTGGATGTCGGGCCCGAGCTGGCGCAGCACGCTGCAGGAGCCCTGCGACGCGCCCTTCAGCTCTTCCGCGCCGAGGCCGCCGACGCCCGGCATGTCCCGTTCGATAACGAATTGCGGCATGATCGTCCTCCTTGTGCGGGACTTCGGTAGCAGGGTTGCACCGGCGAAACGAGCCCGCGGGAGCGGAGCGGCGGCCCGCGCGTTGCGTGCCCGTGACGAATCGATATCTGACGGCCGCCGCCGCCCTCGCGCTGCTTCTCGGCGGCTGCCGGCGTCAGGCGCCCGAGCCGGCGCCGTCGCCGATGGCGCTCGAGAAAGCGATGCGCGGTAATGCCGCCGAGGCGAAGCCGCCGCCGCTGCGGCTGTCCGCGCTGCGGCCGGAGGACGCGCGCGCGCTCGGCGTGCGGCCCGCCTGCCGGCTCACCCGCGGCGCCGACACCCTGGTCCTCGCCGGCGGCGGGGCGGCGCTGGCCCGCGTCGACGGCGGGTTGCGCCGGATTCCGCAGGCGGGGGCGGTGGACGCGACCGGCGCCTTCTTCCGCGACCCGGCGATCGCGATCAGCGTCGGCGCGCCGGACCCGCGCCTGGGCGAGGGAAGCGCCGGCGTCACCCTCTCCGGCGCCGGCAGCGAGCCGCCGCAGAAGACCGACGGCGTATGGAGCTGCGCCGGCTGAGGAAAGACGGGGTGGAAATCCGATGCGCGCCGTGGCAGCCTTGTTAGCGATAACAAGGGGGGAAACGATGCGCCTCATTCTGCCGTGCCTTGCCAGCCTCGCGGCGCTGCCCGCGGCGGCCCAGCCGCCTGCCGCGCCGCCCTCGCCCGCGGCGCCGCCCACGCCCGCCGCGAGCAGCCTCGATTCGAAGCTGATCAACGTCCCCGGCACGGACTGGAACGTCTACGGCCCCAACCAGGCGGCGAAGCGGCTCGAGAAGGAGGGGCCGAAAGGCTATCCGGCGATCCGCGTCACCGTCTCCAGGCCGGGCAAGAACGCATGGGACGCGGGCGCCGTCTCGGTGGTGCCGAAGCCGGTCGGCGCCGGCGACGCGGTGCTCGTCGCCGTCTACCTGCGCGCGCCGGAGCTCAAGGATGGCGAGACGCTCGAGCTGCCGCTGGTCGGTGCGACCGGCGCCGCCGCGCCCTATCCCGCCATCGCCGGCGAGAAGGCGGTGCTCACCAACCAGTGGAAGCTCTACTTCGCCAGCGGCAAGGCGCCGCAGCCCTTCGCCGCGAACGGCGTTCAGGCGACCGTCCACCTTGCCGGCGCCCGCCAGGTGATCGACCTCGGCCCCTTGCGCGTCTACGATTTCGGCCCCGACATGGACCTCAAGCGCCTGCCCCACAATTAGGCGACGAACCGACAGGCCGGGAGCGTCACTGAGTCAGCTTTTTCACCCGAAGGCCCGAAGGACCCGAAGGTGCTCAGGCGGTTCATGTGCCGCGCGCGGACGAATCTGCTCCGATAACGGAGAGCGACTGCGTCGCTCTCTATGTTGATTTTGGAGGCAAGGTACGGCTCCCTCGCCGCGCGAGCCCCTTCGGGCCCTTCGGGCCTTCGGGTGAACCTCGCGCCGTGATCGTCGACGGCACTGCTCTCGCAAGGCACTCTAGGCGGCCAGCGCCGCGTCCGCATCGGCTCGCATGGAGACGCCGAGCGGCCGGACGTGGAGGCGGCAGGGGGTCGCCGCCCCTCCGCGGGCGAGGCTGGTCGCGCGGACGATCTCGCCGGTGGCGGCGAAGCCCAGCCGGTCGAGCAGCCGTGCGCCGGCCGGATTGTCGAGGAAGCTCCAGGCGAAGACGTGGTCGAGCCGGAGGCTGTGGCGCGCCATCTCGAGCAAGGCGGCGCCGGCCTCGCTCGCATAGCCACGGCCCCAGAAGCGCCGCGTCGTCCAGGTCGCGAACAACGCCTGCCCCGCGCCGGTGCGGGCGAGGCCGACCGCGCCGACCAGCTCCGGCGCCGCCGCCGTCCGGCGCCAGGCGAGGAGGGTGGTCCGTGCCGGATCCGCGTGCGCCTCCGCGAGGAAAGCCTCGGCGTCGGCGATGCTGTAGGGCCAGGGGGCGCCTTCGCAATTGCGGGCGATGCCGAGCTCGTTGACCGCCGCGGCGAGGGCGGGGGCGTCCTCCCGCCAGCCGGGCCTCAGCAGCAATCTGTCGGTGCGTGCGAACACTTCATTTCTCCCTTCGCCGCCGGAAGCGGCCGCGCGATCGAGGGAGAATGAGAGGGGAGGGGGCGTCCCCTCTCCCTCATGCGGTTCTCTTGTCTGAACCTGGGGCCGCCCGCCTGGGCGACCGTTCCGCGGCCGCCCTATGTCGCCTCCGGCGCGATTTGAATCGTCGCCGGAAACATCGCGAGGACGCAAAGCAGGTCCTCGCGCGCGATGAGCGGAAGTCGGACGAGCGACAGCGGGCCGCGCGAAGCGGCGGCGGGGATCGCGGCAATGGCAGACGCTGAACCCATGATCGTCCTTTCGAAAGGGAAACCTAGCAGCGGCACGCCAGCCTGTCTTGGTGAAATTATGGCGGCGCGACGAAGATGGCGCTTGCCGCGACGAAAGCCTGGGACGGACAGTCACCGATCCCCTCACGCCCGGGGGTTCGCGCGGAGGTTTGTGGGTCGGTGACTGTCCCCGGCTGCAAACCCGAATTAACCATTCCCCAACCCTCGCGGCGTAGACCCGCTCTCCTGATGACGGGCGCTTCACCGATGTTCGACCGGTCGATGCTGGGGCTGCCGATGCTGCTCTTCGCGGCGTCGTGCGTGCCGCAGGCGATGGCGAACGAGGCGCCGCAGCGGCTCACCGCCGCCGCGCTCGCCAAGACGGACGCCGCCAGCCTGACTACCGCCGCCGTCGAGCCGCCGCCGCTTCCCGAGCTGGCGGAGGACATTGCGGTCGGTTCGCCGGCGCGGCCGTTCGACCTCCGCCAGGCCTCGGATCATGACGCGCAGACCGCGCTCGAATGCCTCACCGCCGCCATCTATTACGAGGCGCGCTCGGAGAGCGAGGGCGGCCAGCGCGCGGTCGCCCAGGTGGTGCTGAACCGGGTGCGCCACCCGGCCTTCCCGAAGAGCGTCTGCGGCGTCGTCTACCAGGGGTCGAACCGCACCACCGGCTGCCAGTTCAGCTTCACCTGCGACGGCTCGCTCGCCCGCGGCCGCCAGCCGGGGCCGTGGGAGCGGGCGCGGCGCATCGCCGCCGAGGCTTTGTCCGGCACCGTCTACGAGCCGGTCGGCCTCGCCACCCATTACCACACCACCGCCATCCACCCGTGGTGGGCCGACGCGCTGACCAAGGCGGTGACGATCGGCAACCACATTTTCTACCGCTGGCGGGGCGAGTGGGGCGATCCCAAGTCCTTCCGCCGCCCCTATGTCGGCGCCGAAGCCTATGCCGCCTGGCGCGCTTCGCAGCCGGCGGAAGGGGCGGCGCCGGTCGAAGGACCCAAGCCCGAGATCGTCTTCGGCGTCGCCGTCCATCGCGACGGCGGCGGCGACGCCAATCCCGCGCAGACCGCCCTGGAGGCGGCCGCGGGGGTGCGCGTCCACCGCGCCGGATCGCGCCCGGTCGCACTCGCCGAAGCGGCGCCGGCGGACGTTCCGGCCGCGCCCGAGGGCATCCGTGTCCATCGCGGCGGCGACGCGGCCGAGGGTGGCGCGCCCACGGCGACCCGCTGATCCCTCTGGAACCGAGGGCCTTTCTCCGGCACAGAAGGCGGCCATGGCGGCGGTCCGCACCCATTATGAAATATTGAACGTCGCGCCCGGAGCGGAGCTCGTCGTCATCGAGGCCGCCTACCGGGCGCTGATGAAGAAATATCATCCCGATCAGGGCGGCGGCGCCGCCGACGGACCCGGCGCCGCGGACATCAACCTCGCTTATGCCGTGCTGCGCGATCCCGAGCGGCGCGCGGAATACGACCACAAGGAGTGGATCCGCCAGCGCGACATCAGCCTCGCCGCCTACCAGCCGCCGCCGGCGCCGCCGCGCGCGCCGAGCTTCTTCGGCTGGGGCGGCTGGCTGGTCGCCGCGGTGCTGGCGGGGATGATCGCGCTGATGGCGACGCGCGGCGCGGCGCCCCCGCTCAGCGAGGCCGAGCAGGCCCGTGCCGCGGCGATGGCGGCGCCCGACATGCGCAGCCAGCCGCTGCCGCCCGACAAGAGCCTCGTCACCAGCGCGGAAGCCGCCGACATCCGCGCCGACGCCTATGCCGGTCGCGCCGAGACGCCGAAGCCGGCGCCGCCGCCGGCGCCGCCGGTGGCGCCCGCCAGGACGGCCGAGCTGGACGTGATCCCGGCTCCCGCGCCGGACCATTTGGCGGCCCGTCCGCTTCCCCCGCGCCACCGCGCCGCGCCGCACCGCCGCCGCGCCCTCGCCGGCCGGCACGACAAGGACTTCCTCGAGCGCCAGGGCTATATCTACTGAAGGCCGGATTGGACCGGCGCGCAGCCTGGGTTAAGCAGGCGCGGGAGAAGACCATGAGGGGGGAAGCGCGACATGAGCGGATTCAAGGCGTTCATCGCCAAGGGCAACATCATCGATCTCGCCGTCGCCGTCATCATCGGCGCGGCTTTCGCGAAGATCGTCGCGTCGCTGACGGACGACATCATCATGCCGGTGGTCGGCGCGATCTTCGGCGGGCTCGATTTTTCGAACTATTACGTGTTGCTGAAACCGGTGCCCGCCACGTATCACGGCCCGATGAGCTATGCGGCGCTGAAGGCCGCGGGCGTGCCGATGCTCGGCTACGGCCAGTTCATCACGGTGGCGGTGAGCTTCGTGATCCTCGCCTTCATCATCTACATGATGGTGAAGTACGCGATGAAGATCATGCCGAAGAAGGAAGCCGCGGCGCCGGCCGGCCCGACCGAGGAAATCCTCCTCCTCCGCGACATCCGCGACTCGCTGAAGAAGTAGGTTCCTTGCCTCCCCAAGCGTGCCGCTTGGGGAGGCAACATTCAGCCTTTCGGCTTGCACGGGACGTGGCAGGGTTCGACGACGCCCGGCTGCGCGGCCGGCGCGGGCGTGTCCGCGGGGCGCGCCGGACGCGGCGCCGTCGGCCCCACCGTCTTCTGCACCCGCGCCTGGAGCGCCTTGTTGACTCGCTGATAGCCCTTGGCCTCGAGGCAGTCGTAGGCGTGGTAGAGCGCCGCGATCGGGTCCATCCAATATTTGTGGTTGGCCTCGCGGGTGCAGACATCGATGTCGGCCTGCTGCTCGGCGACGCTCTTGGTCGGGTGGGTGACCTGCGCGGTGCAGGCGGCGAGCGCGAGCGGCATCAGCGCGAGGAGCGGCTTCATGGCCGCTTTGTGCCCAAGCCGTGGGCGCGCCGCAATGGCGGCTTTCGCCGGCGCCGCGCTTTGCCTATCACGGCTCCCCAACCAGGGGAGGCACGGCGTTGAGCACATTGTTCGCCCGCAAGGCGGTGGTCCGCGACGAGGATCTCGCACCCGAGCACCGGCTGAAGCGGACCTTGTCGTGGCCGCACCTGGTGGCGCTGGGGGTCGGCGCGATCGTCGGCACCGGCATCCTCACCCTGACCGGCGTCGGCGCCGGCATGGCGGGCCCGGCGGTGATCCTCTCCTTCGCCATCGCCGGCCTGATCTGCGCCTGCGCGGCGCTCGCTTATGCCGAGATGGCGACGATGATCCCCGCCTCGGGCAGCGCCTACACCTATTCCTACGTCGTGCTGGGCGAGCTCATCGCCTGGTTCGTGGGCTGGAGCCTGATCCTCGAATATTCGCTGGTGGTGAGCGCGGTCGCGGTCGGCTGGTCGGGCCACGCGACGCCGCCCTTGCTCCACTATTTCCCCGGCCTCTCCGAAGCCCTGACCCACGCGCCGACGATCGAGGCCTCGCTCCGGCCCTTCCACGTCGAGATCGTCAAGACGGGCTTCAACGCGCCGGCCGTCTTCATCATCGCCGTCGTCGCCGGGCTGCTCATCGCCGGGACCCGCGAGAGCGCGACGCTGAACGCCATCCTCGTCGCCGTGAAGGTGCTGGCGCTGATCGTCTTCGTCGCCGTGGCGCTGCCCTATTTCAACGCGGCGAACCTCCACCCGTTCATGCCCTACGGCTTCCCGAAGAGCGGCGCGACCGGCTCCGAGGTCGGGGTGATGGCCGCCGCGGCCGTCATCTTCTTCGCCTTCTACGGCTTCGACGCGATCGCCACCGCCTCGGAGGAAGCGCGCAATCCGGGCCGCGACCTCGCCATCGGCATCGTCGGCTCGATGCTGGTCTGCGTCGTCATCTACATGGCGGTCGGCGCGACGGCGGTCGGCGCCCTCTCCTACGCCGAGATGGCGCACAGCCCCGAGCCGCTTGCGCTCGTCCTCAAGAAGCTCGGGCAGGGCCGCGTGGCCGAATATCTCGAGCTGTCGGCGGTGATCGCGCTGCCGACGGTGATCCTCGCCTTCTTCTTCGGCCAGAGTCGCATCTTCTTCGTCATGGCGCGCGACCGGCTGCTGCCCGACGCGCTGGCGCGGGTCTCGAGGCGCGGCGCGCCGGTGCGCATCACCTTGTTCACCGCGCTGATCGTCGCCGCCATCGCCGCCTTCTTCCCCCTGGACGAGATCGTCAAGCTCGCCAACGCCGGGACCCTCACCGCCTTCATCGCCGTCGCCGTCTGCATGCTGGTGATGCGCCGGCGGGCGCCGGACGCGGAGCGTCGCTTCCGCACGCCGGCCGCCTGGCTGGTCGGCCCGGTGGCGATCCTCGGCTGCCTGTATCTCTTCGCCAGCCTGTCGAGCACGACCCAGCTCTGGTTCCTCATCTGGAACCTGCTCGGCCTCGTCGTCTACTTCCTCTACAGCGCCCGGCGCAGCGTCGCCGGTCGGGAGCCAGGCGCATGATCCGCCGCCTCGTCGCCGCCCTGCTCCTGCTGCTGGCCGCCCCTGCGCCGGCCCAGCCTTCCGCCGTACCCGCACCCGCTCCCGTGCGCGTCCTCCTCCACACCAGCGCCGGCGACATCGTCGTCGCCCTGGAGACGGCGAAGGCGCCGATCACCGCCGGCAACTTCCTCCATTATGTCGACGCCCGGCGCCTCGACGGCGCCGAATTCTATCGGGCGATGAAGACCGGACCCGAAGCCGGCCTCGTCCAGGGCGGGGTGCGCGATCCGCGCAGGCTGTTCCCGCCCATCGCCCACGAGCCGACCAGCCAGACCGGCCTCAGCCATGTCGACGGCGCGCTCTCCGTCCCCCGCTTCGCGCTCGGCAGCGCGCGCGGCGACTTCACCATCATGGTCGGCGACCAGAAATATCTCGACGCCGGCCCCGGCTCGGCCGGCGACGGCCAGGGCTATGCCGTGTTCGGCCGCGTCGTCGAGGGCATGGACGTCGTCCGCCGCATCCTCGCCGCCCCCACCTCGCCGACCGAAGGCGAGGGGGTGATGAAAGGCCAGATGCTCAGCCCCCGCATCACCATCCTCACGGCACGGCGCGTGCCGGCGGCGGCGCACTAGCCGCCATCGGGCGGGGGACGCCGCGCAGGAGTCACCCGAAAGCCCGAAGGACCCGAAGGGGCCTGCGCCCTTCAATCGCGCCGAGCCTGGTTGGCGGACAGATGGTGGGGCGAGGTAGTCGCTCTCTTGTTGGCGAGCGCATTCGACACGATCGCTGCCGCTCCGCCCGCGCCGGCCCCTTCGGGCCCTTCGGGCCTTCGGGTGAACCAGCGGCGCCAGATCCGCCGCCGCGTCCACGGACGAGCCTCAGAACCGCAGCAGGGCGAATCGCGGGACGGGGCGCCGGCGTCCGAGCATCAGCTCCGTCAGCGCCCAGACCATCGCGTCGGCCCGATCCGGCGAGCGCCCCGGCCCCTCGTAGCGGCCCGCCACGCCGAGCCCCGCCAGCTCGTCCTCCAGCTCGGGGAATCGTCCCGCGAACTTCGCCTGGCCGCTTTCGAACAGCGCCGCCACCGGCTCCGCCCGCGGCGCCTTGCCGCGCGTCGCGTGGACCAGCCGGATAGGCAGGCTCTGGCGGGCGCCGCGGAGCACGCTCTCCACCATGGCGCCGCCATTGTTCGCTTCGGCGACGACCCGGTCCGCCCCGAATTCCTCGGCCGCCCGATTGACCGCGCGGGCCCACCCTTCCGGGCTCAGCCCCTTCACGCTGCGGTCTCCGAGCACATAGCCGATATCGTCGGGGCCGAGGCCGACCGCGACGATCCCGCACGCATCGGCTTCCTGGCTGGCCGAGAGCGGCGGATCGACCCCGACGACCACGCGCCGGAAATGCTCGGGCGCCGCCGCCCGCGCCTTCTCGATCATATCGCGGGTCCACAGCGCGCCCTCGACATCGTCGATGAGCTCGCCCTCCAGCTCCTGCCGGCCAAGCCGGGTCCCGCCATAGAGGCGCTGCATGGTCTCGACATATTCGGTCGACAGGTGGTGATTGTCTGCCGTTCCTCCGCGCGTCGTCGCCGTTCCCGGATCCCCCTCGATGCGCCGTACCAGGGGGATCGGCCGCGGCGTCGTCGTCACCAGCGTCCGCTGCGTCGCGCCGAGCCGGAGCCCGAGCATCAGATTGTCCCAGGTGGCGTCGGGATTGGCCCATTTGGCGAGTTCGTCGCACCAGGCCGCATGGTGCTGCGGGCCGCGCAGCTTCTCCGGGTTGCGGCTCGAATAGACGAAGCCGTGCGCGCCGGACGGGAAGCGCAGCACCCCCGCCACCGAAGCCCAATGGAATTTCTCTCCCGGCCGCGCCACCGCGAACAGGCCGCTCTCTCCCTCCACCATCACCTTGCGGACCTCGTCGTTGGTCCGTCCCACCAGCGCGATGCGAAGGGAGCCGTCGGCCCGCGCCAGCGCGCTCACCCATTCCGCGCCCGCGCGCGTCTTGCCGAAGCCGCGCCCCGCCATCACCAGCCAGACGCGCCAGGCGCCGGGGGGCGGCAGCTGCCCCGGATGCGCCCATGCGGCCCAGCGCGCGAGCAGCTCGCGCTTCTGCGGCCGCGTCAATCCGCGCAACACCGCCCGCTGCGCCGCCTCGTCCTCGAGCGCGAGCAGTTCGACGGGTGTCGGCGCGCGCTGCGGCTCGTCCCCCTCGCCGATCGGGTCGAACCCGGTCATCCCTGCAGCCGCTTTCGCACGATCGCCAGCCGAACGAGGATGGCCGCGTCGGTCTCGTCGTCGGCGGCAAGCTTGCCGGCGCCGCTCCGGCTGCGGGGCCTGAGCACCGCTTCCGCGCGGTGCCATTTGAGGAGGTTCAGAGCCTGCTCCCGCTCATATTTGTCCATCCGCGCGCCGCCCCCCGCCGCGTCGCCGTCGTCGTTCGCCGCGCGCCCCATCGCATCGAGGATGAGACGCTCCTCGACCTGCGCATAGCCGATCGCGATCGCCTCCTCCCAATCGGCTGCGAAAGCGGGGTCCCTCAGCTTGCGCGAATAGGCCGTGGAGGTCTGCACCCCGGCTGCCTCCGCCGCACGCTGTACGCAGCATGTCGTCGCCAGGGTCTCGAGGAAGGCCGCCCTCTTTGCCGCCGTCCAGCCCGATGCCGTCTGTCGCTTCTCCGCCACGTCGCCATCTCCTCTCCGTGGTTCCGCGAACGTTCCACACACGAAAAAGCTTGTCAAGCGGATTCCGTACATTTATACGTACAAGACGGACTAACTTACGGAAAGGCGAAGGGAGACGGACATGCCGAGCGAGCGGTTCGAGATGAGGATCGACAGTGAGCTGCTGGAGCGGCTCGACCGCTGGCGCGGCGCGGAGGACGATCGCCCGTCCCGCGCCGAGGCGATTCGCCGTCTGGTCGAAGGTGGGCTGGCGCACGATGCCGAGGGGCGGCCGCCGCACCTCAGCGACGGCGAAAAGCTGATCGCGCTGATGCTGGCGGACCTCGTCCGCAAGCTGGAGGTCGAACCCGAGATCGACGTCGGCCTGCTGGAGAAGGTGATCTACGGCGGCCACTATTGGGCGCTGCGCCGGGCGTGGCCGGGAATCTTCCACGGCCATGCCGACAGTCAGCGGCGCGTCCGCCTCGTCGTCGACGTGCTCCAGATGTGGTCGATTCTTCAGGACTCGTTCGAGGCCCTGGACGAAGCCGGCCGCCGCCGCGTCGGCGCCGCCGCGCCGCTGGCGGCGGAGGGGGTCGTCTTCCCCGGCTTCGACGGCAATTACGAATCCGAATATCTCGGCATCGCCGAATTCCTGCTTCGCGATTTGAAGCATTTCGGCCGCCTCGGCGCGCGCACCCCGGGCCTCAACTCCCACTGGCCCATGCTCGACGCCTACCGCGCCATGCTGAACGTCTTCGAGCCCCTCGCCAAAACCCTCCACGGCAAGCCCCTGACCCCCCCCCAACTCACCGCCATCCTCCAGGCCTGCAAACCCTGAACCGCTCGCACGCACCGCGTGCCGGCGGGCAGGGGACGAGCCCGCATCGCGGCACGGTGAACGGAGTGCAGGATTCACCCGAAGCACTGCGGCGGCACGGTGAACGGAGTGCAGGATTCACCCGAAGGCCCGAAGGACCCGAAGGGGCCTGCGCCCGCCAATCAAGCCGAGCCTGGTTGACGGATACATTTTCGAGCGACGTAGTCGCTCCTTGCTTCGGGGACAGATTCGAACACGGCGCAGCACTCTTGCCCGCGCAGGCCCCTTCGGGTCCTTCGGGCCTTCGGGTGAAAAATCAGCCTATGAGTCAGGCAGAGCGGTCGAATAGCCGAATCGGCCGACGATACCGCTTCGGTCGTTGATCACGCGCTGGAGCCCATCCGATGCCACCGGGCGCGAGCACACGCTCCGGCAGTTCTTTTTTCGCTAAGACGCTAAGACGACCGCACGATTCCCTGAGGACAAGTGTCCTCCTTCAACCCAGCTCACGAAATGGCCCTTGGCCATTTCTTCTACGGCGACTCGTGACGCGCCTCGGCTGGTTGCAATCGTCGACCTCTTTGCGTCTTTGCGTCTTTGCGCAAAAACGCGGCCGGCGGGCGGACACGCCACCGGAGATCAAACTCAGTTTACCACCTGCCGTCCGCGGCACTGGTGATTGTTGGCGATACGTTTGACGCCCTCACGAAAGGTTGCTGCGCCGAAATTCATGAGCAGGCCCAGCGGGAGGCCGAGTAGGCGCAGATATGTCAGGACCTGTTTCGTGTGAACGGGCGCAAGGCGCTCGACCGACTTAATCTCGATGATCAGGGTCTCCTCGACAAGGAGGTCGATCCGCAAGGCACCTCGAACGACGGTTCCGCGATAGGTGACGGGCAGGAGCTTTTGAGCCTCCACGCGCAGTCCCTGTGCCCTGAGGGAGCCTGCGAGAAATGCCTCATAGGCCGTCTCGAGCAATCCCGGTCCAATGTCTTTATGCAGTTGGAAGCCGCAATCGATCGCGGACGTGGCCAGCCTTTCGACGTCCGTGTCGTTCACGCCCTGCGCCTCCGCTTCCCTGCTTTTGCATGGTCTGGGCATTTGGGCAACGCTTATCGGTGAAGGCGAGGCGTTACCCGGCCAGTTCCGCCAGCCGCTCCGCGTCGACCGGCGGGGCGCAGAGGAAGCCTTGGAAGAGCTGGCAGCCTTCGCGGGCCAGCAGCGCCAGTTGCTCCTCGGTCTCGACGCCCTCGGCGATCACCTCGAGGCCCAGGGAGCGGGCCATGTCGATGACGCTGCGCACCACCACCTGGTCGCGCGGGGAGCCGCCGATGTCCTCGACCAGGCGCTTGTCGATCTTGAGATAGTCGAGCGGCAGCGCCTTGAGGTAAGCGAGGCTCGAATAGCCGGTGCCGAAATCGTCGATCGCGACCCTGAGGCCCCCCTGGCGCAGCTCGGCGAGGAGCGCGGCGGCGGCGCCGAGATCCTCGATCAGGCCGCCCTCGGTCACTTCGACGGTGAGGCGGCCGGGGGCGAAGCCGCTGTCGCGCACCTGGCGGAGGAACTGGGCCGCGAAGCCGGGGCGGACGATGTCGGCGGCGGTGATGTTGACCGAGAGGCGCAGGCCGTGGAGCGCTTCCGGCCAGGCCGAGGCTGCGGCGATCGCCTTGCGCTGCACATGGTCGGAGAGCTGGGCGAGATAATCGGAGCGCTCGGCGGCGCTGAACAGGGTCGCGGCGCCGAGCTCGCCCAGTTGCGGATGTCGCCAGCGGGCGAGCGCCTCGGCGCCGACGATGCGGCGGCTGGCGATCGCCACCTGCGGCTGGAACAGGATCTCGATCTCGTCGCGGTCGAGGGCGCGGCGCAGGTCGACCTCGAGCTGGTCGCCGATGGCGCTGTCGCCGGCGGCGCCCTCGTCCTGGACGAGCACCGGGCCCGCCTCGCTCGCCTTGGCTTCGGCCAGCGCGCCGCTCGCCCGGCGCAGCAGCGAGGCGGCGTCGTCGCCCGCGGCGGAGGCGACGACGCCGGCGCGGCTGGCGAGGGTGATGACATGGTCGCCGCAGACGAACGGGCGCCCGATCGCCTCGATCAGCTGGCCGGCGAGGAAGCGGCCTTCGACGAGGCTGGCGGGTGCGGCGAGGAGGATGGCGAACTCGGCTCCGGCAACGCGCGCGACGAGGCGGCGGCGGCCGTCGCCGTCGGCGAGCCGCTCGATGCGGCGCGCGGCCGCCTGCAGCACCGCGTCGCCGGTGCGGCGGCCGAAGGCGGCGTTGATCGCGTCGAAGCGGCTGACGGCGAGGAGGATGGCGACCAAAGCCGGCGCCCCGCCGTCCGCCGTCGCCAGTTGCCGGTCGATCCAGGCGCGGGCGGCGCGGGCGTCGCGCACCCCGGTCATCGCGTCGCGGCTCTGCCAGGGCGCCCCGGCCAGCGGCACGATCGCCTCGGTGCGGCCGACCACCTGGCGGCCCTCGTCGACGCGCAGATGGTGGGCGAGGCGCGTGCCCTCGCTCTCCGGATCGGCATGGGCGAAGGCGGTCGACCGGCCGGTGGCGAGCAGCCGGTCGACGGCGCCGCGGGCGGCGCGGCGGCCGTCGGGATCCATCCGCCGGAACAGCTCCATCAGGCTGACCCGCCGCCCGTCCGCCGCGTCCAGCCCGGCGCGGCGGGCGAGGGCCGGGGAGAGCTCGATCGTCGTGGAGCCCGGCGCCCAGCGCCACGACGCGGGGCCGTCGGCGCCGCGCGGTGCGACCCGGCGCGTCTGGCGGCGGCCGCCGCTTCGCTCGGCATGGCGCTGCGCGAAATGGACCGCCTGGAGGAATTGCTGCTCGCTGAAGGGGCTGACCAGGAAATGGGTGGCGCCCGCCGCGTAGAGCGCATCGAGCGCCTGCTCGTCGGTGCGCGAGACGAGGACGAGGAGCGCGGCGGCATTGGCCTCGACCGGGTCGCCGAGCGCCGTCACCGCCTCGGCGCCCTCGGCGAGCGCGCCGCGCGCGTCGACGACGGCGACGCAGGCCCCGGAGGCGATGAAGCGGCTCTCCGCATTGTCGGCGCGGCGGGCGGCGATCGGCTGCCAGCCGCCCCGCTCGGCCGCCTGGGTGAGCTCGTCGCGGTGGCGGAAGGAGAGAAGGAAGAGCGGCGCGGCGGCGGCCGCCTCGGCGGGCATGCTGGCAGCTCCTCTCGTCGTCCCTTCCGCGCCCATCGCTCTACCCTGCGCCGGAAGGCTCAACAATCGGTTTAGGCCGTCGCGGCCCGCCCGTGCCGGGGTGGAACAGGAGAGGCGCTTGCCGCGGGTCCCATGCGCCCTTACCACCGCCCTCATGACGGCCATCGCCGACCGCCCGACCGCGCTCGTCGCCTCGCCGACCGAGGCGGGGCTCGCCGCCGAGGCGCTGCTGCGCGCGCGCTACCATTTCGTGCCGCTGGGCGAGGCCGAGCAGATCGTCGCCCTCGGCGGCGACGGCTTCCTCCTCCAGACGATGCACGAGATGCTCGCCGCCGGCCGGCTGCTCCCGGTCTTCGGCATGAATCGCGGCACGGTCGGCTTCCTGATGAACGAGTGGCGCCTCGACGGCCTCGAGGAACGGCTGAACCGCGCCCGCGCCTTCACCGTCGCGCCGCTCGCGATGGAGGCGGAGACGGTCGAAGGGAAGACGGTCCGCCACCCCGCCATCAACGAAGTGTCGCTGCTGCGCGAGACGCGGCAAGCGGCGTGGATCGAGATCTCGGTCAACGGTCGGGTCGTGCTCGGCCAGCTGATCTGCGACGGCGTGCTGGTGGCGACGCCGGCCGGATCGACCGCCTACAACCTCTCCGCCCAGGGACCGATCCTGCCTTTGGGCTCGAACCTGATGGCGCTGACGCCGATCAGCCCGTTCCGCCCGCGGCGCTGGCGCGGCGCCTTGATCCCGGACGACCTGACGGTGCTGCTGCGCGTTCTCGACCCGATGAAGCGGCCGGTCTCGGCGGTGGCCGACCAGCACGAGGTGCGCGACGTCGCGGCGGTCCGCATCTGCATCGACCGCAGCCTCGGCATCACCTTGCTGTTCGATCCCGAGCACGCGCTCGACGAGCGCATCACGCTCGAGCAGTTCGCGACCTGAACCGGCTTGCCACCTTCGGAATCCCGCTGCTATAGCCCCGCCCGCGAGTGTTCCCCGGTAGCTCAGCGGTAGAGCAACCGGCTGTTAACCGGTTGGTCGATGGTTCGAATCCGTCCCGGGGAGCCACTCGCTGTTCCCCCTCCCGCGCCGGGCCCGAGCCGATGAGCCTCGAATCCGTTCGCGCCTGGCTCGCACGCCACGCGCCGGACCTGCCGATCATCGAGACGGAGGAGAGCACGGCGACCGTGCTCGAGGCCGCGCAGGCGCTCGGCGTCGCGCCGGCGCGGATCGCCAAGACGCTGGCGGTGCGGGTGAACGACGAGGTGTTCCTGCTCGTCACCCGCGGCGACGCGCGGCTCGACAACCGGAAGACCAAGGCGGCGTTCGGCGGCCGGCCGCGCATGCTGGGACCCGAGGAGACGCTGGCGCTGACCGGCCACCCGGTCGGCGGCGTCTGTCCGTTCGGGCTTGCCAACCCGCTCCCGGTCCATTGCGACGTGTCGCTCAGGGCCTTCGACGAGGTCTTCCCCGCCGCCGGCTCCCTCACCAGCTCCGTCAAGGTGACCCCCGAGCGGCTCGCAGCCCTGGTGGCGACCGGCTGGACCGACATCTGCCGCCTCCCGGACTGACTTGCCAAGCGCGGCGCGGCGTCTGACAGTCGCGGCGTGGGCGAGGCGGATTTCCTGGAGCTCGACGGCATCGTCAAACGCCATGGCGGCCGCGCCGCGCTGGACGGCGTCGGCCTCCGCGTGACGCGGGGGGCGTTCGTCGCGCTCGTCGGCCCCTCCGGTTCGGGCAAGACCACCCTCCTCAAGACGCTGAACCGCCTCGTCGAGCCGGACGCGGGAGAGGTGCGGCTCGAAGGACGCGACGTGCGGCAGACGCCGCCGGCGACGCTCCGGCGCGGGATCGGCTATGTCTTCCAGGGCATCGGGCTGTTCCCGCACCTCGACGTCGCCGCGAACATCGCGCTGCCGCTCCGCCTCGCCGGCGTTCCGGGCGCCGACCGGGAGGGGAGGGTGGCGGCGCTGCTCGACCTCGTCGCGCTGCCCCGCGACTTCGCCCGGCGCCGCCCCGCCGCCCTCTCGGGAGGGCAGGCCCAGCGTGTCGGCCTGGCGCGCGCGCTCGCCGCCGGCCCGCCGCTCATGCTGATGGACGAGCCGTTCGGCGCGCTCGACCCGGTCGTCCGCGACGAGCTCGGCCGCGCCTACCGCGCCCTCCACGAGCGGCTCGGCCTGACCACGATCATGGTCACCCACGACATGACCGAGGCGCTGCTGCTCGCCGACCGCATCGTCGTCCTCATCGCCGGCCGCATCCGCGCCGACGCGGCACCGGCCGAGCTGATGAGGCGGGGCGGCGACGCGGCGGTGCGCGCCCTGCTCGACGTCCCGCGTCGCCAGGCGGAACGGCTGGCGGCCCTGGAGCGGGCCGAATGAGCCCGGCGCTGCGCGACGCGCTCGCGGCGCTGCCGGAGCTCGTGCGGGCGCATGTGCTGCTGAGCGGCGCGGCCTTGCTCATCGCCGTCGCCGTCGGCCTGCCGCTCGCCTTGTGGGCGGCGGGGCACCGGCGCGCCCGCGTGCCGCTGCTCGCCGCGGTGAGCCTCGTTCAGACCATCCCGGCGCTGGCGCTCCTCGCGCTCTTCTACCCGATGCTGCTCATCGTCGACCGCGCCGCCCCCCTCACGCTGCCGGCGCTCGGATTCCTGCCGGCGCTGATCGCGCTCAGCCTCTACGCGTTGCTGCCGATCGTCCGGAACGCCGTCGCGGCGCGGGAGGGGCTGGACCCCAATGTGCTCGAAGCCGCGGACGGCGTCGGCATGACCCGGTGGCAGCGCCTGCGCCTCATCGAGCTGCCGCTCGGCGCGCAGGTGCTGCTCGCCGGCATCCGCACCGCGGCGGTCTGGACGATCGGCGCGGCGACGCTCGCCACCACGGTCGGGCAGCCGAGCCTCGGCAACCTCATCTTCTCCGGCCTTCAGACCGAGGATTGGGTGCGGGTGCTGGTCGGCTGCGCCGCTGCCGCCGCGCTCGCCATCCTCGCCGACCTCCTGCTCGCGCTGATCGAGAGCGGCCTCGCCCGCTCCGCCCCGCGCCGCACGCTCTCAGGGGCCGTGCTGCTCGCGCTCGCGCTCGTCGCGTCGCAGCTCTCCTGGCCCGCCTCGGCCGCGCACGACCGGGCCGTCATCGGCGCGAAGAACTTCTCGGAGCAGTACATCCTCGCGGCCGCTTTGTCGGATCCTCTCCGCGCCGCCGGCTACGGCGTGGAAACGAAGGAGGACCTGGGGTCGGCGACCGCGTACCGCGCCCTCGCCGCCGGCGATCTCGACGCCTATGTCGATTATGGCGGCACGCTCTGGGCCAACGTGCTCAAGCGCACGGACACGCCGCCCGCGCCGGTGCTGCGCGCCGCCCTGACGCGCGCGTTGGCGCGCCGCGACGGCGTGCTGGTGCTCGGCTCGCTCGGCTTCGAGAATGCCTATGCCCTCGCCATGCGCCGCAGCCGTGCCGACGCGTTGCACGTCCGCACGCTCGACGACCTCGCCCGCGCCGCGCCGGAGCTGCGCCTTGGCAGCGACATCGAGTTCCTGAGCCGGCCGGAATGGCGCTCCGTCGCCTCGGCCTACGGCCTCCGCTTCGCGGCGACGCCCAGCTACAGCCCGACCTTCATGTACCGGGCCGTCGCCGACGGCTCGGTCGACGTCATCAGCGCCTTCTCGTCCGACGGCCGCCTGGCGGCGCTGGACCTGGTGACGCTCGCCGATCCGCGGCACGCGCTGCCGAGCTACGAGGCACTGCTGCTGGTGTCGCCGAAGCGCGCCCGCGACGCCCGCTTCCTCGTGACCCTCAAGCCGCTGGTCGGCGCGATCCCGATCGACCGGATGCGCGCGGCGAACCTGATGGTCGACCGGGACGCGGACAAGCAGAGCCCGGCGGAAGCGGCACGCTGGCTGCTGCGGCCGAAAGGCCAGGCTGGTCGGCGTTCGTAGCGAGTTGCGCGACATCCCCTCTCCCCGCCGGGGAGAGGGGCCAGGCCAAGTCAGGCCGGCTCCAGCTCGCGCTGGCCTTCGCGGGTGCGCTCCTCGGTGGCGGTGACCTTGTAGTCGACCGGCACCGCCTGCTGGCCGGCGCCGCCGCGCGCCTTGTCGAGGCCCTGCGGGAAGCCGCTCCGGTCGCTGTAATCGCGGCCGGTCTCGCCTTTCTGCTCGCTCTGCTCGGCGGTGAGGCTCATCGCGGTCAACAGGTCGACGACCGTGATCCCGGCGACCGCGGCGAGAGCGATGAAGTTGTTGCGCCGCTCCTCCTCGTCCGCATCCTTGAGTCCGTAGGCGAGGGTGCCGAGATCGACGAGGTCGCCGGCGACGCGGGCCCAGATGGCGGGCGCCGGCGTGTCGGACAGGGCCCACATGCCGGCGCCGATCTCGCGGCCGCCATAAGCGCGGAGCAAGGTCTCCTTGCCCTCGAGGCCGAGCGCCTTGCCGAGCTTGCCGGGGGCGACGAGCTCGGTGAGGCCGAGCGCGAGGCTGAACCAGCCGAGGCCGCGCGCGACCCGGTCGGTCTTGGTGAGGCTGCGGTCGGGGCGGCTCGTCACCAGTGTCGAAGATGCATTCATGGGGAATTTCCTCTCTTTGCAGTTCTTTGCCGTCATGCCGGACTTGATCCGGCATCCACCTTTCTTCCGACGCGCCCCGAAGAAGGTGGACCCCGGATAAGTCCGGGTGACGGCCGCCGGGGTCACGGCTTCAGCATCACTTTGACGCAGCTGTCCTGCTTCTGCTCGAAGATCCGGTACATGCCGGGTCCCTCCTCGAGCGAGGCGGTGTGGGTGATGACGAAGGAGGGGTCGATCTGGCCCTCGTCGATACGGCGGGTGAGGTCGTCGGTCCAGCGCCGGACATGGGTCTGGCCCATGCGCCAGGTGAGGCCCTTGTTCATCGCCATGCCGAACGGGATCTTGTCGACGAGGCCGCCATAGACGCCGGGGATCGAAAGGACGCCGCCGCCGCGACAGACGTAGATCATCTCCCTGAGGACGTGCGGGCGGTCGCTCTCCATCATCGTCGCCTGCTTCACCCGGTCGAGCATCGAATCGAGGTGCGACGTCGCGTGCGCTTCCATGCCCACGCAGTCGATGCACTTGTCGGGGCCCTTGCCGCCGGTCAGCTCGTTGAGGCGCTCGACCACGCTCTCGTCCTCGAAGTTGATCGTGATCGCGCCCGCGGCCTCGGACATGCTCAGCCGCTCCGGCAGCCGGTCGATCGAGATCACCTTGTCGGCGCCGAGCAGGATGGCGCTGCGGATCGCCATTTGGCCGACCGGCCCGGCGCCCCAGATCGCCACCACGTCGGTGCGGCGGATGTCGCACTGGACGGCCGCCTGCCAGCCGGTCGGGAAGATGTCGCCCAGGAACAGGGCCTGCTCGTCGGTCATCGAGTCCGGCACCTTGATGTGGGTCGCGTCGGCGAAGGGCACGCGCAGATATTCCGCCTGGCCGCCGGCATAGCCGCCGGTGAGATGGGTGTAGCCGAACAGGCCGGCGGTGCGGTGGCCGAACGCCGTGTCGGCGAGCTTGCCGTTGCGGTTCGACTTTTCGCACAGCGAATAATTGCCGCGCCGGCACTGGTCGCATTCGTCGCAGTTGATGGTGAAGGGGATGACGACCCGCTCGCCCTTGCGCAGGTTGGTCACGGCGCTGCCCGTCTCGACGACCTCGCCCATCATCTCGTGGCCGACGATGTCGCCCGGCTTCATCGCCGGAATGTAATTGTGGAAGAGGTGGAGGTCGGAGCCGCAGATCGCGCAGCTCGTCACCTTGATGATCGCGTCGCGCGGCTCCTCGATTTCGGGATCGGGGACCTGGTCGCATCGTATGTCCTGCTTGCCGTGCCAGACGAGCGCTTTCATGCAAAATCTCCCTTCGGTCGCGTAGGCCTCCTCAACGAACCATCGTCGTGACCCGACGCCGCAAGTGAACGCGCCGGCAAGGCACTTCGCCGCATGGACGTGCGCAACTATTTGAAACGGAAACGTTTCACTTGATGTGGATCAGCTTCCCGCCGGAACCCAGGCCGCGGCCCGGCAGTTCTGGGGCCGACCCGTAACGAGGAGGCGACCATGGCGACGAAGGGCGATACCAAGCAGCGCAAGTCGGGCAGCTCGGGCGGCAGCGACAGCGCGTTCGGCTGGGGCGGTGGCGGCGCGGGCGTGCTCGCCGGCGCGGCGCTGGCGGGCGCCGCGATCGGCATCGCCGCCAATGTCGGGCGCAAGCTCTTCGTCCAGTTCGCGGGCGCCGCGAGCGGCGACTGGGTCGAGGCGCTGAAGGCCGAGCACCAGGCGACGCGCCTCCTGTTCGACAGGATCGAGGCGACCGACGACAGCCAGGGGATGATGCGCGGCGCATTGCTGATGAAGCTCAAATACGCGCTCGCCAAGCACGCCAACGAGGAAGAGAACGTCATCTATCCGGCGCTGCGCGACGCCAACATGGCCCACGACGCCGACGCGCTGAACGGCGAGCACGGCTATGTGAAGACCTATCTCTACGAGCTCGAGACGATATCGAACACCAGCCCCGAATGGCTCGCCCGGGTGCGCGACTTCCGCACCATGATCGAGGAGCATATGCGGATGGAGGAGGAGGAAGTCTTTCCCGCCTTCCGCAATGTGCTGAGCGAGGAGCAGAATGCCCGGCTGACCTCGATGATGAACAAGGAAGGCTTCAAGATGGCGTGAAGGGGAGGGGGGCCGCGGCCTTCCTCCCTTCCGTCATCCCGGCGAAAGCCGGGATCTCCCCGAGACCCGCTCCGCGTCCTTCCGACGTGAGATCCCGGCTTCAGCCGGGATGACGGGTAGGCGGCATCACTTCCGGCTGAGCACCCGCATCGCTTCGTCGAGTCCCGCGAGGGTGAGGGGGTACATCCTGTCCTTCATCAGCTCGCGCAGGATCTGCGTCGAGGGGCTGTAGCCCCAGTACTTTTCTGGCGTCGGGTTGAGCCACACCGCGGCGGGATAGGTATTCCCCATCCGCTGCATCCACACCGCGCCCGCTTCCTCGTTGAAATGCTCGACCGAGCCGCCGGGGTGGGTGACCTCGTAGGGGCTCATCGCCGCGTCACCGACGAAGACGAGCTTGTAGTCGTGGCCGAACTTGTGAAGCAGGTCCCAGGTCGGCGTGCGTTCGGTGTAGCGGCGGCGATTGTCCTTCCACACGCTCTCGTAGAGGCAATTGTGGAAGTAGAAGAATTCGAGGTTCTTGAATTCGCTGGTGGCGGCCGAGAACAGCTCCTCGCAGACCTTGACGTGCGGGTCCATCGAGCCGCCGACATCGAGGAAGAGCAGCAATTTGACCGCATTGTGCCGCTCGGGCCGCATGCGGATGTCGAGCCAGCCGCGGCGCGCGGTGCCGTCGATGGTCGCGTCGATGTCGAGCTCGTCGGCCGCGCCCTCGCGGGCGAAACGGCGCAGGCGGCGCAGCGCGACCTTGATGTTGCGGGTGCCGAGCTCGACCTCGTTGTCGAGGTTCCTGAACTCGCGCTTGTCCCACACCTTGATCGCCGAGCGGTTGCGGCTGCCGTCCTGGCCGATCCTGACGCCTTCGGGATTGTAGCCGTAGGCCCCGAACGGGGACGTGCCGGCGGTGCCGATCCATTTCGAGCCGCCCTGGTGCCGCTCCTTCTGCTCCTCGAGCCGCTGCTTGAGCGCCGCCATGATCTCTTCCCACGAGCCGAGCGCCTCGATCGCCGCCATCTGCTCCGGTGTCAGGTACAGCTCGGCGACCTTCTTCAGCCACTCCTCCGGAATCGGCGCCGCGCCGGTGCCGTAGGTCGTCTCCAGCCCCTTGAAGACCTTGCCGAAGACCTGGTCGAACCGGTCGAGCAGCCCCTCGTCCTTCACGAACACGGCGCGGGCGAGATAGTAGAAATCTTCCGGGCTCGCTCCGACCACCTCGGCGTCGAGCGCTTCCAGCAGCAGCAGGTGCTCCTTGAGCGACGCCGGAATTCCCGCCGCGCGCAGCTCATCGACGAAGGAGAAGAACATGGTGCGGGGGATTACCCCCTCCGTCATCCCGGCGAAAGCCGGGATCTCCATGAGACCCGCTCCGCGCCCTTCCGACGGGAGATCTCGGCCTTCGCCGGGATGACGCGGGCGCGCATAGTTAACCGCGTTTCAACACCTTGGCCGCTAATCCGCTGCCGAACAGGGGAGACACGGCACGTGGCAAGCTCGGCGACCGGGAATGCGGATGCGACGGCGATCAATGCGGTCGCGCGCAACTGCGGCTCGCTGGCGATCGAGTGCAGCGACGTGTCGGGCTATGTCGCCGGCGTCTCCGAGCGCATCTCCTCGAACCTCAGAACCCTCGATCGCCTCGAGGAAGTGACCGGCCGCCTGCTCGCCGACCAGGCGAGCGTCGCCGAATCGACCGACGAAGCCCGGCTCCTCGCCGAGCAGGCGCGCGAGAAGCTCGCCGCCGGCCGCGCCGCGATCGAGGACACGATCGGCATCTTCAGCGGCCTGACCGACCTCGTCGTCCAGCTCGGGGAGCGGATGGCGGGTTTCGCCGAGGCGATGAGCCGCGTCCAGAACGTCTCCGCCGCGATCGAAAGCATCGCCTACAAGACCAACATGCTCGCCCTGAACGCCACCATCGAGGCGGCGCGCGCGGGGGAGGCGGGGCGTTCGTTCGCCGTCGTCGCCGCCGAGGTGAAGAAGCTCGCCCACGAGACGCGCAGCGCGACGAGCGAGATCGCGGGCACCATCGCTTCCCTGACCCGCGAAGCCGAGGCGGTGACCAGCGAGATCGAAACCGGCGTCGGCCGCAGCCGCGCCGCCCAGAGCGGCTTCGCGACCTTGACCGAGACGGTCCGCGACGTCTCCGACATCGTCGCCATGGTCGATCGCCAGACCGACGGCATCGCCCAGTCGACCGCGCTCATCCAGCAGAGCGTCGATTCGATGAAGTCGGGCCTCTCCTCCTTCGCCGCCGACGCCCGCGAGAATGGCGGCGAGCTGCACCGCGCCCAGGACCGGCTTGCGACGCTCGAGGCGCTGTCAGGCGACATGCTCGACCGCCTCGCGAGCTGCGGCGTGCGCATCGACGACACCGTCTTCATCGAACGCGCCCAGGCGGCGGCGCGCGAGCTCCAGGAGATGATCGAAGACGCCGTGGCGCGCGGCGACGTCTCCGAGCCCGACGTCTTCGACACGCGCTACGTGCCGATGCCCGGCACCAACCCCACCCAGTTCGAGACCCGCTTCTGCGCCTTCGCCGACCGTCGCGTCCGGCCGATTCTCGACCGCGTCAAGGCGAGCGACCCGAGGCACATCGGCTGCGTGATGAGCGACATCAACGGCTATCTTCCGACGCACAATTCGGAGCGCTCGCAGCCGCAATCGTCCGACCCGGCGTGGAACGCCAAATATTGCCGCAACCGCCGCAACTTCATCGACGACGCGACCCGCCGCGCCATCGCCAGCGACCAGGAGGCGATGCTCGTCACCTACCGCATGAACCTCGGCGAAGGCCGCTACCTGCCGGTCAAGAACGTGTTCGTCCCGCTCTACATACACGGCCGCCGCTGGGGCAATTTCGAGATCGCCTACCGCGACGACGAAGTGGCGGCCTGACGGCGGCGCGGCGGCCGCTCATTTCCCGACGGCGACATAGACCTCCGTCGCCGATGTACCGTCGGCCTTGTAGACGATTTGCGAGCGCATCGCCCCCATTTTCGGGCTGCCCTGCAGCAGGTCCGCGACCTGGCCGGCGGTGAGCAGCCGATCGTACGAGCCGAAATTGGCGGTCCGCGCGACATTGTGCAGGTGCACCGAATAGGGACCGCCATTGCCGATGCGGCGCATCTCCACCGTCTTGCCGGCATCGTTGATGACGCCGATGACGGCGGTCGGATTGGCCGTATCGCCGGCGGCCTGCATCAGGTCGATGACGTTGTCGCCGACGGTGACGCGCTCGCGGATGCAGACGGGATGGCGGCCGTTGTCGGCGATCGAGGCCGGGAAGGGCGGCGCCTTCGGATCCTTGCCCTCGCCGAGACCGGCCGAGAGCGCGGAGTCGATCAGCATCCGGGTCATCGGATCGCTGCCGAGGCCGGCGCCTTCGAGGCGCAGCTCGCTGCGCTTCGCCGCCTTCTTCGCGGTCGCCGGGCAATCGGAGACCTGGAGCGGCGCGACGGGGTCGACCGCGGCTCCCGAAACGCGCAGCCCGGAGATCAGCGCGTCGAGGGCCGCCTCGACCTCGGCCTGACGCGCGCTCGGTCCGGAGACCCGCACGGTCACGATCCAGTGCCCCGCCCGGAGGACCGCGCCCGTCGTCGCCGATTTGCCGCCCTCGGTGTTCACGTACACGACGCGGATGGCGCCCGCCGCGGTTCCGCCCGCCGGGAGGACCCGGCTCGATTCGAGACGTGCGTCCGGGCCGCGATGCTGGCGGATCACCTTGTCGAGCTCGTAGGCGGCGAGCGCCGCGTCCGCATAGGCCGTCAGGTAGACGAACAGCGTCGCGTAGACCTGCTCGTCCGCAGACCGGTATTGCGCGACATCGTCGACCCCCTGGCCGCCGAGGCTCGCCTCGCTGGTCTGGGTCAGTGCCACTGTCCCCGCCTTGTCCGGGAAGGAGAGTCCCGCCGCCGGCACGGCGAGACGACCGCCCGCATGCTGCCAGGGTTCCCCGCCGGCGGGCGCCGCGGCGGCAGCGGCGAGCGTGGCCGCCGCGAGTGCTGGGAACAACCGCATCCTCAAAGCTCCTTCCGGTTCGCGTTCGGCGTCTTCTCCGCAGGACCGGGACGTTTCGGCATCTCCGGCGGCGGCACGAGCAGCTGGCTGTCCCCGTTGGGCTTGAGCACCAGGCGCGCGCGCACTTTGTCGCCCTCGTCCTCGCCGCTGAGGAGCCGCGCCAGCTGCGTCTCGCTCGGGAGGCGATCGAAGGCGCCGAGCAGGGTCACTTCGCCAATGCCGTGGTTCAGGAGCACGTAGCCGCGTTCACCGCGGACGATCTCGATCGTGCCGCCGGCGTCGTTGTAGAGAATGACCATTGCCGTGCGATCGTCGCCGCCGGTCCCGTTCGAGGGCAGGTCGGTGGCGGTCAGGACGGGGAAGCGCTGGCTGGCGATCGCGAGATCCGCACGGCACCAACTCCCACCAAAGCGTGCCGGCATCCGATCCGCCTTGCGCTTGCCCGGGAACGACTCCGTCGCGTCGATCGCCATCAGGAAGGCATCGCCGAGGGTGATGACGCTGCTGTCGGCAAGGAGCTTCGCATCCGGCCGCGTCCTTGGGGGACAGGGCTCCGCCGCGACCGAAGCCGCCGCGGGTACGCTGGCCTTGGCGGGAATGCGCATGCCGTCCAGGATCGCCGCCATCGTCGCGTCGACATCCCCTTCGCGGTTCTCCGGGCCCGAGACGCGCACCTTCACCAGCCAGCGGTCGACCCGCAGGAAGGCGGCGCGGCTGGCGAGGTTGCCGCGATAGTGGAGGTAACGCATCTCCAATGCGGCCTGCGGCCGGCCCGCCGCGGGGCGAACGGCGTCGAGGCCGCGCGCGACGGGGGACCCAGAGGTCGACACGATCGACCAGTCGGTGGCGATCGCCGCAAGGCCGGGGTGCGCAAGGGTCGGCAGATAGGCATAGACCGTCGCGAAGACCGCCTCGTCCGGCGACTTGAACTCGGCCGCCGTGTCGAGGCCGCTCCCCTCGTGGCTGAATTCGCGCGTCTCGTAATAGCGGGTCACGCCGGGGCTGAACGGCACGCTGAGATGGGCGAGGTCGAAGTTGAGCCGGTCGCCGCTCGCGGTCCAGGCCTGCGCCGTCGCCGGCGCGACAGACGCCAGCGAGAGCGTCAACGCGGCCGCCCGCATGATCCACGCGATCATCGCCTTACCCCCGCGGCGCAGCATCGCACCCCGTGAGGTCCGCGACAATGGCCTTTCGTTACGCCCCCGGCCGCCGCGCCATGAACGCCAGCCGCTCGAACAGCATCACGTCCTGCTCGTTCTTGAGCAACGCGCCGTGGAGAGGCGGGATTGCCTTCTTCGGGTCCTGCGACTGGAGGACCTCGAGCGGCATGTCCTCGTGGAGCAGCAATTTGAGCCAGTCGATCAGCTCGCTCGTCGACGGCTTCTTCTTGAGGCCCGGCACCTCGCGCACCTGGTAGAAGATGTCGAGCGCGCGGGCGACCAGCGTCTTCTGGATGCCGGGGAAGTGGACGTCGACGATTGCCTGCATCGTCTCCCGGTCCGGGAAGCGGATATAGTGGAAGAAGCAGCGGCGCAGAAACGCATCCGGCAGCTCCTTCTCGTTGTTCGAGGTGATGACGACGACGGGCCACTCCTTCGCCTGCACCGTCTCCCCGGTCTCGTAGACGTGGAACTCCATCCGGTCCAATTCCTGGAGGAGGTCGTTGGGGAATTCGATGTCGGCCTTGTCGATCTCGTCGATGAGAAGGACGGGGAGCTGGGGCGCGGTGAACGCCTCCCACAGCTTGCCGCGGCGGATGTAATTGGCAATGTCGTGGACGCGCGGGTCGCCGAGCTGGCCGTCGCGAAGCCGGGCGACGGCGTCATATTCGTAGAGGCCGTGGTGGGCCTTGGTGGTCGACTTGACGTGCCACTCGATCAGCGGCGCGCCCAGCGCGGCGGCGATCTCGTGGGCGAGGACGGTCTTGCCGGTGCCGGGCTCGCCCTTGACGAGCAGGGGCCGGCGCAGGGTGACGGCGGCGTTGACGGCGACCTTGAGGTCGTCGGTCGCGACATAGCTGGCGGTGCCTTCGAAGCGCATCGCCCGGCGATAGGGGAGGGGCTCGGCCCCCGCAAGTCAGGCGGCGGCGGCTTGCCGGGCCTGGGCGCGCGCTTCGAGCAGGTCGAGCAGGCCGTGGTGCTGAGCGAGGATCTGGCGGGCGCCGAACAGCAGGGCGCGCCCGGTCGTCGGCGAGGCGCCGGCGAAGCGGTCGGCGACCGCTTCGGTCAGCACCGGATCGGGAGCGGCGTAAGCCGGGGTCTCGAGGCCGAACCTCCGCGCGGCGGCGTCGAGCGCGCGCCGCACCACCGCCCAGTCCAGCACGAGGGCCATGGCGGCGCCGAGCGCGCAGCCGATCCGCTCCGACTGGGCGAGCATCTCGATCGCGTGGCGTTGCGCCTGGACGACGGCGTCCGTGTCGGCCGCGCCGGGGGTGGAGGGCACCGGACCCGCCGCGGCGGCGAGGCGGGCGAGGAAGGCGCGCTCGCCGGCGAAGGCGTAGGCGGCGTTGGCCAGCCAGCCGCGCGCCTCGGGGTCGGTGGTGCGCAGCGTCGCATGGTCGACGACGCCGGGGTAGCGGCCGTGGAGGATGCACAGATAGTGGACGAGGTCGGCGAGGTTGCGCGCGGCGTCGGGCGGGGCGGTCAGCGCCGGCGCCGCGGCCCAGGGGTGCGCGGCGCTGCCCTCGCCGCGGACGGCGGCGCCGAGCGCCTCGCCCGCGCGCGGGACCGCCGTGCTGCCGAGCGAAGCTGAAGCCATCAAGACCCTCCCGAAGCGCTGCATGGCAGCCCTCTACGCGCGATGACCTATATCAATGCCGTAAAGACGCGGTTTACGCGGCGTTAGGGCAAGCGAAAGGCGGCCCCCGTCACGCCGCGCCGCGCCGCCCCCGGGTCAGGACGTCGAGCACCGCCATGCGCACCGCGACGCCGTTCTCGACCTGCTCGAGGATCGCCGAGCGGCGCGGATCGTCGGCGAGCGCCCCCTCGATCTCGACGCCGCGGTTCATCGGCCCCGGATGCATGACCAGAGCGTCCGGCGCCAGCCGGTCGAGGCGCTCGCGGGTCAGGCCGTAGCGGGCGTGGAAGTCGGCGAGGCTGCCGGCGACGCCGTCCTCGAGCCGCTCGCGCTGGATGCGCAGCATCATCACCACGTCCGAGCCGGCGATCCCCTCGTCGAGGTCGGTGAAGGCGGCGAGCCCTCCAGTGTCGGCGGGGAGCAGCGCCGCGGGGCCGACCAGCCGCACCGTCGCGCCGAGCTTGGGCAGCAGCCGAATATTGGAGCCGGCGACGCGGCTATGGCGGACGTCGCCGCAGATCGCGACCTTGAGCCCGTCGATCCGGCCCTTGCGGCGACGCATGGTCAGCGCGTCGAGCAGCGCCTGGGTCGGATGCTCGCCGGTCCCGTCCCCGCCGTTGACGACGGGACAGCCGACCGCCTCGGCGACCTGATGCGGCGCGCCGGTCTCGCTGTGGCGCACGACCATCACGTCGGGGCGCATCGCATCGAGGGTGAGGGCGGTGTCGATCAGGCTCTCGCCCTTGCGGACGCTCGACGCGCCGGGGTGGAAGTTCGCGACCTGGGCCCCGAGCCGTTTCCCCGCCACCTCGAACGAGAAGAGCGTGCGCGTCGAATTCTCGAAGAACAGGTTGAACTGGGTGAGGCCGGCAAGCCGCTGGTCCGCCTTGCGCGCCTGGCGGCCGAAGGCGATCCACGGCTCGGCCTCGTCGAGCAGGAACAGGATGTCGTCGCGCGACAGGGGATCGATGCCGAGGAGGTGGCGGTGCGGGAAGACGTGCGGCATCGGCACGGGCGTCTAGTCGCAGCCCGGGCGGGCGGCAAGGCGACGGCTTGACGCGCGGCCCGGTTCCCGCTCTCCGGCAGCCATGGCCGACCTCAGTCCACGATCGCCGCAGCGCGGCTATGCGATCTGCGGCGAGGCGCGGTGCGGCAGCGTCTTCCTCTCGCACCTGCTCCGCTCGACCGGCCTGCTCGGCATTCCCTGGGAGATCTTCCACGACCCGCGGATCGCGCGGCAGGTGGGCGCTGCGCCGGCCAGCGCGCTGCCGCGCCTTCTCGCGACGGCGGCGACGCCGAACGGCGTCTACGGCATCAAGGTCTTCACCCGCCATTTCGAGCAGGCCGCGGGCGCCCGCTGGGCCGAGCGGCTGCCGGACCTGCGCTACGTCGCCCTGACCCGCGCCGACCTGCTCGGCCAGGCCGTGTCGCTCGCCCGCGCGGTCCAGACCGGCCAGTTCAAGGGCGAGCACCGCGCGCGCGCCGCCCCGCGCTACGATCCGGACGCCATCGCCGACTGCCTCGCGCGGATCGCCTACGGCCAGGCGCGGTGGGAGAGCTGGTTCGCCCGCAACGGGATCGCCCCGCTTCGCCTCGCCTACGAGCAGGTCGTCGAGGCGCCGCAGGCGGCCGTCGACGCCGTCGCGCGGCTGGTCGGCCTGGACGGACCGGCGCCGGTCGACGTCGCCCAGGTCGCCGTCCGACCGCAGCGCGACGCGATCAACGCCGAGTGGCGCGAGCGCTTCGTGCGCGAGCGCGGCGACCTTTCCTATCTCGACGGCGGCCGCCTCTTCAGCCGCCTTCCCCGCGGCGCGGCCTTCGCCCGCTGGTTCCTCGGCCCGCGATGAGCGGCCCCGTCGCCTGCAACACATTGTGGATCGGTCGGCGTCTCGGCGCCGTCGAGCGCGCCTGCCTGCGCTCGGTGCTGCGGCAGGGGCACGCGCTCACCCTGTGGTGCTACGACCTGCCCGAGGGCGTGCCGCCGCGCGTGCGCCTCCGCGATGCGGCCGAGATCCTGCCCCGCGACACAGTGATCGCCCACAAGGGCGGCAGCCATGCCCTTTTCGCCAATCGCTTCCGCTACGAGCTGCAGCGCCGCGCCGCGGGCTTCTGGGTCGATTGCGACATCTACCTCGTCAGGCCGCTCGACGGCCTCACCGGCCACGTCTTCGGCTGGGCGGCGCCGCACCATATCAACACGGCCGTGCTGCACCTCCCGCCCGATTCGCCTGTGCTCGCGCCGCTCCTCGACCTGTTCGACGAATGCGACGTGCCGCCCTGGCTGCCCTGGCGCGCCCGCGCCGCGGCGTGGCTGCGCCTGCGCCGGACCGGCCGCAGCGGCCTCTCGCACATGCCCTGGGGGTCGGCGGGGCCGCTGGCGCTGACCTGGCTCGCCGAGCGGCACGGCCTCGCGCGCTGCGCGCTGCCGGCGCCGGTCTTCTACCCCGTCCACTGGGACGCCGCGGCGTGGATCCGCGACCCGCGATGGACGCTCGACGGCATGCTCCGGCCCGAGACGCGGGCGGTCCACCTGTGGAACGAGCTGATCAAGGGCTTCAAGGACGGGCCCGCCCCGCCCGGCAGCTTCCTCGCCCGGCTTCAGGCCGAAGGCGCCCCCGACTGACGACGCCGCCTGCGCCGCCGCTCGGCATAAGCCGCATAGGCCGCCGCCCAGCTCGGGGAGCTGAGCTGCCCGTCCGGCGCCGGCTCCAGCTCCCGCTTGAAATGGCCGCACCAGCCGCAGAACCGCCGCATCTGGTCGCACATGTCGTCGCCCTCCGGCGGCAGCGCCGCGCGGCCCTGGCCGAGGCCGAGCACGCGATCGATGCCGGCCGCGACCGCGCACGGATAATAACCGGACGGGGCGAGGCCCATGCCGCAATCGGCGGCGATCCGGCAGCCGTTGGCGAAGTCGCTCCCGGCGTAACCGGGAAGGTCGCGCGGCGCGACGTTGAACGAGGCGAACGCCGCCTGCTCGCGCCCCGTCTCGTCCTTGGCGGAGAGGTTGACGTGCACGTCCTTGGGGATGCGGGCGAGCGCCGCGGCGACCTTCGGGCCGAAGCCATTGCTCGTCACCTCGATCCGCGTTGCGGGCGAGTGGGCGTCGCGATAGGCGCGCAACTGGCCGAGCATGACGAAGAACTGCGGATGGAGCGTCGGCTCGCCGCCGAGCAGCCGGATGCGCTCCCAGCGGGTCCCGGCCTGGACCGACTCCTCGACGAACGCCGCGATCCGCGCCGGCGTCATCCTCTCGCTGCCGGGCGCCTGCGGTACGGAGCGGTTGCAGTTCGCACAGGCGAGGTTGCAGGCATAAGTGAGGTCGATCTCGATCCGCCGCCGCGACCGCGCATATTGAGGTCCCAGCACCGCGGTCACGGCCCGATGGGTCCGGAGGCGCGGGAAGGGCCCGTGGAGGCGCAGGTGCCAGACCCGCCGGCCGAGCCGGCCGCGCGGGTCGAACCTGCGCCCCAGCCAGGCGGCGGCGCGCCGGAAGAGGGGCGGGGAGCTCACGGTGGGAACCTTCATGCCATGGTCAGCGCGTCGATCGCGCCCTGCAGGATGTAGGCCGCGGCCATCTTGTCGACCAGCGCGGCGCGGCGGGCGCGGCTGGCATCGGCGTCGATCAGCGTGCGCGTCACCGCCTGCGTCGACCAGCGCTCGTCCCACAGCAGCAGGGGCAGGCCGAGCGGGGCGAGGTTGCGCGCGAAAGCGCGGACCGACTGGGTGCGCGGGCTGTCGGTGCCGTCGAGATTGAGCGGCAGCCCGACCACGAGGCCCTTCACCGCCTGGGCATCGGCCAGCCGGCGCAGCTGCTCCAGATCCGCGCTGAACTTGCCGCGGCGAAGCAGCTCGGCTGGCGTGGCGATGGTCCAGCCCGCGTCGCACAAAGCGAGGCCGATGGTCTTCGTGCCGACGTCCATCCCGAGCAGCCGGCCGCCGGCGGGGAGGGCGGCGCGGAAGTCGGGGGCCGACGCGGCGATCATTGCGCTTTTTCCCACGCCGCCAGCCGCGCCGCCGCGTCGCCGCGCAGGTTCGCCCAGAACAGGGCATAGTCGTAGACGTGGTAATTGTTGCCCGGCAGCACGTAGCCGCCGAGCGCCGGCGGATGCTCGCCGATCAGCAGGAAGCCGCGGGCGTCGCAGCGGGCGGGCACCCCTGGCGCGGTCAGCTTGCCGTCGGTGAGCGCTTCGTTCGGCACGAGCATCCCGCGGTTGGCGGAGGCGGGCGCGGCGCCGCCGGCCGTTCCGATCAAAGGATTCACGCAGACCATCGGCGTGCCGCGGCGCGGGCGGCCGGCGAGGCCGGTCGACGCGTCGTAGACGTCGGTGATCATCTTCATGTCCGCCGGCTCGCCGAAGCTCTGCCAAGAGAGGATGCACCCGGCCTGGTCCGCCCGCGCGCAGCTCGGCAGGCCGAGCCTCGGCAGGTCCGCCGTCGCCGAGACCGGCCAGCCGGCGAGATAGACCGCGACGACCCGCCTCGCGAGCGGCGTCCCCGTCACCTTCTCGGCGAGCAGGCGGCTAAGGTGGAGGCTGCCCTGGCTGTGCGCGGCGAGAATGATCGGCCGGTCCTTCGGCGCGTGGGCGGCGAACCAGTCGAACGCCGCCGCGACGTCGCGATAGGCATAATCGAGCGCCCGCGCCGCGTCCGTGCGGGTGGTGAGGAAGGCGCCGAACGTCGCCTGCCGGTAGCGCGGCGCCCAGACCTCGCCGACGCCGTTGAAGATGCTGGCCTGGCTCCTGACGAACAGCTCCGCCCGCCACCGCGATTCGCGGTCGGCGAGCGGCGCGTTCCAGTGTGCCCGCTCGAGATAGGAGGTCGGGTGGATGAAGAAGACTTCCGCCCGCGCCGGTCCGCCCGGGGCCACGCCCGCCGGCCTCCACAGCGACGGATTGTTCGCAATGTCCGGCCGCGCGATCCACGTCGCCGCGTCGGCATAGGCGAGCGGCGCGCCCGCGGCGCCTTCGAAATGCGCGTCGGGGACCATGGCGAGCTTCATCAGCTGCACCTGGAACAGCCGATAGGCGAGCGCCCCCGTCATGAAGACCATGGTGAGGATCGCCACGATCCACAGGAAGCGCCGTGCCAGCATCGCGCCGCGCCCAACAGCATCGCCGGGCGCGTGGCAAGTGTTGATGCAGCGCAGCATGGATGCTAGCGCCGCCGTCATGTCCGTAGACGCCGCCACCGTGCGCCATATCGCGCGCCTCGCCCGCATTGCGGTCAGCGACGCGGAGGTCGAGGCGCTCGCGCCGGAGCTCAACAACATCCTCGGCTGGGTCGAGCAGCTGCAGGAAGTCGACGTGGCGGGCGTCGAGCCGATGACGGCCGTCATTCCCAACACCCTGCGCCTGCGCGACGACGAGGTCGCCGACGGCGGCATCCGCGACGCCGTCCTCGCCAACGCTCCGGCCGCCGAGCACGGCTTCTTCGCCGTCCCCAAGGTGATCGAGTGATGTGCGCCCCCGTCATCCCGGTCGCCTCCGTCATCCCGGCGAAAGCCGGGATCTCTAAGAGACCCGCTGCGTCGTACCGACGGGAGATCCCGGCTTTCGCCGGGATGACGAGTGTATGACCGATCTCACCGATCTCGGCGTCGCCGCCATCCGCGACGGGGTGCGCGACGGCGCCTTTTCGGCGCGCGAGGTGGCCGAGGCGTTCAACGCCGCCGTCGTCAGGGGGAGGGGGCTCAATGCCTACACGGTCGAGACGCCCGAGCGCGCCCTCGCCGCCGCCGCCGCCGCCGACGAGGCCCGCGCGTCGGGCGCGCTGAAGCCGCTGTCCGGCGTCCCGCTCGGCATCAAGGATCTCTTCGCCACCCAAGGCGTCGCCACCACTGCCGGCAGCCGCATCCTCGGCGGCTTCGCGCCGCCCTACGAATCGACCGTCTCGGGCAATCTCCTGCGCGCCGGCGCCGGCATGCTCGGCAAGTTGAACATGGACGAGTTCGCGATGGGCTCGTCGAACGAGACCAGCGCCTGGGGCCCGGTCCTCTCGCCCTGGCGGCGCAACGATGGCGGCAACGCGCCGCTCACCCCCGGCGGCTCCTCCGGCGGCTCGGCGGCCGCGGTCGCCGCGCGCCTCGCGCCGGGCGTCACCGGCACCGACACCGGCGGCTCGATCCGCCAGCCGGCCGCCTTCGTCGGCATCGCCGGCATCAAGCCGACCTACGGCCGCTGCTCGCGCTGGGGCATGGTCGCCTTCGCCTCCAGCCTCGACCAGGCCGGGCCGATGGCGCGCACGGTGCGCGACTGCGCGATCCTGCTCGAAGCCATGGCCGGCTTCGACCCGAAGGATTCGACCTCGCTCGACCTCCCCGTGCCGGCATGGGCGGCCGCCCTTTCCTCCGACATGCGCGGCAAGCGCATCGGCATTCCCAGGGAATACCGGATCGAGGGCGTTCCCGCCGAGATCGACGAGGTCTGGGAAACGGGCATCCAGCTGATGCGCGATGCCGGCGCCGAGATCGTCGAGGTCTCGCTGCCGCACACCAGATACGCGCTTCCCACCTATTACATCATCGCGCCGGCCGAGGCGTCGTCCAACCTCGCCCGCTACGACGGGGTCCGCTACGGCCTCAGGGTCCAGCCCGAGCAGGGCGGCCTCACCGACATGTACGAGGCGACCCGCGCCGCCGGCTTCGGCGCCGAGGTCAAGCGCCGCATCATGATCGGCACCTACGTCCTCTCCGCCGGCTTCTACGACGCCTATTTCAACCGCGCCCAGAAGGTCCGCGCCCTCATCGCCCGCGACTTCGAGCGGGTCTGGGAGCGCTGCGACCTCATCCTCACCCCGACGGCGCCCTCCGCCGCCTTCGCGCTGGGCGAGAAGTCGAACGATCCGATCGCCATGTACCTGAACGACGTCTTCGCCGTCCCGGCGAGCCTCGCCGGCCTCCCGGCGATGAGCGTCCCCGCGGGCCTCAACGCCGAAGGCCTCCCCCTCGGCCTCCAGCTCGTCGGCAAGGCACTCGACGAGCAGTCCGTCCTCGACGCCGGCCTCGCCCTTGAGGAACGCGCCGGCTTCACCGCACGCCCGGAGGCCTGGTGGTGAGCGCGGTGCCGGCGGGTTCACGCGGAGACGCGGAGGCGCGGAGGGTCCGCTTCCCTCACGCGCGGAGCGCGAATTCGACACGTCATCCGGTAAGCGCCGTCGGCGCCGCCTGGCACGGCCTCTCCGCGTCTCCGCGTCTCCGCGCGAACCTTAGCTCCGGACGTACCCATGTCTGACTACCGCATCCACGGCGCCACGGGGGAATGGGAGGTCGTGATCGGCCTCGAGGTGCACGCCCAGGTCACGTCGCACGCCAAGCTCTTCTCCGGCGCCGCGACCGCCTTCGGCGCCGAGCCGAACACGCAGGTCAGCCTCGTCGACGCCGCCATGCCCGGCATGCTGCCGGTGCCGAACGCCGAATGCATCCGCCAGGCGGTGCGCACCGGCATGGCGCTGGAGGCGAAGGTCAACCCCTGGTCGCGCTTCGACCGCAAGAACTACTTCTACGCCGACCTGCCGCAGGGCTACCAGATCAGCCAGCTCTACCACCCGATCGTGGGCGAGGGCGAGATCGAGATCCTGCTCGACGAAAAGGACGAGGGCTCGGCCCGCCGCGTCGGCGTCGAGCGCATCCACCTCGAGCAGGACGCGGGCAAGCTGATGCACGACCAGCACCCCAGCATGTCCTACGTGGACCTCAACCGCTCGGGCGTCGCCCTGATGGAGATCGTCTCCAAGCCCGACATGCGTTCGCCCGAGGAAGCAGGAGCTTACATCCGTAAGCTGAGGTCGATTCTCCGCTACGTCGGCAGTTGCGACGGCAATATGGAGCAGGGCTCGATGCGCGCGGACGTCAACGTCAGCGTCCGCCGCCCCGGCGCGGGGTTCGGCACCCGCACCGAGACCAAGAACGTCAATTCGGTCCGCTTCATCATGGCCGCGATCGAATATGAGGCGAACCGCCAGGTCGACCTCCTCGAGAGCGGCGGCACGGTGGTCCAGGAAACCCGCCTGTTCGACCCCGACAAGGGCGAGACCCGCAGCCTCCGCTCCAAGGAGGAGGCCCACGATTACCGCTATTTCCCGGACCCGGACCTGCTCCCCGTCGAGCTCGGCGACGATTTCCTCGCCGACTGCCGCGCCTCGCTTCCCGAGCTCCCCGACGCCAAGCGCCGCCGGTACGAGACCGCGCTCGGCCTCCCCCCCTACAATGCCGCCGTGCTCACCGCCGAGGTCGAGACCGCGCGCTGGTTCGAGGCCCTGCTCGCCACCCTCGGCGACGAGCATGCGGTGCGCGCCTCGAACTGGGTCATCTCCGACCTGTTCGGCGCCCTCAATCGCCTCGGGAAGCCGCTCGCCGAAAGCCCCGTCGGCCCGGGCCAGGCCGCCGAGCTCCTCCGCCTGATCGCCGACGGCACCCTCTCCGGCACGCTCGCCAAGCAGGTGTTCGAGATCATGCTCGAGACCGGCGAAGACCCCGGCCGCATCGTCGAGGCGCGCGGCCTCAGGCAGACCAGCGACACCGGCGCGATCGACAAGGTCATCGCCGAAATCCTCGCCGCCCATGCCGACAAGGTCGCCGAATACCGCTCTGGCAAGGACAAATTGTTCGGCTTCTTCGTCGGCCAGACGATGAAGGCGATGGCCGGCAAGGCCAACCCCCAGGTGGTGAACGACCTCTTGAGGAAAGCGCTCGGCCGACCTTGACGGCGGGCGGAGCGCCGCGAATAAGCGACCCGTGCAGACGAAGCTCGCCATGATCCGGATTCGCGAACGGCGCGCCGCCGCGGGCCGTCGGCATCCCTACGGGCGCTGCAATCCTCCCGGGAGGGCTCTGCCTTAGGCGATTCGCGAACGATCCGCCCGATGCAGCCCTTCCGATTTCCTCGGGAGGGCTTTTGTTTATCCGGAAGACCTCGATGCTCCTCACCGTCACCACCACCCATCGCCCGGCGACCGACCTCGGCTTCCTGCTGATGAAGAACCCGGCGCGCGTCCACGAGGCCGAGCTCCCGTTCGGCCGCGCGACGATCTTCTTCCCGGAGGCCGGCGAGGACCGATGCACCGCCGCGCTCACGGTCGAGGTCGACCCGGTCGAGCTGGTCCGGGGCAAGGGCCGGGGCGGCGGGATCGAGGAGCAATATGTCACCGACCGCCCCTATGCGGCGTCCTCGCTCCTGTCCGTCGCGATCGGCCGCGCGCTCGGCACCGCGATGAGCGGGCGCTCGCGCGACCGGCAGGCGCTCGCCGACTCGCCGCTGCCGCTGGCAGCGCGGATCGACCCGCTGCCCCTGCGCGGCGGCGGCGAAGCCCTGGTCCGCCGCCTGTTCGAGCCGCTCGGCTATGCGGTTGCCGCCGCCCCCGTGCCGCTCGACCCGGCCCATCCCGAATGGGGCGACAGCCCCTACGCGGCCGTGACGCTGAGTGGCGAGACGCGGCTCGCCGCGCTGCTCACCCACCTCTTCGTCCTCATCCCGGTGCTCGACGATTCCAAGCATTATTATGTCGGCGAGGACGAGGTCGCGAAGCTGCTGCGCAAGGGCGAGGGCTGGCTCGAATCGCACCCGGAGCGGGAGCTGATCGTGCGCCGCTATCTCGGCGGCTTCCGCAGCCTCGTGCGCGCCGCCGGCGCCGCCCTCGACGAGCGGGTCGAGACCGAAGCGGCGGACGAAGCGGAAGCCGGCGACTCGGCCGAGGAAGCGATCGAGAAGCCGATCCGGCTCAACGACCTCAGGATCGACAAGGTGGTCGAGACTCTCAAGGCGCTCGGCGCCACGTCGGTGCTCGACCTGGGCTGCGGCGAGGGGCGGCTGCTGCGCCGCCTGCTCGCGGAACGGCAGTTCGGCCGCATCGTCGGTGTCGAGGTGGCGCCCCGCATCCTCGCCGCCGCCGGCGATCGCCTCCGGCTGGAGCGGATGGCGGACCTGCAGCGCAAGCGCATCGCGCTGCT
>Ga0213876_10000264_pt1 | contig 48604 bp, 45 predicted proteins | sample BarmaccomBMRX_R9_FD_160113 | JGI IMG/M metagenome (GOLD analysis project Ga0213876, IMG submission 160113) | Root-associated microbial communities from Barbacenia macrantha in rupestrian grasslands, the National Park of Serra do Cipo, Brazil - RX_R9 | ecosystem: Host-associated > Plants > Roots...
CGGACCATCTTCATGACCTTGGCGTGGCGGGCGGCGCGGGCGGCCGAGTAGCAGCCGTGGATCAACCGGTTACGGTTGCCGAACGGTGCGCCGCGCTTGCCTCCTGTCCGCTTGCCCAATTGAACCTCATGTTTCGAGGGAGACCCCCCCTGTTCCTCACCGCTTCCGTACATCTGCAAGCGGCATCGATTTCTCCCATTCAATTCCCGGAACATCATACAACCCATTGGTCGTGCTCGAAAAAGGCCGGAATAAATCGGGCCGCGACCAGGTGCTTTCTCTGCGCCTTCTGTACATCTGCATGCCGCCGCGAAGATTGCGGCCTCCTTTCGCGCACATCACCTGCGGTGCAGATGGCGACGGCCGGAACCGGGTTCAAGTCCCGGTAGCGATCACGTTTTGTTACAACCCACCAGGCTTAACGGGAACTTTCCCGCCCTCTCGGCATTAACAAACGCTGGGTTGGAAAGCGATAATGACACTTAGAAACATTTTGCGAGAGGCGACCGCGGAGCAGCACCGCCGTCTCGACGCGGCTGCAGGGGGGATGCGGCTGGACGCGCCCGGCGGCTATGGCGCGTTCCTGGTTGCCCAGGCCGATGCCCTGCTCCCGGTCGAGCGCGCGCTGGAAGATCACGACATCGCGCGCCTCTTGCCCGATTGGTCCGAGCGCCGGCGCGCGCCACCGTTGCTGGCCGACCTTCGCGAGCTCGGCTTGCGCACGGAGCCGATGCGCGCGCCGGCGTTCGGCTGCGACGCGGCGCTATGGGGCGCGGCTTACGTTCTCGAGGGTTCGCGGCTGGGCGCCCGCTTCCTGCTGCCGCGCGTGCGCGGGCCCGTGCGGTTCCTCAGCCATGGCGAGAGCCGGAGGCTCTGGCAGAGCTTCCTCGCGCGGCTCGAGGCCGCGCCCGTTGCGCCGGAGCGTGCCGTCGCGGCGGCGAAATCCGTCTTCCGCCTGTTCGAGCAGTCCTTCGACCGGCAGATGGCAGCTGCCGCATGACCGTCGCCGCTCCCGTCGACCTGACCAATTGCGACCGCGAGCCGATCCACCTCCTCGGCCATGTGCAGCGCTTCGGATTCCTGGTCGGCATCGCGCCCGATTGGACGATCGCGCATGCCTCGGAGAACGTCGAGGAGTTTCTCGGGCTGAGGGCCGGCGACATGCTCGGCCAGGCCGCCGCCTCGGTGTTCCCGGAACACGCGCTGCATACCATTCGCGGACGCATGCAGCTGCTCGCCGGCCCGGACGCCGTCGAGCGCGCGTTTCGCCTCAAGTTCGGCAAGGGCGAGTTCGACGTCGCCGTGCACCGCAGCGGCCGGATCATCGTCATCGAGGCCGAGCCCAGCGCGTCCGTCGAGGACGTCGACCCGATCAGCCAAGTGCGCACCATGCTGGCGCGCGTGCAAGGCGCGGCCACGCTCGACAAGTTCCATAGCGAAGCCGCGCGGCAGCTGCGCGCGCTGATCGGCTTCGACCGCGTGATGATCTACCGCTTCGACCAGGACGAAGCGGGCGAAGTGATCGCGGAGTCGGTCAAGCCCGACCTGGTGAAGTTCCTAGGCCTCCACTATCCCGCATCCGACATCCCGCGCCAGGCGCGCATCCTCTATACCCGGAACCTGCTGCGCATCATCTCCGACGTCGGCGGCACGCCCTCGCCCATCGTCTCGCAGCCCGGACAGGAGACCATCGACCTGTCGATGAGCATGGTGCGCTCGGTCTCGCCGATCCATATCGAATACCTGAGCAACATGGGCGTCGGCGCGTCGCTGTCGGTGTCGATCCTGCGCCACGGCAAGCTGTGGGGGCTGTTCGCCTGCCACCACATGACGAAGCTGCATGTCTCCTACGATCGGCGCTCGGCGGCGGAGCTGTTCGGGCAAATGTTCGCGCTGCTTCTCGAAAGCCGCGAGCGCGAGGCGGAATCCGCGCTGGAGAGCCGCGCGCAGGAAAGCCAGACCAAGCTCGTCAATATGCTGGCCGGGCGATCGTTCACGGTCTCGAGCCTGGCCGAGCAGCTCAAGGTGTTCTCGGGCATCGTGCCCTTCGACGGCGTCGCGGTCGCGATCAACGGGCATCTTTCGGTCGAGGGCCAGACGCCGACGCGCGAGGAGGTGCTCGGCCTCGTCCATGCGCTGACCGAGAAAGGCGACACGCGCGTCTTCGCCACCCATGCGCTGTCGCGCTTCCATGCGGGCGCCGGCGAGTATGCGCAGCGCGCCTCGGGCATGCTCGCGATCCCGGTGTCGCGGGTGCCGCGCGACTATGTGCTGTTCTTGCGCAAGGAGTTCGCGCGCACCGTGGCCTGGGCGGGCGATCCGACCAAGCCGGCGCAGCTTGGTCCCAACGGCATCAGGCTGACGCCGCGCAAGAGCTTCGAGGCCTGGGAAGAGACGGTGCGCGCGCAGTCCAAGCCCTGGACGCCGATCGACATCCGCCTCGCCGAAGGCCTGCGCATCACGCTTCTTGAGGTGATCCTGCGCCTGGCCGAGAGCGCAGCGCTGGAGCGCAAGGCTTCGAACGAGCGGCAGGAGCTGCTCATCGCCGAGCTGAACCACCGTGTACGGAACATCCTGGGACTGATCCGCGGCCTGATCAGCCAGGGCCGCGAGCGCGCCACGACGCTCGAGGAATTCGCGTCCGTGATCGGCGGGCGGGTCCAGGCGCTGGCCCGCGCCCACGACCAGATCACCATCGACAATTGGGGGCCGGCGTCGCTGCGCACCCTGTTCACCGCCGAGACCGCGGCCTATCTCAACAACAAGGCCGATCGCGTGCTGCTCGACGGGCCCGACGTGCTGCTGGATCCGCGCGCCTTCTCGACTCTCGCGCTGGTGACGCACGAGCTTTTGACCAATTCGGCGAAATACGGCGCGCTGGCCGACAGCGTGGGACGCGTCACCGTCAGCTGGGGCATCGGCGACAACGGCCAGCTGCGCATCGGCTGGCAGGAGGAAGGCGGCCCGCCGGTGCGCGCGCCCAGCCGGCGCGGCTTCGGCTCGACGGTCATCGAGCGCTCGATCCCCTACGACCTGAACGGCGAGGCGAAGATCCAATACGCGCTGGCCGGCGTGCGCGCGGAGTTCGTCATCCCGGCCTCGTTCGTGAAGATCCCGACCGAACCGTTGCATCACGAGACGCCGCCCGAAGTGGCGGTGCTCGACGGCGCGCGCTTGAGCGGACGCGCGCTGGTGGTCGAGGACAACATGATCATCGCGCTCGACGCCGAAAGCACGCTGGAGGCGCTCGGCGCCTCGCGCGTCGACGTCGCGCCGAGCGTCAGCGCCGCGCTACGCGAGATCGAAAGGGGTCCGGTCGACTTCGCCATCCTCGACGTGAACCTGGGCAGCGAATCCAGCTTCCCCATCGCCGACCGGCTGATCGCCATCGGCGTGCCGATCGTCTTCGCCACCGGCTACGGCAAGAACATCGAGTTCCCGGAGCGTTTCGCGCGCGTGCCCGTCGTCAGCAAGCCCTACAACCCGGAATCGCTGATGCCGAAGATCGCCGAAGCGCTCCGGCGCGCGGCGAAGGCTTAAGGCGGTTACGGCAGCGCGCAGCCCTTGGGCAGCTGGCCGTCGCCCTGGCGGCTGAGCGACCAGGTCTCCGGGTCGTAGAAGCACAGATACTCGGTTTCGGTGACGGTGCCGCGCCAGCCGTTGACCGGCCGCGTCAGCACGATCGAGGTGACGTTCGAGTTCGAGAAGCTGTCGAAGTCGCCGTCGAGCGTGGCGGGCGCAGTCGAGGACGGATCGCGGATCACGAGCATGCCGATACCGTGGAAGTTCCCGCCATCCACCGCGAACCAACGTCCGTCCCAGTCCGCTCTCACGCAAGCCGTCGGACAATCCGACACCGGGAAGCGGAACGCCGTGCTGGCCGAGGTGCTGTACATGACGCTGTTGTAGCTGTTGAGCGAAAGCCGCGGCGCATAGGCGCGCAGGTTGAAGGCCTGATCGCGGGCCGCCTTGGAAAAGGTGAAGGTGCGCACGACCTTGATCATGTTGTTGTGGGTCTTGGCGGCGAACAGCGTATAGGCCGTGCTGGTGCGGCCGCTCAGCGTGGCGCAGGCGTCGCCGCCGCGCGTCTGCGACGTGCCGTGGAACTGATCGCCGCTGGTCCAGCGCGCCGCCGCGCCCTGCGTCACCATCTGCAGCGTGGTGCCGTCGACGTCGCCGTAAGACTGGCCGAAGAACTCCGACGGATCGCCGCACTTCGCCGCCCCGCCGTTGGAGACGTAGTCGGCGACGGTGTCGCCGGTGCTGGATTTCCACGCGATCGAGTCCACGCGGTCCATGGTCGAGGTCTGGCCGTGAGCGGGATCGGCGAGCGTCAACGTGATGCGTGCGTTGCTCAAGACATGCCCCGAAGCCGGCACGGAGAGCAGGATGAAAAGCAGCGGTGCGAGACGCTTCATGGACGGCCTCTCCAGGTGAACGGACGGCAATCTAGCGCGCGGCCGCCATGCCTAAAAGCACAATTGATTACGGCCTCGAACCGGCGCAGAAGGCGTGCCATGTCCGAGTCCAGCACGCCCGAATCTGCAATGTCCGAATCCGTCGCGCCCGCGCCCCGGCCTGCCGCGGCGCCGTCGCCCCTCCCCACCGTCTATCCCGTCATCTTCGCCATCGCGTTCTGCCATATGTTGAACGACATGATGCAGTCGTTGCTGCCGGCGATCTATCCGAACCTGAAGGCGGCGCTGGACCTCGACTTCGCCCATATTGGCCTCGTCACCCTGACCTTTCAGGTGACCTCGTCGCTGCTGCAGCCCCTCGTCGGGCTCTACGGCGACCGCCGCTCGGTGCCCTTCGCGTTGCCGATCGCGATGGTGTCGACGTTCCTGGGGCTCGTGCTGCTGGCGTTCGCGCATTCCTATGCGGTGCTGCTCGTCGCCGCGGCGATGGTCGGCATGGGGTCGAGCGTGTTCCATCCCGAAAGCTCGCGCGTCGCCCACATGGCGGCGGGCGCGCGCCGCGGCTTCGCGCAAGCCATGTTCCAGCTCGGCGGCAACACGGGCAGCGCCCTGGGCGCGCTCGGCGCCGCCGCCATCGTCGCGGCCGAAGGACAAGGCGCGGTCGCGTGGTTCTCCGGCATGGCCGCGATCGCGATCTTCGTGTTGTGGCGCGTCGGGCTGTGGTACCGCGCTCACGGCACGGCGCGCGCGAAGTCCGCCCACCTCGCGGCGGGCCCCGCGAAGCTGCCGCGCGCGACGGTCGTGCGCTCGCTCGCGATCCTGGTGATCCTGATCTTCTCGAAGTTCGTCTATCTCGCCAGCCTGTCGAGCTATTTCACCTTCTATCTGATCGAGAAGTTTCACCTGAGCGTGCGCGACGCGCAGCTGCATCTCTTTCTCTTCCTCGCTTCGGTCGCGGTGGGCACCTTCGTCGGCGGGCCGCTGGGCGACCGCTTCGGGCGCAAGTACCTGATCTGGTTCTCGGTCCTGGGCGCCGTGCCATTCACCTTGGCGATGCCGCATGTGAACTTGTTCTGGACCAGCGTGTTCAGCGCCTGCGCCGGTTTCACGCTTGCCAGCGCCTTCCCCGCCATCGTGGTCTATGGCCAGGAGCTGGTGCCGGCCCGGCTGGGCACGATCTCGGGGCTGTTCTTCGGACTGTCCTTCGGCATGGGAGGGCTGGGCGCCGCGGCGCTGGGCTGGCTCGCCGACCTCAAGGGCATCGAATTCGTCTATCTCGTCTGTTCGTTCCTGCCGTTGCTCGGTATCCTGGCCGCGTTCCTGCCCAACCTCGCCCGCCGCCATGCCGCGCCCTGAACGCCTCCACGACTACACCGACTTCATCTACGACAGCCGGCGCTGGGACGCGTTCAAGCCCCGCGCCGGCGACATCGTCGTGGCGACGCCCGCCAAATGCGGCACGACCTGGACGCAGATGATCTGTGCGCTGCTGGTGCATCAGACGCCCGACTTCCCGCAACCGCTGACCAGGCTCACGCGCTGGATCGAGCGCAACAACGAGCCGCTCCACGACATCCTCGCCAATTACGAGGGCCAGGCCTTCCGCCGCATCGTCAAGACCCACACGCCGCTCGACGGCCTGCCTTATCACGACGACGCGACCTATGTGTTCTGCGGCCGCGATCCGCGCGACGCGTTCCTCTCCGGCATGGACCACATCAAGAACCTGTCCGAGGCGACGCGGCGCGACGCCGCCGAGCGCGCCGGGCTGCCGCAAGGCCTGCAGCTGCCGACCGATCCGAACGTCCGCTTCAAGATGTGGATCACGACGGGGCCGAAGCCGTGGATGTGGGACGGCTTCCCGCTGGGCTCGGTGCTCTATCTCGCCGACACCTATTGGCGGCACCGCGCGCTGCCCAACATCGTGTTCCTGCACTATGCCGACCTGATGGCCGATCTCGACGGCGAGATGCGGCGCCTGTCCGCGGCGCTGGGCATCGCGGTCGACGAGGCCAGGTGGCCCGCGCTGGTCGAGGCCGCGCGCTTCACCTCGATGAAACGCGACGCCGACCGCGCCGCCCCCGGCGCGCATTTCGGCGAATGGGCGAGCAACGCGGACTTCTTCCGCAAAGCCCGCCAGGGCGAATGGCGCGACGTGCTCGACGACGAGAGCCAGGCGCTCTACGAGCGCGTGTCGCGCGAACGGCTGACGCCGGAGCTGAAAGCGTGGCTCGAGGGCGGGCGCGCCGCCTATAATATCTCGTAGCGCTTGAGCAGCGCCCAGCTCGCGCCGACCACGGCGACGCAGAGCCCCACGGCCCACCAGAAGCCGCCCGCGCCTTGCGCCCAGGGGATCGCGGGCAGGTTCATGCCGAAGGCGCCGACGATGAAGGTCGGCGGCAGAAGCAGCGTCGAGATGATGGTCAGCGTCTGCAGCGAGCGGTTGGTGGCCGCGGCGATGCGCGTGTCCATCTCTTCCGACAGAAGGCGCGCGCGCTCGGCGAGGCTCGTGGCGTCGCGGTCGAAATCGTCCGCGGTCTGCAGCAGCTCGGGCAGGTGCCGTGCGACCGGATTGTCGCCGCGGTCCCCGCGCTCGCCGCCTTTGCCCGTCGCCGTCATCGCGCGATGATAGGCCGCGCGCAGGGCCGCGAACTCGCGATGGAAGCGCGCGATCTCGCGCCGCACGGGGCCGAGCGTGGCGCGGTCGAGCTCGCCGCGGTCGGCCAGCACGCGGTCCTCGAGACGGTCGAGCCAGCGCGCCAGCACCGCGAAGCGCTTCTCGGCGATCTCGACGTAACGCTCGTTGAGGCGCACGAAGACGTCGGCCGGCGCGGCCGCGGGCGCGGCCTGCATCTCCTCGCGCACCTCGTCGACGACGCGCATGGGATGGTGGCGCGTGGTGAAGAGATGGCGCGCGTCGAGCCAGAAGGCGATCGAGCCCGGCTCGATCGAGCGCTCGTCGAAGTCCTTCTCGAAGTCGGGGATCACGCCATAGGCGCAGCCGGGCGACAGATGCAGCTGCGGCCGCGTCTCGCCCGACAGCAGCAGCGCGCGCGCCGCCGCGGGCGCCGTGTCGAAACCTTCGATGAAACGCCGCGCGCGGTGATCCGACAGCGCGAAATGCAGCCACGCCCAATCGTGCGGCGCCGCCAGCGCCTTCGCCGCATTGTCCTCGATCAGCCGCGCGGCGGATGCGCCGCGAACCGCGAGACCCCACAGCATGCCGGGGGATTTGGTGAGGGTGGAGAGCATGGGGGCAGCATATCGGCGCCGAAGCTCGGCGCAAAGCAGCCGCCCCCCGCGGGCGAGCGGTAACAGCCCCTACTTGATCTTGACCTTCACCGTGCCCTTGAGCGCGAACATGTGGTCGCCGAGCGTGCCCTGGCCGCATTCGCTTTCGACGGTCCAGGTCGTGCAATCCTGGTTGCCCAGACCGCCGCCGGGGTTCTGCCACATCGCGGGATCGCCCTCGTGCGTGCCTTCGGTCTGGTTCTGCCAATTCCATTGCGTGCCCAGATCCATCTTGGCGACGACCGAGAGCCAGTAGTGCCCGGGCTTCAGCTTCACGCCGTTGCCGAGATCGACGACGAACGAGCCGGAATCGTTTCCGTGAGCCGCGAAGGTGCCGCTCGCCTTCACCGCGCCCGGCTTGTGATGCTTGTCCTTGTAGAAGACGACGTCGACGGTCGACGGGCCCGAGCCGTTGAACGTCATGCCGATGACGTCGACCTCCTTGACCCTCCACACGACGTTGTCCGAGACCGTGAAGTCGTCCGCCGCTTGGGCCGCCAGCGCGCTGTTGCCGGGATCCTGCGAGATCGTTCCGAATCCGGAGTCGGCGTTGGTCTGGTCCCAGAGCAGGCTGAGCTTGCGGTCCGACGCGCCGGGCGCGATGCGGTGCGACGTCGCGCCGTGCGCGCTCTGCAAACTCGGAGCAGATGCCGCCGTCGCGGGCCCCGCGAAGAGGACGAGCGCGGATGCGGCGAGAAGAGCGCCGCGTTTGGTGCCGAGTGTCATGATCTGCCCCTGTGTTGCGTGTGTTGCGTCGAAGGAGCGTAGGGCAAGTTCGCGAATCGCGCGAGGCCGCGCGCGCGCGCTTTCATTGGCCGAAACGAGCACCTATTGGCCGAAACGAACATGAAGCGGCCGAAGCGTCGTCGTCCGCACCGTGAGGTTGAGCGCCGCCGCCGCTTCGCACGATCATACGTGCTGGCCGCCGTTGATGTGCAGCTCGGCGCCGGTGACATAGCTCGACTGCTCCGTACACAGATAATAGATCGCCTTGGCGACCTCTTCCGGCAGGCCCAGCCTTCGCATCGGGATCGCCTCGATCAGCTTCTCGGTGCCGGGCGAGAGGATCGCGGTGTCGATCTCGCCCGGCGCGATGGCGTTGACCCGCACGCCGAGCGGCCCGAAGTCCGCCGCCATCTCGCGCGTCAGCGCGGCCAGCGCCGCCTTGCTCGTCGCATAGGCGCTGCCGGCGAAGGGATGCACGCGCGAGCCCGCGATCGAGGTCACGTTGACGATCGCGCCGTGGGCGCGGGCGAGCTCGTCGCGCAATCCCTTGGCGAGCCACACGGTCGAGAAGAAGTTCACCTCGAACACCGCCCGCCACGCCTCCATCGTCGTGGCCAGCGTGTCGAGCCGCACCTCGCCGCCCTCCCCACCGCCGACGACATCGTCGCCGCCGGAGCCTTTGGGCGAGATCGCCGCGTTGTTGACCAGCGCATGCAGCTTGCCGTCCTTCAACCGCTCGCGCATCTCGCCCACCGCGCGCAGCGTGTCGGCGGGATCGGCCAGGTCGACCTGGATGTGGTCCTCGGGCCCGGCCGCCCAGGGGCAGTTCTCGGGGAAGGCATGCCGCGAGCAGGTGATCACGCGCCAGCCCGCGCTCGAGAAGCGCTTGACGGTGGCGTGGCCGATGCCGCGGCTGGCGCCGGTGAGGATCAGCGTGCGTTGCTCTTCGTTCGAGGTCATGGCGGCAGTCTAGAGGAGTTTCAGCGCGCCGTCATATGGCCGGAAATTCTATCTCGACGATCCGCCAGCCCTGCGGCGTCCAGTCGACGCCGATCTCGGTCCACTCGTACCAATCGGCTTTGTCGTGGATGACCAGCTTGAAGGAGGCCGCGCGCGAAGAATCCCAATCGGCGCTGCGCGCAACGATGCCGGTGAGCACCAGACGCGCCGATACATTCGCGTCCGAGAGGTCTTTTCGTACTGAAAGGGCGCCAGAGTGATCCTTGTCGTCAAGCGCCAGGAACCCGTCGAACGACGACGGCGTCTCGTGCATCGTCTTCCACATGTCGAGCAGCGCCAGGAACACGCCGTCCGGCGTGCCGTCGGCCAGGACATAGCGCTGGTCATCCGCGCGTGGGCACGCGCCGCTTTCGGCCGGCATCATGCGTCGATTGGTTCTGTAACCGTCTTGAACGATCGGGTCTTCGGAGGGCTCGTAATACGAGCCGTTGCTGCGCCTGCGGATCGTGACGTCCTCGGACATCGCCAAGCAGAGGCCCGCCGCCGTCTTGCGCGGCACTTTGAACATGGTTGCCGACTGGACCTCGCCGTTCTTGAAGGTGCACAAGCGCAGCATGGCGCCATCCTGCTCTTGTTCGCGCCAAACAGACTGCCGCGCCAGGATGCGCGACGCATCCCAGATATCGCGGCAGGTCGCGCCGGTCGGGATCAATTGTGCGGAAGCCGGGCTCGCGGCGAGTACGACGAACAGCGCGAGCGCCGCCCTCCTCACGACACCGCCAGCCTCGGCGGCATCTCATAGCCGGCAGGGTCCTGGTGGATGATCACCTCGGCATGCGGGAACTCGGCGCAGAGCGAGCGCTCGACCTCGTCGCAAAGCTCGTGCGCGCGCACCAGGCTGATGTTCGGATCGAGCTCGACATGGAACTGGATGAAGGCGTTCACGCCGGCGGCGCGCGTGCGCAGGTCGTGCATGTTGCGCACCTCGCCGTGGTCGAGCACGATCTTGATGATCTTCTCGCGCTCGGCGTCGGGCAGCTCGCGGTCCATGAGCTGGTCGTAGCTCTGGCGGAACACGCCCCAGGCGCTCCAGATCAGCACGCAGGCGACCACGATGGCGATGATCGGATCGGCCGCCTGCCAGCCCAGGCTCCACACCAGGCCGAGCGCCAGGATGACGCCGGCATTGGTCGCGATGTCGCCCAGATAATGCATGCGGTCCGCGCCGATGGCGATCGAGCCGGTACGGTTGACGACGTAACGCTGATAGAGCACGAGCCCGAGCGCGAGGGCGATCGATATGCCCATGATGAGGAGCGCGGTGCCCTCTTCCTCCACCGGCTCGGGATCGAAGAGACGCAGCCCCGCCTGCACGATCAGGAAGGTCGCCGAGCCCGCGATGAAGGCGCCCTGCGCCAGCCCAGCCAGCGGCTCGGCCTTGCCGTGGCCGAAGCGGTGCTCGGCATCGGCGGGGGTGAGCGCGGAGCGGATCGCGACGAGATTGAGCACCGAGGTGAACAGATCGAGCGCGGAGTCCGCCAGCGACGCCAGCACCGACACCGAGCAGCTGGTGAAATAGGCGAAGGTCTTGATCGCCACCAGGAAGAGCGAGACGCCGAGCGAGGCGAGCGCCGCGCGGCGCATCAGCCCGGCGCCGGTCGCCGCGTCGCGCGTGTCGATCGCGATCATGGGAACAGCCTTTCGGTGCGCCAGGGCCGATCGGGCGCGTCCCGACGATAGACCAGCCGGTCGTGCAGGCGGAACGGGCGGTCGCGCCAGAACTCGATCTCGAACGGCGCGATCCGATAGCCCGACCAATGCGGCGGCCGCGGCACCTTCGTGAGCGCATACTTGGCCGCGACCTTCGCGATCTCCCTCTCGAAGACGAAGCGGCCCTCCATCGGGCGCGACTGCGCCGAGGCCCAGGCGCCGATCTGGCTGTCCTTGGGCCGCGAGGCGAAATAGGCGTCGGCCTCGGCGTCGCTGACGGGGGTGACCGCGCCGCGGGCGCGCACCTGGCGGCGCTGCGTCTTCCAGTGCAGCACGATCGCGGCAAAGGGGCTGGCAGCCAGCTCGCTGCCCTTGGCGCTTTCGGTATTGGTGTAAAAGACGAAGCCGGCCGGCCCGGCCTCCTTCAAAAGCACCATGCGCACGTTGGGGCGGCCCAAGGCGTCGACGGTGGCCACCGCCATGGCGTTGGCCTCATTGGGCTCGGTCTTCCTGGCCTCGTCCAGCCAGGCGTCGAACAGCACGAAGGGGTCGTCCCTGACCGCAATCCCGCCGTCGTCCAAAGGTCCGCCGATCTCGCTCATGAGGGTTCGGATAGCATCTTCGTTTTGCGGGCGGAAGCTCGGCGATAGCGTCAGAGCGTCAGAGACCTGACGCGGCCGTCAAGGTCGGCCCGGCGGCCGCTCAAGGCAGCGAAACGACGATCCGCCGTCACGACGTGCGTGCCGAGCCGGATTGCGAGTGCGAGGTAGAGACAATCGTAGATCGGATGGTTGAGATCGATTGCGAGCTGCAATGCGGAGTGAATGTCCGGATCGATGGCGCTCGCGATGACCGGTGCGGCGCGCAGCTCCAGCAAACGTTGCTCCGCCTGCGGCGCGCTGAGTTGCCTGCGCACGACATATTTCCAGAGCGCGTTGGCGGCCTCTACGAGCCAGTTCTCGGGCGCAATCAACTCGCCGGCAAAGCGCAATGCTTCAGCAGCTGCGCTGTCGGGCTCCTGAACGACCCATTTGACCGCGACAGACGCATCGACCACGATCATCGGGTGTCGCGATCTTCCCGGATCAAATCCTCAGATGGCGTGAAGGTTCGCCCTTTCAACTCTTCCCTGAGCTTTCTGGCCGCGTCCCAGAAATCCTCCGAGCGATGCTTCAGCGCCGTTTCCAGGATTGCACGATGCTCCGCCTCGGCGCTGCGGCCATGCTCCGCCGCCCGCTTTTCGAGCGCGGCGGCGATGTGGTCGGGAACGTTGCGGACGAGAAGTTGCGCCATGCCGCGATGCTATCATGCGGGGGCAGCCGGAAAAAGCCGGGGGCTGGCGCGCTTCAGCCGTCCTTGTATAGCTTGAGCCGCATGAGAACCGTCGTCCTTCTCGCCGCCTTCTTCGCCCTCGCCGCCTGTGCCTCCTCGGCGCAGGACGTGGCCGCCACCAAGGCGACCTTCGATGCCGGCGTCGCGGCCTATGACGCCAAGGACTATGCCAAGGCCTATGACCTCTTCGCTTCCATCGACGACCGCGATCTGGCGGCGATGCGCAACGTGGCCTTGATGCTGCGCAAGGGCGAAGGCGTCGCAAAGGATCCCAAGGCGGCCGAGGAGATGTATGCCCGCGCCGCCTCCGGCGGGCTCGCGACCGCCGCGGCCGACCTGGGCGAGATGCTGCTCAAGGGCGAGGCCGGGCCGCCCGACCCCAAGGCGGCGCTGCCCTGGCTTGCCGGGGCCGCCGACGCCGGCCATCCCGTCGCGGCCTTCGAGCTGGCGCAGATGTACGAGCAGGGCAACGGCGTGGCGAAGGACCTGGGCCTTGCCCGCAAGCTCTACCAGGCCTCCGCCGATGCCGGCTACGACGCGGCAAAGCAACGCCTCGCGACCTTGCCGCCGCCATAGAAAATCGCGCGTTCCTGCCTATATTGGGTGAATCATGCGCGATCCGTACGACGTCCTGGGGGTTAGCAAGAAAGCGAGCGAGGCCGAGATCAAGAAGGCTTTCCGTTCGCTCGCCAAGAAGCACCACCCCGATACCAAGGGCGGCGACGCCGCGGCGCATAAGAAGTTCCAGGAGATCAGCGCCGCCTACGACATCGTCGGCGACAAGGACAAGCGCGCCAAGTTCGACGCCGGCGAGATCGACGCGGGCGGCAATCCGCGCGGCTTCGATCCGGGCGCGCACGGTTTCCGCGGCGGCGGCGGCCCCTTCGGAGGCGGCGCACGGCAGGGCGGCGGCCCGGGCGACTTCCACTTCGCCTGGACCGACCAGAACAACGAGCATGGCGGCCAGCAAGGCTTCAGCGCCGAGGACCTGTTCAGCGACCTGCTGGGCGGCTTGGGCGGCCGCGGCCGTGGGCAGCCGCGCCAGGGACAGGACTTCTCGGTCGCCATCACCGTCAGCTTCGAGGAGGCGGCGCGCGGCGCGGAGCGGCGGGTGCAGCTGCCCAACGGCGAGCAGATCGACGTCAGGATCCCCGTGGGCCTGCGCGACGGCCAGCAGATCCGGCTCAAGGGCCGCGGCGGCGCGGGGCGCAAGGGCGGCCCGCCGGGGGACGTGATGATCCAGGTCTCGGTCGCTGCCCACCCCTATTTCACAAGAGATGGCCGGGACTTGCGCATGGATCTTCCCGTCACGCTTCAAGAGGCGGTGGTAGGCGGAAAGGTGCCGGTGCCCACGCTGACCGGCGCCGTGACGCTTTCCGTGCCCGCGGGCTCGAACACCGGCTCGACCCTGCGCCTGAAGGGCAAGGGCATTCCCGCCAGCGGCGCCGAGGCGGCCGGCGACCTGTACGTAAAGCTGGTCGTCACCCTGCCCGACAAGCCCGACGAGGCGCTCAGGAGCTTCGTCGAGGGCTGGAGCAACACCTACGACCCGCGCGCGCGGCTGCGCTGACATGGCTAACGTACGTTAAGCGTGTTCTCGCATCAGTAGACGAAACCCAATAGTCAACCTCTGCGTTATGTGAGCGGCAACGCATCGGCCGACCGGCCGATGGCGAGCCCAAAACCGAAAGTGGAGGTGTCTATGTTCATCAATGCACGCTGCCGCGCGCTCGCGGCGGCGACAGGTCTTCTATTGGCAGCAGGCACGGCCGTGGCCCAGCCACCGGCATCGGCCGGCGGCTTTGCGATCGTCAACGCCGACGGCTCGCTCGGCCCCAGCAGAGACGTCGTCACGGTGTTCCACGTCGGAACCGGCATCTATCGCGTCCAGTTCGACAACGACGTATCGGGCTGCGCCGCGAACGCAACGCTGGCCGCGCATACCGGGCGCAGCACGGTGCTGCCGGGCTATGTGGTCGCGGCGCGCAACGACAACGCGCCCAACCAGGTGCGGATCTATACCTTCAGCACGGTCAACCTGGTTCCGGCGGACTTCAAGTTCAACCTCGTCGCCACCTGCTGAGCGCTGGAGGATGCGGGCTGTCGGAGGGTCAACAGCGCTTCCCGGGGTCGTCGCCCGCGCGATCGCTCTTCGCCCGCGCATGGCTGCCCGCAGGAGTGCGGCGCGGCCTGTGCGGGTTTATTCCGACAACGCCCCGTACACCATCTTCTGCCACATCGGGCAGGCCACCCGCGCGCCGGTGACGGCGCGGCCGGCGATGTCGGAGGTGAGCGGCACATAGTCCTGGATTAGGAAGATCAGGATCATCTCCTTCGCCGGGTCGGCTTGCCACCAGGTGCCGAAGGCGCCCGGCCAGCCGAAGGTGCCGTCCGAGGCGGCGCCCATCCATTCGTGCTTCTGCGCGTCCATGACGACCGAGACGCCCAGCCCGAAGCCCATGCCGGTCCAGAACGGCAAGCCCAGGAACGGGACCTGGCGCTGCGCTTCGGTCAGGCGGTTGGTGCACATCGTCTCGACCGTCTCGCGCTTCAGATAGCGCCGGCCGTCGAGCTCGCCCTTGTTCAGCATCATCCGCGCGAAGCTGAGATAGTCGTCGAGGCACGAGATCAACCCGCCGCCGCCGCCCGCAAAGGCCGGCGGATCGTCGTGGTTCGGCATGGCGAAGCGATGCAGCTTCCCGCTCGTCGCGTCGCGTTGATACAGCACGGCCTGGCGACTGCGCTTCGACGGCGGCACGTGGAAGTCGGTGTCCTTCATGCCGAGCGGGCTGAAGAGGCGCTGCATCAGGAACTCGCGGAAATCCATTCCCGCGACGCGGCCGACCAGGAAGCCGAGCACGTCGGTCGCGTGGCTGTAGTGCAGCTGCGTGCCGGGCGCGTAGGTGAGCGGCAGGCTCGCCAGCCGGCGCAGCCAGTCGTCGGGCGTGTAAGGCACGTCCAACGGCGAGCCCAGCGCTTCCTCATGCGCCTTGGCGACGGGTCCGCTCGAGGTGAAGCCATAGGCGAGACCGGCGCGGTGGGTGAGCAGGTCCTCCACCGTGATCGCGCGCGGGCTGGGTGCCGTGTCGTCGAGCGCACCGGTGGGACTCTTCAGCACGCGCATGGTTTCGAATTCCGGCAGCCATTTCGCGATCGGGTCTTCGAGCGCGAGCTTGCCCTCTTCCAGCAGCATCATCGTCGCGACCGAGGTGACGGGCTTGCTCATCGAGGCGATGCGGAACAGCGTGTCGCGCTGCATCGGCAGGTTGTTCGCGATGTCGCGCCGGCCGACGGTGTCGAGGCGCACGATCTCGCCCCTGCGCCACACCATCGCGACCACGCCCGACAGGTCGCTGGCATCGACGACGCCCTGCAGCAAGGGGCCCACGACGTCCAGACGCGCCTTGTCGAAGCCCTGGGTCTCGATCTTATCCATGCGTTGCTCCCGGTTGCAGATGGGTGACGAGCGCGTCCAAGAACGCGTCCGGCGCGGTGAGGACGGACGAATGCCCGCCCTTCAATACCACGAAGTCCTTCCTCGGCGCACGGATGCCGTCGTACCAGCGCCGCGCCAGCGCCGTCGGCGTGATCGTGTCGCGCTCGCCGTTGAAGACATAGACGGGCACCGCGAAATCCGGACCCAGCTTGCGCGCGTCGTAGCTCTTGTCGGCGTCGAAGGTCGCGGCTTCCGCGTAGTGCTGCGCGCGTTCGAACGTCTGATAGGTGTCCCAGATCGACCAGCCCGGCGCGAACAGGACCAGCGGCGTCATGTTGCTGCGCAGGTCGCGCTCGGACGGGATGTCATGGCGCTCGGACCAGTCGCGCTCGACCGCCTCGTCCTGGAACGTCTTGTACGGCGGCGGGCCGATCGCCTGCAGCGCCGTCACGCCGTCCTCGTCATGCGCGGCGCGCAGACGCGCGAGCGCGTCATGATAGATGACGGGCTCCTTCTCCGCGATCGACACCACCTGCCCCGTGCCGACATAGGCCGAATAGAGGTCGGGCCGGTCGTGGATCATCCGTAGGCCGATCATGGTTCCCCAGCTGTGGCCGAGCAAGACGATCCTGTCCCGGTGCAGATGGCGCCGCAGGAACTCCGCGACCTGGTTGCCTTCGCGCGCCACGCTTTCGACGCTCATGCCCTTGCAGCTGTCGGCGCCATTGCGCGCGAAGGTCTTGCCGGCGCAACGCTGGTCCCACATCACGACGGTGAACCGCTTCTCCCAGGACCGGAAGAGGCTGGAGAGCGCCGTCACGGAAGCGCCCGGCCCGCCATGCAGGAACAGGATCACGGGGTTGCGGTCCTCGCCCCGGATCTCGATCCACTGACCGATGCCGCCGGCAGGGACGAACATCGCTTCCTGGACGCCGTTCGGGGTGTGGATGGCGAGCGCGGCCGCGTTCTCGTGCTGGCGCCAGGCGCGGCACCCCAGCGCCGCGCAGACCAGGACCGCCACGACCGGCAGTGCCCAGCGGATCGCCTTCCCCATGGCCGTTCCCCGCCTCTTTCCACGCTAAGATGTGGGCAGGAGCCCCCCGGTCGTCAACGATAAATGTGACGCTTCCGTCACGTTAGCCGAAACGCTTGATTTTGATCCCAAACCGCCTTAGCCGAAGCCCTTCCGCCCGGCGATCCAGGAGTCATCCCCTTATGTCCACTAGCAGCGGCCTGATGCAGGGCAAGCGCGGCCTGGTCATGGGCGTGGCCAACGACCGCTCCATCGCCTGGGGCATCGCGGAAGCCTTGCACAATGCCGGCGCCGAGCTCGCCTTCACCTATCAGGGCGATGCGTTCAAGAAGCGCGTGGTGCCGCTGGTGACGCCGCTCGGCCCCAAGGCGCTGATCGATTGCGACGTCTCGAACCAGGGCTCGCTCGACGGCATGTTCGAGGAGCTGAAGAAGGTCTGGGACACGATCGACTTCGTCGTCCACGCCATCGCCTATTCCGACAAGGACCAGCTCAAGGGCCGCTATGTCGACACGACGGCCGAGAACTTCCGCATGACGATGGACATCTCGTGCTACTCGTTCACGGCGGTGGCGCAGCGGGCCGAGAAGATGATGCCGAACGGCGGCTCGATGGTGACGCTGTCCTACTACGGCGCCGAGAAGGTCATGCCGCATTACAACGTCATGGGCGTGGCCAAGGCGGCGCTCGAGGCCAGCGTGCGCTACATGGCAGAGGATCTCGGCAAGCGTGCGATCCGCGTCAACTCGATCTCGGCCGGGCCGATCAAGACCCTGGCCGCCTCGGGCGTCGGCGACTTCCGCTATATCTTGAAATGGAACGAGCACAACTCGCCACTGCGCCGCAACGTCACGATCGAAGAGGTCGGCAACGCGGCGCTGTTCCTGCTCTCCGACCTGGGAAGCGCGGTGACGGGCGAGAACATGCATGTCGATGCGGGCTATCACCTGGTCGGCATGAAGGCCGAGGATGCGCCCGACATCAATGTCGGAAAGTCGGAATGATGCGCCGTATACTGATCGTTTCGCTGGCGGCGCTCGCGGTTGCGGGCTGCGGCCGCAAGGATGCGCAGCAGCAGGCGCAACAACAGCAGCAGCAGCAGAACTCGCCCTTCGTGCAGGACAAGGAGGCGCAGCCCTCGCAGCAGCAGGCGTCGCCGGACAACGGCGGCTCGCTTGCGTCCTGCCCCGCGTCGCTGCCCTCGCGCGACACGGTCGCGAACAGCATCAAGAACGCGCTCTCGGCGATCTACGGCCCCGACGAGGCCGGCGCCAAGGTGAGCGTGTCGACGCTGACGCCGTCGAGCGACTGCGGCGCCGTCGCCGTCGCGTATAAGAGTTCCGGCACGCCGGGGACTACGACGATGAGCCATGACGGCGACACCTGGTCGCTGACGCTCTACAACAAACAATATCCCGTGAAATAGTGCTGGAGCTTCCGCAAGGCCTCACCCTTTACTTCGCCCGTCACGGCGAGACCGAGGCCAATGTCGAGGGCCGCTTCCAGGGCCACACCATCGACACGCCGCTTACCAAGCAGGGCCACAAACAGGCCAAGCGTCTGGCCAAGATCCTCAAGGAACATGCCGACGATCCCGCATCGCTCGCCTATGTCGTGAGCCCGATGGAGCGGGCGCGGCTCACCATGCGCATCGTGCGCGAGCATCTGGGCCTGCCGGCGACGGGCTATCGCATCGAGAAGCGCATCACCGAGATCGATCTGGGCAAGTGGGACGGCCTCACCCATGACGAGGCGCGCGCGCTCGATCCCGCTTTCTACGACAAGCGCAACAAGGACAAATGGAATTATCGCGTGCCGGGCGGCGAGAGCTATGCCGACGTGACCAAACGCGCCGAAAGCTGGATCGGAAGCCTCAAGCGCGACACCTTCGCGATCAGCCACGGCGCCTTCACGCGCATCCTGCGCGGCCTGTTCCAAGGGCTGACGCCGCAGGAGATGTCCGACCTCGACGAGCCGCAGGGCACGGTGTTCCGCGTGCGCGGTCACAAGATCAAGCGCTGGGACGAGCCCTAGCTGTCACGGCCCGCAAATACGGGCCGCCCAGTTGACGTCGTCCCGCCCTTCGACGTTACGCTGGCCGCACACCTGGATGGCCCGCAGTCGCGGTCCATGACAAGAGAGAACGATGAGCCCTGTCACCCTCTACGTCGTGCGCCACGGCGAATGCGCGCACAACGTCGAGGGCCGCGTCGCGGCGCAGGACGACTCCCCGCTCACGCCGCGCGGCCGCGAACAGGCGCGCGAAAACGGGCGGCTGCTGCACGAATTGGCGCCCGACCTCGCCGCGCTCGATTTCATCTCGAGTCCCCTGCACCGCGCGGCCACGACGATGGAATTGCTGCGCGAAGCGGCGGGGCTCGACCCCCTCTCCTATCGCTGCGACCGCCGGCTGATGGAGATCGACATGGGCGACGACACCTGGAAGCTGCCTGGTGAGATCGGCCATCTGGGCGCGCAGTACTGGGACTATGCGCGACCGGGCGGCGAGAGCATGGCGATGCTGCTCGCCCGCGTCGCAAGCTTCCTGGACGGGCTCGCGCGCGACACGGTCCTCGCCACCCATGCCGGGCCGGCGCGTGTCATGCGCATGCATGTGCTGGGCCTCACGCGCGAGCAGACGCTCGATTACCACCCACCCAATGCCGGAATCATGCGATTGTCGGGCGGCAGCGAGGCTTACTTCGGCGAATAGCATGTCGCACGAAACATCCCTGGACGCGTAGCATGTCGCACAACTCTTTCGGCCGCCTGTTCCGCGTGACGACCTTCGGCGAGAGCCACGGGCCGGCGATCGGCTGCGTCATCGACGGCTGCCCGCCGGGCATCCCGCTCGCCGAAGCCGACATCCAGGCCGAGCTCGACCGCCGCCGTCCCGGCAGTTCGAAGTTCGTGACGCAACGGCGCGAGCCCGACACGGTGCGCATCCTCTCCGGCGTGTTCCAGGACGAGCGCATGAAACGCCAGGTCACCACCGGGACGCCGATCGCGCTTCTGATCGAGAACGTCGACGCGCGCTCGAAGGACTACACCGACATCCGCGACAAGTTCCGTCCCGGACATGCGGACTACACCTATTGGGCCAAATACGGCGTGCGCGACTATCGCGGCGGGGGCCGCTCGAGCGCGCGCGAGACCGCGAGCCGCGTCGCCGCAGGCGCCGTGGCGCGCAAGGTGCTGGCCTCGCTCCATCGCGGCGTCGAAGTGCGCGGCGCGCTGGTGCAGATCGGGCCGCACGGCATCGAGCGCAAGCGCTGGAAATGGCAGCAGGTCGCGCGCAACCCGTTCTTCTGCCCCGATGCGGCGAGCGTCGCTCCGTGGACGGACTATCTCGAAGGCGTGCGCAAGGCCGGCTCCTCCATCGGCGCGGTGATCGAGGTGGTGGCGGACGGCATTCCCGCGGGCCTCGGTGCGCCGATCTATGGCAAGCTCGACGCCGACATCGCCTCGGCGATGATGAGCATCAACGCGGTCAAAGGCGTGGAGATCGGCGACGGCTTCGCAGCCGCGCTGCTGTCGGGCGAAGAGAATGCCGACGAGATGCGCCGCGGATCGGCAAAGCGGGGCGCTCGCGGCAAGCCCGAATTCCTCTCCAACCACGCCGGCGGGATCCTCGGCGGCATCTCGACCGGCCAGCCCATCGTCGCGCGCTTCGCCGTCAAGCCGACCTCGTCGATCCTGTCGCCGCGGCGCACGATCGACGTCGCGGGACGCGAGACCGAGATCATGACCAAGGGCCGCCACGATCCTTGCGTCGGCATCCGCGCGGTGCCGGTGGGCGAGGCGATGATGGCGATCGTGCTGGCCGATCACGCGCTGCGTCATCGGGCGCAAAACGGCTAGTGGCAAGCTTTTCCGACATCGAGCGCTTCGGCCTCGCTCTGCCCGAGGTCGTGCTGCACCCGCATCTGGGCCAACCGTCGCTTCGTGCCCGCGGGCGGATGTTCGCGCTGTGGTGGGAGCCGGAGCGAACGACCATCATGAAACTGGAGCGCGAGCATCAGCGCATGCTGTTCGAGGTGCGGCCCGAGGCGTTCACGCCGTGGTCTCAGGTGATGCCGAAGCGCGTCACTTCCACCTGGGCAGCGTCGTCGCCACATCCGCGCCGATCGACAGCTGAGGCTCGGACGGCGGCGAGACCCGGTCCTTCTTCTCGCGCGCCGCGACGCAGGCGATGACGTTCCTGGCGAGATCGGGGAAATCGCCCGAGCCCTGCAGGTTCTGGATCACGCAGGTGTCGAAGAAGGTATAGCGGTCGCTCTCGCCGCAGCCGAACGAGGTGCGGTCCGGCCTGGCCGCCGTCAGGATCATGCGGTTCGGCGCCGCGAGCGAGCGCACGAACTGGCCGGAAAAGCAGGACGAGACGATCACCACCGTCTGCCGGTCGCCGCAGGCGTTGGAGATCATGCCGTTCATCTTGGCGGGGGTGAGGATCTCTTCGTTCAGCACGAAGCCGTTCGGGGTGCCGTGCGAGGTGAAATAGGCCAGGCACCCCCCGCTGGTGCGGTTGGAGAGATCCCATAGCGAGGTGGCGATGGTCTGCGCGTCGGATTTGCGCGGGGCCTGCGAGGGATAGTTCTCGGGCCGCACCGAGAATTGGAAGATGTTGTCGGGCGAAAAGCCGATCGCGACCAGGCTGCCGGTGATGTCGCGGCGCGCATTGTCGAAGACCTCGCTCGGCGCGCCGGAATGGGCGTGCCAGTCGCCGGCGACGACGACCGCGCCCCAATCGGCAAAGGCACCCGCGGCCTGCGCCACCGGCGCCAGGAACAGCGCTGCGGCGGCCGCCGCGATCCAGACGAAAAGACGCATGAGCCCCCGCTCAATTCCCCATTCAAGTCCACGCTCACCGGCGCGCGAAAGATGCCACAAGCTCGATATGCTCCGACCACAGGAACTGGTCCACGGGCGTAACCTCGCCCATTTGCCAGCCGCCGTCCACCAGCATGCGCGCGTCGCGGGCGAAGCTCGCCGCGTCGCAGGAAACATAGACGATCCTGGCCAGCTTGGATTTCGCGAGCCCCGCCGTCTGCGCCGCCGCGCCGGCTCGCGGCGGGTCGAGCACCGCGGCGTCGAACGCGGCCAGCTCCTTCGCCAGCAGCGGCCGCTTGAACAGGTCGCGTTTCTCCGTGGCGATGGGCTTGAGGCCCTTGGCGCCGCGCGCCGCATCGCCGAGCGCTTTGAGCATCGCGCCGTCGAGCTCGACCGCATGCACCTTGGACTGCCGGCCCTGGGCGAAACTGAACGTGCCGCAGCCCGCGAACAGGTCGACCACGTTCTTGGCGCCTTTGAGCGCAGACGTGACCGCATCCTGCAGCAGCGCCTCGCCCTCGCGCGTCGGCTGGAGGAACGCAGCCGGCGGAAGGCGCACCGCGACGTCGGCGATGCGCGACATGGGCGCGGTCCTCTCGACGAGCACGTCGTTGCCCGAAACCACGCGCGCTACCTTCGCCTTCGCCGCCCAGCCCGCGAAGAACGCGACGAGCGCGGGCGAGGATTTGCGCTGCCAGCGCAGCAGAAGATCGAAGCCGTTGCCGGTCTCGGTCGCGTGCACTTCCGCGGTGCCGATCTCGGGCGCGATGTCGCGCAGGCGCTGCGCCAATGCCATAAGGCCCGGCGTCAGCACGCGGCACTCGCGCATGTCGACGATGGCGTGGCTGGCGCGCGCGTGGAACCCGACCTCGCCGTTCTTGATCTTGAAGACGCAGCGCCGCCGCGTGCCGGGCGGCACGGTGACGATCGCGCCGACCTTCGCCTCGACGCCGTGTCGCTCCAGTGCGCGCACGACCGCGTCGCGCTTCAGCGCGCGATAGGCCGCGTCCGCCCTGTCCTGGTACGCGCAGCCGCCACAGGTGCCGAAATGGACGCAGAGCGGGCCCGCGGTTCGCGTGTCCGGGGCGCTCATGGCTTGCGCGCCGCGATCAGGAATTCGCGGTTGCCGTCGCCGCCTTTGACGGGGCTCTCCATCGTGCCGGTCACCTCCCACGGCATCCACGCCGCGATGTCGGCGAGCACGGCCTGCTGCACGGCCTCGTCCCGCACCACGCCGCCCTTGCCGACATGCTCGCGGCCGGCTTCGAATTGCGGCTTCACCAGCGCGATCAGCCACGCGCCGGACGCGGCCAAGTCGAGCGCCGGCGGCAGCGCGAGCTTGAGCGAGATGAAGCTCAGATCGGCGACGACGGCCTCGGTCGCCTCGGCCAGGCGCTTCAGCTCGCGCGCATTGGTGCGCTCGATCGACACCACGCGCGGATCGGCGGCGAGCTTGGGATCGAGCTGGCCGTGGCCGACATCGACCGCGAATACTTTCGCGGCGCCGTGCAGCAGAAGCACTTCGGTGAAACCGCCGGTCGAGGCGCCCAGGTCGAGGCACACGCGGCCGCGCGGCGAAACGCCGAAACGGCTGAGCGCCGCCGCGAGCTTCAACGCCCCGCGCGACACGAAGGGATGGGCGCGCTCGTAGCGGATGCGCGCGGTCTCGTTGAGCGGCTGCGAGGCCTTGAGCACAGGCCGGCCGCCGTCGGACACCTTGCCGGCGGCGATGGCCTCCTGCGCCTCGGCGCGCGTGCGCGCATAGCCGTGCTCGACCAGGAACACGTCGGCGCGGCTGGAGGGGGACGGCGGCATGGGAGCGTCATTCGCAGAGACGGGGCGCGGTCGTCAACCGTCGCGGCGGGGACGGCGGCGGGACTTGCCTTTGAATAGAGCGGGAAGATCGCGGCGGCCGTCGACGACACGAAGGACTTCGATCCCGTCGCCATCGGGCTGCAGCTTGTAATAGATCGTCCATGGCGAAACGGGAAACGCGCGCCACAGCTTGTCGAGATAATGCCTTTTGCCGCCCACTCCCGGCATGAAGGCCAGATTCTCCATCGTCTGCCGAATGCGATTGGCGACGATCATAGCCCGTGTTGCGCCGTCGCATTGGGCGATAAAGGCAGCGATCGCGTCGATGTCGTTTTCGGCTTCGGGAGAAACAACCAGCCGCGCCACGGCCGATCAAGGCTTCTTGGCGACGCGTTTGATGGTTGCTTGCACCCGGGCCATGACTTCTTCGAGCGTATGGCCTTCGCCGCGCGCGATTTGCGCCTCTGCCTCCCGCAGACTGGCAATCAGGGCGTCCCTGTTGCGCTCCTCCCAAGCCATCCATTGGGCTTCGGTCATGTCTTCCTCCCCCTCGTGCCGGTACACGGCTTCCGGCTCGGACATGCCTTTGGGGGGGTGCGGGCGCTTCCTGGTCATTTGTCGGTTATAGCGCGCAGGGCCGCCCGGCGATAGGGCGCTTACGCCTTCTTCTGCACGTCCGCGATGAGCGCGATCACCATGGGCGAGATCTCGCCGGCCCAGGCGAGGATGCCGGCGCGCATCCGGTCGACGCCGCCGTTGAAGCGGGCGAGGATCTCGATGTCCTGCGTCCGCTCGAACTCGACGCGCGAGCGGCCGAGGGCTTCGCGGAACTGGTCCCACAGCGCCGATATCCGGCTGTTGATCAGCTCCTCGATCGGGCCGATCGAGCATTGCGGGTGCAGCGGCAGCTGCAGCGCCGCGGCCGTCTTCGCGTCCATCGGCAGATAGGTGATGTTCCAGTCGTCATAGGGCATGAGCCGCATCACGCGGATCAGCCAGTCGCCGGCCTGGGTCTTGTAGACGCCTTCGGAGAACAGGAAGAACGGGCGGATGTTGTTGCAGCCGTGCCTGGCCAGAAGCTCGGCCTCGATGCCCTGGCGGCGGAGCTCCTGCGCCTGGAGCGACTGCGCGATCAACCTGTCGAAGTCGGCCCTGGTCTCCACGACGTTGCGCGGATCGTCGATGCCGAGACCGGTGGCGCGGAACAGCTCGCCGTGCCGCGCGAAATCGGCTTCGTCGAAGATGCGCCTGCGGTCGTCGGACCTGACGGCGGCTTCGACCGACTTGCGTTTCCCGAACACGATAGCGCTCCGCCCGATCAGCGAGGCGAGTGTAAGCCGCGGTGCGCTACGAACCCCTTAACCGGTTCGGAACAGGTTTAAGCGTCTTCAGGGGCTGTAGAGCCAAGCATGGCGGACTGCGCCTGCGCCGGGATCTTCGCCATAGCCGCCGACGACGAGCACCCGGCCGCTCGCGAGTTTCGTCGCCGTCGAGAAATAGAATCCGTCGAGCGCCGCGCCGCCCGCCGGCGTGAAGGTGTTCGCGGCAGGATCGTAGATCTCCGCGCGCTCCGCGCCGCCCGTGACCAGCACCCGGCCGTCGCCGAGCCGCACGACGCCGTCGGGAAGCTTGAAGCGCCGGAACGTCATGCCGGCGCCGCGGGTGAACTTGCCGCTTTGCGGATCGTAGATCTCGGTCGAGCTCAGCGTGCCCTGCCAATCGCGATTGTCCGATCCGCCGACGACGAACACGCGGCCGTTCGCGAGCTTTACCGCGCCCATCTTGTAGCGCGCCGCCGTCATGCTCCCGGTGCGCGCGAAACGCCCGGTCGCGGGATCGTAGATTTCCGCGCTCGCCTCGACGGTGCGGCCTGGATGGGTGCCGGCGCTCCATCCGCCCATGACCAGGACCTTTCCATCGTCCAAAACCGCGCCCGCAAACGACGAACGCGCGACATGCATGGAACCCGTGGGCGAGAAGGTCCCGGTCTTGGGATCGTACAATTCCGCGCTCGCCTGCTGCGCATCGTCGGTCGTCAGGCTGCCGCCGGCGATCAGGACCTTGCCGTTCTTCAGCGCGAAAGCGAGCGCGCCGCAGCGTGGCGTGCGCATGGCGCCGGTGGCGCGGAAAACGCGTCCGGCCGTGTCGTAAACCTCGGCGGCCGCAAGACAGCCCGGCGAGCCGTCCCAGCCGCCGGCGATCAGCACCTTGCCGTCGGTCAGCAGCGCGCTTGCGGCGCCGACGCGCGGCGCGTGCATGGATGCTATGGATGAAAAGCGACCCGACGCGGGATCATAGAGCTCCGCGCTCGCTTCGATCGCCCCGTTGGCGCGCATTCCGCCGGCGATGAGGACGCGGTTGTCGGCAAGCAGCACGGCAGTCTGATGAAAGCGCGGCGTCGTCGGATCGCCGGTCGGGGCGAGGATGCCGGACGTAGCCCCGCCCGCCATGAAAATGAGCGTGAGCGTGCCGAGGCCCAATGCGAGCCACGCACCGTGCTTCGTGCGAATGCGTTCCTTCTCCATCTCCCGCGCAATACGGCGTGGGACGCGGGTCAGCCGATCACTGCCCTGGCGGCAGCGGCTTCCTGCTCGCGTCCGAGCGCACCCAAAGCGGTCGCCACGATGCTGGCGGCGTCGAGGCCGGCAGCCTCGTACATCTTCTCCGGACTGTCCTGGTCGATGAAGCGGTCGGGCAGCACCATCGGGCGGATCTTGAGGCCCTTGTCGAGCGCGCCCTCGAGCGCCAGGTGCTGCAGCACATGGCTCGCGAAACCGCCGACGGCGCCCTCTTCGATGGTGATCAGCACTTCGTGCTCGCGCGCCAGGCGGTTCACCAGGTCCTTGTCGAGCGGCTTTGCGAACCGCGCATCGGCGACGGTGGCCGACAGGCCATAGCCCGCGAGCTTGTCGGCGGCGGCCAGCGCCTCGGACAGGCGCGTGCCATAGGACAGGACGGCGATGGAGGTGCCTTCGCGCAGCACGCGGCCCTTGCCGATCTCGAGCGCCACGCCTTCGAGCGGACGCTCCACGCCGGTGCCTTCGCCGCGCGGATAGCGCAGCGCGCTCGGCCGGTCGTCGATGGCGACCTGCGTCGCCACCATGTGCACCATGTCGGCCTCGTCGCCGGCGGCCATCAGCACGAAGTTCGGCAGCGTGCCCAGATAGGCGATGTCGAACGAGCCCGCATGCGTCGGCCCATCGGCGCCGACGAGCCCGGCGCGGTCCATGGCGAAGCGGACGGGAAGCGACTGGATCGCGACGTCGTGCACGACCTGGTCGTAGGCGCGCTGCAGGAAGGTCGAATAGATGGCGCAGAACGGCTTCATGCCGTCGGCCGCAAGGCCGGCCGCGAAGGTCACCGCATGCTGCTCGGCGATGCCCACGTCGAAGGTGCGCTTGGGGAACGCCTTGGCGAACAGGTCGACGCCCGTGCCCGACGGCATCGCGGCCGTGATCGCGACGATGCGCTCGTCCTTCTTGGCTTCGGCGATCAACGCCTCGCCGAAGACCTTTTGATAGGCCGGCGCCTTGGAGTTGGATTTCTTCTGCTCGCCGGTCAGCACGTTGAACTTGGTGACGCCGTGATACTTGTCGGCGCTGGCCTCGGCCGGGGCATAGCCCTTGCCTTTCTTGGTCACGACATGGACCAGGATCGGGCCGTTCTCGGCGTCGCGGACGTTCTCCAGAACCGGGATCAGATGGTCGAGGTTGTGGCCGTCGATCGGGCCCACGTAATAGAAGCCCAGCTCCTCGAACAGCGTGCCGCCGGTGACCATGCCGCGGGCGAATTCCTCGGCTCGCTCGACACCCTTTTCCATAGGCCGCGGAAGGAGATGGGCAATCTTCTTCCCAATCTCCCTTAAGCTCAGATAGTGGCGGCTGGAGACCAGCCGCGCCAGATAGGCGCTCATCGCGCCGACCGGCGGGGCGATCGACATGTCGTTGTCGTTGAGGATGACGATCAACCGCGCGTCCATCGCGCCGGCATTGTTCATCGCCTCATAGGCCATGCCCGCGCTCATCGCGCCGTCGCCGATGACGGCGATCACATGGTTGTTCCCGCCCTTCAGGTCGCGCGCGACTGCGAAGCCGAGGCCCGCCGAGATCGAGGTCGAGGAATGGGCGGCGCCGAACGGGTCGTACTCGCTCTCGGCGCGCTTGGTGAAGCCGGACAGCCCGCCGCCCGAACGCAGCGAGCGCATGCGTTCGCGGCGGTTGGTGATGATCTTGTGCGGATAGGCCTGATGGCCGACGTCCCAGATGATCTTGTCGTCCGGAGCATTGAAGACGTAGTGCAGCGCCGTGGTCAGCTCGACCACGCCGAGGCCGGCGCCCAGATGACCGCCCGTGACCGACACCACGTCGACCAGCTCGGTGCGGAGCTCCTCTGCGAACTGCTTGAGCTCGCTCTTCGGCAACTGGCGCAGTTCGTTCGGCTCGCGAACGCGATCCAGCAAAGGCGTCTTGGAAGGAACTGTCATATGCTACCCACACCGCGCAAATGGATTAAGCGCGTCCCCGCGATCAATAACGTGCTGCACTGCGCAAAAGTCGGCCCTTTCCCCGAATAAATCAAGGACGACGAAGGGATACCCGGGACAAAGGCCGGAATTCCGCGCGTTAAACCGTATCCATGGACTCGGTCCCGGCCGGACTGCCGGCGTTAAGGACGATCTTCTCCAACCGCCCCTCCGCCGCTTTCAGCTTGGCTTCGCAATGCGCCTTGAGCGCCTGGCCGCGCTCGTAGAGGGCGATGGAGTCCTCGAGGTCGACCTCGCCCTGCTCCAGCCGCGCGACGATGTCCTCGAGCTCCTTGAGCGCGAGCTCGAAGCTCAGGCTATCCACGGGCGCTTGCGGTTTCGGTTTCTGCTTGTCGTTCATGAGGTTCGAAGCTTCTGCTGGTTTTCGGAATTAACGTCAACTGCCGGCGGTCCCGCGCGGACCTTTTACTTTTTGCGGCACCACGTCGAAGGCCACGGTCAGGCGCATCTCGTCCGACACGAACGGCACCGTGCCATGCCAGAAGTAGGACGGGAACAGCACCAGCTTGCCGACCCCCGGCTTGACCAGCCGCTCAGGCCGGTCACGCTCCGACAGCGCGATATTGGATTCGCCGAACTTGAGCCAGCCCTGCTCGCCGTCGTCGACGGCGCCGGGCAGCGACACGTAATAGGCGGAGCTGATCCAGCCCTGCGGATGGAAATGGTTGGCATGGAAGCCACTCGACCTGAGACGACACGACCACGCGCCGACGAGGTCGTAGTCGTCCGCCTTGCGTCCGCCGATCGGATGGCCGGGGGCGTCGGGCAGCGCGCCGATATAGTCGCCGACCGCTTCAAGGATTTTCTCACGCACGCCGTCGAGCGCCTTGCTGCGATTGTCGAAAAGGTAGCCGGGCGTTTGCGAGCCGCCGCGCAGGGTCTGGTCGAGCGGCGCGGTGTTGCGGGTGTGAAGCGCGACGAGGTCTTCGCCGAGCGCACGGTTGAACGAGGCGACGTCGCCGAAGCCCGACGGCGGCGGCAGGTCGTAGACGCGCACGAGCCTCTCGATGTCGGCCAGCGCATCGAGCCGGCTGTCGCCGAGCTCGCGATAGGCGAGCGTCAGGAAGGCGAGGTTCGCCTGGTCATGAGGGCTGAGCGCAAGCGCGCGCTCGAGCAAGGACGCCGCCTCGCGCGGCTGGCGGTTCTGCAGCAGCGCGCTGGCGAGCACACGATAGTTGTCAACGGTTTGCGGATCGCTCTTCACGATCTCCTCGAGCAGCGCGATGCCTTCGTCGAAGCGGCGCTGCGAGACGAGCGCGCGCGCGAGCACGTTGGCGATATCGTGACGCGCCGGCGCGATGCCGTGCGCGCGGCGCAGCAGCCGCTCGGCCGCTTCGGCCTGCCCCTGGCGCAATCGCTGATCGGCTTCGGCGAAAAGAAGATCGGGCGTCTCGCCGATGCGCGTGCGCGCGAAGGCATAGGACTTCAGGGTCAGCTCGCCCTTTCCCATCTCCCAGGCGAGCGCGTTGAGGCGGCGATGCGCCTCGACGAAATCGGGAGCGGCTTCGATCGCGCGCCCGTAAGCGGCGATCGCGTCGTCGCTGCGTGCGGCGCGCTCCAGCATGTTGCCGAGCGCGAAAAGCGCCTCGCGGCTTTTCGGCCGAAGCCCGAGCGCCGCATCGAGCGCGGCCTGCGCTTCGCCATAGCGGCCGAGCGCGGTGAAGGTGCAGCCGAGATAGTACTGCGCGTCGAAGTAGCCGGGCTTGAGCGCGGCCGCCTGCTGCAGCGGGACGAGCGCCGCATCGAATTCCTGTCGCTCGCGCAGCAGCACGCCGAGCTGCGTCAGTGCCTGGACATAGTCCGGCCGGAGCGCCACCGCGCGGCGCTGGGCGGCGAGCGCCTCGTCGGGCCGGCCGAGCTCGTGGAGCACGATGCCCAAATTGTAGCTGGCGTCAGCATAGTCGGGCTTGAGCGCAAGCGCGCGGCGCAGCGAATCCTCCGCGCCGGCCCGATCACCCGCCAGGCGCAGCAGGTTCCCCAGGTTGTTCCGCAGCGAGGCCTCGTTCGGTGCCGTCTCAACCGCCCGGCGCAGCCACGGCAGCGCCTCGGCCGTCGCCCCCCGGTCGCGCAACAGCAAAGCCAGAAAGTTCATGGCCTGCACGGCGTTAGGCTCGGCGTTTAAGACATCGCGGCACTTGGCCTCGGCCTCGGCCAGCCGCCCCGCCCGGCGGAGCCTTTCGGCCTCCTGGAGCGCGAGCCCGACTCGCTTGAGGGAATCAGGGGTGATTTGCGGCGCCATTTGCAACGCATAGCACCAACGCGGGCGGCCTCAATCGAAAAGCTGCGGTCGAAAAGACACATTTGCCCGCCGTTTCAGCGCTTTTCGAGTCGAGATCGCGCCATGGAAGCGCCCGCGTTCGGACGCGATCTTGACAACAATGTCACCGTAAACATCAGCACAAATATAATTTAGTTTCAGAAGCTTCATGCAACCAATCATGAAGTTGTTGCCGTAAGGGGAATTGACGCCAAAATACCACAGTCTCGCCGCGAATCTTCCGCGCAGGTGATTCCGTTTTGACCCCAAGCTCTCAGACTCGTAACCTGCCTTCGAACGGGTGAAATTCGCGCCATTAGCTGTGGCTCGAAGCATTGGCGCCACATGGTTCCAATTAAAGCCCGCGAGCGACGTCGTTACGACAGAACCAAGGGGGTTCCCAAGTGTTTCAAATCCAAACTAAAAGCAGCCTGAAGACGGCTCTGCTCCTCGGAGCAGCGACGGCGACGGCGATGAGCCTGACTACGGCGGCAATGGCGGAAGACCAACCGGTCGAAACCGTTGTCGTGACGGGTTCGCGCATCCCGCAGGTTGGCGTCTATGCCGCCAGCCCGGTCACCGCGGTCAACAATCAGGAAATCAAGTACGAGGGTACGACCAACGTCGAAACCCTTCTGAACAACCTGCCGTCGGCCTTCGCCGACTTCGGTTCGAACGAGTCGAACGGCTCGCCCGGTACCGCCACGGTCAATCTGCGCAACCTCGGCAGCGCCCGTACCCTGGTGCTCGTCGACGGCAAGCGCCTGATGCCTGGCGACCCGTCGCTGCCCTCGCCCGACTTGAACCAGATCCCCGCGGCTCTGATCGACCATGTCGAAGTCGTGACGGGTGGTGCGTCGGCCGTGTACGGCTCGGACGCCATCGCCGGCGTCGTGAACTTCATCATGCGCAAGGACTTCGAGGGCTTCGAGTTCGACGGCCAGTGGACCGGCTATCAGCACGACAACAACAACGACTATGCCCGCTCCATCGTGGCGAACGGCCTCGGCGGCTCGCTGCCCGGCACGATCCCGCAGGCGCCGGACAGCGTCTTCGACGGCGACACCTGGGACCTGAACGGCATCCTCGGCGTCAACAGCGCCGACGGCAAGGGCAACCTGACCGCCTATGCCGGCTTCCGTCACCTGAACTCGGTCTGGGAAAACAGCCGCGACTTCTCCGACTGCGGCACGGCGACCACGTTCAACGGCCGCAGCGGCGCGAAGCACGGCTTCGTCTGCGCCGGTTCGTCCACCGCGGCTCTGACCATCGACGGGAACACGGCCGGTGGCCGCTTCTCGAGCCTTGACAGCAGCGCGGATTGCGGCCTGGGCACGACGACCAGCTGTACCGTCAACCCGCTGACCGGTGGCTTCGACCACTTCTCGAACGCCGGCAAGTTCAACTTCGCTCCCCTCAACTACCTGCAGCGCCCCGACGAGCGCTACACGATGGGCGCGATGGGCCACTACGAGTTCAACAAGGCCCTGGACCTGTACACCTCGCTGATGTTCATGGACGACCACACCGTGGCGCAGATCGCTCCTTCGGGCGCGTTCTACGGCACGGAGCTGCTGACCAACTGCGACAACCCGCTGCTCACCGCCGAAGAAGTCAAGGACCTCTGCACCGACGCCAAGAACGTGCAGAACCCGGGCTTCGCGAGCATGTTCATCGGCCGTCGCAACGTCGAAGGCGGCAACCGTCAGGACGATCTGCGTCACACCTCCTACCGCATGGTGGTCGGTGCGAAGGGCGATCTGGGCGGCGGCTGGGCCTACGACGCGTTCGCGCAGTACGGCACGACGGTCTATCAGGAAGAGTACCTGAACGACCTGTCGATCGTTCGCATCCAGCGCTCGCTGCTGGTCGATCCGGCCACGGGCGAGTGCCAGTCGAAGGTCGACGGCTCCGATCCGGATTGCGTGCCGTGGAACATCTGGGTTCCGAACGGCGTGACTCCGGCGGCGACCAACTACCTGGGCGTCCCGGGCATGAAGGAAGGCTCGACCCAGGAATGGGTCGCTGGCGCCAGCTTGACCGGCGACCTCGGCGCGTGGGGCATCCAGTCCCCCTGGGCGAAGAGCCCCGTCGCGCTCGCGATCGGCACCGAGTATCGTCAGGAGAACCTGAACCTGCGCACCGACCTCGAGTTCTCGAGCGGTGACCTCGCCGGTCAGGGCGGCCCGACGAAGGGCACGAACGGCGGCTACAACCTCGAGGAAGGCTTCGGCGAAATCCGGATCCCGATCGCGCAGGACATGCCGTTCTTCGAAGACCTGTCGGCCAACGCCGGCTACCGTTACTCGTCGTACAGCATCGCCGGTGCGGTGAACTCGTACAAGTACGGTGCGGAATGGCAGCCGATCGACGACTTCCGTCTGCGTGCGAGCTTCCAGCGTGCGGTGCGTGCGCCGAACGTCATCGAGCTCTTCACGCCGCAGTCGCTCGGTCTGTGGGGCGGTTCCGACCCGTGCGGTGGTTCCGATCCGACACATACGAACAAGTTCGCCACTCTGGCGAACTGCGAAAAGACCGGCATGACTGCGAACCAGTACACGAAGACTCCGCAGTGCGTGTCCGGCCAGTGCGGCGGCCTGTTCGGCGGTAACTTCAGCCTGGTTCCCGAGACCTCGGACACCAAGGAGTTCGGCATCGTGTTGACGCCGACCTTCATCGACGGCTTCACGGCGACGATCGACTACTTCGATATCGACCTGGAAGGCGCCATCGGTGTCATCCCGCAGAAGAGCGTGCTCAAGCTGTGCATGACGCAGGACCTTGCGGCCATGTGCGACCTGATCCACCGCGGTACCCAGGGCGTGCTGTTCGGCACGGGCGCCGGCGCCGGCTTCGTCACCTCGATCAACCGCAACACCGGTGCGATCAAGACGAAGGGCGTGGACGTCGAGGCCAACTACACCACCGGCCTGGACGACTGGGGCATGGGCGCCAACGGTTCGTTGAACTTCAACTTCCTCGGCACCTGGACGGATCAGTTCCGCCAGACGCCGTTCGATGGGTTCACGAACAAGATCTGTAACCCGACGGAAGACTGCGTCGGCGACGACACGATCAAGCCGCGCAAGGTGCTCGGCTACTACGACTGCGCCGGTCTGTTCGGTCTCACCTGCGGCACGCCGATCCCGAAGTGGAGGCACAAGCTGCGCGTGACCTGGACTGCTCCGTGGGACTTCGACCTGTCGGTCGAATGGCGCCACATGAGCGGCGTGAAGTTCGACGGCAACCGGATCGACGAAGCTCTCGGCGGTCCGAACCCCGGCTGCTTCGCGGCGACCGGCCTGTCGGGCTTCTGCGACCTCTCGGATGAGAAGATCGCGTCGTACGACTATCTGGATCTCGCTGGCGACTACACCGTCCGCGAGGGCATCAGCATCCACGCTGGTATCCAGAACCTCTTCGACAAGGACCCGCCGATCCTCGACTCGAACTCGCTGGGCGTTTCGTCCCCGCCGTTCGGCAACGGCAACACGTACCCGCAGGTTTACGACAGCCTCGGCCGTACGATCTTCCTTGGCGTGACGGTGAAGTACTAAGCCGGCAACGGCATGAAGACGGAAAGGCGGCGGCCCAAAAGGCCGCCGCTTTTTCTTTGTGCCCTCTTCTTCTTTCTTGCCGGCGGTTTCACGGCTCTGCGCGGCACCGCCGCTGCTTTCTCTTTAACCCCTGCTCTGCTAAAGCGAAGTCCATGACAACGCTCGAAGAAACCCGCCTCGAAGAGGCGCGCCAGGCCGGAGACCGCATCGTCGCCCAGGTGACCCAGCTGTTCCAGGGCGGCAAGCTCGCGCCCGCCATCGACATGGCGCGGGCCGCTCTCGCCAACGGCATCACCCATCCCATGCTGCTTAGGGTCCGCGCCTATGGGTTCGAGCAGAACAACCAGCTGCGCGAGGCCACCGCCGATCTGCAGCAGGCGATCGGGATCGCCCCCGGCCACGCCACCCTGCACAACGCGCTGGGCTACTGCCTGGGCAAGCTCGGGCGCTGGAGCGACGCCGTGGTGGAATTCGAGACCGCCATCGCGCTCAGCCCCCGCTTCCTGGCCGCGCAATACGGCTTGGCCACGGCGCTGGACGCCACCGGCGACCTGTCCGGCTCGGAAGCCGCGCTCAAGCGCGTGCTGGAGCTGGATCCCGCGAACGCCGCGCCCCTGTCCGACCTGGCGGGCCTGGAGGCGCGCCGCGGTCATTGGCAGGAAGCGTCCCGCCTTGCCGAGCAGGCGCTGGCCGCCGATCCCAGGCAGTACCAGGCGCTCACTACCCTGGCCGACGTGGCCATCGCCACCGGCGCGCTGGACAACGCGCAAAGCCTGATCGCGAGCGCGCTCGCCGATCCCGCCTTTCCGCCCATCGAGCGCAGCACCATGCTCACGCTTCAAGGCGACCTCGCGCATGCGCGCGGCCGCTACGACGAGGCCTTTCGCGACTATTCCGAGGCCAATGCGCAGCGCCGCCGGCTGTTCGCCGATCAATACGCCTCGGCCGGGCGCGAGACCGCGATCTCCTTCGTTCAGTGGCTGGGCGAATATCTCGACCGCGCGCCCAAGGAGGCATGGTCGGCGGCGGGCCGCGGCACGGCCCAGACCGAAGGGCCCAAGCTCGCCGGCCACGTCTTCCTGATCGGCTTCCCCCGCTCGGGCACGACCTTGCTCGAGAACATCCTCTCCTCCCATCCCGGCGTCGTGGCGCTCGAGGAGAAGGAGACCTTCATCGCCTCCACCCGCGAATACTTCGCCGACGACAAGGGCGCCGACCGCCTGGCTGCGGCCGACGACGCGGCGCTCGCCCCGTTGCGCGAAGACTACTGGCGCCGCGTGGCGCAATACGGCGCCGGCGCCCTCGACGGCAAGGTGTTCGTCGACAAGCGGCCGCTGGGCGCCACCAAGCTGCCGCTGATCGCCAAGCTGTTCCCGGATGCCAAGATCCTCTTCGCGCTGCGCGATCCGCGCGACGTCGTGCTCAGCTGCTTCCGCCGCTATTTCCAGCTCAATCCGTCGATGTACGAGATGCTGGACCTGCGCGGCGCCGCACGGTTCTACGCCGCGACCATGACGCTGGCGTCGGTCTGCCGCGCCAAGCTCGGCCTGGGCTGGCTGGAGACGCGCCACGAAGCGCTGATCGACGATTTCGACGGCGAGCTCGGCCGCATCGTCGATTTCCTGGGCCTTGCATGGAGCGACGAGGTGCGCGATTTCGCGCAGAAGGCCAAGACCCGCACCATCGCCACGCCGAGCTCGGTCCAGGTCATCAAGGGCCTCAATCGCGACGGCGTCGGGCAGTGGCGCCACTACCGCGCGCAGCTCGCTCCCGTCCAGTCCACCTTGCGGCCCTGGGTCGAGAAATTCGGCTATGGATCGGCTTGAGAGGGCCGTCTCGAACGAATCGGGCGGCGGCCTGGAGCGGCGGCTCGGACCGGCGGCTTAGAACGACGCCGACGGCAGCTCGCCATAGAAGCTGCGCGTCGCATTGAGCAGGCCTGCGACCAGCTCGCGCTCGGCCGCGCTGAGCAGCGGGTTCCAGACGTCCAGGATCAGGATGATGCGGATCTCGTCGCCGTCGTTCCAGGCGGCATGCTCGATCGTATCGTCGAACACCCAGGCCTCGCCCTCGCGCCAGGGCCGCGTCTCGTTGCCGACGCGGAAAGCGCAGCCCTCGGGCACGATCAGGGGCAGATGACAGATCAGCCGCGCATTGGTCACGCCGGTATGCGGCGGGATGCGCGACTTGGGCTGCAGCACCGAGAAGAACGCTGTCGGCGCATATCCGTCGATGTCCGCCATCTGCGCCGCGGCCAGCGCCTCGGCGGTCCTCGGCGCGCGCCGGCAGTTCTCGTCCAGCCTCTCGCCGTCCTTCCACAGGAAGAGCGCGCTCCAGTCCATCGAGCGGTTGAGGCCGGCCCATTGGTTGAGCGGCCCGCCGTCGGGATGGTCGACATAGGGCTTGAAACCCTGCCCGCCTTCGTTCACCAGCGCGCGCAGCTCGTCGCGGATGGCCGGCGTCGCGGCTTCGAGCCGCTCGAGCCAGGGAAAGTCGGCATTGTCGTAGAACGGGATCGCCGGCAGCCGCGGCACCAGCAGCAAGGTCGGCTGCTGCACCTTGGCCTCGGCGCGGCCGATCGCGATGTCCTTGCACTCGTCGAAGCGCGCGAGCGGCGCGCCCGCGTGACGCGCGCGGATGCCGGCGAGCGCCGCGGCCAGATGGGCGTCGAGCGCCTTCCTGTTGTCCTCGACCGCGGCGCGCGCGTGCTCGAGCGCCTGGCGCAGCTCGGGCGTCAGCTGGTCGGCCGGCGGCGCGATGGTCAAGACGTCCTTGAACACCTGGGCCGCGCGGCGCGTCTCGCCGACGCGCTCGAGCAGCATCGCCTTGGCCAGCAGCGCGGGAAAAAAATAGGCGTCGATCGTGAGGCTGCGGTTGAGCGCCGCCATCTCGGCCCTGGCATCGGCCCTGGCGCGATGCACGAACGCGGCATTGAGCGGGATCAGCGCGTTCTTCGGATCGGCGGTCTCGGCCAGCGCGAAGAAACGGCCGGCTTCGCCGAGGTCCTTGCGGAACAGGCTGTGCTGGCCCAGATGCAGCAGCGCCTGAGGATGGTCGGGCTTGAGCGCGAGCACCTCGCGCCAGCTCTGCGCGGCTTCGTCGAGCCGGCGCTCGCGCATGCGCAGATGCGCCGCCTGGACCAGCGCGCCGATCTTCGCATCGATGTCGGATGAGGACTTTCCGGCCTGCATGCCCCCGAGCCCCGATGATCGTCCCGATGGTCCGGAAAGTGGTGTGCGCGGCGATACGCGCAAAGCAATTGCCGGCGCTTTTGGGGCGCCGGCAATTCATTCACGCAATCGAGCGATCAGCCCCCGGGGATGCCCGCGTGGTAGCCGTTGCTCTGCTGATGTTCGGTCTGCTGACGCGCCTGGCGCTGGATGTCATCCCATTCCTTCTGCGTCTTGCACTCGCGGCGCGAGCCGAGACGGCTGCCCGTCGGCGGATCCATGCTGCGGCAGACGATCTTGTCCGGGTCCCCGGTCGTCGCGGCCGCCGCCTGCGTCGGATCGGTCGTGGCCTGCGCGCCGTCGGCCAGCGCGGCCACATTGCCCAGCACCATGAGCCCCGCCGTCGAAACAAGCATCAAAGCAAACTTGCGCACGTTCAAAACTCCTTCTTTGACGGATGTTGCCCCGTCCTCGGTACGTCCCCTGACCTTGAATAATTCTAATCCAAGAGCAGGACGATTTGAAAGCAGCTTCCGATCACAACTCTTTGGCTGGTGAACGATCATTTCCCACGTGGCGCGGCGTGGAAACGCCCAGAGGTTGCAGCCGTCAAACCGGAAATGACGGATTCGTCAGGTTTTCCGGAGCCTTGCGGAAACCGCCGGTTAATTGACCCAACGGCAGTTGAAAGCACCGCCGATTCTGCGTCACAGCACCGCGGCAAGCGAGGGGCGCGAAACTACGAGGCGCTCGAGCCAGTCCAGCGACGCGCGAATCTCCTTCGCGTAGCCGCGCCGCGATTCGGCGAGAAGCTCGGCACGAAATGTTGGCGAATAACCGTTCTGCGGCGCTTTGGAATAGCGCGTTACGGTCGGACCGTTCGCGATCGCGGCGACGCGCTCCGGCGCGCAAGCGATGCCGAGATGCGCGAGCACGCGCGCAAGCGTCTCCGGCAGCGCCGCCAGCATGGCGTCGAAATCCACCGCGAGCACGCGCGCGCCGAGCGCACGCTGCGCCTGAAGCTGCGTCAGGCGTTCGGCAAGCCAGCTCATCGCGATCAGCTCGCCCAGATCCGCCGGCCGCGGCGGCGCCTCGCCGATGAGCGCGCTCAAGCGGTGGAAGCGCTCCGCCCCTTGCGCGTTGAGGTCGGTCGCCGAGTTCTCGCCCGCCAGCATGATGGCGAGATAGCTTTCGGCCGAGACGTTGAGCATCACCGCTTTCGCGCCGCCGCGCATCGCCATCAGCGTGGTGGCGAGGCGCTGGGTCGCGCTGGTGGCCTTGAGCACCACCGCGCGCGTGTCGTGGAAGCCGCGCTCCCACAACCGCAGGAGAAGCTCGAGCCGCGCCTGCGAGAACTGCCCGGCGATGACGCGCAGCGGCAGCGGCTCGCGCAGCGGCAGCACGCCGTCCGCCTCGTCGATCAGCCGGCTGAGCAAGGTCGAGCCGACATGGCCGGCATGGAAGATGAAGTGCAGCGGACGGACATCGCGCGCGCCCGTCATCGCGCGCGCGACATCGGCAGCCGGCGTCCAGGGCCCACGCTTTCCCAGGCGCTCGTCCAGGAAGCTCGCGGCGCGGTAGTCGCCGAGCGTCATCGGCACGAGCATCAGCGCGTCGCGCGCCGGATCGAGCGCGAAGGGATAGAGCGCGGCGTCGCGGCCGATCGCGTCCGAGGCCGCCGCGTCCCGTGCGTTCATCGATGTGTCCGCTTCAACGCGCGCCACCTCAATGCGGAAGGTTCGTCGCCCGCATCTCGACGCCGCCGCGCGGCATCTCGCCCGCGACGCCGATCACCGTGCGCACCGCCGGCGAGTTCATCAGCGTGACCCAGCCCTGCACCGCGCGCGCTCCCGCCGAGGAATCGCCGAAGGTCTCGTCCAGCGCCTGGAAGAACGACTTCTGGCGCGGAAAGCGCTTGAACACGACGCGCTGGTTGCCGTCGATCTTGGCGAGCTTCTTGGCGGTATCGGCCGCGGTCCAGAAGCCGCCCAGCGTGTCGACCAGCCCGCGCTCCTTGGCGTCGGCGCCGCTCCATACCCGGCCGCGCGCGATTTCCTGCACGCGGTCGGGGGTGAGCTTGCGGCCCTTGGCGACCTTGTCCTTGAAATCGGCATAGATCGCGTCGGCCTGGTCGTTCAGGTTCTTCCACTGTTCGTCCGTATACGGCGTGATGGAGGAATCCATCAGCGCGTTGCGGCCCACGCCGACCTCGTCGGTGCCGATGCCCAGAAGCTGCGCGGTCTTGCCGAAGGCGATCTTGCCGGTGAGCACGCCGATCGAGCCCGTGATCGTGCCGGGCTCGGCGACGATCCTGTCGGCCGAGGTCGAGATGAAATAGCCGCCCGAGGCCGCGACCGAGCCCATGCTGACCACGACCGGAATGCCTTTTGCCTGCGCCTTGTGCACGGCATCCAGGATCTGGTCGGAGGCCGTGACCGAGCCGCCGGGAGAGTCGACGCGCAGCACGATGGCGCGGATGGTCTTGTCTTTGGATGCGTCGCGGATGGCGCGCGCGACGTCGTCGCCCGCCATCACCGCATCGCCGCCGAACAGCCCGCTGCCGCCGGTGGAGCCCTCGACGATCTCGCCCGTGCCTTCGATCAGCGCGATATGCTCGCCCTCGCCCATCTCGTTCAGGTCTTCCTCGGCCTTGACGAACTCCGGCATCGGCACCGCCTTGGCGCCGTCGCCCGCCTTGTCCAGCGCGGCCTGCATCGCGTCGTCGTCGTAACCGACCTTGTCGATGAGGCCCGCCTTCTTGGCGTCGTCGGTGAATTGCGGGCTGGCATCGAAGGCCGCGGCCAGCGCCTGCTGCGTCAGCTTGCGCGCGATGGCGGCGCCCGAGGTCGCGGTGTTGTACCAGGACTGCATCAGCGCGGTGATCTGCTCGCGGTCCGCCGGCGTCATGTTCTTTTCCATGTACATGTCGGCGGCGCTCTTGTAGTCGGCGCGCTTGGCGATCTGCGGCTCGGCCTGGATCTTCTCGAACAGGCCTTTCAGGAATATCTCGCCGCCGCCCTCGCCCGCGGCGCCGAACGGCGTCTTGGGCTGCATCCAGATCTCGTCGGCGGCGGTGGCGGTGAGATAGTCGCCCAGGCCCGGCGCCTCGAAGCCCTGGCTGTGCGCGATGACGAACTTGCCCGAAGCCTTGAAGCGCCGCAGCGCGGCGCCGATCTCCTCGGCCTGCGCGATCGGGATATTGGCGCTGCCCAGACGCAGCACCACGCCCTTGATGCGGTCGTCGCGCGCTGCTGCGTCGAGGCCGAGCACGATGTCCATCACCGTCACCGGCCTGGTTCCGAAGGTGTATTGCACCGGCGCGGAGTCCGCGATCGGCCGGCGCAAGTCGAGCGCCAAGACCATCTTGCCCGGCAGCCCGTCGCCCGTGGACAGCCCGATCAGGAACAGCAGGAAGAAGATCAGGATCAGGAAGAACGCAACCTTGGCGATGGCGTTGAACGTGCCGACTGCGATGCTCTTGAGCCAGCCGAGGAAACCGACCATGTGGGAAAACCTTATGGATAGACCGTCCTTAATATGGCGTTCGCCTTAAGAAACACCAATGACACGGGAGCAACGGTCGCGAACAATTGCCGTAGCCGCCCGGGCCAGCCGCCGCGGGAATGTCGCCGTCCGCGGGCCACGGCGGGTCACAATCGCATTTGTTTCCCTAACGTCTTGAATGCAAAGGTGTTTGGTTGAGGCTACAGTCGCGGCATGGACGACGATCCCCAAGCCCTCGACTTCGAATCCCTGCTCGCGCGCCCAGGCCCGGTGATCGTGCCGGGCGCTTTCGATGCCTTGTCGGCGCGCGTGGCCGCGCGGGCCGGCGCCAAGGCGATCTACATGACCGGCTTCGGCGTGGCGGGCACCGCCTATGGCGTGCCGGACATCGGTCTCGTCGGCGCGGCCGAGATGGTGGAGCGCACGCGCGTGCTGGCGGCGGCCTCAGCACCCGTGCCGCTGATCGCCGACGGCGACAACGGCCATGGCGGCCCGCTCAACACCGCGCGCCTGACCGCGGCCTATGAGAAGGCAGGCGCGCAATGCATCCAGCTCGAGGACCAGGTCTCGCCCAAGCGCTGCGGGCACATGGACGGCAAGGAGGTCGTGGCGCTGGGCGATGCCGCCCAGCGCATCCGCGCCGCCGCCGGCGCGCGCTCGAGCACCGCCTTCAAGATCATGGCGCGCACCGATGCGCGCGCGACCCATGACATGGACGAGGCGCTGCGCCGCGGCGAGGCGTTCCTGAAAGCCGGCGCCGACATCCTCTTCATCGAGGCGCCGCGCGACGAGAGAGAGCTCGCGCTCGTGGCGCGCACCTTCGAAGGCGTGCCGCTTGTGGTGAACCTGGTCGAGGACGGCAAGACGCCGATGCTGTCGCCGAAGGAGCTGGGCGAGCTCGGCTACAAGATCGTGCTCTATCCGATCTCGGCCTTGCTCGCGGTCGCGCGGCGGCTGGAGGGCGTATACGCAGCTCTGCTGCATGCGCGCACGACCGGCGAGCGCGTCAGCTTCACCGAATACAACGAGATCGTGGGCCTTCCCGAATATCTCGTGCTCGCAACCGCCTTGAAGGACGACACATGCCCAGACTGAGACAGGTCGGCCGCGACGCGGCGCATCCGCTCGCCAAGACGATCTACAAGATGCTGTTCGGCGAGCGCGATCCGGTCGTCGAGCCGGGCACCGAGACGGGCACGCCGGGCAATTGGTGGACGGTCTTCGCGTTGGTGCCGGACGTGTTCGACCACGCGGTGGCGGGCTTCCAGCTCTATCGCAGCCCGAACCGCAAGCTCGATCCGAAATACCGCGAGCTCGGCCAGCTGCGCGCGGGCTGGGCGCGCGGCAGCCAGTTCGTCTATTCGCAGCACTGCAAGGCCGCGCGCGGCGTGGGCCTGAGCGAAGACAAGATCGCCAACATCGCCGCCTGGCAGACCGCCGAGTGCTACTCGCCTGTCGAGCGTGCGCTGCTCGCCTATACCGACGCGCTGGTCCACGACGGCGGGCGCACCGCCGACGGCGTGTTCGAGGCGTTGAAGGCGCATCTCTCCGACGAGGAGATCCTGGAATTCACCTATGTCACCGCGCTTTACGATTTCCACGCGGTGATCTCGAAGGCGCTAAAGCTGGAATACGACGACGTACCCGACCGCATGGTCGAGGTCTCAGCACCCAAGGGAGCGGGCGGCGACGTGATGCGGATGGTGGACCGTTGATGGCGCGCGTCGCGTGCGCGGCGGGGCGCTGATGCCGACGTTCGCCTCCGACGGGTTGACGCTGGCCTACGACCATTTCCCGGGCGAAGGCCGGCCGGTGATCCTGATCCACAGCTTCACCTCGAACCGGAACGAGAACTGGCGGCGCTTAGGCTGGTACGGCGCCTTCGAGCGCAAGCGCATCCACATGGCGGCGCTCGACTGCCGCGGCCATGGCGACAGCGCCAAGCCGCACGATCCGTCCGCCTATACGCGCGCGAAGATGGTCGGCGATATCGTCGCGCTCCTCGACCATCTGGGGAGCGAGCGCGCCGACCTGGTCGGCTTCTCGATGGGCGCGCGCATCGCGCTCGCCTGCGCGCTGGAATATCCGAAGCGTTTCCCGTTGGTGACCTTGGGCGGCATCGGCATCAAGCTGTTCGAGCCGCGTGCGCCTGGTTATCCGATGGCCGAAGCGATGGAAGCCGCCGATCCCGACGCGATCGCCGATCCGATGCTGCGCAGCTTCCGCCGCTTCGCCGACGAGCAGGGCGAGGACCGGTTGGCATTGGCGGCATTGACGCGCTCCAACGATGCACCGTTCACGCGCGACGAAATATCGAAGCTTGCCGTCGAGACGCTGGTCGTGGCCGGCAGTCGCGACGACCTCGCCGGCGACCCGCGCGCGCTTGCGGCCCTCATCCCCGGCGCCAAGGCGGTGACGCTTCCCGGCTGCGACCATTTCTCGGCGATTCCGCATGCGCTGTTCAAGGCGGCGGTGTTCGACTTCCTCGACGGGACGCTCGAATAGCTATTTCGCGGACGAGAGCCCGATGCCCACGATGCGCGGCGCGGCATAGTTCACCACCACGCCCGTCGTGCCGTCGAGCAGGTTCTGGATCTGCGCCGTGGAGCCGACGCGCGCGTTGAACAGGTTGTCGCCGTAGACATAGGCCGACAGCGTATCGGTGAACGCCCAGGAGACGCGTGCATCGACCGTCGTCGCCGCATCGAGCGCCAACGCCTGCGTGTTCAGGTCGTCGGAGAAGCGCAGGCTCTCGTAGCGCAGGTTGACGTCGAGGCTGAGCGGCTTGAACGGCGTGACCGTCACGCCGCCGGTCACCGTCCAACGCGGTGCCTGCGCCGGACGCAAGCCGGTGGACTGCACATGCGCGTCGACCGCATCGAAGGCTGCGTGGAGCGACGCCCAATCGTTCAACACGTAACCGGCATCGGCCTCGACGCCGAAAGCGTCGATGTTGCCGAGGTTCCGGCGCTGCTGCAGGTTGGTGCCGATCGTGACGTTGCCGATCGCGTCGTGCAGCTGGTTGTAGAAGACGGTCGCCTGCCAGGTGAACGAGCCGGCATCGCTGCCGAGGCCGAGCTCGGCGCCGTAGAGTTCCTCGGGCACCAGCGCCGCATTGGCGAGCGTGGTGACCTGGCCGACGCGGAACGGACGATAGAGCTCGTTCAGGGACGGCGCGCGGAAACCTTCATAGGCCGCGCCGCGCAGATAGAGATCGTCGCCGACCTGATAGCGCACGCCCGCGCGCGCCGTCGGCAGGGTGCCGCTGCGGTTGGGGTAGACGGCCTGCTTGGTCACCTGGCCCGTGGCGGCGACGCTTTCGGTCAGATGGCCGTTCGCGGTCTCCCATTCGTCGACGCGCGCGCCGAAGGTGAAGAGCCACTTGTCGGGACGCGCCGCGCCCTCGACATACAAACCCGCGACCGAGCTGCGTCCGCCCGAGATGCGCCGCGACGCGAGGCCGGTCGAGAACAGCTCGCGCGATTCACCTTCGGCGAAGCGCGCGTCGATGCCGGTCTCCCAATTCAGCCAAGACCATTGCCCGCGCAGCGCCGCGTTGCCACCCCATCCCGTCGCCGGCACCGCGTACTGGTTGTTGGTGACGGTGGTGCTGGCGCGGCCCGTGTTGATCGCGACCGAGGTATTGGTCAGCCCGACGTCGCGCATCCACACCTGCGCGCGCCAGCCGAGCGCGTCGCCCTTTTCGGGATGCGCCACCGTCAGGCTCGCGGTCGTGCCGTCGGTAGAAGATTCCGCGCCGACCAGCCCCGAATGGCGGTGCTCCTGATAGGCGCCGAGGCGGGCCGAGATCAGCGTGTCGCCCTCGGCAAAAGTCTGGATGCGCAGCGCCGCGTTGCGCGCATCGAGCGTCAAGGGATCGTCGGCCGGACCGCGTTGCGCGCGCGACACCGGAATGAAGCCGTCCGACGCCTCTTCCGAAGCGCTCGCAAAGAGGTCGAAGCGGTCGATGCTCACCCCGCCCGAGGCCGCGGCGCGGCGCTGTCCGCTCGAGCCGCCGGAGACGTCGGCCGCGATCAGGCCGTCGCCCACAGCCTCGTCCAAAGCGATGACGCCGGTGAGCGCACCCGCGCCATAGGGCCCCGCGCCCGCGCCGCGCACGACCTGGCCCTTGCCGATCTCTTCCCCCGGCAGCGACGACCAGATCACCCAGTTGCCGAAGGGATCGTTCTGCGGCACGCCGTCGAGGGTGACGAGCGCCCTGCCCGCGCCCGACGGCGCCAGCGAGCGCAAGGTCGCGCCCTGCACGGTGGGGTTGGCGGAGATCGAGCTGTCCCGGCGGAACAGCGACAGGCCGGGCACCTCCTTCAGCGCGGCATCGAGCTGGTGCGAAGCGCGCAACTGCTTGGGCGTGACGCGCACGAAGGAGAACGCTTCGTTGCCGACCGGATCGGGCGGGGCCGCGGTGACGACGACGGTCTCGGGAACTTCCGCGGCGAGCGCAGCCGCAGGCATGGCCGCCAACAATGCCGCGCAGACTATTCGCCGAACCGTCACAATCGATATCCCCATATAGGACAAACGCTACAGGCTTGGTGACCGGCGGTAAACCTCATACGCGAATTGACGCTTTCCTGCGGCGGCGAACAACCCTAGTTTGGGTGTCCAATCCCCTCGGAGGTGTTCCATGCGTCGGTGGTTCCTTGGCGTCGCGGTCGGCGTCGCCGCGTTTCAGATCGCGGCCTATCCCCTGCCCGAAGACTCCACGGCGCAGAACGGCGTCATGCAGCACAAGACCTCCCATGTCGGCCGCTACAAGGTGAACGGTCCGGCGCTGCCGCAGACCGGGCTGCACCCGAACTGGCAGCGCGGTCTTCAGCGCCGCTACACCGGGGCCGGCATCGACGCGACGCTCTATCACTACGACTCCTATCCGACCGGCTGGAACCAGGCCGAGACCGACCTGACGCCCGCGACGGTGGGCAGCGCGAGCTTCGGCCAGATCACCACCCTGAACGTCGACGGCAACGTCTTCGCCCAGCCGCTGCTGGTGTCGGGCTTCACCATGCCCGACAATTCGGTGCACGACGTGCTGATCGTCGCGACCGGGCACAACACGGTCTATGCCTACGACGCGCAGAACTATTCCATCCTGTGGAAGCGCAGCCTGGGCACGCCGCAAGCGACGAACGACGTCGGCTGCGGCGACATCCAGCCGGAATACGGCATCTCGTCGACGCCGGTGATCGTGCGCACCGCGCAGAACCAGGCCGCGATCTTCGTGGTGTCGGCGAGCGAGCCCGCGCATCTGTCGTTCCACACCAAGATCCACAAGCTCGACCTCGGTACCGGCAAGGACCTGGTCCGCGCCCGCGAGATCCGCCCCCAGGGCAAGCTCGCCACCGGCGGCAAGATCCATTTCGATCCGCAGAACCAGTGGAACCGCGCCAGCCTTCAGTACCACGACGGCTCGATCTATATGGGCGTCGGCTCGCATTGCGACAACAACGCCGGCCAGATCTCGGGCTGGATGCTGCGCTACGACGAGAACCTGAACCTCACGAGCAAGTTCAACACCATCAAGGCGCAGGCGGGCTATGAGCTGTCGAGCATCTGGATGGCCGGCTATTCGCCCGCGATCGGGCCCGACGGCCGCGTCTATGCGATCACCGGCAACGGCTATTACAGCGCGACCAAAGGACATCTCGGCTATGGCGAGAGCGTGCTGGGCTTCACGCCGGACCTGAAGATCGACAGCACCTTCACGCCGGCCGAATGGCAGCAGCTCAACAACTCCGACGCCGATTTCGGCTCGGGCGGCGCGATGCTGATCCCCAAGGTCGACGGCCAGCAGGCGCCGGCTATGATCCTGGGCTCCGGCAAGTCCGGCATGGTGTACCTGCTCAACGCCGACAACATGGGCGGGCTCGAGGGCCATGGCGGCGCGGTGCTGCAGAAGGTGCAGCAGGGCGGGTGCTGGTGCGGCGCGGCCTACTACCGCAACTCGGCTGGCTTCGGCGTCGTCTTCTACCAGGGCAACAGCGACAACCTGCACGGCTATGTCGTGAACACGGGCGCGACGCCGTCGCTCTCCAACACGATCAACGGCAATGCGGGCGGCGGCTTCGGCGGCTCGTTCCCGGTCGTCTCGTCGAACGGCCAGACCGCGCATACGGGCGTGGTGTGGCTGATCCGCCGCGCCTCGACCGTGCAGATCGAGGCCTATAACGCCGAGACGCTCGGCACGCCGCTGTTCCGCTCCAATGCGGGCACCTGGTCCAACGGCAGCCGCGCCTATCTGTCGCCGCTGGTCGCCAACGGCCGCGTCTACGTGCCGGCGTACCAGACGGTGACGGTGTTCGGGCTGACGGATTAGCGATGCGGCGGACACTCGCTCTCCTGTTTCTGCTGGGAGCGTGTGGAAGCGCGGTCGCTGCATCGCCGCAGCGGCCGCCCGTCGCCTTCTTCAATCACAGCTTCGCGGTGCTCGACGCGCAGACCGCGGACGCGATCGAGCATTCGGACTATCTCCCGAAGTTCGGCGTCTTCGCCGTGCGCACCACGACAGTGGATGGCGGCGAAACCTGGCGAGGCCGCTACCTTTCGGGCAAGCAGACCTATCTCGAGTTCTTCGGCCCCGACGATCTCAAAGGTCCGGGCAGCGGCCCAGGCGCCACCGGGCTCGCGATCTCGCCGGACAAGGCCGGCGGCGTCGTCGCGATCACGCGCTCGCTCGTCCGCCAGGGCATCGCGCATCCAGACGCGGCACGGCGCACCCGGCAATACGGAGCGGACAAGATCCCGTGGTTCGACTACGTGTCGACGCCCGACGATCCGAAATCGTTCTCGATCTGGGCGATGGAATACGTGCCGAGCTATTTCGAGGACAGCCGCACGGCCAAGGAACCGGCGGCCTATCCCGGCGACATCAGCCGCGAGCGCAACCAGTCCGACGACTACGCGCAGAAGCTGATGCGCGACGTCACCCTCGTCGAGATCGCCTGCCCCGTGGAGGACCTCAAGCAGGCACTGGCGATGTTCACCGCGGGCGGGCTCAGCATCCGCAAAGCCGAAGACCGCGTCGAGGCGTCGGACGGCAGCACGACGATCATCCTCGATGCCGTGCCGCTCGATCAGGCGGGCTTGCGCCGGATCGTCTTCGATCTGAACGCGCCGGCGACAGAGGCGCATGTGGAGCGGATCGGCCGATCGAGCCTGGTCGTGGGACCGGGCGAGCATGCGGTGTGGACGTTTCCGGTAATTGCCGCTCCCACGCTCGGCCGCTGATTATGGCATTCTCGCTCGTGAATTGAGATGATCGGCAATTCCTAGCGTAACCGACAGCTTATCGTTTTCGGACAGCGTTTTCGCCTTGGGTATGTAATCCAACAAGTCGCGAAGGTAATCATCAGATACGGTACAAGCGACCCGATGCTTCTTGGGAACAGACTTTCGAACTATCACCCGCGAAAGGGAGACATAACTCATAACTTCGGAAAGTCCCAAGCACTGAGCCTGCAGCGCGAAATCGAATGGGTAGCCTGTACTGCAAACGAAAAGATGCGATCCAATACGAGCATCGACGCAAAAGTGGTATTTGTAATTTCCGCCATCCAAACCGGGGATTGAGAACATCCTCAGTCCAAAATCCCAATAACCTTTCCAACTTCCAGCATTTATTCGGCGTGATTTGACATATAGATCAAATCCTCGAGCTGCTTATCGCTCGCGCCCAACAGTTGGAACTTCATTTGTGCTCTTTTATGGACGCCACGCCGCTCCCAGGCCTCTCTGTAGGCGGGGTCCTCATGGGTCAACCGAAATACCTGATCGAAATCCAAAAACTGGATTGTGTCGCCGGCTTCTCTGAGCGTCTCCTTATCCGTCTCGGATAGCAGCCGCTGCTTCGACTGTCGTTTGACTCCGACGAACTTGTTGATCTGGGGCTTTTGGGCGTCCGGAACTGAAATCCAGGGCCGCTCTTCCCCGAATTCCTTCTTGAAGTCGAAATCTGGCTTCAAAATATCGTATGCAAAGGACGGAACCGGTCCATTCTCCATGCGA